>Ga0172367_10004968_pt1 | contig 16281 bp, 13 predicted proteins | sample Lak10m_FD_114542 | JGI IMG/M metagenome (GOLD analysis project Ga0172367, IMG submission 114542) | Freshwater microbial communities from Kabuno Bay, South-Kivu, Congo - kab_022012_10m | ecosystem: Environmental > Aquatic > Freshwater > Lake | place: Democratic Republic of the Congo: South-Kivu...
GCGGCCATCATCTCCATGCGGTTGTTGGTGGTTGCCTCTTCACCGCCGGAGATCTCCCTGGCCCCAGCCTCATCGCGGATGACACAGGCCCATCCTCCCGGGCCGGGATTGCCGGAACAGGCACCGTCGGTGGTGATGCGCACCAGAGGCTGATCAATCATGGGAGACCTCGTCATGGGTGGGGGAGCTGGATCCGTGGTGCTCCACCTGCACCACAAAGCCCTTCAGATAGCCGGTTTCCAGCACCTGGGGCAATTGGGGATGGTCCTGCCCCTGGCCAAGCTGCGACAGGATGCGCAAGCGGCAACCCGCCCGGGAGGCCGCCAGGCGCAACACTTCGCGGAAGGCGTCCACGCCCATGTGGTGGCTGCACGAACAACTCACCAGGAAGCCGCCATCTTCCACCAGCGCCATGGCCTGCCGATTGAGATCGATGTAGCCCTGGCGTCCAACGGCGAAGTGTTTGCGTGATTTCACAAAGGCGGGCGGATCCGCCACCACCAGTCTGTAACGGCGGGGCTGCCGCAGCAGCGCCTTCATGCCGTCCAGCACGGGAACACACATGCGCTCGCCAGGATGATGGGAAAGGCCGTTGAGTGTCAGGTTCCGGGTCACGCGCTCCAGCGCGCTCTCGCTGCGGTCCAGGAAGTCTGCGTGCACGGCGCCCGCGCGCAGCGCCTGCAAGCCCCAGCCGCCATGGTAGCAGCACAGGTCCAGCACGGCCCCGCCACGGGCCAAGGCGGCGGCGCGAGTCCAGTTCTCCACCTGGTCCAGGAAGAGTCCGCCCTTCTGCACAGCGCTGAAGTCCAGCTCCATGTGCAGGCCATCCACCTCCACGCTCTGCAGGCCCCTGATCCCTTGCGCATCCGCGTCTTCCCGCCGCCAGCCCTCCGGCGTGCGCGTCCACCACTCCCGCTGGCGGGGCAGGCCTTCCAATTCGCGGAAGGAGGAGGCACCGTCGAAAATGATGGCGCGGGGCCCAAGCAGCTGATGCAGGGCCTCGGCGATCAACTCCCGGCGCAGCTCCATGCCCTGGCTGAGGCACTGCGCCACAAGAACGGCGTCGGCCGCCTCGCCGTAGCGGTCCACGATGAGGCCGGGCAGGTCGTCGCTCTCCGCGTAGACCAGTCGGCAGGTGCTGCGTCCCAGGTGGCTGCGGCGGGCCACGGCTTTCATCAGTCGCGCCCGGAACCACTCCACCGTCTCCGGCACTTCGCCTTCGCGATCCAGCAGGCGCACGGCGATAAGGCTTCCCCGGCTCCAGTAGCCCATACCAATGCGGCGACCGCGGTGGTCCTCCACCCGCACCAGGGCGCCAGGCTCCAGGTCGGCGGGGAGGGGCGCCAGCTCATTGGAGAAAACCCAGGGATGGCCGCCGCGCAGACGGCGATCCATGTCCTTGCGCAGGATCAGGGCGACGGGATCTGGAATCACGGGCGGGATCTCACTTCAGATAGACCAGACGGCGGCAGTCCACAAATCCAGCGGATTCCAGGCGGGCGATGTACACGCCACTGGCCAGACTGCCCGGGCGGAAGATGGCGCGATACTCGCCGGCGGCACGGGCGGGCTCATCCACCAGGAGCGCCACGCGTTGTCCCAGCAAGTTGAAAACCTCCAATCGAGCCGGCCCGCCGCGCAACAAGCGCCAGGGCAGGACGCACTCGGGATTGAAGGGATTTGGATGTGCGCGGCCCAGCTCCACCACGGATTGTCGGGAGCCTTCCCAGGGCGATGGCGCCGCCAGGGCCGGTGACACGATGCGTACGCTGTCAATGGCCCAGCCGGTGCCGAAGGAGCTCTGAAAGGCGAAGGCCACCTGAAACTCCATCTCTGTGCCCGCCGCTGCCAAAGTGTGCTCAATCCGGTTCCACAGAGGGTGCTGGATGCCGCACACCACCGAGTCTCCCAATGCCAGCATGTCGGTCATGCCCAGCGCCACTTCCCAAGCACCAAACGACCCGTCGGTGCGTTGGCGCCACAACACGGCGGCGTTGTCCGGCGAAGAGAAGCCCATGCAGGAGGAAAAAACCAGACGCGCACCATCGCTGGTACGCAGCCAGGGAGTGAACAGCGTGTCTGCCTGCGCCACGCCGGCGCCCTGGGCATCCGAATTCACCAACAGGAAGGAACCGGACTTGAGGTTGTCGGGATCAAAGGCCGCGCCACCGGGCAGGTAACAGGGGGAATTGGCGCTGGCGTCCGTGCCCGACACCCAGCCGACGCTGGACGGGGCGTGTTCCTCCTGCCAGCACTGAAGGTCGGCGAAAGTGGCGTCGAAGTCCGCCACAAAGGGCAGGTTGTAGTCGCAGGTCTCCGCTTCTAGCCGTGCATCCAGCAGCAAAGTCCCCGAGGGGATGGGCAGCCACTCCTCCTCAAGCGGATTCCAGGCCCAGCTGTGACACAAACTGTCCGCCGGGCGGCCCTCCGGTCCAAACCACTCCAACAGTGGGGCCGGGGCCGCGAAAGCGTGGGCGGGAAGGGAGTAGTCCAACAGAAGCCACACCTGATCGCCCTGGGACAAGCCCTGGACGGGGTTGGAAAATGCCATCTCCACCGCTCCCCCGCAGGAGGCCCCCAGCGAGAAGAGGAGGCTGTCCGCCATCTCCACCCAGCCCGCGTCGGAATGGCCGGGCAGGCCGTTCACATCCTGCACCAGCCGCAGAAGCACCTCTCCGGGGCCTCTGGCCTGCAAACGGGCGCCACTCACCACGGCGCTGATGAGTCCATTGTCCTCCCGCAGGCGACCCAGGGGAATGCGCTGCGCCAGAGCGGCACCCGGTGTGAGGGGCTGCCCGGGCTGCCAGGCCTGATCATCCCTGCCGGTGGCGGGCCCCCAGTGCAGAACGGCATCCTCCTGCGACCATACGCTCACCACACTCTGGTTGCCCAGGGAATCCACGGCAAGGATCTCCAAGGCCAAGTGGTCGTCACCGGCGGAAGCGATGGCCGATGGCTGCAGCAGCACCGTCCACTCTTCCCAGTGCGCGTCCTGGCTGGAGGAACCCTGCCGCTCCAGGCCCACCGCCCAATTGGGCACATTGCTGGCGCCCACCATCACTGTGTCGATGCCGTCCTCGTCCCGCACGCGCACGCGCAGAGGCATGCCGGGCAGAACCCGATTCCAGCCCGGCGCGTCGGCCACACGCACATCGGGCCCAGTGCCGATGCCATCGGTCCACTCCACCAGGGCACGGATGTTGAGGTCCCGGTCCAGGGGCTGGAAAGTGGAGCTGGCGCCTCCCACGCGGATCCACGAGAAGGCGTTGCCGCTGTGGCAATCGTCGTCAGCGGTGATCCAGGGGGCACTGGCCGGATGGCGGCTGAGCAAATCCACCCACAGCCAGTCTTCATTGCCGCCACCATTCATCAGGATTTCACGCGAAAAGAGCAGATCCCCCGCCTCGCCGCCGCCGCCGGGCAGGAGCACGGTGCTGTCCAGGAGCACCTGCTGCTGGGCATCGCGCAAGGTGAGGCGCAAGGTGTCCGACATGCTGTTGGTGGTGCCGGCGTGGCTGATGCGCAGGCCGTGCAGGCGCAGGTTGGCGGGCAGGTGCAGGCTGGTGCGGTAGACCACTTCGTCGCCGGGCAGGGAGGGCCAGTGCCAGGCGGCCGGGCCGTCCACACCGATTTGGGCCAGCGTGTCGGACCAGGAGGCCATGGCCGTGCCCCTGCGGGGAAGGGTCAGGGCCGTCCCCGCCGGTGGCGCGGCGCACAGCACCGTCACCAGCAGCAGGGGAAGCAGGAGGGTCGCGGAAAACCACAGGCGACGCATCAGCGGTAGAGTCCTTGCTTGGCCACAAAATCGAAGACACCGGGCGGCATGAGGTGTCGACAGCTTCGCCCCTGGGCGATGCGCTCGCGCAGCCAGCTGGCGCTGAGTTCCATGCCCGGCCAGGCCAGTGTGCGATGGGGCACCGCATCGGCGGGGGCGTGCCACGCGGGGCGATTCACCACCAGCAGGACCGCCAGCTCCAGAATGCGCTGCCAGCGGTGCCAGTGGCGGAACTGGGCCAGCTGATCCGCCCCCACCAGCAAAAAGAGCTCGCCCACTTCGCCGCGCAGTTCCTCGAGCGTGTCCACCGTGTAGCTGGGGCCTTCGCGACGCCCCTCCCGCCCATCCACCTTGAAGTGCGGGCCGGCACTGGCCACCGCCAGTTGCAGCATGGCCAGGCGATGCTCGAAAGATGCGCCGGCCTCCGCGCGCAGTGGATTGCGTCGAGCGGGCACCAGAAGCACGCGCTCCGCCGCGCTCTCCTCCCGGGCGAATTCCGCCAGGGCAAGGTGGCCGATGTGCACGGGATCGAAGGTGCCGCCGTAGACGATGCATCCGGGCACGGAAGACTCCTATCTCAACTCATCGGCCAGGCGGCGCACCTCGTCCAGGTGGGCGCCGTCCGGCCAGGTGCGCAGGTATTCCTCCACCGTGGCCCGCGTATCCGCCACGCGCTTCATGCGCTGCTGGCAGAGCGCCTTGTAGTAGAGGGCCTGCTCCATCACATCCGGCTGGTCGTACCAGCCCTCCAGCACCTCATTCAGGTAGATGAGCGCCGCCGGCCACTGTTCCATGCGCACATAGAGCTCGGCACTTTTCATCTCCTTCAGCGCCAGCTTGTGCCGGCACTCCGCGATGCGCTCCTCGGCCATCTTCTGGTGTGGGCTGCCCGGGTGTTCGTCCAGCAGGGACTGGTACTCCTCCAGCGCACGCACCGTGTAGGTCTGGTCCAGGGCGTAATGCGGCGAGAGTTCGAACCAGCAGTCCGCCCGCCGCAGCAGCGCATCCTCCACCAGCGGACTGGTGGGGTAGCGCGTCACCACCTCTTCGTACAAGTCCGCCGCCAGTAGGTACTCGTCCAGCTGGTACTGGCATTCCGCCTCCATGAAACGGATGGAGTCCATCAACGAGCTGCCTGCGTAGTCCAGCGTCATGCGCGTGAAGCGGTCCAGGGCGTCGATGTAGCGTTCCTTGTGGAATTGACGCATGGCGCGCGCCATGGCCTGATCCACAGGCTGCAGTTCCTTGGGCGTCTGGCTGCAGGAAACGAGCGCAAATGTGAGCGCCAAAAGGGCGAGGGTGCGCAGGGCGCGATTCATCCCGACTCCTTCACGATGAACGACGATGGAACACGAGCAGCAACAACAGCGTGGTGGCCAGCACCGCCAGGGCACCCGCCCACGAAGCTTCGCCGGAAGCCACGCGCAGCGTGTCGGGCACGGCCTCCAGTGTGTCGGCAGGCAGGAAACCCGTCCCGCCCAGCCCGGACACGGGCGCCGCATCCTGGGAGTGCACCGGGCGCGCCACCACTGCCAGCGCGCCCAAGGTAGCAAGGATGCCACGGCGGAAGGCGCCGCCCTCCCTCTTTTCCCAAGTGGAATGCATCATGGCGACCAGCCCAGTCCGGCCATCCACAGGCGATCGCCGCCGCGCAGGGGATCCTGCATCAGGCCGAGATCCGCCTGGAACATCCCCTTCAAGAACGCGCCGCGCCATCCCAGCCCGCCGCTCACGCGGGGTCCGCCGTCGCCGGGATTCTCATTGGGCCACTGCATGCCCCCGCGCAGGGCCATGTGCCCGCGCCAGAGGGCCTCCGCGCCTAGGTGCAGCTCCTGGCTGCCCGCCAATCCGGCGTCCTGGGTGACATTGCGCACATCCATGGCCACCAGCAAAGTGTTGCCGCGCATTCGCCCGCTGGCCCTGCCGAAGGGCTGCCAGGCCACACCCACATTGATGGTGCCATCCCCCATGCGATCCAGCGAGGAGCGGGCAGAAGCGGCGCCCGCTGGAAAGTAGGCCGCATGGGCACCCACATCCATGAAGCGGTTGGCGCGGATGAGCACGCCGTAGGAGACGCCAAGCCTCCGCCTTTCCTGCACATGGTCGAACCAGGCGGTGAGCGTGCTCCCCACGCGCACGCGCTCATCAAGCGCCAGCGCCAGGGCCAGGGCAGGAGCCAAGGCCGAGGAAGACGGACGCGCCTCTTCACCGAGGCCGGGCAATTTGTTCATGGAATCCGGCTGCCACTCCGAGGTGCCCAGGGCGACACAAAGGCGCGATCCGCGCCACGCCACCTGCCGCACCACGGAAAGGGCGGGCAGCACTTTCGCCCAAGGCCAGTCACCTGTGGCCTCCCTGGGACGGAAAGCGATGGGGGCGGTGGGATCGAGACGCAGGCTGAATCCTGTGCCTCCTCTTGCGTGGGCCAAACCAGCAGGATTGAAGAGCAGGGCATCGCCAGCGTCCGAGGCAGCGGCGAAACAGCCACCCATGGAGCGCAGCCGCGTGCCACTGGAAAGGCCCCCCAGCCAGCGATCCTCCGCCGAGGCCCGGGAAGCCATCCCAGCAAGAAGCAGGGCAAGCAGCCACAGACGCTTCATGTGGGCACACCTTCACGGCGACTACGGCCAAAGAGGGCCAGCAGAACCGCCCAGGTGACCATAAGCAGGCTGAAGCGGGGCAGCAGATCCCCCGCCCAAGTGTGGAATGTCTGTCCATCACGCAAGGGAAGACTCAGGCGCAGAACGCCTGCCTCACCCTTGGGCAAAAGGTGGCGCACCGTGCCATCGGGGGCGATGGCCGCCGTGTATCCGCTATTGCAGGCCCGCACCATCCAGCGCCCCGTCTCCACCGCACGCAGCCGGGCCACCGCCAGATGCTGGTCCAACTCGCGGCTCGTGCCGAACCAGGCGTCGTTGGTCTGGTTGGTGAGGATTTGGGCACCGCTGCGCACCATGTCCCGGGCCAGGGTGGCGAAGTTGCCCTCGAAACAGATGCTGAAGGAAAAACCCATGGTGTCGCCCTCCGCCAGGGGCAGACGCCCCGCCGTGGTGCGCGTGCCGGGTGCGAACTCCGCCTGGCCGAGATTGATGCGGCCCAGAGCGGGGATCCAACGCTGGCCGGGAACGCGCTCCCCGAAGGGAACCAGACGCATCTTGTGATACACCTCCTGCACTCCACCGGCGGTGATCAGAAAGGATCCGTTGTAGGGCTTGGCGCCGTCATCCGATCGGGAGAAGGCGGACCCGTCATCTGTCGCGCCCACCATGGCGTCGTTGGCGCCAGTGAGGAGTGCGGTGTCATGGCGGCGGCAGAAGTCGGCAAGGTCCGCCACAAGCAGGGGACGGCGCCGCAGTTTGGTGGGCACGGCGGTCTCCGGCCAGATGATCAAATCCGGTGGAGCACCCTGGCCCAGGGCCGCCTCGCTCAGTTTCAGGTGCCGCAACACCGTGTCCGTCCAGGGTCGGTCCCACTTCTCCCGCGGGTCGATGTTGCCTTGAACCAGCAGCAGGTCCACTCTCCGCCCTGTGTCGTGCACATCGCCACGAGCCAGCAGGCCCAGCAAGCCTGGCAGGAGGGCGAGGGCCGCCAGGATCAGCCATTCCCTGCGCCGCGCTCCCCGGGCCACGCTCCAGCGGTGCATGGCCACTCCCGTCAACAGCAGGAACAAGGTAAGGGCGTGCACTCCTCCCACGGAGGCCGCAGGCCGCAGCAAGGGATTGTCCACCTGCGTCGCACCAAGACAGGCCCAGGGGAAGCCCATCTCAGTGCCCTCCAGCAGCCAGTCCACACTGACGAGGAGCGGAGCGAGCATCCACAGGGCCGAAGTCCCCAAACGGATGCGGAGCCCTTTCATCACGGCTCCCAGCACACCCCACACAAGAGAGAGCCAGAAGACCGCCCCGGCGGCGCTCAGGGCGGCCAGCAAGGGAGGGGGTTCGCAGTTGAGACCGATCCAGGAAACGGTGATGCCGTGGTAGACCATGCCGGCCAGCATGAAGTGCAGAAAGCCGCCCCCGCGATCCACCAGCCGGGCCAGCAGCAGTGCGGCGGGAAAAGCCAACAACCACAGTGGCGAGGGTGGAAAGGCGGCCGCCAGCAACAGCGCGGCTCCCAGGGCAAGCCACAAGCGCCTGGCGCGCGGGGATTGGGCGGCGGCCCATGAGGCCAACTTGCTTGGAAGGGCGCCTGGCATCAGCAGTCCCCATCTGTCGCTGCGGATTCCCCCGCGTGATGATCCAGATAGTCCTGCAGCATCAAAGCGGCGGCGGTGCGGTCCCGATCGCCGTCCCGTCGCTCCCGGCGCGCCTTGGCCGCATTGCGCGCGCCCCGACGGCCGTCCAAGAGGTTGCGCAGGGCATCGGCGCGCAGGCTGCTGCCACCCTCGTCCCAAAACTCGACGCGAAAGCCCAGGGCCTGCAGGCTGCGGGCAAAGTGCAGAATGGCTCCGTCCAGCGTGCCAGGTTCGCCCTGGCTGCGCATGGGACGGCCCACGATGAAGCGCTCCGCGTTCTCGGTGCGGGCAAGCGCCTGCAGTCGCTCCATCAATTGGCTACGGGCGTCCAGGGTGGTCAGGGGACGGGCCAGCCCGCTGGCCTCCTCGCCCACCGCCACACCCACGCGCACGGTGCCGTAGTCAATGCCCAGCAGGCGAGCCATCACTCTCCGCCCTCGGGGGGAAGCTCCCCGGTGGCGTCCTCCTCCGTGGCTGCACTGTCCACCAGCGCGCCAGGCAGAAAGCGCAGGCGCTGGATCCAGGAATCATAGGTGGTGGCCATCGCCGTGTCTTCCGGCACCTGCTGCCAGGCGAAACAGTAGGTCCAGGGCCCCACCACGAAGACCCTCGTGTCGAAGGCAAGGGTCAGCGTGGAGTCGAAGGCGGGAAAGGGCTGCACGATGTGACGCATGCCAAGGCCCGTGGCGTTGATGGCGTTCACCGTGTGCATTTCCCCTTCCTCCACCATCACCACGCCATCGCCCAGACTCACCGCTTCCTCCAGAACCTGGTCGGGAGGCAGCTCCAGCCGTCGACGGCTGACCACCAGACGCGGCTGATCGGGCTCATCCCCCCGCAGGAAAACCAGCGTGCCATCGCCTGACGGGCGCGGCCCGCCCGACATGTGGAAGGAGGCGTCCATGGGCATGTGGAAGTCCAGGGGCCAATCACCGGTGGCGGGGGCAGGCTCCTTTCCACAGGAGAGGAGCAATCCCGTGGCAAGCAGGATGGCGGGCATTGCGAAGACGCGCATTGGGCTTCTCCCCGTCAAAGCGTGCTGCGGCAAACAAAAAGGGCCGGCATGGCCGGCCCTGATGGAATGCGATGACCGGAGGTCTAGAACAGGGCCTTAAAGTAGTGAACGAGGCCCAGCTGCAGGCGCGCGCCATGGGCGTTCAGGCCGGGATGCACCACCATGCCGGCGGCGTCCTGCACATCCTGGATTTGGCCAAACACAAAGTCCGCCCGCACATTGAAGAGCAAGTTCTCGGACAATTCCTGACGGAAGCCCACGCCCATGTTGTAAGCCAGCCCACTGCGCGTGCGGCGGGTCACCTCGTCGATGGCGGCGCCGGAAAGACCCGTGGTGTGGCGCTCGAAATCGTAGGAGAGCGTGGTGACGCCCATGCCCAGATCGTAGTAGAGGCGATTCCAGTTCAGGATGGGAAGAGGCATCATCTCGCCGGGCAGCCGGAAGGCCAGCAGAAGATCGTGCTGATCCAGGGAGCCGATCACATCCACGGCGGGAGTGCTCAAATCCGCCTCGGAAGAAGTCGAATAGTAGTATTTCAGCAGAACTTCGTATGGGCCGCGATGGGAATCGAAGCGATGGCCGATGGCCGCATTCACACCCAGACCCATGGCCTGATCGCCCGAGATGGGCATGAAATCCGTCTCGGGATTGATGTCCGGGTTGTCTCCGGCGAAGACGCCCGAGTCGAAGAGATAGCGCACTCCGAGACCCACTTCGGCCATGTCATTGTTGGCAGCCTGGGCCGTGTTGCAGGCGATTCCCGCCACACCCACCAACGCAAAAAGCAGATTCCTCATGCCATCCTCCGGTTGTGTCCACAGGCACAATGGCCCGACGCTCACGCGGCGTGTTTTACGATTGGTTCAGTTCTATTGACAAAAGGTCGGCCATGCGGGGCCGCAACGCGACAAAAAGCCCATGGCAAAGCCATCCGCCTTCAAGGTTGCAATTCCCGTTCCAATTAAAAGCGTGGGGCCCCCTCAGTCGGACACGAGGACGGTAAGGCGCTCAAGTTCCAGCAAAAGCGCGGTCTCGAAGCTGGGCGATCCCTGCCAGCTCAAGGTGTCCGCGCGGGAGAGAGACATGGCGTCGTCCACGGTCGCGCAGCGGCTTAGGCAGCTGTCGAAGCGCTGGGTGTAGAAAAAGACCTGGGCCATGAGTATCTGCACATCGCGCCAATCCACCCGTGTCTCCTGGCTGAAGCGCCAAGTGGGCTCGTCGTGCAGCAGGCTGCGACCACGGCTGAGCAGCACATCCGCGCTGCCGCCCGCATCGCGCAGGGCGAAGAGCTCGCCAGCGCGGGAATCCGTCCATTGAGGATCGTCGATGAGGCTGCTTTGAAAAGCGCTGCGGGCGGAGGCTGGATCCAGCAGGCGCAAGCGGCTCCAGCCCAGTCCGCCATAACTCTCCGCCAACGACACATCCTCCAGGGCAAGCTCGCCGAAACGCTGGGCCGCTTCCTCAAAGCGCTCCTGGCGGTAGAGACGCCAGGCATCGTCCACCAGATCCGCCTCGTCGCCAGGGCCCTGGCCCGTCACGCCACAGCCCGCCAGGAGAATCACCATGCCCCACAGCGAGGGCCGCAGGCCGTGTTTCATTTCAACACCGTGACTTTTTGTACCGCCTCCGCCGCACCCTGGCGCAGGTGAACCAGGTAGAGACCGCTGGCCACGGCATGTCCGCGATCGTCCAGGCCATCCCAGCGCACCTGATGGCTTCCGCTCTCCAACGGTCCCAGCCACAGGCTGCGCACGCGGTGGCCCGCCACATCGAAAATGGTGAGCTGCGCGCGGCCCCCCTCCACCACGGTGAAACGCAGCACCGTGGATGCGTTGAAGGGATTGGGCGAGGCGGGATACAAGGTGAAGGCCTGGGGATCTTGCTCCAGTGCGGCGCTTCGTCGCAGGCGATCGCCAGGCTCCACCAGCGCATCGGCTGCGGGCAGGTCCACCCAGACGCCCCCCTCCAGGCGCTGCAGCCCATGCCCCGGGGCATCGGCCCGCGCACGCGCGGCGCGGGGTCCGTGGAGCACCCATTGCGTGATGGAGGCCTGGGCGCGGACTTCCTGCACGAGCCAGCTGCCATTGCTGAGGCCGGACACCCACGACAGATGCAGGCCCCCGTCCGGCGAGCTAAGGCCATCGCCGGGACCACCCAGGACCGCGCCGCCCAACACCAGCGTGTCCGTGGCGGCGTTGCCCTCCACCTGCGGATAGGCCGGCAGGTCGCGGGCCTCCAGCACCCAACGCTCCGTGCCGCTGGGGAAGGGCAGATCAGTGCGGTAGAGACGCAGCACGGGATTGGCCACCACCGTCTCCGACAGTGTCAATCGTGTGCCGTCGCCCTGGCGGCGGGCCACCAGACTGCGCAAGGCCTCGTTGCTGGTGACCGCCAGATCCAGCTGCCGGGGCTCGCCGGGATTGGCCAGCACGGCGCTGGCCAGAACGGGGGACTCGTTCTCCAGCACGGTGAGGCTGATCCACTCCACATCGCTGTTCTGGGCCATGTCCCGCGCCGCGGCTCCCACCGTCACAGTGCCACGGAAGAGCGAATCCGCCTCCAGCGTCGCGGCGTCAAGGGCGGGCAGCCAGTCGGCCCGCACCGGCGCGTTGGCAGGATCGATGAAGGTCCAGTTGATCTGGTCGCCGGGATCGGGATCGTACACCCAGTTGGAGAGGTTGCGCAGCGTGTCCACCTGCCCGGCGATGACGAAGCGCGGGGCGAAGGCACTCACCACCGGCGCGTTGCCTTCCGTCACATGCACCACCAGCGCGCCCGTGGCGGAGCGGCCGCTGGGGTCGGTGACCGTCAGGGCGATGTTCTCAGTGCCGGGCGTCATGCCCGCCTGCAGGAAGAGCCGCCGGTCCGTGGCGCGGAGGCTGGTCTCCACCAGATTGCCCGCTGCCACTTCCCAGGTGAGCTCGAAGGGCTCGTGGTCGTAGTCGTACACCACATCGTCCAGCGACAGGCTGCTGTCCGCGGCATTCACGCGCAGCCAGCGCTCGGCCATGGGCAGGATGAGCGGGATGCCCGAAGGGTCGATCACCGCCAGGCTTCCGGCATCCTCTCCCCAATGGCCTTGCAAGTCCGTGGCGCGGTAGATGGATTGGTCCACGCTGCCAGGCAGTGCGGGCGCGGTGTACATCACCCGGCGCAGGGCGTTGTCCACCTGGGTGACAAAGAGTCCGCTGTTGTCCACGGTCCAGCTCATGTCGCCGTCCGCCGTGTCCTGGTCCCACACATAGTCGTCCATCTGCAGCGTGTCGCGGGCGCCCGGTAGAAAGATGAGATCCGGCACCAGGGCCACCAGGGGATTTCCGCCCTGCACCACTGCCACGCGCAGGGTGTCCGTGTCCGTGTTGCCCTGGGGATCCCGGGCGTGGGCGCGCAGGATTTCCAACCCCGTGAAGGAGGATGGCGCGGTGAAGGTGGCCACATGGCTGGAAGCGTCCACCACCACCTGCACATGCTGCATGTCCAACAGCGAAAGCACGAGTTCGGCGTCGCTGTTGTCCGCGTCGCTGACCAGGTCGTTGAGGGGCAGGGTACGGCTGGATCCAGCGGGCAAGAGCAGGTCGCCCAGTTCCGTCCACAGGGGAGGATGGCTTGCCACCTGGAGGTGCAGCGAGTCCTCTGCGGAGAGTCCGCCCAGATCCGTCACGCGCAGGTTGCCTTCCACGAATGTCCACAGCACGGCGTCGTCCTGCACTTCCAGGGTCAGGGTGTGCAGAATGGGATGCACGCGCATGGCAATGGTGGTGGTGTCACCCTCCACCTGCCAGAAGAGGTTGTCGTAGATGTCGTCCACATCGCTGGTGATGGATTCCAGATCCAGCACCAGGGGCTGGCCGGGATGCACCTGCAGAAGTAGTGGCAGATCGATGGCGGGTGGATCGTTCACCGGCAGCACGCGGGCGATCATGCGCGAGGTGTCCGCCATTCCGCCGGGATCCACCACGCGGAAGAAGAGCGTGTCCAGGCCGAACCAGTCCTGGGGGGCGGTGAAGTGGGCACGGCGCAGCAGGGTGTCCACCGTGGCCACCACCGTGTAGGAGCCGGGCAGAAGCGACCACCTCAAGTCCGCCACCGGGTCGTCCAGATCCGTCACCCAGGGATCCAGGTCCACGGAGTTCTCCTCGTCCTCCAGCCAGCTCACGAAGGGATCGCCACCGGCCATGCCATCGTCGATGATGGGCGGGTCGCCGCGCAGGACGCGCAGGGTATCCACCGCGCTGAGGTTCAGGGCGTGGGCCGTCACCACAAGATCCACCTGTCGATCGGGACCGGTGCCGCATGCCCTGAGCCAGAACTGGCCGGGTGCCCGGGTGCTGTCGGTGGTGCAGGTGGTGTTGGGGCCACCCAGAGCCGCCCAGGTGAACCACAGGGAGTCGGGATGCACGCTCTCCAGTCCGCCCACGAAGCTGGTCAGGTCCAGGCTGTCGCAGGGGCTGTCCGTGGTGAGATAAAGGTCGGGCAGGGGGCCGAAATCCATGCCGATGACATTGAAGTGGATGCCGTTCTCGCGGTAAAAGCCGTGCTCCACCGCCGATTGGCCTTCCCAGTAAAGGGTGTTGCGAAAGTGGCCGTTGTCGTGGTCGAAGCCCAGCGTGAACTGGGTTTGCTGCAGGAAGCGCAGACGAAAGGAACAGGCCGTGCCGTTGACCTGGTAGGCCGGTCTCGGGTTGGCCACCGCCGTCTGGTAGCACCAGTCCAACTGATGGCCGGGAAGGGGATCGTTGGGAAAGCGCACATCGTGGTTGTCGGCGAAGTACACATCCCCGGGGAAGAGGGCGTTGTTGTGGAACAAGCCGGTGGGGCCATCATTGAAGGGGACAGGCTCGGCCACCATGTCGTCTACATGCAGGAAGCACTGAAAACCGGAGATGGCGGTGCCGTTGCTGTCAATGCGAACCTGGATCTCCAAGGTCTCGCCCACGCGCACGGTGACGGAATCCCGGCCCACCGCATCCGTAAGGGAAATGCTCTCGTTGATGGCCCAAACCGGACCACCGCCGAAAAGCAGGAGGAGGCTGATGACGAGAGATCGCATGAAAAGCAGCTTGGCAAGCATCGTGCCAAGGGAAAAGCGGTCCATTTGCATGGGGGCGAGTTTTTTAACCTGTTGAATACAAAGGGCTTTCAACGCATCTCTTCGCATCGCGCCCAGGGCGTGCTGCCATCTGGGCTTCGTCGTGGGCAAGCTTTTCCACCTGAATGAGGGCTCCCGGGACAAAAAAAGAGCCCCGACCGAGTCGGGGCAGAGTCCGGAACGATTCGATGCCGACATGGGTGTCGTCGACATAAGGACAGAAGAGCGCGGATCATGGGGAAGCGACCCGTCTTCTGCCCAGCCCAACCATTGAAGGAGTAGTGAAAACAATCAAAGTCACAGCCGCATGTGGCAATTGGTGGGCCAAAAGAGGAGACCGAGGAAAGGCCTTGACAGACAAGGAATCCGGACATGGGGTGGGGGGCACATGGATGCGGAAAGGACAAATTTTGGCTGTAGTTGGGCCGAAATTCGTGCTTTTGTCTCTTTTGGGGCAGTAGGATGGGCAAGCCATTTCCGCACACCTTCCATGCTGCAAGCCCCCCTTGCCCATCCTACATTTCCCCCATGAACAAGCGACGCTCCGGAGTGCTCCTCCACCCCCTCTCCCTGCCCGGCCCCGCCGGCTGCGGGGATCTCGGCCCCAGTGCCGAGGCTTTCCTGCATTTTCTGGCCGAGGCTGGCCAGACCTTGTGGCAGATGTTGCCCATGGGCCCAACCGGCTATGCGGACTCCCCCTACCAGTGCCTGAGTTCCATGGCGGGCAATCCGCTCATGATCAGCCTGGAGCGCTTGCAGGAGGAGGGTCTGCTGCTGCCCGGCGAGGGCAGGGCGCCGTCCATGCCCAAGCACCGGCTGGACTACGATCGCCTGCGCGCCTGGAAAGAGTCGGCGCTGGACTTGGCCTGGAGCAAGCTGGCCGAGGATTCCGCCCACCCGTTGTGGGAGGAGTTCCGCGCCTTCTACACCGCCGAGGGCTGGTGGCTGCACGATTTCGCCCTCTTCATGACCCTGCGCGACCTGCACGGCCAGCAGTGCTGGAACAAATGGCCCAGCGAGTACGCCGGCCGGGAGCCCAAAGCCCTGGAACTCCTGAACCAGACGGAGCAGGAGCGCATCCTTCGGCACAAGTTCCAGCAGTTCCTCTTCTTCCGTCAGCTGGACCAGGTGCGGGCCCTGGCGCGGGAACTTGGCATCCTGCTCGTGGGAGACATGCCCATCTTCGTCGCCTTTGACAGCGCAGATGCCTGGGCCTGGCGCTCCTATTTCCGCATCACCGAGGCCGGCGAACCGGAGGTGGTGGCGGGCGTGCCACCGGACTATTTCAGCGAAGACGGCCAGCGCTGGGGCAATCCCCTCTACAATTGGGAAGCCATGCGCCAGGATGACTGGTGGTGGTGGCGCAGCCGATTCCACATGCTCATGCGCCAGTGTGATGTCGTTCGCGTGGACCATTTCCGTGGCTTCGAGGCCTGCTGGGAGATTCCAGGCACCAGTCCCACCGCCCGCGTGGGACAATGGGTGAAGGCCCCGGGCCGGGAACTCTTCACGGCCCTGTGCCGTCATCTGCCGGACCTGCGCCTCATCGCCGAGGACCTGGGCCTGATCACGCCGGAAGTGGAGGCCCTGCGCCTGGACTTCGGCATGCCCGGCATGAAGGTTCTGCAGTTCGCCTTCTTCACCGACAGCCGGGATCCCTTCCTGCCCCACAACTACGAGAAAGCCTGCGTTGCCTACACGGGCACTCACGACAACAACACCATGGTGGGCTTCTACAGCCAGGACGCCACGGGCGAGCAGCAGGCCTGGATGCGCCGCTATCTGGCTTTTGCCAAAGGGGAAGAACTGGTGTCGCGCAGCATGGATCGCCTGTGGGCGAGCAGTGCCAACTGGGTGCTGACTCCCATGCAGGACCTGCTGGAACTGGGTGCGGAAGCCAGGGTGAACACTCCCGGCACTACGGGGGGGAACTGGGCTTGGCGCTTGTCCGGCCGCTGGCCCCAGGCGGCACTCAGCCGACTGCTGCAGGACTTGAATCAGCGCTACAACCGGAATCTGCCGACTCAGGAGGCCTGAACCAGGGCCTAGTTGTGAAGACCCAAGAGGTTGTTTCTCCCCATTCGAGCTGAGACTGGGATACTTGGGTGTGCAATCAAAACCAAGCAGCCCAGGAGCTCAGCCGAATGAGGATTCATAGAAACGCCCGC
>Ga0172367_10004970_pt1 | contig 16273 bp, 27 predicted proteins | sample Lak10m_FD_114542 | JGI IMG/M metagenome (GOLD analysis project Ga0172367, IMG submission 114542) | Freshwater microbial communities from Kabuno Bay, South-Kivu, Congo - kab_022012_10m | ecosystem: Environmental > Aquatic > Freshwater > Lake | place: Democratic Republic of the Congo: South-Kivu...
CTTTTTGCTTTTCATACTTTTCACCTACCTCTGCCCTATAATACTTTTCAATACCTCCGCCCTTTTCATACCTTATATCATCGCTTTCACTATCAAAGGTCGTGTTGCTACCATCGGCAAGTTTGATTTGGTTGGATTCAAAGCATACATATACTTTATCGGCAGTTTCCTCTATTGTTAATATCTCAACATTAATTAAAATTCCATCATATTTTCTTTCCTTGAAAAAATTATTCATTAATAAAGATTCGGATTTTCGCTTATATTCTCTATCAAAATCTGCATAATATCCTGTATTAATTAAAAATGGATTTTTGATGTTCAAAAAACATTTTATTGTTTTTTTCCCATAGAAACCTTTATCATATTTATTAGAAAAATAAAAGCCTAAATATGCAGTTTCATAATTCGATGAACTTCCTAATTTTTCTTTATCAAAAATTGTAAATTTATTATTATCTGTGTTGTGATACACCACCATTGGCTCTCCGTTCTCATCCACCACCTTTGATGCGTTATTGGGGTCGTTCTCCCAATCACCAAACCACGCTTTGAATTGAGGTGTGCGTACTAACTTATATTGTTCGGGTGTTAGATTGCTTGGCTTACCATTAGGGGCGATTAAACCACCTTTGGCATAAACTTCTCCCCCACCTTCGCGTTTCAATAAATCATCATCTTGCACATAGGCTGCTTTTACTTTTTGTCCACCCGCTTTTTTCAAAAACTTATTGACCCTTGCAAATGCCCATGCGTTTCGGCTATTTGGAACCCCACCCGTAATAAAGGGGCGATGGCTTTTTGAATACGCACCCGCACCCCTACGGAAAACCGCCTTGAGGTCGGCTAGGGTAACGTTCTTTTTTGAGGGGTACTTTTCCCTAAATTCCTTTAATTTCTTTTCAAGGGTTTTTATAATTTTGGCGGAAAGTTGAATTTTTGAAGCGGTCTTTTCGGATGAAGCACTCCCCTTTGGGTTCTTTTTAGAGCCAAAAATCCTCTCTTTTGGAGGGGCGGGGGTTTGTGCTGCCGATTTGCGACCTTGCCTTTTTGCCATTTGTACTCAAATTTATCCCCTATATTTGTTAAGACAAAATTATTTTCTAACCAATTAAATTGAAAATTGTGAAAGAGCAATTAGCAAAAGCACAGCCCGTACTTACTTTGGTGGCTGCACTAGGGGTAGTATTCCTAGTTTACAAACTAGCAAAGTAATTGCCTTCTGCAAGGCTGACCTTTGTTTTAATTAAAGCCATGAGTTTTTATAGAAAAATTTGTGGCTTTAGTTTTTTACCTAATTTTAATTCATAATTTTACTTAAAATAAACCCATTTCATCATGAAAGGATTTTTCGACATCAAAGACCAAAACACCTTCTTGGGTGGTCAAAATGTACACAACCTTTTGATTTTAGGTGCCCTAGCTTGGATTATTTTCAAGAAGTAATTGCACCTCAACGTCTTGGAATAGAGCCTCATCAATATGGTGGGGCTTTATTTTTCCCCTATGAAAAAACCCCCGCAAGTAGAAACAAGGGGGGTCGTTGGGTATAGCTAGTCGAAATCAAAAAACTCTTTTAAAATATTCAACCCATTGCTTACATACCTCCTTCCAATTTAAGGAGTTAATCCATTTGTAAGCGTTTTCAATCTTTTCTTTTAACTCTTGGTTATCGTGGATTAGGTGTTGGGCAACCCTCACCATTGTTTCCCCGACCTCAATATAATCGGTTTGTTCACGTATGATGTTATCGTTGTTGCTACAAAAGGGAACGATAGTTTGTAATAAGTAACCCCTACTTCCACCCCCTAATATTTCTTGCATTGACGTTGAGAGGGGAGCGATTACGGGTTTCTTTGTACCCATCGCTTCGGTTATTGTTAATCCCCATCCTTCGCCTAGCGTGGTAGTTATGTAGATATCAATCGCATTGTAAATATTGTTTAGCATTTCAAGACTCGCTAAATTATTCTCTAACTCTTTGGATATCAATTGATAGTCTTTTCCTTCAACGAGTTCGGTTTGATTAATCACCGCCCTCAAATCATGCCCCATAGGGTCAAGTGGATGGCAATGTAAGTATAGGAATAGTTCGTTTTCTAGTTTACACCTTTTCCATTCCGCTTTTGCTTCAATGAATCCGAAAATCGTGTTTATAATATCCTTACGGGGTTGGTTTCGGTTTATATTGCCGATGATGATTTTACTAGCGTTCTCACCAAAATACTCTTTCTTAAATTTAAGTTTAGCCTCGGCATCAAGGGGGTAGAAATCTTTGTCATTGTGCCCATGATATACAACCTTGATTTTACCTTTAAGGTCGGGTCTTAATCTAAGTACCTCATCCCTACCGAAATAAGTATAAGTAACTAGTAAATCAAAGAACTCAATTCCTTTTACTAATTTTGGGAATATGTGACAATCTACGGGGAAATACCATATCGACTTAAATAGCTTTTTGCCTTCCTTTCTTTTTTTCTCCTTAATATGTTGTAAAATTTCAATGATAGGCACAATCACCCCTAAATCTTGGATGATAAATATCCCATCGTAGGCATCGCTATCGTGCAAAATTTTTAGGTAGGCGAACCTTCCAAAATCATCGCTTCTAACGTCGTTACGTTTAGCACCTAGTACAATGGTACCATCTTCCTCGGTGTAGTTATCACCAAAGTGGTTTACCGCTAGGATATGCAACTCTAAATCCTCACCGAAGGCTTTTTTAATTTCTCCCTTGATGTTTTTTGATACTGTCGCAAATCCCGTTCTACATTCCTTGCCATAGTCCATTAGGCATAGGATAGTTTTTTTTGCCATTTTAATTTTCGCTTATTTTTCTATTGTCGATTATCTTTTGCTCTAGTAATGGCATGAAATCATCGGGTTCAAAACCATCAAAGAATAAATCCCTTTGCTCGGGAAAATCAAAGGTAATCGGTAATTGTAATTTTACTACGTCTAGGTGTGCTATTTCGGGTATGCTTATCACTACAAAATGCTTTTGGGAATCCTCATCGTAGGCTTTAGCTATGTATATGCTTACCGCACCCTTACGATAGGTTTTGCTAAATTCATTTTTCTCTAGTAATACCGCTTTTTCCAAAACACTTATTTTATAATATAATGACCCAAAACCACACCGATTCCTATTGTAAATAGTGGGTTTTTCCAAAAAGGTCGTTTATTTTTTATTACTACGTTGTCCATCCCCACCACGTTTACGTACGGATTTTCGTTCTTAAATGTAACTACGGGTTCCTTGCTTAAATTTAAGAATCCCGCTTTCTTATAGCCTATGGTCGCTATGGTTTTATTGGGTATGGTAAGGCTATCTATTTTCAAGCCCTCCCTTTGCACATATCCATCAATGTTAAACCACTTCTCGTTAAGTTTAAACCTACTAGGAACCGCTATGCTATCCTTACGGATAACGTCGCCATTATCATCCCTAACTAAGCCACTTGTATCGGCATAGCCATCGGGTATAAAGGGCACTTGCTTTTCAACTATGGTAGTAGTAGTTTTTTGTTTCATTTGCGATTGTATCGCTTTCATATCATCCTCTAGTTCGAGTAAGCCTAGCTTTAGTGCTTCCTTTTGGGTAAGCAAGGTTTGACTTTGCATAGCTATGGTGCTACTATCCCCCTTTCTTTTTACATCAAATGCTTTTTCCTTGAGTTGATATTCGGATAGTTGATTGATTAGCCTTTCCTTATCCCTAGCATCCTCGCATGATTTCCAAATAAGTGCTAAAAGTATAAGTGCAAATAGTATGTAAGGTGTTAGCTTTTTCATATTAATACTTATTAAAATTTTCTTTATGCCTCCGATAGTATAAAAGTGCCTCATTTACATATTCGATTTCGACCCCACGATTTAAAAATTTTGTCCACAAATTTAAATCCTCATCACTTCTAATCCCACCATTATGAGCATAACCGCCCACATCAAGAGCCATCTTCACATTATAAAGCATTGACCCATGGTGCTTGTTTTCCCTTTTCCAATATATATCTCCTTTTGTTTCATTAGTTTCTAGTGGATAATGAATGGCAACATCATTTTTTAGTTCACCCGTAATCATAATATCATAAGTTACAACCTTATTAAATCCAATTACTTTTTTTGCGATTAACTCTAGTGCATCGCTTCTAAGCCAATTATCCGCTCCTAAGAACATAACATATTGAGTTTCGACCTTTTCCAACATATTTTGAAAATTTTGAACAACCCCTAAATTTTTTTCTCGTAGGGTATATTCTATGTTTGGATATATACTAGGCAAATGTTTACAATCACCAACCCCATCATCCACAAAATATACTTTATCAAAAGGCTTCGTTTGGGCAAGTATAGTTTCTATACAATGAGAGGCAAGATGCCCATACTTATAAGAAGAAATTACTAAACCGAAGGTCATCATATAATTACATTATGGAATTAAATTAGTGTCAATCATTTCAACTACTTGTCCATCAATTAAGTAGTGTGGATATTTATTACTAGATTTAGTCCTACAAAATCCATTCATGTACGTCATTCTATCGGAATTTGATTGATTTGGTTCGCTACCATGAATAATCATAACCGACCAAATTAAAACACTTCCCTTATCGGCAATATATTTTTTGCCTTTTATATCCCCCCTTTCAAACACTCTTAAATTTTTTGGTTGTTTTATAATATTCCCTTTATGGGAGCCTTCAACAAATTCTATTGCTCCGTTATCTAGGTTAATATCATCGATGGCAATGATGGTTTGGAAGTAATCTTCTTTAACGTCATCTTTGAATATCCCCTCCTCCCTAAACATTACATCTTGGTGCCATGCAAATTGGTCATAATCTCCGCTCTCTCGGAAATAAATTTGATTGTTAATTTGCCTTACATTATCCCCTATAAAATCTTTTACTATGTTTTGCAACCTAGAATCAATCCTTATTTTATTCAAGTATTCATTACAAATGGCGGGGAAAAATATAAGACTTCGTTTATTATAGGCTTGTTCGCTAGGGTTATGAGGATACCCCTTTCTTTTAATCTCCTCATCTTTAACAAGGTAGGCTTGTCGCTTTATCTCATCGCACTCTTGATGGGTAAATATGTTTGGTAAAACTATTACACCTTTTTCCGCGTATTCTATTTTATGATTATTCATATATATCTCCTAAATATTTTGTACTTGTAATCCGTTGAATTTATGTCCGTTAGTCCTTGTGTCACACTAAATGCCTTTTTATACCCGACCCTTTTTACTAGTTCAACTACCTTATCGCTATACCTCCCATAAGGATAAGCGAAAGTATCCATGGGAAAGGGTGGGGTTATCTCTCTTAGAATGTCCTCCTCGGATAAAATCGTTAAATCGGGGTGTGACCACGTATGCCAACCTATCTCAAAATTATATTTAGATACCATTTCATTTATTTCTTCCCACGTACAATACGTTTCTAATCTTGGAACATTATGCAAATCGAATTGATTGTCCTTGCCAATGTAATTTCCCATGACAAAAAAAATCCCGCTCTTATTTTTTAAAATATCTTGATTTTCGTAAACATTCCGATATATTCCATCAAAACCAATGGGGTCGGCACAATCGAGTATTTGTTGCCTTGTATTATAATTTGAGTGATTAATACCACCAATGTTATGTGCAAGTGCCATCATATTTGTAAAGTGTTAGTTTTTGTGTGTATGTTCTATATTTAAATTCAACCTCTTTTAACTTGACCCCAAAATGGTAATCAATTAACCAATCTTTGATACCGCCTATTAGTATATGATGTTTAGCACTTTGAATTATCCAATCATATATTTGCTTATGATTGTATTGTTGGTAGAGAGTTCCCGTACTTACAACAAGGTCATGTTTTCCATTTGGCTCCTTTAAAATACTTACGTTGCTTGGTAGCCTACTCGTGGCATTGTCACTAATATCCAACCCGTATATGTTTTTACATGGCAAGTGCCTTGTCACAAAACCTTCCCCACAACCAATATCTATACATGAGTCATAATAATCTAACAATATGATTATTTGCTTTAACCTAATATCATCATCAGGTTCGTGAAAATATCCCCATCTATCACTTTCGCTATACCAATTTTCTAATTCCTGTTTGGTTTGCATTTAATTTTTATTAAAGGATTTTTTATATGTTTCAAAGGTAGGTTCGCCTCCCCACTTGGCTATATACCTTTCTCTATTTTTATAAAACATTTCTTGTATAGAAGGGTCTAATTGTAAAGTTTGGCTTCTACGGAATACGGATGGCATGAGAAATGGAATTTTAGCCATTTGTAAACCATTTATGGAAATCCTATATTCGTAATCGTTGTCCTCAAAATAACCAGGGAAAAAGCCCTCATCGAACTCTCCAATGGTGGTATAAGTCGTTTTGGGTAACAAGAAAGTACACCAATCTACGGGGCTAGTGTAAAGTGCCATTTGCATATTTTCTATCAATAGTAATATTTCATGCTGATTTTTGCCTAAGTATATATCATCGTTAAGAATTAGAGCAAAGTCTTTGATTTTGAATATCTTATTACAAAGAATGTTCCAACTACTTGCTACACCAATATTATGAGGTTGGCTAATGATAGTAACATTTTTAAGTTTAAGCACATTTAGAGCCTCTTGGTTGCCATTATCTATGACATATATATCTACGTTGGGAAAATCATTTTGATAATATAAAAGGGCAGGAATCAACAAATCTGCCCTATTTAATGTGGGAATACCTATTGCGAAATTAGGATGTGGGGTCACTTCTTAGCTTTTTTTGATTTTTTACCTTGCTCGTTTAAGTAAACCAATATCAAGTGTTCAATAAAATTCTTGAAATCCTCCCTTCTAAGTGTGGTATGCACCAAACCCGCTACAAGTGCTGTCTTATCACCATAAATTTTAACTTTAATGGATGCACCGATACCTTTACTCGGATTCTCAATTACTTCAACAACTAATCTACTTAGTTTAGGTTTTTCAATTTTTGTGCCACGAGGGGCTGCTTTCTTCTTTACGGGCTTTGAGGTCGGCTTTTTAGATGCTTTCTTGCTAGGTTTGGCGGTTTCTTTTTTTACCACCTTTTTTTTGATTGCCATAGTTATGGTTTTTGATTAATAATTACTTTTAATTGTTTTTTTCAAACAAGTATTTAGGCTCCTCCCAATCGGTTGGAATCATTTTACATATCAATTCATAAATTTCTTTCTCGGCTTCACTTCTTTGTTTTGGATGCTTAGTGATTATGTTTAATATTGAATAAATCGTGTTATGGATTTCTATGTTAAGGTCTTTCATATCACTTTGCTTAATATTATACTTAACATGTACATCCTCAAGACAATTACGAACTTGACTAGCGAGTATTATAGATGCACTACGAATGGCTCCTTGTTGTATGTTATCTAAATTCATATTTTATAAAATAATTTCCCCCGTTTCCTCATCCACGATATAATCTCCATGACCTTCCATGCTTAAACTTATTTGCTCACCGCCATCGGCACTAGCTTCTTTTGGTTTATCGGGTACTATTTCAATATCGCGAAGGGTTACATCGGTATAGTATTTGCCCTTGTATAAATTGGATTTGAGAACAACTATTCCCTTTATTTTATCCTTTGCTTTCAACTTCAATTTATTCATTACAACATCCTTCCAATATCCGATTACCGCAAAAGCAATAGGAGTATCCTTGCCATACACTTTCTTTTTAAGAACTACTTGTATGACCTTATCGTTTATTGGGTTAATATGATATACTCTACCCGTAATTTCCATGCTTTAAAATTAGGTTGTTTCCTCTAATTTAATACCACTAATATACGAATCAATATCATTTATTTTGGAAAACAAATCACTTAAAATATAGCTTTGATAGAACGACTTATATTGAGCCTCCTCGCTTTGGCTATATTGCATCAAATCCCCTAAATTTTTGGCGGTTTTACTTTTAAGTTTTTGCACCATATTTAGGGCATAAGCCATCGCACCCTCTTGTAATTCCTCGTTGGTGGATAGCCTTCCCGACTTGTGCATAAAATCATAGATGATGGAAAATATATCGTTAACATCCTTCTTTGCCTTGAACTTCCCATACTCGTATCGGATGGCATCACATATCATTTTATGGTTCTCCTCTTGGGTTAGTTGAGGGGTCGGGGTATATCTTTCCCTTTCGCTCCTTTGAATTAATGGCTTAACTACCTCTTGCTTGTATTCTATATACGCATTTAGCACTTGGCTTATATACAAAGGTGATAGGTGACCAAAGAACTCGTTGCTACCTAATGAACCCCTTAAATTTAAGTTTATGGCTAAATTGATTTCGTTGATGGAAAGCATCTCATAGTTATCCCGTAAGAACTTGCAGATGAGTAAGATATCCTCGCTTGATTGCCTAGCGGATGCTCCCATGTAGAATCCCCACTTGCCAACGACCTCAATAAGCCTTTCCGCATCCTCTTTTTTGATATCCCTAATTCGGACATCCCCACAAGCCTTAATCAATTCCTTCTCCTCGTTGGTACGGACATATTTAGTCAAATAGCTTTGATTTGGCTTGGCTAATTGCGTTTCTTGTGGCTTCGACGTTTGAAGTTGATTTCTTTCTTGTTCCATTTGTAGGTTGATTTAAATAGCTTTCGAATTTGGATTTGCTAAATAGGGTGATAGGTCTTAGGTATTGTTGTTGCTCGGTTCCCCACCATTGGGCTACCTTGTTATCTATAACTTTAAAAAAATCCTCCTTTTTGAATCCCTCGGCTATTCGCCCACTCACTAATTGTATGGTGGTGCTTGAGTTTGATTTGTAGGAGGTTTTAGCCTTTAAGTTTAAGTAATCAATTACTTCCTTAACCAAAGGCTTGTAGTCGGGTTTGTCTTGTTTTGGGCTATCCGCTTCTTCAAATAAGATGCCCTCTTGAAAATACTTAATCCCAATCGCATAACACTCGGTAATTTTCTCTTTAGGCACGTTATCGTACCTTAAATTTTCGCTAAACTTGGGGTTGAATATGTTATCGGGTTTCGATAACCACTCGACCCACATCAAGCGATAGATGGGAGGGCATTTCTTGAGGGCATCAAAGAATTGAATAGGTATTACTAGCCTACTCATAATTTTTTTATTTTACTAAATAAATATCAAGAGTTATACTCTCGTTTCTTTTTATAATCGGAGGGTATTTCACCCCACAACGACTTATCCCAATAGCATACTTGCTCCTCGTATCCTTCGGGTAGCATATTGAGGTAATCGTTTGCGTTTTCTACTAATTCGTTGATTTTTGGATTTGCTGCTTTGAGGGTGGGGGGTACTAGCATCATGAACTCCCGTTTGAAAGCCTTGACTGCGGCAATGTTATCACAATAAATCTTTTGGGTCAATTGGAACGTTTGAGCATACTTATAAGCCTCTACGATAGCTAGGAACTCGGCAATGTTGGGAGAACAAAACCCCAAACTATTGGCACTAATGAGATACCTATCGTTTTGCATCACCCTAAACTCGGCTAACCCGTTTTGAAGGTTTACGCTCACGTCAAGGTGAATGAAATCGCCTTTTGGCTTCTCGCTATGTTCGATGGCACTATCAACCATCCTTTTAAATAATTTTAATGCTCCGTTATAATTACTAAACTCATGTACTCGTTCGGGTTGATTCTTTGCTATTAACAATGCTTGGTTAGAGTCGCTCGTAATACACATATCTCTCCCACCCCTTGACACGTAAAATCGTTTTGCCATTTTAATATTTTATTATTCCACATCAAATATATCATCATAAGTAACCTCAAGGGCTTTGCATATAGTCTTGGCGGTGTCCATGTTAATATTTGTTTTCTTACCATTGACAAGGTTGGAAATCCTATCCATGCCAATTTCTTTGCCCATCTTGAATTGAATTAGATAGTATAAATCTAATTGTGTTATTCCGTTGTCTTGTAAGAATCTACCTAGCTTGGTATTAGGTTCCTTTTTCTTTTTCGCAACTTGGGGCATGGTTTTTATTTTTAAAAACAAATATATGACTTTGCCTACTTATTAGCAACCCTTTTCAACACCATTCCGTAATTGTTTACACCTTCCTCTATTTGCACACCTTCTTTAAATTTCAACTTGTTAAGCCTTCTAAACCCCGAATAATCAACTTGGTGATGCCACCGATTGAACTTCCATACCACCCTTACCACGTCGGGGTGTTGTTCCGCTAACGATTGGGCAAACTCTAGCCTATCATCGTTTTGGTTGTATATGGTATCGGTATTACCGCCCTTCATAATCATCGTTTGGGTTTTATCGCCTAAAAACGTATTAAAGAGTATCGTGCATAGCCCATCCTTCATAACCCGAAGGCATAGGTCGGTGTCCTCATTATACTTCCCTCGCCAACGATGGGGCAAACTATTATCGATTAAAATCATCGAATAAACCCTTGTATTTAAGTAGTAAGGGGGTATTCGTTCGCTCCTATCTTGTGCGAAGGTCGTGTAGTTTAGCCCACTCAAGCCTACGTTTACGTACCTATCGGTGAAAATTTCCGCAACTCTAAAGATTGTTCCGCTATCTACGGGAATCCTACGATTGGCATTTAAACGATAAAAGCATAGAATATTATCATCTAGAATCCAATGACGTTTGTGCCCCTCTTGTATAGCGTGTTCCCATACCCAATTCCTAGCGGGGATACTTCCCAAACCTAAATTTGAAAAAGGTAAAGCAAGTATCTTGCTAGGGTTTATAAATTGGGCATAGTTATCAAACTCTTGCGGTTCTACTACAATCCTATAAGGCACCCCCATCCTCTCGAGGGCATTGCTCGTTTGCCTCCTCTCCCACCGACCTTTCGAGATTATGTAAACGGGATATATCGGGTTCATCGGTATAAATAAAATTGGATGGTTTTTCGAGATTAAGTTTAGGGAACCAAAGTGTATCGGTCTTATAAGTAACTTTTTGTCCAATCAACTCGCCAAAAGCCTTCACATCCTCCTCTCGCGTGAAATTAATGGTAATCTTTTGGTAAGGCATGGTATCTTGTTGCTTGAACTCGGGCATACCCTTCCAATGTTCTTTCCATACGAGCATATCCTCATCGTTATCAAAAAGACTCGATTGTACCTTCTTTTTAGGCATACTTTATTTTTTAAAATAAATTAGAACCTAAAGTTTAACTTCTCGCGTGTGCGGTGATTGTAGATTTTCTCAAGCAACTCCTTGTATTGCTCAATGTTATGGCAAGGCACCAAAGAGGTCGGACTTAGCGAAATCTTATGCAACAACACATTGTTATCGAACTTCTTAATCTTGAATAGGGCAACCATGGTGCTAACAAAACGAAGGTGGGTGTAGGAACTAAAATACTTTTTGTACTCCATAATTTTTCTTGCGTTTTCGTAAGCAAGTGTGAGATTATGAATCTTTAGCCGACCTTCTTGGAAATCCTTGCGTTTATCATCCACCGCATGAACTTTACCATCGGCATCCATACCATTGGTTACAATCTTGATAGCACTCTTAATACCGAAATCGGGGAAATCATCCATAAACTTTTTAAGTTTAATATATGACTCAAACCCGCGTTCTACGTACATGTCTAGGTAATCCTTACCACCCCAATTGCTTGAGTTAGTGTTTAAAACTTGAACTTCATCAATTCCGTAATTCTTTACAATAATGTAGTTGATGGGTAGTTTTAAGGTCTTTGCAGCCACAAATCGATGTTGTCCATCCACTATCTCCATTTTTTGATTCACAAGGATAGGGGAGTACAAATAGTTCTTTTTAAAACTTTGAATCAATCGAGCAAGGTTGTGTTGGTCGATTCTTCGGTTACCCAACATGAACTTGAATCTTGAGTAATCGGTAGTGTGTAGCACTTGTTCTTTTTGCATAAAATTTAAATTTAAATATAGGGTTTTGGTAATTACTTGTTTGGGCTTCTTTTGTAGCGATTAATGTACTTTATGAGGTCAATCTTTAGTATAGAATAGTGTAAATCAAAGTATTCCTCACGTATAAATGTTCCCGTTTCTTGGCGGTGGCTATCGGGGTGGGTGGGGTCGAAAATATCGTTACAATACTCATTTAAGCCTTGCTTTTGCACCCAATCCCAAAACTTATCAATATCAATAGTATAGGGGCTAAATTCCTCGTTTACGCTTTCAATATGAATAACACCATCGTGTTCTAGTATTTCAAAAGATATATCCATTATAGGGGTTTTGAATCTTTTTTAGGGGGGTTACCATCGGAATCGTACTTGGGAGCGGTTATAAGGGCATAGACTATCAACAACCACGATAAAACGAGTAAGGAAACTATGATTATTACTTTCATAAAAATAAGCCCACCCCCAAAAAGGGAGTGAGCCTTAAATTTAAATGGTGACCAATTCTTTATCTAAGATTGAGTTATCCTTCATAAAATCCATCGCCAAACCAAAGGCATTGTTAGTTTTATTTGAGGCATAGCCAAAGGATAAACTTTCCATGCGGTGCGTAAGAGATTTGTAATCCTTAACGTGTCCAAAGTATCCGCTTATTGAGTTGTAGGCACCATAAAGGGTATTGTTGGTAGCCGACGTTGTTTGGGTGGGGTGGTATTTAGCGAACCCGTACACCTTATCAACGAGGTTTTTTGCCCTAGTGCTTACCTTTTGCTTCTTTTCAACGTAATCCTTGCTTACAAAGATATTCTCAATAAAAGCCATCAATTGCTCATCATTAAGTTTAGTGTTAGCCATATCATCGAAAATACGAGTAACATCATTCATATAGCTACTAGCCAATCCCATGACCTTGTGAGCCTCCATGATACGCTCTAGGGGGTTGTTAAAGTGGAAAATAGTATAGGAGTTCTTTAAGCCATTAAGGGCAGCGGTTAAAGTGTTATTACACACCACACGAACGGGAGTGAATCCAACACGCACTGCGTTCTTACCATCGTGACCATTAGTGATTAAAAGATATTGCTCAACCTTCTCACCCGCAACTAAAATATCATCGGGCAACTTCGCGGTGATAAATACACGCTCCCCCTTTCCTAATACACCCGCGGTTTCATAAATAGCCTCGCCTCTATCAATAATAGGGTCGAAGAATAGGAACGCATCCTTGTTTTGTACTACTTCATACTTCTTACTTACCAATCCCAAAGGAGTACCATTGTCCATGCGATAGGTTGCAAGTACATCGGGAATCTCAATAGGATTTTTGTTTTCGCCAATCGTGGGCGATACGTAGATAGGAGTCTTGCCTACCTCATAATTAAGATTTGCAAGTTCAACTACTTGCTCACTTGTCATTGCTTCGTTTACATAAGTACCCAAACCATGCCAAGCCTTTTCACCTTTCGCAACAAATGATGCTTTGCCATCAATCATCTCTAAATTGTGTGCCATAAAAATTGATTTTAATTAAAAAATGTGTTTTAAATAATGCGTTAGTAAACACAAATATAGACTACTTATTTTAAAAAACAAACAAATTAACAAAAATATTTTGGTGCTTTTTTATACATGTGTACAAGTCTATTATTGGCTATATTAAGCATATTTAAATTTAAGTTGGGTGCATGGTACGGGTATTTTGGGCATCCATACCAATCGGGGGGGGTGCCGAAAAACGGGCAAAATCACCTCTTTTTAAGGCTATTTTAAGGCATTTTACTGGCACTTCTCCCCCTCGGTGGTACTACCCTACTAATAGGGGTGAAAATAGGCTAATTTTGGGCTATTTTAAGCCCTATAAAGGGCACTCCGAAATACCCCCTAGATACCCCCAAAATCCCTATAAATCACCTATTTTGGGCACTTATGGGCATCCTATATCTTGATGCGATAGACTACACCCTTACGGGTAACTTCGTGCGATGCGAACGGAAATACACGCTTCTTTGTGTATCCATCACCTAGGTATTGCAATGAGTATCCGTAATACAAGCGATAATCTAAATCCATTAATCGCTCACATACGTACACCCATGCTTTTTTGTAATCGCGACAATTCTTAACGTGTTGGAACCTTTTTTGTCCTACCTTCTTTTTGTAAACGCTTACCATGATTGTTTAAATTTAAGATTGAATAATTGGTTTTATAATTATGGAATAAAAGCATATAGAAGTCTATTGGGCAAATATAAAAAAAGGGGGGAATTTCACCCCCCGTTTTTCTAAAAAAAAATACAAAATGAAAAAACTAGCTTACGCACCAAATCTACGTTCCGCATCGCTATACGCCCTATCTATCCTTTCACATTCGTACCAATCCCATATTAGTTTTTCTGCCCACTCGGGTAGTGTTGGATTCTTTACCACTCGCAAGCCTTTACAACTATTGCACACACTATCGTATGCACCATTGTAATAGGCTTCAATACCTTCATCATCTCCATCCTCTAGCATAGATTCATATAGATTATTTTCATCTAAATCTCGCCTAAAGTGTGTACCATGACCTCCACAATTATTGCATACTTCGTACTTACACTCACATAGCATTTCACCATTAGGGTTGATTATTTCATTCTCATCGAGTTCGCCCGTAGTGGGATTATAATACCTAAGTGCTTCGTGCTGATAATTCATTTTCATGTTGTTTAAATTTAATTGTTAAATAATTGGTTGATTAATTCATGCACATCATTAGGCAATAAATGATATGGCGTTCGTGCATAGACATCGGCACAATTAAATATATCACCTTGCTCGGGGTATAGGCATTTTTGATTTTTTAGCCATTCATGTTTTTGATAATAATCACAATTGTTCCATCCATCTTTAGCATTACTCCATGATTTCATCTCACGTTGAAATAATTTTCCATTAAATACTTTCATATCGTTTAAATTTAATTGTTAGATAATTGTTTTGAAAATATCCATTGCGAAGGTTGATAGGGTTTGCCATGTAAATCCGTTTTACCTTTTAATCTACCATCTAATACTTTTACTATCACCTTATCACCTTTGTTGGATTGAGGCAATATTTTGTTTAAATACCCACCATTGAAAATCACATTGGTTGATTCAATATCCAATTTATACATAGACCCATTGTAGGAAATCTCACGTGGCAATGATGCTCGATTAAATACTTTCATATCGTTTAAATTTAAAATTAAAAAAGAGAGGGGCATTGTGCCCCCCTTGTTTACTTTCTAATACCCATCCAATCGTTCCTATCACATTCAAGCATATCGTTGTAGCAATTGGAACAACACTCATTGGTTAACTCCCAACTAGTGTGAACACCTACACCACAAAAATCGCATACAACACGCTTACGAGGGTTACCATAGTAATCTAAATCGGCATCGGTTGAATATACACCTTTGATACCTTGAAAAGAATCATCATCGCAACACTCATACACTTCACGTTGCTTCGGCTCCACATTTACGGGTTTTGTTTCGGGGAACAATGATTGAGCAACGTAAGGTTTGCCCCACGTGGTTTGAGTAATAGACCCAACCTTCGTGCCTCCATAATCGTAATACTTGATTGCTTTGTAGCCCGTATTACTATACCACACACCATCATCCCACACACCCGCTTTCTCATTAATGATACTAATTTCATTCTTTGAATTTAAGAAAGCAAGTTTACTACCATTACCGACATATTGCTCAATCAATTTTACTTGTGCATCGTTCTTTAGAAACGTGTTAGGCAATTGCTTCAATATAGCTTCATTGAACATATACGTATCGGAAAAGTTATCACTCTTAGGAGCGTTATAAATGATACCATTGTGACAAAATCCTAATACCTTGTTTACATGAAACGGATGGCAATTTAGTTCGTTAATCTTGCCATGTGTTGATATACGAAAGTGACACACGAAAGCACTCGCTTGATATTGTTGCTTCGCTTCATAAAACTTTTTCCAATACTTTTTGAATGATACCATCTCTTTTTCAATGATAACTTTGTTTCCATCGCTATACATAAATCCACCACCATGGGGATTGTTTTCCCAACAACGCTTTAAGATGCTTTTTGTAATTTGTTTTCCTTGCGGAATCGCAGCAATAATACACATAGATAAATAATTTAAATTTAAATAAATAGGGTTGATTAATTACTTCAATGGTAACACTACAAATCCGAAACGCTCATTCACTTTTGCACGAACCGAATTACTAATCGTTCCGCAATTGTACATCTCGGCATACTTATCAACTAATTGAATTTTCTCGGCAATACGTTGATGGGTATATTGCTCACGTAATAATTGATACAATGAGTTTTCACTTGCAC
>Ga0172367_10004973_pt1 | contig 16269 bp, 16 predicted proteins | sample Lak10m_FD_114542 | JGI IMG/M metagenome (GOLD analysis project Ga0172367, IMG submission 114542) | Freshwater microbial communities from Kabuno Bay, South-Kivu, Congo - kab_022012_10m | ecosystem: Environmental > Aquatic > Freshwater > Lake | place: Democratic Republic of the Congo: South-Kivu...
AATTACCATGATAGACACCCGCTGCCTATTATCCTTAAAGGCAAAGATGCCACAGTTGCTAATTTGTTTAACACCGCAAACAAGAGCAACGTCATCCTGAGCGAAGCGAAGGATCCCCATATTGAGCTAACCTGGATTTGCGGACTAAGTAACCCCGGCAAACACTCATGGGATCTTAATTGTGTAATCAGATCACCGCTACTTAGAGACTTACCTATATTAGACCCAGAGACAGGCAAAGAACATATAGCAATTTCTGTTTTCACACCATATCTTGGTACTAAAGCTGAGATTAAACAAATCTACACCGCTTTTGAACCGCGCGTAGTCTCTAATCTAGACTATTTAAGTCCTCACGCGGATAGACATTTTGATCTCAACCACGAAGGCTTCGTTCATGCTTTAGTCATGCTAGAAGACAAAGAACTACCGCAAGCAGACCTTGTTATGTCTGCACACACTCACCCACAGTACATAAGCATGCAGACTCTAGACTGGGGCATACCCGAGACTTGGTCTTTCCTCAGCATGAGACAGATGTACTACAAGACTGAGCTATCTAAGATACTAGCCAAATCCGAGCTTGAAAGCCTGATGCAAATTGAATTCTACGAAAAAGAATTCAGCAGTATCTCTGCAGTTAAAGCCGAAATCATACCAAGACTTACTAAAGCCAAATGCGAGCACCTAGATACTTGGATACTCAAAGCCAGTAAAGATTCTGGTGGCAGAGGCATCAGCAACCAACTCAGTCTAAGCCATGAGCTAGATGCTATCGCTGAATTTATCTACGATAAAACCAGAACTGATGATGTGGTAATGCAGGAATTCGTACCTAATAACGCGAGGTCTTTTGCTTCAGCTGAGTTTATCGAAGATATAGCAGTGAAATTCGTCGAGAACGGTACAGCTATAGATAGAATTACTCCTTACGAAAAAATGTTTTTTGCGATGCGCAGCTTCCAAAGTATAAGCGGTATTAAAGGATATTTATTCTCAGTCAATATCGGCTCAGCTACTGTCAACGCTGGTCAAGGAGCCAAAATGTTCTATGGCGAACCAATACTTATCATGCCATTGTATTTTGCTGGCAAAGTACAAAAACTTATGGATGAGTATGGTGATAGCATACTCAAACACGCTATACCGCTGCATGCCGAAGAGTTTGCCGCTACCAACAATCTCAAGATTAGCGAGAACGATAGATTTAGTAATCGTTTTATGCTCAATGGCTTATTTGATTACATCCCATATTTCTATATCAATGATGCTGGGCGCAAATATAAAATCGTAGCCATGGACAACTCTGCTGGTGGTTTAGATTACTACTACATCAAAAGCGGTAAACGTATTAATCTTTGCTCTGGAGCGGATACCTGCAGCTCACACTTAGCACTAGAAGAATTGATGAAATCTAACAGCAGCATAGATATAGGGCTTGCGGTTATTGAGCTTAACAGCGGACTAGGTCAAGCCAATCTACTACAGAACGCTATTGAAGAATCTAGCCCAGAGAATAAAGATTTATTCTTGGAGTGGACTATAGACTTAGCTGTAATCGGCAGAGCCTACCACAATTACAGATCTTCAAGTAGTTTTAAAGATATTTCAGCAAGCTCTTGAGAGCTTAGAGTATCGAACTCTTGCCATAACTCAACGATATCCTGTTTGTGTTCATCAAGCTCAGGATTAGTATCAAGAAACTCTTGCAAACTATCATAATACCTATAACAGGTTATAGCTCTATATAGATCTAGCGCCATAGACGCATAGAGACCGTTATCCCTGCGGCTAGCAGCCTCAAAAAATCTAGTGACAAGTATCATTTGCTCGCCAGTACCAGCTTTATTTAAATGCAGCTCAGAATTAACTTTGGCTTTGGGTAGTTTTTTGGGTGATTTGCTTTCCATGACCTAATTAACACTATTTAGGTTAAGGTGTGGTTAAGAGCTAGATTAGATCTGGTTAAACTCAGGCAATCAATCAAACAACAAGAAGTATTGGCAGCAATATAGAAGTACCGTCGAGATTTTTGTGAGTGGCTGTGAATATAAGCGAAGAGGAGCCTAGCTAGCCGAAATGGCGACGGGCGACGAAGGGAGCACAGCAGCAGCGAGCGTTCTGCTTTGCAGAATGCCGCTGCTGGTGCCGAGCCAAATTTCGGCGTAAGCTAGGCGACGATGAGTGCTAATATTCACGCCGCGAATCTAACTCGAGACGGACTTACTATATTGCTGCCTAAGCATAGATTGTTAAAGACATTGCTATACTATGCATAGTGGTTAAACTCAAAACTGACTTTGACACTATAGAAGCAGCTCTCAGTGAGCTTGCCGCTGGCAAGCCAATTATAGTAGCTGATGACAGCGATAGAGAAAATGAGGGTGACGTTATTTGCGCTGCAGAAAAAATCAGTCCAGAATTAATTAATTTTATGGCAACTGAGGCTAGAGGACTAATATGCCTAGCCTTAGATTCAAGCAGTACCTCAAGACTAGATCTTAAGCAAATGGTAAGCACCAAAGACTCTATGGGCACTGCATTCACCGTGAGCATAGATGCTAGCCCCAAGCATGGAGTCAAAACTGGCATCAGTGCTGCTGATAGAGCCACTACTATACAAGTAGCTATAAACCCTCAGTCACAAGCCCGTGACCTAACTAAACCTGGGCATATATTTCCACTTGAAGCTGTCGATGGCGGAGTACTTAGAAGAGTAGGACACACAGAAGCTGCTGTAGATCTCTCTCGCCTAGCAGGCTTGCACCCCAGCGGTGTTATTTGCGAGATACTTAAAACTAACGGCGAGATGGCACGCCGTGATGATTTATTCGAGTTTGCTAGCAAACATAAATTAAAATTTATTACTATAGCTGATCTGGTTGCTTACAGACTTAAGCGCGAGCGTTTCGTCCATCGCAGCCTAGAAACCAATCTCGATGATAAATCTAGAGTAATTCACTATCACGATGCTATCTCTAATCAAGAACACATGGCGTTTATCTATGGCGATCCGCATCAAGATGAAGCCGTCTTGGTGCGCATACACCAAGCCAACCAAGCCAAAGATATATTCGGCATTATGAGCGAGAACTCTAGTCTTCTAGCTAAGTCTTTGCGCAGTATTAAGACTAGGGGCTCAGGCATAGTAGTCTATTTGCAAAAAATGAATCACGATCAAGCTATAGGCAGTGATAGCGCTAAACATATGGGTGAGTTCAAAGACTACGGTGTCGGCGCACAAATACTTGCTGACCTAGGACTGCATAACATAGAGTTACTGAGTAATAAACCGCGTAAGTTTCATGGACTTGAAGGCTATGGCATTAGCATAGCTAAGTTTGTGCCAGTAAAGTAAAGCTAAATCATCAGATTGCACCTGCTATAAGCTGCCTGCAGGCAAAAACAATACCCCGGGTGCTAAGCGCTCGCAACGCGGCTAGCCGCTGTTGCCGCGTACCATCGCGAAGCGATGGTCGGCAACCTGTCTCTGCTCTGCGCAAAGTGAGAGCCTTGCGAGTGCGTGCAGAGGGGTATTGCTGTGCCTGCCAGTATGCCTATAGAATACAAGTATGCGATCTGAAGACTGCATATTCTGCAAAATTATCCACGGCTCAATCCCAGCCACAAAGGTCTATGAAGACGAGCAAGTTCTTGCCTTCAAGGATATTAGCCCAGCAAGCCCAACACATATTCTAGTTATCCCCAAGACTCACTACGCATCTGTTAGAGAAGCTGACAAGAACACACTTGGCGAATTACTCTATAGAGCAAAAGAGCTAGCTCATGAACTAGGTATTAGTGACAGCGGTTTTAGAACAGTCATTAACACCGGCAGTGACGGCGGGCAGACTGTTGCACATTTACATTTACATTTATTAGGCGGACGCAAACACAATTGGCCGGCAGGATAATGAATAGCAAATTAATACTAGCAAGCATCGCCGCCAAACTTACAGCAGCACTAAGCAAAACCCTAAACCTAGGTTCAGGCTCAGCTCTACCTGGACGCATAGCACTAGCTATCTACCCTAAAATACTTGAAGAATTCAAACAACAAATAAACGAAACAGCCTACCATGAGCAATTACGCGCAGTATCAGTAATGGTAACCGGCACCAATGGTAAAACCACCACCACTGGAATACTAGAACAAATACTAGAAGAGAATGGCTATCAGCACATCACCTGCAACCACCATGGCGCAAATCTATACTATGGAGTAGTTACGGCTTTTACTCTCAACACGAATATCCTAGGCAAACTCAAAAGCCCCCACTATATAATCGAAGCTGACGAAGCTGCTCTAGCTGCTATTGCTGCTGCGCTTAGACCTAAAATAATTATAGTTACTAATTTATACCGCGATCAGCTTGATAGGTTTGGTGAGCTTGATAGCACCGAAAAGCTCATCAATAAAGGCATAGAAGCTTCCTATCTCACCCAAGACTCAGCACCAACACTAGTACTTAATGCTGACGACAGAAGAGTAGTCAAGCTTGCACCACAAATACTGAATAGAAATTTATACACAGTAAGCTCAGAGCATACTATCACTAACCTAGATGCCAGCACAGAAAACTGCGAGATCAACAAATCAGCTAAGCTTAATCAAATTAAAGTTAAGCATGAAGGACTTGATGGTAGCGACATCACCGTTAGCGACAGTTACAGCCTGCATCTTAAGCTACCCGGACTTTATAACGCCTATAATTTTGCTGCGGCTGCTACAGCTGCTGAACTACTAGGCTTAAGCGGCGAGCAAATCAAAAACAGCGTCGATCATTATCACTGTAACTTTGGTAGAGCTGAAACTAGATTAATTAATGGCACAGAAACTCAAACCTTCCTAATCAAAAACCCTACTGGCTGCACTGAAGTGCTCAAACTACTCGAGCATAATCAAGATGCTGATTTCCTGGTGGCGATTAACGATAACTACGCTGACGGTAGAGACGTATCATGGCTCTGGGATGCTGAGTGGCAGCGCCTCGCTAGGCTAAAACACGCCCGCTTCACCTGCACTGGTCATAGGGCAGAGGATATGGCCCTGAGGCTTAACTACGCAGGACTTAGTCCAGCTCAGATTAGAACAGAAACTTCAATTAGCAGTGCTTTGAAGCACTGCAGCCAAGCTGCTAAGCAAAACTCAAGGCGTTTGTATATTTTGCCGACTTATACAGCACTACTAGAGCTAGAGCGGCTGTGACGTTATTGCGAGGAACGTAGCGAAGAAGCAATCCCCATAGATTGCCCAAAACAGAGAGATTGCCACGACGGCTACGCCGTCTCGCAATGACAAGAGGGATCGCTTCGTCTTAGGCTCGAAATGACAAAATAGTTATAATAATATACTAATAATATTATAACACCAAATCAAACAATATCTTAACCCTTCAATGTGTCATAATATATCAAAATATAGTACTGAACATTGATAAGCCAAAGCCCACTAAACATAGATATAAAACCAAGTAGAAGCGAATTAGGCCATACTGCCGATAATGCACGCCAATCAAAACAAATATTAAGTCCTAATAGAATAAGTGTTGCTACTCAAAGCGATCTAGAAAAAACATTAAATGGTTTATCAAGAACCAGCGGTGCTAGCAATCAAGCAACACTAGATGGACCCAAATTATCACAAAATGGACAACCAAGAATAAGTGGTGTTGGCAACAACCTAGCAACAGACGGTCCGCAAAACGGTGATGGCAACAATTTAGCAACAGACGGTCCACAAAACGGTGATGGCAACAATTTAGCAACAGACGGACCAAGCCAGTTTGAAAAACTAGCAAAAAAATGGAAAGAGTTTTCCGAAACACATATACTACCCAAATCAACTAAAGTATCAGTTTTATTCAACCTTATCAGCGCACCTTTAAGATTACTGGGACAGAACAATCCAATAGCAAAAATACTCAACAAACTTAGTGGTATTTGCACCACTATACACCAGCTAGGTTTCGCTGCAACCGGCATCGGCACGGGTCTATTCAAAAAAAATATTTTTTACCTAATATCATTTGGCATCGAAGCACTCGCGGGCATACTACCGCTAAGAAAAATATATTTATTTAGAGGCATGGCAGCAGCCCTAGATATATTACCGACTTGCGTCAAGAAATACACCAAGGACGAATTCAAGAACTTCGGCGAGAGCTTGCCCAAAACGTGTGGAGCCATCTGGCAAGCTATGAAAGATTTCTGCCAAAATCCCAAAAAATATTTTGCCAACAAAGAAAATAGACTTGAGCTACTAAACACGCAAATACCAATAATCGGAGCAGGACTATGTATATTAGGAAATATCGTAGCAAGCTTCAAGGATACACTTGGCGGCGCGATAAGAGACGTTGGTGCAATATTAAACGATTGCGCATTACTATTCAGTGGTGACAAAGATGGTGTGCGCTCTGGACAGTACTATCTAGGCGGCTCAGTTACAGATCTTGGTGCCAACATAGTCGGCAAATACGGTCAAAGCCAAGGCTCTAACAATGGTAAGTTTGGCAATATTAGAGATTGCATACACGAGCTTGCTCTAGCTTCAGATCGTTGGGGACAAATGTTATTTGCCAAATTCCTCAATAAAACCAAGGATCAAGATGAGCACAAAGCGCAAGAACCAATTACAACTGCAAGACAATCAACAACAGTACAAAATCAAGAGTTCAAAAACAATTTAAGCGAAAACTTTGATGCAAGAGAAATGTCTTTTGCAGCATAATAGCCTTACCCTGCGAGCTCAAAATGACGCGAACTATACTCCAGCTTTAGCCAGCTGACAAAGCTTAGCAAAAGTTGCTGTATCGTTAGCTGCAATCTCAGCTAGCATTTTACGATTCAAAGTTATATTAGCTTTCTTAAGACCACCCATAAGAGCTGAGTAACTTATACCTTCAAGCTCGGCAGCAGCATTGATACGTTGAATCCATAGACCACGCATATCGCGCTTCTTAAGTTTGCGACCGACGTAAGCTCTAGATAGAGCTTTCATCATCGCTTGCTGAGCAGCTCTGAAAATCTTACTCTGACCACCTTTAAAGCCCTTGGTTAATTCAAGAACTTTATTGTGTTTTTTTCTATTGACCTTACCTCTTGTTACTCTCATTGAAACCTCTATTTGGCGTACTTAGCGTATGGAAACATTGCCATAACGTTATCTACTTGCGTTAAATCTACTTGGCCAGTTTTACGTAAATTACGTTTACGCTTAGATGACATATGAGTATTAATGTGCTTAATACCACTACGTTTATGCGTTAATTTGCCTTTGGCAGTTAACTTGAAACGTTTTTTAGCTGATTTATTAGTTTTACGCTTAGACATTGCAGGCTTTTATCCTAGCAAATATGCTCTTCTTAATCTTCTTAACCTGGGTAAAAAACAGCCTCAAAACGCCAAAATTAAGCATTTTTATGGTTTTAAGCATAAGTAATACAAATTAGCTATAATTAATAATGTATTAACAAATAGCTGGCAAGCAGAACCGTCAAATAAGGCGCTAAGCTAGCCGGCTGAGGAGTTGCCTATTGTAGGGCCTGAAATACAAGAAAAAAACAGATTGGCGCAGCAAAACACTGCACAGATAAACACGCCTATAAAACTTGGCATAAGACAAACACAGCCCAAGCAAGAACCAAACGATATAACGCCAAGCAATTCAAAAACAATATCAAATGAAGAACTAAATAAAGCTTTAGCAGAAAAACAAGAAACTAAAGAAGCTGAGCCCTCAAGATTAGAAGAAATAGCCAAGGATTGGAAATACGCCAAGCTCTCAACATGGGCGATGTACGTCACCACCCTACTTAGCTGGTTTAATCCTAATAAAGCGAGTTCGCGAAGTTTTGAACAACAAGGAATCGATACTAGCCCTAAAGCTGGACTCTTCAATAAAATTCAAGACTTCTTCTTACGTATAAGAATGATGGGACAAATGACTCTACACGCCGATCCCGGTAATCAAAAAATAATTGGTGATGACATTGTGATGAGTAATCTGCATAACATCACTGCGCAAAAATTTGGTTCAAGCGCATACAAATTCCATGCCTTCTGGTCACCATGGTCATGGCTACTTCAACATGTGTTTTTCACCGGCACACATTCATTCAGCAAACCAATTAATGCCTTAATCAAAGCTTTTGATAGGAGCATGAGACTAGTAACTAATATGTTCTGGAACCTAAGACGGGTCACCCTAGGACTAGTACCCTATGTCAACAATGAACTACTAAGCATGAGCAGCCCTAATAGTGAGGTTTACAAGAAATTACGCGAAGCTTCAAAACCCGTTCGGAACACTATGCAGCAGTGGTCAATATTACTAGCAGCTCATCTACACCAAACTCTCAACAAATTTATTCCAAGACCAATAATGAATTTTCTGGAGCACAAGCTTAACTTTAATATGGATAGGCTAAGAGCTGCTCACAGAAAAGCACGGAAAGAAAATATAAATATATCTAATCCGATTGATGCCATTCTGAAAATTGTTATACCCTACGCAAAAGCAAACCTAGAAGCACTTAAAACAGGAAAACACAAATCTATTCTTAGCGGTGAACTTCAAGATCTGAGAATAGAAGAACCTCATACTCCAGGTTGGTATCTAAAATCCAAACTACTAGCCAATGTATTAAATCCATGGGTTGGCATTGGTTCGTTTGCTATTAACCTTGCGAGCATGGCAACAGGCATTGCCGGTGAGCTATTACGCAATAAAACAACAAGCCTGCTGAGCCTGTCACAAAACTTAATGGATACAGCCAATGGTGCTATGTCAGCAGTCTATATGCTAGGCGAAGTCTTCGGGCACGCGGCAACAGTTCAGCGCAACTACAAAAACGGTGATCTTAAACTAGCCAACATAGGAACCTTCGGCATAGGTCTACTTGGTATGGGTTGGCGTATAGTAAAAGGTATGGCTGCAGCTCTTGCTATACCGGGCATGGTTATTAAGCCACTAGGTACTATTGCAAATAAAATCTTGCATTCAAGACTAGACAACTTCCTAGAACCATTATTCCTGCTCTTCTTCTCTGTCAATAGAGATGACAGCCTAAGAAACAGTTATAAAGCTGAACTAAGCACCGCAGGTCACGAGGAGCGTAAGGCTGCTGAAAAACACAACAGAGTCTCAGAAGTAATAACCATGCCACTCAAAATACTTACACACGATAAAGCTGTAACTTACGATCACCCAGAGGCAGTAGCAAGAGCTGAAACGCTAGCAGCTAGCTAGAACATAAGCCCCTGTTATAAGACCTTGGGCATTAATGGTACTAGTCTCATAAACATCAGCCAAATCCCAATCAAGCTCACGCATCAAGGCAGCCACAGCATAAGATTTAACTCGCTTAGCCCCGTCACGTAGCTTAAGCACTATAACTTCACCAGTCTTAAGATTAGCCACCATCATTAGCCCCTCAGCACCACCTTTAGCTATATAAGTCATGGGATAGGCTTGCATAAGCAGCGAGTCGAACTGCCTAGCACCACCAACTAATAGAGGATAACTATTCATAGCTTCAATAATCTCAATATAAGCCGGATCACTAATCATCACCGCAAACAACGAAGCTAGCTCAGTCATAGTCATGTGGTAGGTCTGCAAGCCACAGCCATCAGAACAGCTATATGGTTCCTGCTTAAGCCCAAGACGATACAGCTCTGCAGCTAAAGCATGATGATATGGGTGCTCGATACTAAGATATTCACGACTAAGCGAAGCAGCAGAGCAAGCAGCTAATATCGCAGAGTGTTTGCCAGAACAATTATGACTATGACCGCAAGCTATCAAAGCAGGATCAAGAGAAAAATCATCAAGTATAGAGTTAACTACCTTAAGCTGATCAGTTTCAGCATTATGCGAAGAAGAAGCGATAACTATTTGCTCAGGACTAAGATTAAAACCTGCAGCTCTAATAAAATCAAGTGAGACTTTGGCTTGAATAGGTTTAATAAGAGATCTAGTGAAAATCTGCCTAGAAGCATCACCCCATGATCTAATCAAAGCCGCTGCAGAAACCAAGACCGCATCAAAGCCATGCTCGCTCTCAACTTTATCGCCTCTATATACCTGAATTACCGGCACTAAACTATAATATTAGCGTAATGCGTAAAATTAGCCTAAGTACTATTCTGCTTCTATTATTGATCAGTCTTCCAGTTAGGGCTGAGCAAGATCCTATCGAGAAACTTATTAATGAAATATATTCAGCGTGGAACGCTCACGACGCCGAGAAATTATTTAGCTACTATAGTAATAATTTTGTAACTGGTGATGGCATCGATAAGCTAGGCTACCGCAAACTCACAGAGACGCTTTGGGAAACATACCCCAACATACAACTCAAGAACGAGAAGAAGACTATACGCAGCCAAGATCAATACGCAACAGCTTCTATTATTGATTTGTTCTTTGGCGATAGCAAAGACAAAAACGAACAGATGAACGAAACCGGCAAGCTTAATGCCATATCTCAGGGTCAAATTTTCTTCAAAAAATATGGCAACGAATGGAAAGTCGAGAGCGATAGGATATATTTCGAGCTGGTTACTATCTATTACGGTAATGCCAAGCAATACCTAGATAGTCACCAAATATATTTCGGTGCTCCAGAGCAGGTACATGCTGGCGAACAGTACACCGCTACCCTCTACTTCATACTACCTGAGAGCGTTCAAGCCACAGCCACTATTAACCACGAGCAAATAAGCTACCCTCACGACGAGAACGTCGAGGAATCATACCAAGCAGCCACATCTAATAAACTTGAGCGCTTATTTGGTGCTAATGAGACCAACCACAATGAACTAGTAAGCTCAACTATTATTCTCACCAAAGGTATTCTAGAGCCCAAGCTAGAAGGTATACTTTATATCTCTAAGCGAGTAAACGTTCTGAGCAAAAAAACGCCAATCAAGAAATTAGAAATAGTCAAAACAACATACGCCAAATCACAAGAAAAAGAAAGCAGTGAAACCCCTAGTAAACAAGAAGAATAATAAAGCCGAAGACCTATTAATAAAATATATCGACAAGCATGGTTTAAGCAATGAGCCTATAGCTATCGCCTGCTCAGCTGGGCTAGATTCGATAAGCCTACTAAGAGCCGCTCACAGAGTACATCCTCAAGGCTTACACTGCCTGCACTACGATCACGCGGTGCGTGATGATTCGCATATAGCACACCAAGAATTACTAGGACTAACAAGCGAGCTAAATATCAAATATTACTCAGAACGTAACAACCATCCTCTAGCCTCAGATGAAGATAGCCTTAGAGCACTTAGATATCAATTCTTCGTCCGTGCCGCAACTAAGCTAAACATCAAACACATATTAGTCGCACACAACCTTAACGATAACGCTGAGACCGTGTTATTCAGGCTGTTTCGCGGCACTGCAGCTACAGGCATCACCGGTATACCTGAGACTAGAGAACTAGAAGCAGGTATAACCATACATAGACCTTGGCTCAAGCTCAGCCGCAGTGATATTGAAAGCTACGCTAGCAGTCTTGAGCTTAAGCACATAGAAGATAGTAGCAACGATAATGATAGCTATGCACGCAATCGCATCAGGCTGAACATAGTACCCGAGAGCTTGAAGATCAACCTCAAAGCTCTAATTAATATTGATAATTTCGCTGGCTTAATAGCCGAACAAAATGATTTTATTAACAGTGAACTACAAAAATACGAACTAGAGTTCAACGATGCTGATACTGAGCTTAACTGGGATTTATCTAAGTTTCGCCAAGTACCTAAAGCCATTCAAAGACGCTTAATCGAGAAATACTTCAGCCCGAATATAAGTTTTTCAAGTGATTTTCTAGCAGCAATTGCCAAAGGCGGCTTCCATAAGATAAACTTTCAAGAAGGCAAATGCTTTAGTATAAGACAAAAGCGTATACGCCTAGAAAAACCATGACCGCAGTGATAGCCAAAGAAAACATCGAAGTACTATTCAGCCAAGAAGAAATTCAAAACAGAATTACTGAACTTGCTCGGCAAATATCTAAGGACTACAAAGACACTCAAGATCTTGTGGTTATAGGCGTGCTTAAGGGTGCTGCACTATTCACTTCAGATCTTATTCGCAAGCTAGACATTCCATGTCAACTAGAGTTTATAAGACTAGCTAGCTATCAGACTGGCACTGAGAGTTCAGGCGAGATACGCGTCTTCGATTTATCAGTACCAAACCTTAAAGACAAAGATATTTTAATTGCTGAAGATATTGTAGATTCAGGACGCACCGCTGAGTTTTTGATTAATTTTTTCCAAGAGCAAGTAGGCGTACGCTCTATGCGTATAGCTTCCCTGCTCGACAAACCTTGCCGCCGCCTAGAAGCACTTAGACATATCAAACCAGATTACTGCTGCTTTACCGTGGACGATAAATTCATACTTGGCTATGGACTAGATTACGAGCAGCGCTTCAGGCAGCTACCCTACCTAGGTCACATCAGCGGTCTTAGTTAGTTTTTTACTTAGCCAGTCACTACTAGAAACCAGTAGCCGAGTCAAAGCAGCACCAGCTTCAGCTACTAGTTTATCTATGCCGCGAGCTAATGGCTCAGGCACTTTGGCAAATATTTTAGGTATAAACTTAACCATTTTACGGTCAAGAAATTTCATTACATAAGCGCCAAAAGCCATTGAACTAAAAGGTCTTAGTGCATGAATAATATGCCCTAAGAACGAAGCACTCTTAATACCTAGAAGTTTCTTAGAAATCCAATTCTGCACAGCATTAGTCTTAAGAACTATCAGCGGTGGTATAAACGCTTCAGAGACTAGATCATGAGCTGCAGTCTTTGCTAGTGCCATACCACCACCACGTATAGCGACCATAAGATTACGCACAGCCAAATAAACAAGAGTAATACCCCACATAGAATAATAAAATGGTTTCTCTAGCCACGGCGCATATGCTCTAAAATGCTCGCGAAACGCTTCAGCCATCTCATTACCAAGAGCTGCAAGCCTTGTGGGGTTAGTAGTTTGCATAGTCATGCAAGCATGACCAGTAAAAGTCCTAAACCATTTAGGAAATTTCAACCTAAACTTATTTTCTAAATAATCAAGTTTAGTTGCCACCTCGTATTTAAGCTTAGAAAGAGAAACAGAATCTGGATGACTAGAATTAATTTCGTACTCTGCTAAAGGTGCATCACTTAGCTCAGCAGCTAGCGCTCTTGACTGATCAGGGTCAACGGGCAGATTAGCTTTATTAAGCCTAGGGGCCAATAAAGCCTGCGCGCCATTATGCAAGCTAGTGCTTATGCTATTCAATATCAGTACCAGGGCTAAACCCGTAATACTTAATTAATTCTAACATAGCGTAATACATATTGGGCCATTGCAGTCCCGTAAGTTCGTCATTGCAAGCCCCGAAGGGGCGAGACAATCCCCATGCAACATCGTCATCCTGAGCGAAGCGAAGGATCCCCATGCCACAACACAGGTTATAATATTGTAATAACAATATTATACTAAATCCGGCTCAATAAGTCCGTAATCACCCTCTTCGCGGCGATAAACAGCAGCGACCTGATTAGTGAAAACATTCAAGAATAAATAGAAACCATGACCGCTATCTTCAAGCATACTTGCTGCTTGCTCAGGCTCGAGAGCCTGCATAGTAAAACGCTTAGTCTTAACTATTTTGGGCGCAGCATAACTCTTAAGATCTTCGCGCGCATCAATAGGAATAAGCTCGGGGCTAAACTCATCGATACCAAGATGCTTAACGCTTTTGCCATTATGCACTTTGCCGTAGACACGGGTTTTGTATTTGCGAAATTGTTTCTCTATCTTGTCTGTCGCAAGGTCAAGCGCGGCATAGAGATTCTCTTCAGCAGCTTCGCAGCGAATAACATGCCCGCCACTTAGATTAATAGTAATCTCAGCTTTTTGCTTGTATTTGGCTTCACGACTGCCTTTGGGCACGCTAAGCACTATGCGAATACTGTGATTTTTGATGATACTATCGAAATGCTTATGCACCCGACTTAGCTTCGTTTCGGTGTAGTCACGAATTGCTTCAGTGACTTCGATATTTTTACCCTCAATAATAGTTCTAGATACCATAGTTTTTGCTACAGACATAAATCATACTCCTTTTAGTAAAAGCATTTGGATTTTTATGATTCTATCACAATCCAAACTCAGCCAAGAGCAAAATTGCTACTATAAGTATCAATGAAAATCGCTTACACTGCTGGCGATCCCGCTGGAATAGGCTACGAAATCTACGCCAAAAGCAAAGCCCAGAAGCTAGATCAGCAGCTGGGCATAGAGCTGATACTGGTCGATGATGAAAAAGAATTAAGCAAATTCTCTGCGCTCAAGCCAGGTCCCTCAGCGGCAGCTGGCACTCATGCCTATAAAACCCTAGAGCGGGCACATCAAATGGCGCTAACCAAAGAAGTTCAAGCCATCATCACGGGACCAGTAGCCAAAGGCTCGCTTAATATGGCTGGCTATAAATTTAGCGGTCAAACTGAAGTACTCGCTCACCTTAATGGACTTAAGAGCTCTGATATAGAGATGATTTTTGTTTATAAGGATTTTCGCACTCTATTAACTACTAGGCATATCGCTATAAGCCAGGTGCCAGCTGCTTTTGCCAGCCGCAGTGAAAGCGCTATAGAACATGCTATCTCTGCTTGCACTGACTTATTCAAAATCCCTCAGCCGCGTATTGCGCTTGCAGGGCTCAACCCACATGCTGGTGAAGGTGGTTTATTCGGCGATGAAGAAACTAGCTTGCAGCCTATGCTCGCGCAACTACGCGCACGTCACCCTGAAACTAAGATCTCAGATTATATGTCAGCTGATGCGCTATTCGCGCAAGCGGCGCAGTCATTGCTTAGTGCGTCATTGCGAGCTCGTCATTGCGAGCCCGAAGGGCGAAGCAATCCACCTTATGATATGTATGTAGCGGCTTACCACGACCAAGCCCTCCCACTGATTAAGGGTATATCTGGCTACTCAGCCGTAAACCTCAGCTACGGACTGCCCTATCTTAGAGTGAGCATGGATCATGGCACGGGCTTCGATATAGCTGGACGCGGCATAGCCTCAGAGGACGGGCTTATCGCCTGCATGCAGTTAATTACTAGCCTAGCCCCAGAGCGAGAAACCAACACAGGACGACCGCGATTGGCTTAGGTCAAGGCATTTGCGAGCGAGGCAGCGGAGTTTACTAAAGCGTAAATGAGCATGCCGAGTGAGCAAATCAGGTAATTGGCGTAGCCAATTAGAACGCAGAGATAAGTCAATCGAGTAAGTCCTGTAATGAAAAAATAGGGTAAAATACCATAGTTAGTATGAATATCAGAGCGAAGGAACTAGTGTTTGAATAATAATTTTAAGCGGCCCTACAGCCCCGGCGGCGGGCAAGGTCCTTCTGGCTCTCGACCTCCTTTTTCTGGCAGACCTCCTTTTAGAGGTCCGCGCAAAGGCAAGCCTAATATACCTCTTAATGAGGGTATAAGAGCGCACACGCTTAGAGTTATAGATGAAGAGGGTAATAATCTTGGTGAGATGTCACGCGATGCAGCTATCGCACGTGCTCAGGAGCTAGGCTTAGATGTCTATGTCGTCAACGATAAAGGTGACATGCCTATAGCCAAGATACTAGATTACGGCAAATACAAATACGAGCAAAGTAAAAAAGAAAAAGGTCAGAAGAAAAACAGCGGTGGTGAGCTTAAAGAAATTAAGATGCACTACAACATCGGCATCGGTGATTACAATACAAGGTTAAAACAGACTAAAGATTTCTTAGCTAAAGCCAAGAACGTCAAACTCAATATCACCCTGAGAGGTAGAGAGATGCAGCACTCTGAGCTAGCCAAAAAACTAGCTGAAAGGTTCTTAGAGGATCTGATGCACGAGGGGCACGCTGATACTGGAGTACCAGACAGAATGCAAGGAAGGTCTATAATATTGTTCATACACCCGGGTCCCGACAAGGTCAGGGTTAAGCGCGCCAAAGAGAAGAAGGAACTTGAAGATGCAGCGAATAATGCTGAACTGCAAAATCCATAGAGCAACAGTCACTCAGGCTGATCTAAATTATGTCGGCAGCATAAGTATCGATACTGCTCTTATGCAGGAAGCTGGCATTATTGCTAACGAGCAAGTACATGTGCTTAACCTTGAAAATGGCCAGCGCATCATCACTTACGCTATACCAGCTGGATCTGGAGTTATCGGCATCAACGGTGCCGCCGCTCATCT
>Ga0172367_10004975_pt1 | contig 16266 bp, 17 predicted proteins | sample Lak10m_FD_114542 | JGI IMG/M metagenome (GOLD analysis project Ga0172367, IMG submission 114542) | Freshwater microbial communities from Kabuno Bay, South-Kivu, Congo - kab_022012_10m | ecosystem: Environmental > Aquatic > Freshwater > Lake | place: Democratic Republic of the Congo: South-Kivu...
CAATCTCGATGCGGACTTCTGCAGGTTCGGAAGGAAGTTTAATGTTTGATACTGTAATACCTTTCGCATCAAGTTGATATATGAGTGCAGTGATAAATGTTACATCTTGGGACGAGAGTACGCCCTTCCCTACTTTTATTGGAATATTTGTTTCATCATTAATTGTTGGTAAATTGAGGTTTGCAACACCAGGAACATCTTTCAGACGTGCTATAGCCGTACCATTCTGATTCAGTACAAAAATACCGTCTTGGCTGGCAATGAGCAGCGATGGCTTTTCTGACACTAATTCAACTAAAGGTGATCGGCCCATGATTGGTATCGTCATCGAAACAACTCCAAGTTCAGGAAATTGTTGCTTCATTTCATCCTCAAATTTTTGGACATTAATTGTTAATTTAGTTTTGTTAAATATTGAATTATTAAAAATTCTATTTGCTTCTTCTTGGTACACTTTTTGATCACGCAACAACGGTGTTTTTTGTCCAAGAGTCTTAATGGTAACACTATTACTCAGTGTCAAAGCGTACAGTGCACTTATACCAATTGCAATGCCAGCAAGAATAGTTGGGATATGCTTCCATTGAAACGAACGTGAACCCCGTCTCAGCGGGGCCTCTTCCCTACTCCGTTGCGTATTTGAATCACCAGTACGACTTGCGTGATACGAAAAGAAGTTTGCATTTGAGGTTGGCGCTGTTGGAGCGCGTCTCGAACGGTCACCCTCGACGGTTTTTTTACGCCTCCCTAACACTATGCTCTTGCGTCCTTCGCGGTGTCTATAAGAATACGAGCCAGTTTTTCAGCTGCTGATATATCTGCTGTCTTGTGGAATGATTCAGCTAATGCACTGCGAGCATTATCATCTTTTAATAATGATTCTATTTCTCGCAGCAGTGACTCAGGATTCTTTACTATCTGAGCATCAGAGACAACTTTAATGGCCTGTGCTTGTTCTAGAATATCTGCATTCTTCGTTTGATGCCCTCCTGTAAGTTGCGGGTTCGGAACAATGATGCAAGCCTTTTGCTGTGCAGCAAGCTCCGCAAGGCTATTGGCCCCCGCTCGTGCAACAACAACATCTGCAGCTCCCGTATACATGTACATATTGTCTACAAATGGCTTAATGCGTATACGATCATTTTCAGTCAGGATTGAGCCATATTGTTTACGTACGTCGTCTTCATTACTTCCTCCAGTAAGGTGTAGGATGTACACATTGGCATGATTTGAAAGCAAAGGTTTTGCGATCTTTGTAATGGCTGTATTAAGTCGTTGTGCACCTAAACCACCCCCCGTCACAAGCAAGACTTGTGCATCACGCGGTAGTTTAAGCTCTTTTAAATAATACTGGCGTTTGCTAGAAGAAACGGGACGATATGCATCACTGATCGGTACACCAACTTGAATCATTTTCTGAGTGTCATATGAATAATTTTCAATAGGCATAGCAACCGTGTGTTTTACTGCCCAACGACTTATAATTCGGTTTGCTAGCCCTGGAACGGCATCAGAGTCATGAGTGATGTATGGAGTACTACATATTGCTGCTGCGAGACCTACTGGCACACCAACAAATCCTCCCTTAATAAAAACTACATTCGGCCGTTCTTTTTTTAGCATACGAACTGCTTGGACAATGCCTACACATACGTAAAAAAAGTCGCGGATGTTTTTCAATAGGGTTGGGATATCTACAAGTTGCTTTAAGCCCTCACCATGATAGCGACGAAACTTGCCACTTCGAATTGTGAATACCTTTTCAATGGTTGAATCGTTTTCCGGCAAGTGTATTAACGGATCGTTTTTTCCGATTGCATACTGGAGATGTATCTTGGGATTTTCTTGTTTAATCTCAGATGCGACCGCGAGCACCGGAGTTATATGTCCCCCTGAGCCGCCGCCTGTCATTAATACCTTCATGACGCTGTCCTTCTACGTTTTGTGAGTTAACAATGCTATAGCTAGTATACCTCGAAATCTGGAAGACTATGCCAATTGCTGCAGTAATAAATACAAGGCTCGTTCCGCCGTAACTTATAAATGGTAATGTAATGCCTTTAAGTGGCAACATGCCGGTCATCGCACCAATATTAATAAGAGTCTGTGTGCTCAGCCAAGCCAACACTCCAACGACCAGTAAGCGACTATATATATCCGGTGTATGTTCAATAATCTTTTTTAATCTGGCAAAGAACGCGAGGAAAAGCCCTAGTAATACGCAAACGCCAAGGAATCCAAACTTTTCGGCGTAAATTGCAAATATAGAGTCGTTTTGCGATTCTGGTAAATATCCAAAAGCCTGCACACCCCTCCCAAGACCAAGACCTGCAATCCCCCCAGACCCGACTGCAATGAGTGCTTGGCATGCCTGGTATCCAGCAGACTGGCAATCTGCTGATGGATTAATGAATGTTGCGAGTCGGCCTCGGCGATAGCTACTTGTAGAAATCAAAAGGGCTACTGCTACAAATATTATCACGCCGACTTGAAGAAGGCGTTTCATTGGAACTCCCGCCACAAATACCATTGCCACAATCATTGCAACCATTACACCACTAGACCCTAGGTCACTTTGTATAAATGCGACGATAACTGCTATGAGCCCTAAGGCAGTAAAGAGGGGCTTACTGATCTTACTAAAGTCTTGAATTTCGCGATTCATAATCTTATCTGTTAGAAAACCAGCAAGCCATATAAGTAAAGCAAATTTTATAAGTTCTGCTGCTTGGAACGACATGCCACCAACTTGAATCCACCTATAGGCACCGTTAATCTGCTCTCCAACAACACGAACAGCTAATGCGACTATTAGTGCCGAAATGACCAACGGTCTTTCAAACTTACGCCACATTGCTGTTGGTGTATGTGCAGTAAAAATAAACGCTCCAATGCCTAATGCAATCGCGGTTAACTGCTTTGTCACATAATAATTTTCACCGACATTTTTCTGGGCGCTCAGACCCGGGCTAATTGCATATAAGATAATAAGCCCCAGTGCCAGTAGCACAGCACTAATAAGAAGCAGAATATAGTCAGGTTTATGCTTTCGAGCAACCTGCGCCCCCACTTCCCGACGGCGACCACCCGGTTGCATTACAGATACTTTCCAACAATGAATAGCATGAGACCGACGACCCCTGCTACCTGTCCTATGATCCAAAAACGCATCGTAACTTTCACTTCAGGCCAACCACTTGCTTCAAAATGGTGATGAATGGGTGAAATCTTAAATATTTTTTTACCATTACGTAATTTTTTACTAATTACTTGTAGAATTACAGATCCGGCTTCCGCAACAAATACAATACCAATTATTGGTAGAAGTACCACTGTATCAGTGATCATGGCTACAACACCAAGTCCAGTACCTAATGCGAACGACCCGACATCACCCATAAAGAAACGCGCTGGAAATATGTTAAACCAAGTATATGACAACAGCGTTCCGACGATCGTCAGGCAGAAAGCCGATACACCGTAACGACCTTCTAAAAATGCAATTATAGCGTACACCGCGTAGGCACTCGTTACTAGTCCTCCAGCAAGACCATCAAGCCCATCAGTAATATTGACGGCATTTGCGGTAGAAACAACGACAAGTATAAAAATTGGCACAATGAGCCAGCCAACTGAAAGTGTCCCCCAAAGAGGAATAAATATACTGGTTACATCAAGTTTAGTGTAGAAAAATATACCACCAGCAAGTGCAATAGATACAATAAACAAGAATTTAAGCTTGCTTGGCAGTCCTGCTACTCCCTGCCCTGTGCCTCGTATATTAATAATATCATCGATTAGCCCTACCATGCCTGCACCTAAAAATGCTGCGAGCGGTAGCCAAGTTTCAGATCTACTTAAATTTCCAAGCACAGTAATAATTGTTACGCTCAGCACAAACACAATACCAGCCATAGTAGGAATATTACGTCGATGTTTGGCGGCATGCAGTTTTGTAAATATCTTAGCTTTTTCACCCGTAACGGTAGTGGTACGTGGCTTCTTCCATAGTTCAAAGCGATATGCGAGAGTCGTATAGATTGGGGTTATGAGCATACTCAGCACAAAGCCCGCAAATGCAAGACTAATAATCCGAATTAAAGTACTTATTTGAATTACAATGTTGAGGCTGTCAGTCATTTTTGTTTCCTTTAACTACTGTCAAGTATACAGTATTCATAAATATTTCTCCATAAGAGTTATCCATTCTTTTGCGCAACATTAAAATTATTTATTAACATATCGGAGATGCCTACAAATATTGGGGCGGCAGCTTTTGATCCTGCATAGCCTGGAATGCCTGGTTCGTTAACACGGACGACAATGACATATTCTGGACTGTCACCACCAACAAAGCCCATAAATGTTCCGTTAAATCTATCATCATAGTATCCACCGTTTGGCTTGGTAATTTGAGCTGTACCTGTTTTGCCCCCAATTCTATATCGTCCATCAGGTTTTTTCATTCCATATACAGTGTAGTTTTTATTTACAACACCTTCCATGAGGCCTATCATGTCTTCACTGACTCGTGGGCTGACTACGTTCCGACCTAGAATCTCCGGTTTCTTTTTTGTGACTTTTCCTTTTGCGTCCGTAGAAGCGTCAACCAGCCTTGGTTTATAATACGTGCCTCCATTAATCACTGCGCTCAATGCAGCTCCCATTTGCAATGTAGTCGCGCTCATTCCCTGACCAAATGATGTATTTGCATATTGGATATTGAGTCCAAAACCTTTATTAGGCTCGGGGACTGTGCCCTCTGCTTCATATCCCTGCTCTATACCAGTTGCCTTACCAAATCTAAAGTTATTTGTCATGTATCCATACCAGGTTTCGCGAGCCTTTTGGTTTATCTCTCCACCACCCATCTGCATGAGAAGCCAAGTGGCTCCAGTATTAAGAGACATTTCCAATATATCGGCTACACTACGCGTCCCCGCTCCTCCGTCTTCTTCAATATTTGTAACCGTAGCATCACCAATCTTATATCTACTAGGGTCAAAATAGGTTGTATTCCTACCTACTACCCCCTTATCAAGTGCGGCTGCGGCGGTAAGCGGCTTCATGATTGAACCAACTTCGAGAGGTGCAGTTACGGCAGTGTTGTTAAATGCATCGCCATTTTCAACCTTAGAATATTCTGCGGGATTGTATGTTGGATAATTAGCCATTGCTTTTATAGCACCTGTACGTGGATCCATAATGAACGCACTACCACTCTTTGCCTTAGCCTTATCAAGACCGGCTTTCAGGATGTCTTCCATCTGTTTTTGCATAGAAACATCAATTGTGAGCAGAATTCGCTCACCTTTTTGAGGTCTTGTAATAATATTGTCGGTATTTGCGACAAGTGGGACACCTTGAGCATCAGTTATGGCACGAAGCTGGCCAGGTATTCCTTGTAATTCTTTGTTCAGTGCTTGTTCTAAGCCATACTTCCCTTTTCCTTCGTTATCGACAAAACCTAGAATTTGCGCTGCAAGTTCACCCTGAGGGTACGTTCTATAACTTTCTTCGCGTGTGCCTATACCTTTTATATCAAGAGAATCTACTTTTTCTTTCTGAGATTTATCTAGTTTCTTGGCTAGAATTGCATAACGCGTATCAAGTTTCATCTGTTTTTCGTATGCACTCGCATCCCCTCCAATCTCTTTCTGGATTTTGAATGCAGCACTTTCAGTATTTTTTATGTATTTAGGATCAACAAACAGAGTATATTTTTTTTCATTTAGCACAATTGGAGTAGTCTGATCGCCTTCATAGGCCTCAATGATGCCACGCTCCGCAGGTATTTGATACTCTTTGAGTTGTGCGGATAGAGCAGCTTTTCGATAATAATCATATCGAATGACCTGAAGATAAAATAACCTGATACCAAATATTCCAATAATTGCAGCAAGGCATAAAAACCAAATCTGCACACGCTGTGCAGGGTTAATGGTTTTCTCTTCAGGAGCATTACGTGGTCTCATATGGTATAGGTATTATACGTAATCAAGTAAACTCTTTTTTGATTACATCCTTATTTATGTTGTAAAAACTAGTTAGATAGAGTTGATGACGGCGCAACTGAAACAAGATTTTTAGTAGCTTCACTGTTCTTCACACGATCAAGTGCCTGTAATCGTGCTGCAGCAACCTCTAATTCACTATGTTCTTGTTGTAGTTCACTAGCTTGAGCAGTGAGTGAACTAATTTTATAGCCATAGGCATTTGTTTTAGTTACTTGAGTAAGATATAAAAGCCCAAGAACACATGCAAGGACAATAAGTATAATTGTGTTACTTACGGGACCGATAGCTCGTTCAGCACTTCGAAAGGTTGTAGTATTTTGGTTACGACCGGCAAATTTTTGTCGGTTAGCAGCTATTGAGCTAGAGTATGTCATAAATTGTTCTTCTTTTTGTATTTGTTTTTGGTTGTTATTTTGGTTGTGGTCCCGCTTTGCAGCGAGACCACAGCGCTTGTTCTTACAGTACTCTTACGCGTACTTTGTAAGCTCGGGATGTGCTTTTGACCCTGATAGGCATGCGTATCCCCTCTCTTTTATTTTTTTATTTTTACTGCGACTCGTAATTTTGCACTACGAGCACGCGGATTAAAAACGATTTCATCTTTGTCAGCCACTTCTGGTCGTTTAGTAATGAGACGTAATTCAGCATCAAAACGATCTCCAGAACGTTCAGCAAAGGCTTTTTTCACGATTCGATCCTCTAGGCTATGGAAGCTTATGACTCCGAGACGCCCACCTGGATTTAGTAACGAAATCCAAAGTGGTAAAGACTTTTCAAGCTGTCCTAGTTCATCATTAACTGCAATCCGCAATCCTTGAAAGGTCCGCGTAGCAGGATGTACTTTGTGGTAGCCCCTGAATTGTTTGGCGACAATGTCTGCAAGCTGCGAAGTTGTTTTGATTGGTCGAGCACTAATTATAGCTTTTACTATTGATCGGGCTCTGGGTTCTTCGCCATATGTTTTTAAAATATGAATCAATGCGTCTTCATTATAACTGTTAACTATGGTTTCTGCAGTTAGACTCTGACCTTGATCCATACGCATATCTAGAGGGCCATCATGTCTAATGGCGAAACCTCTACTTGCGATATTAAGGTGCGGTGATGACACTCCTAGATCTGCCAATATAAGATCATACTGCTTTCCCTGTTCAACAAGCCCTTGACTTGCATGTAGGAAATCGCTGTGCATGATCGTGACATTTGTATCTGTAAAGTGTTTTTGCAGATACGATACTGCCCTATTGTCTCGATCGACGAGTACTGCTGGTGCACGATTAGTCATGAAACGAATAGCTTCTGCATGTCCTCCATATCCTGCGGTAAGGTCCAAGTAAGATTCACTGGGCTTCGGTGCAAAATATGTAAGTACTTGCTGAAGAAGTACTGGTTCGTGTTCTACGTGCTGCGATTCTGTCATCTTTGGTGTTTTTGTTTTTTTCTTCCTGTTGCTATATTCTAACAGGTTTTACAAGATCACCTAATCAGCAGTCAACTTTTTATTTTTTGGTTGTTTTTGTTTTTGTGGCGACTAAAGACCAATGAGGGATTGTTGTGTGTAGGTTGCCCTACAGAACATTCCTTCGGTTTTTAATCGTGTGAGAGACTTATGTGTGAGGTGGAGTTTTGGGAGGTGTTTTTTTTGATTAAAGTTCTAAGGTTTTTTTAAGTGGTGCCTTCAATCCACTTGTTGACTGCCAATTAGCTGATCTCGATTATGTATTTTTCTACAATTGTTAATGTGCCAGTGGATTACGCTGCCATAACTCGCCAGTAACGCCCTGCTCGAACTGCTACGACTGCACGGTCAATGCCGGCGTATTCGAGTAATGCAGTTTCAAGTGTGATTCGTCCTTGCTTTTGATCGAGTGGACTTTCACACTTACCCATTCGGAACTTCACATTGAGGTCTGCTGTTTTTTCATCAAGGATGTTTCCTTGCAACAGTGGTTCTACTTGTTCGTCCCATACTGATTTGGGGTATACATGCAGATAGCGATCAAAGCCCTGTGTCACTACTACTCCACTCGCAAACTCATTACGAATCTCCACAGGTATAGTTAACCTGCGTTTGTCGTCGAGTTTACGTTCAAAATAGTCGACAGTAGCCATTGTCCCTTTCTGCTTGCTATAACTGGTTTTTTTGTTTTATGTGCTGCGGTTTATTCATAGTTCTGCTTTTAAAGGCTTACCCACGATTACCCACTGAATTGAGCATACTACCCACTACTACCCACATGCAAGCACTTTTTCTACAAAAATGCCCTTTTCTATCAAAGTTATCCACAGAAAATTATTTAAATCACAAACGACACAACATGTAGTGGATAACTACACGGTGTGGGCACTAGGCATTATTATGCGTTACGATTTGGAGCTGTGCTCATTCTTTGTTGGAAGTTCGCCACGTTGCATTGCAATTATTTTGTTGGCAAACCATTCAGCACTTGGCAGAATAGTGCGTTTCATGCCCCGTTCTCTGTCAACGTGAACAAGCCCGAATTTTGGCCACCAGCCATATTTCCATTCAAAATTATCTAAGAGACTCCAGTGAAAATACCCATGCAACTCAATACCTTCACTCATTGCTCGTTCCATAGCAACAATAGTTTCTTCAATCCACCATTGCCTATATTCGTCATTCCTGTCTGCAACCCCATTCTCAGTTACAATAATAGGCTTCTTGTAGTGCGCCCATACACGAATTAATAACGGATATAGGCCTTCTGGCTCCATATACCAACCGAGATCATTGTGGGGAGCACCTGGATTTTCCCTACGTATACCTTTGTAATAGTCTGTAAAATAATAATTAAAGCCAATAAAATCTTGTTGGTTACGGATTCTGTTTAAGTACCACCAATTCCAAATATATCGCATCCACATAGTGACAGTTTCATCAACGATATTATGAGGCCTTTTCGCCTGTACATTTGCAAGCTGTGAAGCTACTCCAACCATAAGTGTTGGATTATTTCTTTTCAAAATTTTGTAAGCCTGTTTATGTGCCCGGATAAGATTGAAATATACTTTACCAGCAATTCGGAGACTACGCTTTTGAGGGACCCATTCTTTTGTATAGTAGCTGAAGGTCGCATAAACATTAGGCTCATTAATTGTAATTGCGTACATTAAATCATGGCCGTATTCATTGGCTATTTTTTGTACAAATCTACGCCAATACTTAAGATTACTTTTCTTCTCAAAGCCACCTTTCTCAGCAAACCAAGTAGGCATAGTCCAATGCCATAGATTTAGAAACGGCTCAAGGTCACGTTTTTTCAGCTGTAAGATATATTCACGGTAGTGTTCAATTTCCTCAAGATTCCACTCACCCTCACTTGGCTCTAATCGGGACCATTCAATGCCGAAGCGAAATGCATTAAGATGAAGCTTTTTTGCAATGTCAAAATCTTCTTTGTATCTATTGTAGTGGTCAACTCCTCTACCAGAAACATAGTTTTCAGGCTTCTCAGCAGCCTTTCGTATATCTGGCCAATCAGGGATCGTATATGCAATACGGTCATGCGCAGTCTTTGCTAATTCTTGGGCATGAGACAATTCCCATTCACTCCACTGGTTTACAGTGCCGCCTTCTACTTGATGGCTTGCAGTACTTGCACCCCAGAAAAAACCTTTTGGAAATATATTTTTTGCCATTACCTCTTAGTATACTCGACTTTATGACGCATGGCACGCTTTGGAAATCGTAGCTATGAAACGGCTTTTTTCTTACCTTTTGTAAAATGCTTATATGCTAAAATTTTTCGTTGTTTATCTATGCGTTCAATATATTCTTCATATGAGTTATACAGGTTAGAATACTGTCCATTTGGTGCGAGAAGGTGGAGCAACTTTCCTTCTTTCGCAAGATACTCGACGAGACAATAAAAGTCTCCGTCTCCACTGACAACAATAGCTTTGTTATAATTTTTCATTTCTTTCACTGCCCATAGAACAAGTTCAGCATCTACATTTCCCTTTACGACCTTCTTCTCTTCTGTTTTTTCATCAGTTTTTTCATCTTTTGATATATCAGCCTTTGGCATGCGAGTCATATCAAAAGTTGGCTTAAGAACTACGAGATATCCGAGTTCGTGCATCTTCAAATACATATCCTCATGTTCAGGCATATGACCAATAAACATATACGCTTTTGTAACGCCATATGTATCTGCAAGATATTGCCGAAAACGTTTCCAGTCCATTTTCCAGCCAAGTTTCAAAACGCCAAGATTCAAATTCTGGTTATCAATAAAAGCGTAGTTTCCTTTTTTTTCTACCATCTTAAAGTATCATACCACTTCTTCATCACTATGTTCAGTGACACGAAGCGGCTTTTTGTTTTTAATTTCGTAGCGTTTACCAGTTAATGGCGACTCAACGTAGTCATCATTGAGTAGATTTACAAACTTGGTTAAGTCTTTGACGTCCATAATGATTATAGCTCCGTCATTATCGGTCATAAGGTTTACCCCGAGCTCTTCTGCATGATCCATTAAATTAGTTTGTTCTACACCAGTTGGATCGATTTTTTGCAATTTATTGACAAGGCTTTTTTGTCCCTGAATTAGATTTTCCCAGCTTAGTCCGACATCAAAGTGAAAAGTAAATTGTGCTTGAATCTCATTAATTTTTCGTAGAGCTATGCTGTACTTTTTAGCGTTATAGCCGAATAACTGCTCAAGCCGAGTTTGACTAAACGCATATATATCTTGGTCGAGAACAAGTAATTGGTTATCGCCAGGAAATCGTAAACTTCCTTCTGCGTCGAATGGCACAAATTTACCATTGCGTAGCATCCATGATGTTTGTCCTTTCATAACCATACTTCCTGGAAGGAGCTTAATAACATAAAAAGGATATGGTAAGTCTTTATGTGTACAGCGAGCTAAAATACCCTTTACGCGTTTTAAGTCATGGTCTTCTTCTACGAATGTCTCAATAACACTTTCTTGAGTCTTTACCCAGTTGAGTAATTCTTGGGCTTTTTGTACATTCTTTAATTGGGTACGTTGCAATACATTATCTTCAGCCTCACCATCCTCGAAATCACGAACCGTCATACCTTCAGCCGCCCCCTGCAGTACAGTCTCAAGTAATCCATCTATTAAGAGCGGTTGATATGACTTTACGAGATCTTTACTTACTTTAGTACGATATACCACAAAATTCTTGTTAAATAGGAAAAGGTCGATTTCAAGCTCTTCTTTTATTGGAACTAAATTGTTTGCCCATAAAAAAACATCCGACCGCTCAGTATCATTTGGTGCATCAGCTATTTTTTTTACAGTCTCTTCGTCCATGTAGTCCCTCTTTTATTGTCTTAGTTTTTTGGCATACACACTATTCTAGCCTAATTCAAGCCGCTTGCATGCTGTAAAATTTTTTTATATTTTTGCTTTTGCTTTGGTTATTCGGGCATCATTCGCCCAAACATCTGCAAGTTCGTTCCCTGGATTATTGTCGTGGCCACGTACCCACACAAGTTTCGCTCTACTCGCACGATACAGCGGACACACCTCTTTAACGATATCCAGATTTTTGATTTCTCCAGATTTTTTCTTCCAACCATTCTTTTCCCAACTAATCGACCACTCAGTAATTACTTTTACCCAAAATTCACTATCCGTATGAATTTCGCATACAGCATCTTTTGCATCCTTCAGGGCTGCAATTATCGCCTTCCCTTCCATGCGTATATTTGTTGAATCTAGCTCGCTTCCTAATATATGAGGCTGCATATCTTTAATTACAGCAAAACCACCTGGACCAGGATTTGGACTACAACTGCCATCTGTGTGATAAATTATCATATCAAAGCGCCCTTCCTATAGGTACCTATAATAGCACGAACGCAGATAAGCTAATCCAGTTTCCCGGGCAAATGTTCTACAATTAATGGAACGCCAATAAGCGGAACAGCTACGTACGGATACACGGACGATACAAAGCCATTGTATCGATTGCCCGTATCATACGGTAGCTCATCCGGCTCTACGGGATAGAAAAGCGCAGATAGTACTGGAGTTTCTTGGGTGTTAATATCTGGAAGTAAGAATGCCTCATTTGGAGCGTAAAGCGTCGTAACCCGCGAGAAAAGGCCTATAAAATTAGCGCCGCTGCTATCTACAATTTCACCTACACGCAGTTCAGTAGAGTCGCAGCCTATACAGTACGACGCATGAACGCCACAGAGTTTTCGTGCCAGTGCAGTCTCAGCAATTGATTGCAACTCGTCATAGAGTTCACCATAAAGATCAAATTCATCCTCATCGAGGTATTGTGCAACTTCACTGAGTGAATATGCCATATCTTCAACCGTGCTCAAATCAATGCGCCCCATACCTGAATCTTCGAACATGAAAGGATCTCGTTCCATAGTTGTCTTATCCTATCAGCAATAATGGTACACCGTAAATTGTTTACGCTTTGTACATTATTGTTTTGGCGTGAGAAGTTCTTTGATGGGTACACGGATCTGGTTAGTCGTATCACGGTCTCGAACGGTCACCGTATCATCTTCTAAAGTTTGAAAATCTACCACGACACTTTGTGGTGTTCCAATTTCATCTTGGCGTCGATAGCGTTTTCCAATATTTCCGTTATCATCCCAGAGTACTGCCCCATATCTTTTCTTTGCAGCAGCGAATAGTTCGCGTGCTTTCGTGACAAGCTCGGGCTTATTCTTGAGCAATGGGGATATTGCCATTTTGACAGGAGCTAGATGATCTGGAAGGCGTAGGAATGTTCGACTCTCACCGTGGGTTTGGTCTACGCTGTATGCGTTATCAATAACTGCGAGTACAAGTCGGTCAAGACCGAAGGTCGGCTCAATAACATGAGGAATAAAAGGCGCGCTGCCATCTTTAGGAATATAGTGCAGGTTTTTTCCGGATGCTTTTGCATGTGCAGTAAGATCATGATCAGTTCGATATGCACATCCACCAAGCTCTTTTTGCCCTAACGCAAAATCAAATTCGGTATCTATTGAATGCTTACTATAATGAGCACGATCTTCAGCTGGCACTTCAACCTGATGTAACTTCTGTGCAGGTAGTCCAAGATATTCATAAAATTCTTTTTGCAAATCAAGCCACGTTTTAAAATGCTCTTGCCATGTATCTGGGTGCACAAATACTTCAAGTTCCATTTGTTCTAATTCACGCACTCTGAAAATAAAATCACGTGGTGAAATCTCATTCCTAAAAGCCTTACCGACCTGCGCTAATGCAAACGGCATGTCAGGTGAAAAACTATCAACTACATTTTTAAAATTTACGAACATTCCTTGTGCGGTCTCGGGGCGAAGATAACTCACGCTGGAATCATCTTCAGATGCACCAACATTCGTTTTAAACATCATGTTGAATTGACGTATGTCACTGAGCGGATTGCCGTCGGGGCTCATGATGCCATGCTCTTTTATCGCCTGCCCCATTTGTTCTACGGTCATTGTCGTAACGTTTGCTACGTTGTTATCTTCAAGTAGATGATCGGCTCGATAGCGTTTCTTTGTTTTTACATCTTCAACAAGAGGATCGTTAAAACCCTCTACATGCCCGCTGGCTTGCCAAACTTTTTGGTTCATCAGAATGGCAGCATCAATACCATACACATCGTCTCGAGACTCAACAAAAAATTTCCACCAGGCATCAACTATATTACGCTTTAATTGCACTCCTAATGGGCCATAATCCCAAGTCCCAGAAAGGCCACCATAAATTTCACTTCCTTGATAAATAAAACCACGGCGTTTCGCCAAACTAACAATATCTTCTAGCTTTGTTTCACTCATATAGCGACATTATAGCAGATAGCCCCCCGTTACTTTCTAGTTCACGTGGTCATATCGATCCAGCATAGTTCTGGTGAGTTGTACGAGTGATGTGAGAATATCAGCTGGAACTTTTACTTGCGATAATTTTTTGGGTGATTCCAGTGACGACGCAAGTCGGAGATATGTTATGTGGTGCTTAGTGAAAGGCCCTGCGCTATGTCGCATAAAACTCATATCATCAAAGCTAAACATGTAGTGCTGTGAAGGGTCTAAAGTCACTCCTTCATTGTCTGTAAATAAATTTGGTGAATGACCCCCTAACATCAGCAATTGCATATGGAACCAGACTTTAATGCAATCAATTGGGATAAGAATTGTATTGAGTGCATTGAGCATGTGTTGTAAGACTAAAAAGTACTCGGGCTCCGGAGAATCTTCGGTGATTCGATGTACTATTTTTAGCACTTCATAAGTGTACATAGTCCTATCTATGTGCCCCACAATGGATCCATAGTTTGTTCGTAGCCTTGATGAAACCAGTGTTCCGAGACCACTTTTACCCGGAAGATATATTATGTCGTTCACACTGAACAACTCAATGCCACCCGCAAGTTTACTTTTTATTTTTCGAACACCCTTGGCAACCAGCCGGATCTTTCCGTTATCCTGCGTCAAAATAGTAATTATTCGATCCGCTTCCCCATAATTCGTTCGCGATAACACGATGCCAGTAGCTGCTATTTGTTTCACACTGTTTGCCTATCTAACATACTTTCCACAGTCATGCATAGTTCAAATAATGAAGTCTTTGGCTTGTACAAATAGCTATCTACTCCTAGGTGCTGCACGGTTTGGCTAGACATCATACGACCCTCTGGAACAAAGCTTTGTATGATTATACGTACTCTATTCCAATCCGTGTATGAGCGTAATTCATAGAGCAATTCAATACCGTTATGCTGCGCTATTTGAAGTTCGACTATGAGCATATCAATAGCTTTTAAATCAAGAATCGCAACTGCTCGTTGAATTGTAGCTGCTAAGTATACACTATGCCCGGCGTGCTCTAGAGCCTGCTTATATATTAAAGCAAGCAGTTTATCGGGCTCAACGACAACTATCTGGGCCATACTATACCAACGTCAGCTGCTGGCTTGGCAGAAAAGTAGCTGCTAATCCAGTTAATTTTTTATAATGTGACACTCGTAAGTTTGATTCCATAGTATGCAATAAGGAATCGGCAATAAAAATTCCAGCACCACTCTCAGAGGTTAGCTGTGAAATGGGCTGTGAAGCTCTGCCGTATAGATTACGTGCCCTGGCAAATGATTTTGAATCTAAACCATCTAAATTAGTGAAAATACCAGCAGCAATACCCCGCCTAGTTTTTCGAGCCGCCAAGGCAATAACAGGTCGATCGCTCGGATATCGTTCACCATGTGTTGACATGAGTACTTTACCGATATTTAAAAGTGCAACTTGAAGACCTTTCGCATGAGCCATGATAGGGCCATACTTGCCCGCAATATGCAGCTCAACATCAAAGTAGTTAGATCCATCAAGCTTTTGGAGCATATGCGCAACATCACTGAGTGTTGCTGAGAGCGATACACTTTCAAGCGGAATAGTATCCCCTGCCTGTTGTAATTTCAGTGAAAGGATAAAGCTTTCGATAACATCAATACCGGTATCAGCGATTAGCTCGATGTCTGCAATCTTTGAAATATCGCTTGTCATGCGCGCAAGCTCAGCAGATCTAGAGGCTTGTATAAGCGGACGTTTCATCTGTTCAGCAAGTGCCAAGAGTAAACGAATAGAATCGTCATCAACATGCTTTGAATGAAAAGAATGTGCAGTCACGACTGATTCTACCCCCGTAGTTAACGTATGAGTAGTATAGCGTATTCCATAGTTATTATGGAACAAAAACTAAATTAGGTAGAATGATCGTATTAAAGTCGGAAATAAATTGAGGTGATTCTGTAGATACAGTTTCAGTATTACCCAATCGAAATACCTGGCTCTTTTGCTTTTCACAAGTACGAATTAATGTGCTTTACTTGTACTATGATAGAACAAAATACACCTCAAAATACTAATCAGCAAAATAATGTGAATGATCCCAGTCAACCTACCAATTCGGAAGATAACGCTTACTATGTTAAAAGCTTAAAATACGACACGTATAGTCAGGTGCCATTTTACAGAAAACTATGGTTTGCTATTGTATTGCTTTTATTTTTTATACCTTTACTCATAATTTTACTGTTAACTGGAACAATTTATAGAAAGTCAAAAGAAGGCAATGGTGTCCTCGAGGCAACCAATAAACAAAAACGATACATGTTTGCTGCATGCTTTTCTCTATTATTTCTTGGAATCCTCAGGCTTCTGTAGCGTATTCCCTAGTTATTATGGAACAAAAACTAAATTAGGTAGAATGATCGTATTAAAGTCGGAAATAAATTG
>Ga0172367_10004977_pt1 | contig 16255 bp, 12 predicted proteins | sample Lak10m_FD_114542 | JGI IMG/M metagenome (GOLD analysis project Ga0172367, IMG submission 114542) | Freshwater microbial communities from Kabuno Bay, South-Kivu, Congo - kab_022012_10m | ecosystem: Environmental > Aquatic > Freshwater > Lake | place: Democratic Republic of the Congo: South-Kivu...
CGGGATACTCGCTTCGGGATTCAAGTCCAGGTCGAAGACCTGCGCCGCCGGCTGCGAAACCAGATCTGCGCCGTTGAGTTCGTAAAAGGTCAGCACCTTGTCTCCAATGATGACCAGCGACTCGTTGGTGTGATTCTCCGATGCGATCGGCAGCGGGATTTCGGCGATGTTCGATGTATCCAGCTTGATCTCGTTTTCTTCGACAATTCCGCTGATGAGGTATCCGCGCATGTCTGAGCCTTCGCCAGCCTCGATGGTGAGAAAGACTTTGTCCTGGTAAAACGCGATGGCTTCGTAGCCCTGAAAGCCGGGGATGTCCAAACCTTCGGCGCTCAACTTGATGCGGGCAGGGCTGAGCGGTTCGCTGGATTTCCCATCGAGGTAAGCCAGAATGTCCGTTTTTGGAATTGCCAGCAGCGCCCCGTGTCCTTCGCCAAATTGATCCGGGTATTGTGGAAGAAGAATCAGGATATCGCCGTGCCATGCCATTCCCGATATTTCCGACGAACCGTCTGCGACAACATCTTCGAGCGGAATTAATTCCACCGGCTGTTCCTCCATCCGGGCTGTTGCGGTGGATGTGCCTGCTGCTGCTTCCTCTGCTTTGGCGGTTGCTGTCGCGTTCGCCTCCTCTACCCTGGCTGTCGCTGTCGCTGCGTCTGCGATTGCCTGCATTACCTGGGCAGTCTCTGTGAATGCGTCTGCAATTGCCCGCGCCGCGTTGGCTGTTGCCGTCGTTGATTTTGCACCCTGCTGCCTGGTGTAAACGTAACCAAAGGCAGCAGCAAAGACAAGCAGAATGATGACCAACACTGGCAGGAACTTTCTTGATTTCATTGATGTGCTCCTAAATTAAAATGATTATTCCCCGATGACCTGTAAGACCAGTTCTCTTTTGCGCGGCTTATTGTCGAAATCCACGTAGATGATTTGCTGCCATGCGCCAGGGCGGATATGGCTGTGACCGTTGCCATCGCCCAACGGGCGCTATGCGCGTAGTCGCGATTGGGCGGGGCGATTTTGTCGAAGAGGCGTTTCAGGTCGCTAACCGCGCCCGATGCGTATTCGATGGGTGTCACACCGCTGGTGGAGGACGGACAGAAGATGGTCGCTGTGCCGTTTTCGAGGCTGCTCTGCGAGACATGCCTGGCGACCTGGTCTGTGATCTCGTGAACCTCGGCGTTGCCGCTCGAGGTGAGGAAAAGGGGAAAGGTTTTTACCGGCATGGGGACATTATATCTTCATGACGGAAAATTCAGTTCCTTTCCACACTCCGAACAGATGCGGCTGTGCAGGGAGACAATCCCGCCGCAATTGGCGCACGTCCATTTTTCTTTTTCCTCGCGCAAATGTTGTTTCAACCCCGTCGTTTTGGCGCGGAGTCCGTTCTCGATCAGGCTGATGTTGTATCTCAATCTGTAGCGTTTATCAATCTGTTTGACAAGGGCGCAGGGAAACGATTCGCACTTGAAACAGAAGGCAATTCCCCGACTCTCGGCGCAGGTTTTGATTTTGCAGCGGTTACAATACCCGGGCTTGGCGGATTCGTCCCCATTACAGCCAGGGCATGAATTCTTTTTTCGGACGTGAGCGTAGCAGGCGGCACAGGTGATTCCGCAGGGAGCCAGCATGGATGGAGGAATGACGGTCGTTTTCACGGATCAAGCCTTGACCACGGGATGCCGCAGGACGGTTTTCATCTTGTCTGGCGCGGCTTTGCGCGGATCGCTGAGATAGATTTCGTGGTGTTTGCCGCCAATCGGTCCGACGGCGTCTTTTAGCCCATTCTCTGCCATGAATTCCTGCATTCGGTCGAGGGTGGCAGGCTCGGTGGCATACGGACCGATGTGCATGGTTTGCACGCACAAGCCTTCTTCAAAATGAGCCAGCCTCACTTTGGAAAGCAGTGGCGAATCCCCTTTTTTCTTGCGGACTTCCTCCCGCGCCTGCTCGAAAATTTCAGATGTGATGACATCGGGCTGCATGATCATCAACGTGTAAAACCAATTATCTTTCACGCGGATGTCGAACTTGCCATCCTCCACCCACCACAAGCCTTCGAGCGCCATCACGGGATAATCCACCGCGTCGGTCTTACGCTTCTTCAACATGAACTTCAACGTATACGAAAGTCCGTATAACGTCTGCGTGGCTTCGGCAAACGACAGCGACTTGCCAGGCTCGGAGCCTTTTTCGATAGCCCCGTCGATCATCGCAAATTGCAGGTTCGGGACTTGCGAGATTTCAATCTTCTTCGCCGAAGGCTGATACAAATGCTTGAACTGTTTTTTCAAATCCAAAGTTTTCATCTTGAATTCTTCCTTTCTACTTGTCTACCTGTTTACCTGTCTACTTGTCTACCCGTTTACCTGCTCACTCCCCCTTGTGAATTACATCCTTCCCATACTTCTCCTGTAACACATCCATCACCTCCTGCAACTTGCGGGATTTTTCATTGCCCGCGCCCCACAGGCTGAGTTGGCGAATCGGTTCCCCGATTCCACTCACCCCGACCCCGATCAACCTCACGGGCTGATTCGGCTTGCGGACGGCTTTCATCAGGCTGACGACTGTGTGGAAAATCTCGTCCTCGTTGTCTGTCGATGTGGGCAACGTGGCTTGACGGGTGAGGGTGGTGAAATCGCTCCAGCGGATTTTTAGTTTGACCGTCTTGCCCGCCAGTTCATTTTTTCGTAGTTGACGCGCCACTTCCCGCGCCTGTTCACGCAGTGTCTTTTCAAGAGTCTTCTCGTCGCGCACGTCCACGCTGAAGGTGATTTCCTGGCTGATGGATTTGGTCTCCGACCCGGTGATGATAGGACGGTTGTCGATGCCGTTGGCGTGTTGCCAAAGGTCACGCCCGTTTTCGCCGAAGAGATTGACCAGGTCTTTTTGATTCCAGTTTGCGATGTCGCCAATCGTATGAATTCCAAGTTCAGCCAATCGCACCGAGGTTTTGGGTCCCACGCCCCACAGCATATCCGCTGGGAGTGGATTCAAAAACGCTGCTTCCTCTCCCGCAGGAACGATGGTCAAGCCGAACGGAGGTTCATTCTTTTTCTTGCCCGATTTCTTTCCTACCTCGTTTGCAATTTTTGCCACGAGTTTATTCGAGGCGACGCCGACCGAACTGGGTAAATGCAAATCGTTTTTTATCCCTGCTTGCAGGTTCAGCGCAATTTTTCTCACGGGTTCGCGCATGTCCGAGATATCGAGAAAGGCTTCGTCGATGGAAATCTGTTCGACCAGTCCCGTCAGGTTATGAAGTTTCTCCATCACCTGCGCCGATACTTCCCCGTATAAATTATGGCGGCTGGGGACGATCATCAATTCCCTGCAAAGTTGCACCGCGCGTGACATGGGCATGGCGCTTCTCACTCCCAGCGCCCGCGCCGCGTATGAACAGGATGCGACCACGCCGCGTTCGTTGGGCTTGCCGCCCACGGCGAAAGGTTTTCCGCGCAGTGCGGGGTTGTGAATTTCCTCCACCGAGCAGAAGAAGGCGTCGAGGTCAACATGCAGGATGATGCGGGACATGAATCTATTATAGCCAAGACCCGACAGGTTTCCAAAACCTATTGGGTCCTGGGAAAAAAGTGTCATGAAATTGCCCTATTAATAATATTGAACATTCTCTTAAGAAAAGTTATACTAGAGACGGCGTATAGTCAAAAGGAACTTTTTTGGATTTAAAACCGTCATTATTTAGTATTTGATAGTTCGATGGAGGAAGAAATGAAATTTGTATCAAAGTTCGCTACCGCCTTACTTTTACTCGCTTTGATGCTGTCCTTTGCGCCTGCGTCCACACAGACCGCCCAGGCTGCAACTTGTTATTGGGCGCAGTTCATCGCCGATGTGACCGTCCCCGACGGAACCAATTTTGCGGCAAATACTGCTTTCCAAAAGACATGGCGCATCAAAAACATCGGCACTTGCGCCTGGAGCAACACTGACGTGTCGCTCATCTTCGACAGCGGAGAGCAAATGGGCGCGCCTGCCTCATCTGCGTTGACGACTACAGTCAACCCCGGTCAAACGGTGGACATCACCGTTAACATGACCGCGCCCAGCGCCGCCGGGCATTACTTCGGCTACTATAAACTCAAGAGCGCTTCGGGAGGAGTGTTTGGCATCGGTTCCACCGCGAACAAATCCTTCTGGGTCGAGATTTATGTCGCTGGTTCCGCTGGCACAGGGTACGACTTCACCGCCAACGCCGCATCCGCGACCTGGGGCAGCGGCGCGGGGGCGTTGACCTTCCCCGGCACAGAGGGCAATGCCAGCGGCTTTTCCTTCAAGAGCGACAAGCCCAAACTCGAAAACGGAATCGAATCCGCGCAGGCGGGCTTGCTCTTCGCGCCGAACAATGTCAACAACGGCTACATTCAGGCAATCTATCCCGCCTTCAAAGTGCAGAGTGGGGACCGCTTCCAGGCGACCATCGGCTGTGAATACGGCGCAACCAATTGCTATGTCGCCTATCGCCTCGACTACCAGATTGGAACCAACGCGGTTAGAACTTTCTGGACCTTCCGTGAAAAATACGAAGGTATGAGTTACAACGCCAACCTCGACCTGAGTTCATTGGCGGGACAGGATGTGAAATTTATCCTCGTCATCTCTGCCTACGGATCGCCGACGGGGGACCGCGCCATTTGGGTCAATCCGGTCATTTCGCGCGCCGGCGGAACGGTTGCCACCGTCACTCCCCAGCCGACAGTGACTGGCACCCCGCCCACCGCCACGCCCACCAAATCGGCAACACCGATACCGTCGTCCTGTGACCGCGCCCAATTTATATCCGATGTGACTGTGCCGGATGGAACCACCTTCCAGCCCAGCACCACCTTCAGCAAGACCTGGCGCTTGAAGAACGTCGGAACCTGCACCTGGTCGAATTACAGCCTGATCTTTGATTCGGGCGAGAAGATGAGTGGTCCTGATTCAGCGGTGATCCCGACAACGGTTGCCCCCGGACAAACGGTGGACATCACCATCAGCCTGACCGCCCCTGCCGCCGCTGGAACCTATCGCGGCTACTGGAAGTTGAAGAATGCCAGCGGCGTTCCGTTTGGTATCGGTTCGGCGGGAACCAAATCCTTCTGGGTCGAAATCAAAGTGGCTGGAACAGCCGTCACGCCGGTGGTGACTGTCACCCCCGGCACCCCGGTTACTCCTGCCACGCCCATTGCAGGCACGGTCTATGACTTTGTCGCCAATGTCTGCGCCGCCACCTGGTTCAGCGGAGCGGGACAACAGCCCTGCCCTGGCGCCGATGGAAGTTCGAATGGTTTTGTCTTGATTTCCAGCCCCTCACGGTTGGAAAACGGTTCCACCGATAATCGCACGGGTTTGATCACGTACCCCCAGAATGTCAACAACGGCTACTTGCAGGGAATTTACCCCGCGTACAAGGTCAAGGCTGGTGATAAGTTCCGCAGTATCATCAATTGCGAAAGCGGCTCCACCTCCTGCTATGTAGTCTTTCGCCTTGAATATGCCCTGGCGGGTAGTTCCACCATCCAGACCTTCTGGGCTTTCGTGGAAAAATACGAAGGACAATATTATTCCGCCGACATCGACCTGACCCCGCTGGCAGGTCAGGAGGTGAAATTCGTCCTCAGCGTGAATGCCACCGGCACGGCGACAGGCGACCGCGCGTTGTGGGTTGCGCCCATCATCTATAATTCGGGCGCTTCTGTTCAATCGGCTGCCACTGCCACGCCTCTTCCGACTAACACGCCAGTCTCTGCCACGGTCACTCCCACTGTGTCGACAGCCACAGCTACCACGGGCGTAACCTCCACCGCCACGACGGGCGCAACTGCCACTTCAACCACGGCGCCCTCCGCAACGCCCACGGCAACCACTGCCCCGTAATTAGTCGAATAATCGAAAAAAGTTCCCGTTGCCGAAAAGGCGACGGGAACTTTTTCTTTGTGCCATCGTCTTTTTTCGAAAAGGAGAATGAATGAAACGCATTTTTTTCTTGTTGCTGATCCTCCTCACCGCCTGTTCGGCGGCGGAACCGACTCCCGCCTCCTACTTCGACAATTTGCCTGATGTGGTAATTCTGCGGGTGGATTCCACCTCCGAGCAGATTCAGCAGGCGATGATTCAAAGCGCGGGCAAGTGGGCGACCCTGCAACTGCGCGGCTCCGTGACCTGGTTCAGCGCCGACGGTTCGACTCAGTCCTTCGAGGAACATACCTGGATCGACCCGCCCAACAACCGCTTCAAGGTCGAGCTGAACGGCGTGACCAATGCTGCCGATAAAATCGTCAGGTTTAGCGACGGGACGATGGTTTACAACCTCAACCTGGTTTCGGGGCTGGCAGAGACTTCCGCCTACCCTGACTCTGCCCGCGTCGGGCAATACATTCCGCCCGTTGCTGAGGGCGTGGCGTACCCCAACCCAATTTGGGGACAGATGGGCACACCGCTTTCCGAGATGGCGTTCTCGTCGAACTTTGCTCAGGGCGGCGGGACGTTCAAAGCCGCGACTCTCGAAACTATTGCGGGGCGCGAGACGTTGATGGTCGAATGGACTCCGCCTTCGCAGACTCAGGTCGCCTACAAGTTTTGGCTCGACACGCGCACGGCGGTGATTCTCAAAATGCAGGAGTTCGGCGTCAAAGAGGGCACGGGCGCGTTGCAAGGCGAGCGGGTCGTGACTGAAATTTTCTACAACCAAATTCTTGACGCGAATATTTTCACCATGCCTGCCGATTTTCAGCAGGCGGTCATGCCGACTCAGGTTGGCTCCCAGCCTATTGAAACGGGAGCAGGCTCAGAGGCGGTGGGTGAGTTGTACTTCTTCCTCTTGCCGCATACGGCTGGGAATTCCATCCAACTGGCAAAGGTCTCTGGTTCCTGTGTGTTCGATGTCAATTGTCCGGCGCTGGAGGTTGTGAAAACGCCATTCCCGTTCAACTTCACCTTCAACGCCCTCAGTTGGTCGCCTGATGGAAGCCATGCCGCCTTCTCGTATTCAGACAACGTCAACGGGACGCCGACCAAGTTATGGTTGTTTGATCCAGCTTCGGGCGCGTGGACTTCGCTGGCAGAGTTCCCGTACATCGACCCGCCCTTCTGGTCGCCCGACGGCGCGTGGATTGCGTTCCGCACCCAGGACGGCTTGGGAAGCGAAGACGTTTATGTCATCCGCCGCGACGGTTCGGAGTTGAAGAGTGTTTCGACCAACCTGCCCGCCGAAGGCAGACCCTACATCATGGACGGCTGGCTTGGCGGCGAGATTATCATGCGTTCTGCCCTGCCCAATGCGGGGAACAGCTATCCGACTTATTTTGTGAATGTGGCGGATGGCTCTGCCCGCGAGGCGTTTCAGGCGGGGGCGCTCAAATCGGAGTTTACCGCTTCGCCCGACGCAAGTTTGCTGGTATTCGACGAGTATGACAACGCCAGTCAAACGCATGTCTTGAAGGCGATGGACACGGACGGCGCAAACGAAGTCACGCTGGCGAACTTCAAAGGCGGCAGCATTTATCCGCTGGTCTGGTCGCCTGATAGCCAGTGGATCGCCTTCAACTATTACAGCAATTTCACCGACGGTGCGCCTGCCGCCGAGGTGTATATCGTCAGCCGCGATGGGCGCGTGTTGTCTTCGATGTACAAAGGCGTGACGGTGGGACGGCTGGTTTTTTCGCCGAACGGAAAATATTTGATGGTTGAAGAAACCACCTCCGCTTCGGGTGGGAAACTGTTTCTGGTGAACCTCGCCACGCTGGAGACGAAGATGCTCGCCGCACCAGGTCTGTCCGCCGACTTCGATTGGTACGCTCCTTCGTGGCGTCCGTGAGACTAACCACTGAGGCACGGAGACACCGAGGAAAAACAATTGAAAAACTCAGTGCCTCGGTGTCTCCGTGGTTCAATTTTTTTTTTGGTGAATCACCATGCGAAAAACTTCCCTCTTGCTGGCTGTGATTTTTCTTGGCTTGCTTTCCGCCCGTCAGGTTTCGGCTCAGGATGAAACGCCCCAGCCACCCGCGCCGACTCCCGCGCAGGTCATTGAGGCAATCAACAACCTGCGGATGTCGCACGGCATTGCGCCGCTCGGCGTTCACCCCGTCCTCATGCAAATCGGTCAAATGGAAGCCGAGGGCATTGCGGGCGGCATGGCGGGACACTGGCGTCCCAACGGCTTGACCCTCGGTCAGTGGCTGATCTCGCTGGGCTACCCGCTGTCGGGTGATTTATCGCTCGACGGCTACCGCTCCGAAAACTGGGGCTTCGCCCAAAGCGCCGAAGACGCCGTCGCCATGTGGCTCGGCGACGACCTTCACACCAATACCATGCTTTCCGTCGAACGCAGCGACATTGGCGTTGGCATTGCCTACTCGACGGGGGACGAATCCTACGTCATCGTGGTCGAGACTGCCTGGCAAACCAAAAGCGGATTGCCGCAGGAGGAAGCCTCCATCTTTTTGACGGGCATCCCGCAGACGCAAGTCGCCTATGCCGCCATGTCCACACTGGCGGCGGAGAGCGGTTTGCTGCCGCAGGGCATGGCTCCCGTTGCGATAGCCACCGCCCTCCCCGACGGCATGGTTTATCACGAAGTCGAATACGGTCAAAGCCTGTGGAGTCTTGCCATCGCCTACCGCACAACCATCAAGCAGATTCAGCAATTGAACGGATTGGCGGATACGACGGTTCAGCCTGGTCAACGCCTGTTGATTTTGCAAAGCGCCACCCAGCCCGCGCCCGACTCTGCGCCGCAGGTTCTTGTTTTTCCGACCCAAGCCTTGTCCACCCCGACGGCGATTCTCACCGCCACGCCCGCGCCCGAATCCACGCCCGTTCTCTCCGAACGGGACAGGCGCAACAATATGTTCGGTGTCGTTGCCATCGGCGTCGCCGCGATTTTCTTAGGCGGGCTGTTCACCGTGATGACGCGAAAGACCGCGCGGCGGTGAACCGCCGCGCTATTTTACGAAGCCGACTCAAGTCGGCTAGTCCGCTTTAGCGGGCTTGGCAGAAATAGCCCCGACGTTCACGTCGGGGCGGCACCGGATGGGAGAAAAATTTCGGCTCAGATTTGAAATTGCTGGTTTCAAAAAGGTCTGTACTTTTCCCCGCCTGCGGCGTAAACTAGGGAAAATCTATGAGCATGACACGCGCTCAATGCGAGACGGTCATGCCGCGAAAATGGAGACCCCATGATTTTCTCGAACACTCCGCGCCCTGAGGACTTGAAATCTCTTGCGGATGTGAAACACGCGCCGTTCTGGTTGGATGATTCACGGCGTCCCGTCCCCCTCCCTGCATTAACTGAAAATATTACAGCAGATTTAGTTGTCGTCGGCGCAGGCTTCACTGGCTTGTGGACTGCTCTCGCGGCAAAGCAAGCCGACCCGCAGCGGGATGTCGTCCTGCTCGAAGCGGGGGAGGTGGGCTGCGGCGCAAGCGGGCGCAACGGCGGATTTATGGCGTCGTCGCTGACTCATAACTTTGGCAACGGCTTTTCCCGCTGGCGCGACGAACTCAAAACCCTGACCCGACTGGGACATGAGAATCTCGACGGCATTGAAGCCACCATCAAGCAGTTCAACATTGACTGCGACTTCATCCGCTCGGGCGAAATCAGCGTGGCGAACGAGCCGCAGCAAATTGCCGAGTTGCAGGAGGAAGCCGAAGAGTCGGCGGAGTACGGTGAGAACATCCAATTTTTGAATCAGGAACAGGTGCGGGCGCGGGTCAACTCGCCGACCTATCTCGCCGCCATTCACGACCCGTCTGTGGCGATGGTCAACCCTGCGCGGCTGGCGTGGGGCTTGAAGCGGGCTTGTCTCGAAGTGGGAGTCCGCTTGTTCGAGGGGACTCAGGTTCGGGCGTTGGAAGAACGCGGCGCGGGAGTCCTCGTCAAAACGGATTATGGTCAGGTTCAATCCCAAAAAGTTGCGCTCGCCACAAACGCCTTCCCGCCCCTGCTCAAATCCCTTTCATGGCGCATGGTTCCCGTGTACGACTACGCCCTGATGACCGAGCCGCTCTCGAAGGCACAGCACGAAGCCATCGGCTGGTTTGGACGCGAAGGCGTCGGCGACTTTGGCAACCAGTTCCATTACTACAGCATCACCCCCGAAGGGCGGATTTTGTGGGGCGGCTACGACGCGATTTATTACCGCAATAACGCCGTTGCGCCGCAGTTCGAGAATCGACCCGAGACCTTTGCCCGCCTCGCGGGACATTTCTTCCAAAACTTCCCGCAGTTGGAAGGGTTGCGCTTCACCCATGCCTGGGGCGGAGTCATCGACACCTGCTCGCGCTACACCGCGTTTTGGGGCAAAGCTTTGGGCGGCAAAGTGTCTTATTCCCTCGGCTACACGGGACTTGGAGTCGGCGCGTCGCGTTTCGGGGCGCTGGTCATGCTCGACTTGCTGGACGGGAAACAAACCGAACGCACCGCGTTGAGCATGGTCAAGCAGAAACCGTTCCCCTTCCCGCCGGAACCGCTGCGAAGTCCCGTTATCAACTTCACCCGCTGGTGCATGGATCAGGCAGACCGTAACGAGGGAAAACGCAACCTGTGGTTGAAGACGCTCGACGCCCTGGGGCTGGGCTTTGATTCGTAGTTGACAAGACATCCAAGTTTTTCAAGAACTTGGGTGTCTGGAGATCTTATGTCCAATTGGAATAGAGAAAATAATGTTCTCGGCAGAATCAAGAAAAAGCCAGTCGAATACTGGCTTTATTTTGCGCTTTTGGGCGTTCTATTTTTGGCGTATGTTGTCATCGGATTTTTTGCCACACGAATCTTCGAAAACGGGAACCTCGTCCGCAATGCAAATTTTGGATTCAATCAACTTAAGGCGTGGCGGTTTAGGGATTTTGTTTTGATGTTGTCCGCTTTTTCCCTGCTGTGGATTTTCTCGCGTCCGCTCCAAGCCCGCATCGGATTCTTTTTCGACTGGCTGGAAGCAAAATCGTGGCGGCTTGAATTATTCATCGCGTTTTTTGCCATCGTCATGACCGCGAGCTTTTTCGCGTTCTCTACAAATCTCCTCAATAAGGATGGACGTTCGTTTCAGCGCAAGTTCGAACGCGATGTCCCAACCCTCGGCGCGCATGTGACCCACGATGAAATGTGGGAACTTTATTTTCACTCGCGTTTTTGGCTTTATACAAATCAGGCTTTCGGTTGGGATGTCCGCTTTTCGTACCGCGTGTTGTCCAGTTTGGCGGGCGGAATTTTTGCGTATGCCCTGTCGAAATATGCCCGCCAGCGCTTTGGCAAAAGATGGTTCGCGTTGACCTTGTTGATTTGCGCGGGCGGTTACATGCAGTTGTTCTTTGGCGATGTGGAAAACTATACGCTGACGGCGGCGTTGATTTTCCTCTATCTCTGGTCTGCGGATGGGTATATTCGGGGGAAGATTTCCCTGGTTGCTCCCTCGTTTATCCTTGCGGTTGCCCTGACCTTCCACCTCCTCAGCGGATTTTTTTTGCCGTCATTGGCATACCTGTATTTCCTGGCGCTACGGCGCGGGCAACTCCGTTCTGCGGTTGTAGGCTTTGCGCTCTCGACGCTGGTCGTGGCATCGACCCTGTTTTTCTTTGCGCAAAACGGGCTTCCGCTCCGCAATTTGTGGACGAATAGTTTTGCGTCTGGTCAGGGCGGCAGATATGCGGAGTATCTGGTCGCGCCCAGTCTCGATTATTATTCGCAGATTCTCAACCTGATTTTCCTGCTTGTCCCCGCTTCCATCTTCCTCTTCCCGCTCCTCCTCTTCAAGCGGATTTGTCCCACCGAGACGAATCTCCACCTGTGGCTTGCGACAGCGGGCGGGCTGATCCTGACCTTTGGCTGGAAGGCGCAATTGGGCGTTTACAACGATTGGAACCTATTTGCCGTGACCGCCCTGCCCATCTCTCTGTTGGTCTGGAACAATTTCGAGACCATTCAAGATGTTGATTTCAAAAACGAAATTTCCTGGTTCGCCGCCTTTGTATTTTTCCTGCACGCTTTGACGTGGATCGCGTCCAATCATTTGGCGGGTTAGATCGCCCAGCCCTTCTTCTTTCCGCTCATTTCTGTGGCGATTTGCGCCGCCAGCCTGGCATTGTTCAGCAGCAGGGCGAGGTTGGCTTGGAGCGATTTTCCCTTGGTCAATTCGCTGATCCGTCCCAGCAGGAAGGGCGTTAGTTTTTGCCCGTGAATTCCTTTTTCGATGGCTTCGGCTGAGGCTTTGGCGATGATCGGTTCCATTCTGGCGGCGGGGATGGCGTTTGCTGCGGGGATGGGGTTGGTGACGAGGATGCCGCCCTTCATCCCCAGTTCCCAGTGGGCTTTGGCGAAGTCGGCAATCTCTTTCGGCGAATCGAGGCGGGCGCTGACGCCCAATCCGCTTTCGCGGGAATAGAAAGCGGGGAATTCATCCGTCCCGAAGCCGATGACGGGGACGCCCATCGTTTCGAGATATTCCAGCGTGGCGGGTAAATCCAAGATGGCTTTGGCGCCCGCGCAGACCACGACGGTTGGAATTTCAGCCAGCGAGCGCAAATCGGTTGAGATGTCGAAGGCGGATTCCTTGTGTACGCCGCCGATTCCGCCTGTGGCAAAGACTTTGATGCCTGTCATGTTCGCGGCATACATGGTTCCTGCAACCGTTGTGCCGCCGTTGGCTTTTTTGACGATGGCGGTGGCGAAGTCGCGGTGACTCACTTTCAGCGTGGACTCGCTTTCAGAAAGCCGAACCAGTTCTTGGTCGGAGAGTCCGATGTGGATCTTCCCATCCAGCAGGGCAATGGTGGCGGGAGTCGCGCCAGCTTCGCGCACAGTCCTTTCCATGTTTCGCGCCAGTTCCAAATTCTGCGGGCGGGGAAGTCCGTGGGTGATGACGGTGGATTCGAGGGCGACGACGTGCGCGTTCAGGTCGAGGGCAATTCTGACTTCAGGGCTGATGACAAAGTCGGGGTGTTTGATCATGATCTTTTTATCCAGTGGGTGGTGATATGGGCGATATTGTGGAGCGCCTTTTCGATGCTGGCGGTTTCCGCAATTTTTTCTTCCTGCAATTTATTTTCGCTTTCGATGATGACTTTTCCAGCGCGCAGTTCCCTGCGGAATGCGCCCAGCATTTCCAGCGCGATGCTGCGGGCATCTTTTTTCTGAACATCCTGTTGCATCGTCTGGCGGCTGAATACGTTGCTGTCCAAAAGGTCGGCATTGTCCTTGACCCATGCCTTGAAATCCTTGTCGCTGATGCGGTTGACGGTGGTTTTTTCGAAACTCTTGATCACAACGCTGTTGATCAGTTTGATGATTTCATCTGTCTCTTGCTTCTTTCGGAAGCGTTCCATTGCGCCACGTTTATTTGCGTTTTCGCGTGAAAGTTTCCAGGCTTCCTTGTGTTTGTCGAGAATCAAGGCGGAGGGTAATTGCCAGGTTCCGATGTCGATCCAGTCGATGGCGACCCCGATTGCGGCGGCTTTCTTGGTGAAACTTTCCTCGAAAAATTGCGAGGTGATTTTGGATCGCGCCTCGAATTTCGGCGTGGGGGCGTTCTGCTTTATTTCAACTGCCGCCTGTTGCCGGGTCATATCCAGCCGCATTTGTTCGATGGCTTGGTCGTTGGTGGTGGCGGTTTCCATTTCCTTCTGGCTGATGTTGGCAAGAATCTCGCCCAGGTTGTGAGACTTGATCAGGTCTTCCAACTCCGAGACAATTAATGGGATGACGGTGGTATCCCAGGGGAAGTTAATGCCGGAAGGGGTGGAAGGCTCCGGGGTGATGATCGTCTGGTTATATACCAGGGATTGCACTGCCTGATCGTCGAACAGGTAGGCGTCATCCTGTGCTTTGTCTTTTTCGCGCCGCAGAATGCTAAAGATGACTTTGATGTCATGCGCCTCCAACGGGATGCCGTCTTTGGTGCGGGATTTGACCGTAAGCCCGCTGACAAACTGGTCGCGCAGGTTGATGATGGCGTATTCGCGTTTGCCCACTTCGTCGAACTTGCCAATCTCGCGAATGCGTTCGAACCTGCCCAGTTTCCAGGGATCGCTGCGGGGATAAATGACTTTTGGCTCCCCGTTTACCGTCTCCAGCAAGGCAACGCTATCCAGGTTGACCTGGATGGAGCCAGGTCCGCCGATCAGAATGAGCGGGGAGCGTTCATCTGCTTCGGAGATTTTCCCTTCGTTGATGGTAATTCGATGGCGTCCATAGCCAAATGCGACCTCTTCGAGAAAATCGGAGGCGATATCCTCGTCGTTAAGTTCGTACACATCATCGAGATAACGCGCCGCCATAATCCTTGCCAGGTTGTAGACAACCATGAGCAGGGGAGCATATTTGATAAAACTCATGCCGATGACAATCGCAATATTGGTCTGCCCTTTTGCGCCGCTGCCGAGGAGCATGACGATCATGCTAAACCCGCTCAGCAGAAGCCAGATTGCCATGCCGATCATTCCGCGCCACTTGTTTCGGAATTCCACGCCTTCATCGGTCAGGCTGAAGGCGTGAGCGGCGAGTTCATCCCGCCATGATGGTCGCTTCATACCGCCCCTCCGCTGCCGGGAGTGGATGTCGGGGGATTGTGGTCGAGCAGCCACTTCCAGACCTCGTCCAGCTTTCTTAATTCCGCTTCCACATCGTTGCCCGCGGCGCTTTCATTGAGGATGAAGTCTTTGATCGGCTGAATTAACAGTTGCAGGGTTTTGAAGGGGTTTTCCTGCGGCAATGTGGGTTTGCCGCCAAAGGAGCGCGCCGCGATTTTGGCGAAGTTTTTGCTGGCGTCGTTTCGGGCAACGGTTTCGATCAGGGATTCCATGTCCTTGATGTATTTTTCCTCTTTTTTGGCGATCTTCATCCACTCTGCGCTCCATTGCTGGATGATCTGTTCTTCGAGAAGAGGGTCGAAAAGGATGTTGTGAATTCGAACTTCCTTGATTTCAAGCCCGCGCGACTGCAATTGTTTGAATTCCAGGCTCTCGACCCATTCGCTGGTCTTTGCGCCTGTGTCGTCCAATGCCAGCACCCTGGCTTGTTTTACCCGCTTGTTGATGGCTTCCTCGATGATTTGCAGTCCGCTGTTTCCGCTGGCTGTAAACAGGTCATTCAGTTTGAATTTACGCACGTACTCGCGCCAGATATTGACGACCAGATGCGCGGGAACTTTATTCCACTCCAGGCGGGTCTTCGTGTTTTCCGATGCGCCGAGTTGTATCATCTCGCGGGTGATGGCATTGCGGACGGCATCGGAGTCGAAGCCATAGCGCGAGGTCACACCGCTTTCGGTGGGGGTGTTTTTTGCGGGGCGTTTGATGCAAAAACGGATGCTGATGGTCGGGGAAATTTCGAACCCGTCGCGGGTCAATCCGTTGGTTTGCTGACGGCGATTTTGGGTTTCGTTATATTCCTTCGGCGAGGAGATGGGGTTGAGAAAGGGCTGGTCGGTTGTCAGCGGACCGATGAATTGCCACTGCGCGCGCAGGTCAACACTGCCCGCAATGTATTCGTTGTAGTACTGACCATTTTTTTCATAGCTTTTTGTGAATACGATTCCCGGTCCGACCGTATCCCTGATTTCCGCGTCGGTGCGCAGGACAAGGGCGCTGGCGGTATCGAGGACGATCAAGCCGGGACCGCGCTTCTCTGCCTCGCCCGCGTGTTTGATTTCACGCCCGTTTTTGATGAACAAAGCCGGCCCGCGGCTGCCGGTCTCGAAATTTTTCACCCGTGCCGCAATTTCCTCCCTGTATTGCGGATTTTGAATGGGCAGCACAAATTGCGAGAAAAAATGGATGAGCTGGTCGCGCAGGGTGACCGCGACGAAAATATCCAGAACCAGGATGAAAAAACTGACAATGTAATACGCGATGGCGTTCGTGGGAATATCCCGCGCCCACATCACCACATGCCAGACCACATTGGCAGTAATAATCACCCCCGTCGGGGTGCCCAAAAACGAGCCGATTCCACCGAATAGCTTTTTGAACATAATCCGCTGATTTTAAAGCAAAATCAGGGAATCGGGGAATTGGGATTGAAGTTGTTATGGGGGTTGGGAAATTTCGATTTCACTTGTGCGCTTGACACGGCTTATGATACAGGGATATACTTTTCCCATGCAAAGACTTCTTCTTTGGATATTTGTTGTTTTGACAGCGCTTGTCTATTTTTATTTTGGTCTTCGTTATGGGATCGAGGGCTTGCAGTCCATTGGGATTCTGCTTGTCGACGCGGAGACGATGGTCAATGTACTAAGGTCTTTTGTTGAGA
>Ga0172367_10004979_pt1 | contig 16248 bp, 13 predicted proteins | sample Lak10m_FD_114542 | JGI IMG/M metagenome (GOLD analysis project Ga0172367, IMG submission 114542) | Freshwater microbial communities from Kabuno Bay, South-Kivu, Congo - kab_022012_10m | ecosystem: Environmental > Aquatic > Freshwater > Lake | place: Democratic Republic of the Congo: South-Kivu...
GCATCGCATCCGACGCCGGGTTGCGGTGCAAGATGTTCGCGATGACCGAGTTCCCCACCATGTAGTCGAGCACAGACGGAAGCGAGTAGAGGGTGGGGTCCGCGACCATTTCGCGAATTTCGGGGGGCAGACAGTCCACCCTCGCAAAGTTGACATGCAGACGACCCAACGCCTGCACCTGCTCGGACAGAGCAGGACTTTTTAGAACGGGAGTGGTCATGGGCACCTCCTGGTGATAGTGACTCCCGTTTTTCCTACAATTAAATTATAAAAAAAACGGGAGTAGCTTTTTTAAGGAACAAAAACCACTAATCTACTCCTTAAATGCCTCTCTCTACATTTAAGAAATAGATTAGTGGTCCCTAAATCTGCCACAGTTAATATCCATTGCTTGATAAATTTGTTGTAAACGTTCAATTTTTAATTCACCTTTTTTAGCCACTAAATTATGTCGACCAATTGTCATCATCTTGTGAAGCATACAAATTCCATCTTGGCCCAATCCAATTTCATCTTTTTTTAGCAAAACCTCGTTAGCAAAAATTTCTTCATCTTTTTGGCGAGGCACAACCAGAGCACAAACTATTGTTGGCAACCCATCGTTCAAAACATTATCTTGCAATACCACAACAGTTGATATTTTTTTTGCCTCATCTTCATATAAAAAAATATCCCCCCTCTTAATCGCGCCACAATACATTTTATCAATATCAAAATCCATATTTTACTTTCTCAACAGATTCTCCACTTCTTTTCTACCCACACTTCCCGCTACCAAACCAATTGTCAAATATTCTAAACAAGCTTGCAATTTAATATCATCGGAGAGATTTTTAAAATCACTCATCAATTCCTTATCACCAATTTTATTAGACAAAAAAGTACAAACTTGTTCAGTCGCTGCTTTGTTAATATTTAGCCAGTTGCTAAATTTTTCAATCAAAGCTTTATCCTTTTCTTCTAAATTATTAGCAAAAGAAGAAGTGATCATATTTTTTGTCTTTTTTTATTAACAGCACGTAACTTATTTTCCATCTCTTCAATTTCTCTTTTAGCGCGATAATCCTTAATACATTCGGCAATAAACTCACTGCGTTTGCCGTGTGGAAAAGTAGAGCGAAAATATTCCGCCAAGCTTTTTGGGATCTTAACGATCAAGCGTTCAATTGTTTCTTTTGGCTGTTTTACCATATTAATTACGATAGTACACCTAAATAGGTAACCTGTAAAGTGCACCTGTGGATAACAAAAAAACACTCTCCCAGTTACAGGAGAGTGCTTAGTGTGGCTATTTTACATGGATTCTATTGTCTCAATACCCAATAGATAAAGCCCTTTTTCCATAACTGCTTTTACCTGGTTAATCAATTGGACTCTAAAAGCCTGCACATTTTTTTCTGTTTCCAAAACAGGACAAACTTGATAAAAGTTATTAAAGGCCTGAGCTAAACCAAATAAATAATGAGCAATTCTAGACGGATCTTTACCTTCAGCTGCCGAGACGACCATGCCGTCAAACTTGGCCAACTCCAACATTAAACATTTTTCTTGCGACTCAATGTGTTTAACTTCATCAATTTTTAGTTTCACCTTACCGATTTTTATTTTTTTCAAAATACTATTAATCCTCGCAACGATATAAAGTAAATAAGGACCACTATTTCCGCTCAATGATACTGACTCATTAAAATCAAAAACAATATCATTAACAACACCAGTTTTTAACATTGAATATTTTACCGCGGCATTGGCGATCTTTTTTATTATCGTTTCCTTGTTTTTCATTTCACGATCTTTCATGATTTCACTAATATGTTTTTCCGTTTCGTCGACCAGCCACTCAGCTAAAACCACATTGCCTGTTCGCGAACTCATTTTCCCCTCTTTCAAACTTACCCAACCATACACCAGATGATTTTCTTTATCTTTACTTTCTGGTAAAACAAATTCCAAAGCTTTAAAAATAACTTTAAAATATTCGATCTGTTCTTTACCCACAACATGATAAATTGCTTCGGGGCGGTATTCTTTAAATTGCAGTTGGGCCAAAGCTTGATCTTTGGCTTCATAAGTAGGCAGCCCCTTACTATTTACAAAAACACGATCATGCAAATTATATTTGCTACCCTCAAAAATTATTGCACCCTCGCTCTCTTTAAAAACCCCGCTCTTAACACCAGCTAAAACAATTTTTTTACCCAACTCAAATGTCTCGGATTCAAAATATAATCGATCAAATTTTTTAATACCAACTCTTTTATAGATATAATCAAAATAATCCAAACTCCACTGACGAGTTTTCTTATACAATGCTTTAACTAACTTATCTTGAGCGTAAATCTTGGCATTAATTTCCTCAATTTCTTTTTTGGCCGACTCATCTTTTTCGTACGCTTGTCCGCCGATCGCATAAACCTTACCCAAAAATTTAGCTCGCTCGGCCACTGTTTTTAATTTTTTAATTTCTGCTTGCCAATTCTTATCCTGCATTATACCCCAAAGACACTTGGCAATATGCATTCCAACATCCCCTTGGTAATTCGCTCGCACCACCTTATAACCTTGGCTTTCAAACAATCTTACTAAACTCTCGCCAGTAATCATATTACGCAGATGACCAATATGCACTGGTTTATGAGTATTGGGATGAGCAAATTCAACCATTATTTTACCTTTTTTAACTTTATTTTTTTCTTTTTTTCCCGCCAGAACATTTCCAACCAACGAATGTGGATTTACATAAAAATTAATATACGGACCAAATACTTTGACCTCGGTAATTATCTCTAATTTAGCTAAGCTAATTTTCTCGGCCAATTCTTTGGCTACTTCAACTGGACTTTTACCTTTTTCTTTGGCAAAACCAAAACAAGCAAAAGCTAAATCACCCATTTCTGTTTTAGGCGGGGCAGTAAAAATGATCTCGCCCGTTACACCCAATTCGATTAATTTTTTCTCCAACTCCTTTTCAAAAAACATATTAAATTACTTTAACAAAAAATCTTGCGCCTTTCTGAACTATATCACCAGGCTTCAAAACACCGGCATAATCACCAGTTTCAACTTTTTGGTCATTTATCTTTACACCGCCTTGATCTATTTGTCGGCGAGCATCGCCTTTACTCGAACACATTTTTGATTCAACTAACACTGTCGCAATATCATATGTGCTTGGCTTAATTTCTGGAATCTCAGCTGGTTTATCTTTGCCTTGCACCACTTGTTCAAAATGAGCTTGCCCAACCTCTGCATCTTTTTCTCCTTTAATAATCTTAACAATTTCAAACGCCATTTTCTTTTTAAACTTCATCGGATTCTCACCACTTTTAATTGCCTTTTCGATTTCTTTAATTTCACTCATTGGCACTTCGGTCAGCAACTCAAAACCATTGATAATTTCATTATCGCCATAAGACATCGCTTTACCATACATATCCTCCGCGCTATCAGACAAATTAATTCCATTGCCTTTGGTTTTGCTCATGGTAGCACTATCTGGCGCATTCATCATTTTATTCGCGCGAATAAACTTTTCTTTATTTAAATACGCTTTAGACAACAAACGACCGGTAAGCATATTAAAAGTCTGATCAGCCCCGCCGATTTCAATATCTACTTCCATGGCCACACCATCATATCCTTGCATTAAAGGATACAAAATCTCATGCAAACGAATTGGGTCTTCCGCTTTTAAACGACGATCAAATAAATCTCTTTCTAAAGTGCGTTGCAGTGTGGTCTTGGACATCATGTTCAGAACGTCTGGTAATTTTACATTTTTTAACCACTCAGAATTTCTCTTGAATTGAACAGGATTTTCTCCACCAAAATCAATTAACTGGCCGGCTTGTTCCTTCCAACCAGCCATATTTTTTTGAATCTGTTCTTCGGTTAACATTTCACGAGTAGTAGTTTTGTCCGGGTCGCCCACCATAGCGGTAAAATCGCCCACTAGAAAAACCACTTCATGGCCCATCTCTTGCAACAAACGCAACGCTCTAATACCAATCGCATGCCCAACATGCAAATATGGACCAGTCGGATCAAACCCCTGATAAGCGCGCAATCTTTTACCAGACAAAAGCAATTTACGAAATTCTTCTACATTTGGGTAAACCGCCTCCACTCCTCTGGTTAAAAACTCTTCAATTTTTTCTGCGTCTGTATTAATCTTCATATTATTAAGATATTACATCTACTTTTAACGAAAATTTTGTAACAAATTTTTTATTACCTGGTTCTTTATTGACTTCAGATGCAACTGACATGTCTGCCCCAACTTGAGCAAAACGTTTGTCATAATTAGCCATTCCTATTCCACGTTTTTTAGGAACTTTCGATCCAGTGTTCTCTGGTCTAGTGGTGGCAAACTTTTTAAAAATATATTTTTCATTTTCTGGATCTAACAATTCTGGTGGAATACCACGTCCGTCATCCTCAACTGTAAAAACCAATTGCTGCCCAGTCAAACCATCTTCGTAATTATCAACCAACCCAACAGTATATTTAATTTGACTAGCGCCAATATCATCACCTGAGCCTTGATCGCGCAGAGCATTGTCTACACAACTATGTAGAAAACCAAACATCATCCCATGAGGTACGCCGACTCGCAAATTCTCTATTTTTTTACGTGGTGTTAAATATACTATCTCAATCGGCTTAATTCTTTCTTTGTTTTTAACAAAATCTTCCATAGAATCCAACACTCTGGAAATACTTTTCCTTTTGTCAATATCTGCGTGCTCTGAATCTACTGCTTCTTCGCCTTGTGGGCCACAGCGTAAAAACAAATCATCCATAATCAACCGATAACTCTCCCAAATTTTTCTTAACCGGCGCCAAAACTCCAGAATTTTTTCTAACTCACCTTGTACATAACCTGGGACAATATCGGCTCTTCTCTTTTTTGTTTTAACAATATCTTTTAACAAATCATCAACATCCTTTAACAACTCTTCAGTTCCGCCCACCGTATTATTGCGAAAAAAACTAGCATCATGATCAAAATAATCTTCATTAATTTCTTGGGGCAGTTCACTTGCCAGAGAGGGAGTATCCTTGACCAATGCCGTTATTTCATCCGCAATCAATTTAAGCTGACCAGCAATACGATCCCCATAGTCCGCATGACTTTCACCCGGTTTAATTTCAGCAGCTTGGCGCAATTCAAAAAAACTTTGGGCAATGCGCCGAAATTGATTATCATAATCTTCTAATAGATCAAACTTATGTAAATCTCTTTTGTCTCGATGTTCGTTTGCTGGTTTACTTTCTTCACTCTTGGTAGTGACACCGAGCGTATCATCTTGGCCGTGCAAAAATAGATCTTGACCTGATTCTTTCATATTTATTTATTTAACCCCTCTAACTGATTATTTAATTTAATTAATTTTTCTTTTGCTTCAGTCAATTTCTGCTGCTCTTTCTCTACTACTGCGACTGGAGCGTTCTGTTTAAATTCAGGATTATTTAATTTAATTTCTAAACTAGCTAAATATTTTTTTAATTCAACAATCTCTTTAGACAATCGCTCTGTTTCTTTTCCCAAATCAACTGCATCAGCTAAGTCGATAAACACTTCGACATTGCTAACGACAAAACCAACTGCACCATCAGGTTTCTTAACACTCGGCTCAATAACTAACTCGCTTAAACGAGCCAACCCTTTAATTATGGCGGTATTTTCTTTAAAAAGATCGGCTTTGTCGCCAGCACTAATAATTGCATTTAATTTTTTAACTGGCTCAATTTTGTTTTCTGCACGCATTGAACGAATACCAGTAACAACATCTTTAACTAATTCAAACTCTTCACTACCTCCTTGCAATTTTAATTGTGGCCATCTTTTCACAATCAACAAATCGTCTTTACCATATATTTCCTGCCAAATAGTTTCCGTAACAAACGGCATAAACGGATGCCACAATTTTAAAATTGTGTTTAAAATATAATTTAAAATTTCGCTCTTATTACCTTCGATCTTGGCAATCTCCAAATACCAATCAGCTAATTCGCTCCAAGTAAAATCTCGCAATTGTTCGCCGGCATAAGAAAAATTAAATTTCTCAATATTTTCAGTAACTAGCTGGGCCGTTGCATTAAGACGGGACAAAATCCATTTATCTGCTAAAGTTTGTGGCTCAGCATCAACAATATCTGCACGGGGATCAGAAATATTCAACAACATGAAACGTGACATGTTCCAAAGTTTGTTGGTGAAATTTCTAAAACTCGCTACTTTCTCCTCGGACAGACGCAGATCATTACCTGGTGTATTGCCAATTAAAAGCGACAAACGCGTAGCATCAGCACCGTATTCTTTAATTGTATCCAATGGGTTAATTACGTTTCCAAGCGACTTGCTCATTTTTCTTCCCTGATCATCGCGTACTAACCCGTGTAGATACACCTTCTCAAATGGAATCTCACCCAAAGCATAGGTAGTCATTAAAATCATGCGCGCCACCCAGAAAAACAAAATATCATAACCGGTTTCCATCACCATTGTTGGATGGAAAGTGATGAGATCCTTGGTATTATTTGGCCAACCCAAAGTTGAAAAAGTCCACAAACCAGAGGAAAACCAAGTATCCAAAGTGTCAGGGTCTTGAACCCAACCCTTTTCTGTTGGCGCGTCAACGCCCGCAAAAATTTCTTCGCCTTTATACCACACTGGAATCTGGTGCCCATACCAAAGTTGGCGGCTAATACACCAGTCGCGTAAATTGTCGATCCAATGGAAATAAATTTTTCCGAATCGATCGGGAATAATTTCGATCTGCCCATTCTCCACTACCTGGTGCATTAACTTTTTCAAAGTTACCTGCTCACCGTCTTTTAGACCAGCAATCGGGTGACCAACTGACTGATTAAATTTAAATTCTTTATTAACATCAATAAACCACTGACGCGATGGGATTGGTTCAATGGCGTGACTACAACGATAACAAACCGACAGGCTGTTCTCATAGTCTTCGTCAATATGATCGATCAGACCCACCTGCTCCATATCAGCGACAATCGCCTTACGCGCTTCTTCGGTAGTCATACCAGTATACTTACCACAATTAGACATCATTCTGCCGTCTTCATCAATGATTTGTTTGCCTTTGATCCCATGACGCTGCGCAATTTCATAATCAACAAAACTATGATACGGTGTGACTTTAATTGCGCCAGTACCAAAATCTTTTTCCACCACACTATCTGCCACTACAGTAATTTCAAATTCACCCAACACGCCAGGGATCATATATTTCTTCCCTACCATATCCTTGTAACGTGGATCATCGGGGTGAACCGCTACTGCGGTGTCGCCCAATTTTGTTTCCGGGCGAGTGGTGGCCAAAACGAATGGCCCATATTTTATCCAATATAATTTTGTTTGGGCTGGTTTGTATTCCACTTCATCATCAGCCAAAGTGGAATGACATCTGGGGCACCAATTCACAATACGATAACCTCGATAAATCAAACCATCATCATACATCTTTTTAAAAACCGTTCTAACTGCCAGATTGCGGGGTTCATCCAAAGTAAATGCTTCCCTACTCCAATCCAAACTCGAACCCATTTTTTTACATTGGCCAACAATTGTGTCGCGTGATTCTCGAGCGAATTTATCCACCTCGGCTAAAAATTTTTCCCGACCCAATTCTTTTTTCGGTTCTTTGATTCCTTTTTCTATTAATAATTTTTCCACTTTAGCCTGAGTAGCAATGGTAGCATGGTCAGTACCGGGCAGCCACAAAGTTTTATCGCCCTTCATCCGGTGATAGCGAATCATTACATCTTCTATGGCCAACATAGAAGCGTGGCCAATATGCAAAGTGCCGGTTACATTGGGTGGCGGCAAGACAACTGAAAATTGTTTGGCATCTTTTTCTGTCGCACCTTTTTCAACACAAACATCGGGATTAAAAAATCCGCTATTTTCCCAGCGCTGGTAAATTGCATCTTCGTAATTTTTCGGCTCGTAGGCCTTTGGTAATTCAGGCATAACTTTACTAACAAAAACTTTTTGCCAAAATGGCATTTTAGGACGTTAATTTACTGTTTATTTTACTTTAATTTTTTAAAAAAGGCAAGAAGAAAAAACAATAAATAACCACAAAAAAACTACCAAATCTGCCTCCTAAAAAATATTAATATTTATCCACACCGACCAAACCTGGGCTTTGTTGACAAATAGCGGTATATTAGATATAATCGCTGGTTCGTTTAAGAGGGACGAACAAGGCTACATCAACGGCTCGAAAACGTCGGAGGGTGTCATGAAGCAGTCTGAGTGGGTGCTTATGTTCCTGGTGCCGTGGACTGCGGCAATCGCGGCCATCTGCAGGGCGTTCGGTGTCATCGACACAGAGGTCGCCCTCAGTGCTCCGGGGATGGTGGTGATGGTGTTCATTCTGAACGTCACCGTCCGACAGGCGCGCGAAAGCGTGTCGGGCAAGCCGGCGCCGCGCTACCACACCCCGTGGTGGCTAGGCAAGGCCATCACCTGGCAATTCGTAGCAGCCTGCGCCTTGGTCGGCGCCTGGCTCGGCTACGGCATCGGCCCCTGGATCGGCGCCGTCGGTGGCACCATGATCATGGGGGGGGCTGGCTACTGCGTCGCTGCGCTCGTCGCATCGGTCTGGGAATTCATCGACGTCATGCTGTTCTTCGCATCGATGGCCCCTGATCCGCGCGACCCCAATCGCGCCCGCTGAACCACCGCCACGCCGCGCGCACCATGTAGCCCAACTCTCGCACACACAGGAGGACGATCACGCGAGGATCAATAAGGAGGGCTACTATTTATTGGATTTGTATTTTCAAGTCCAATAATAGTGGCAATATGGTTTTAAATGAATCCGAACAATTACATGGCCTTTTCCAAAACAGCCACCACATTCTAATAGCTTTCCCACCTCAAGATAACGGTGAAGCAGTTGGAAGTGCGCTGGCATTAAAAATGTTTTTGGAAAAACAAAACAAACAAGTGGATATTATATCCGATGGTTTTGTTGTTTCTAAAAATTTAAAATTTATTACTGAAACCAACCAAATTCACCCCTCTCTCAACCACTTACAAAAATTTATCATTAAAGTTGATGTAAGCAAAGCACCAATAGACAGCATCAGCTATGATGTTAAAGATAATTTCTTATCAATCTACCTCACTCCCCGTTCTGGTCTAATTACCAAAAATGAACTACGTACTGCACAATCGACTTACAAATACGACCTTATTATTACCATTAATGCACCTGATAAAGAAACGCTAGGCGGGATCTTTTTAAACAATACTGATTTATTTTTTCGCACACCTATCATCAATATTGATAACCGCCCAAGCAACGAACATTACGGGCAGATTAATTTGGTAAAGCTCACTGCCGCGGGCAGCAACGAGATTGTTTACGAAATCTTGAAACAAGATAACGAAAATAACATTACATCAGAAATCGCCACTGCCCTACTCACTAGTTTAATTATATCCACTCAAAGTTTTAAGACCGCCAATGTTAACCCAAATACTCTTAATTACGCTAGCAAATTAATGGCATTAGGCGGCGACCGTGAAAAAATTATTCACCAACTATACCAAACTCGTTCCCTTTCGACTTTAAAAATTTGGGGTGACGCTTTAAGTAAAATTAAACACTATTACAACCAAAAATTGGTAACTACCATATTAACCCAACAAGATTTTGTTAAATCTGGTGCAGAAGAAAACGATATCATCGGACTAGGCGAAGAACTGATCACTACTGCCCCTGAAGCAGAGTTAATTTTAATTGTCTACCAATCACCAGCTGAAGAAAATATTGTTAAAGCAACGTTCATTTCCGAAAAAGGACGTGACGCGCGTGAGATATTAGCCCCATTCAACCCAACTGGCGACAGACAATGTGTAAAAATGCGCTGGGCTAATAAAACTCCAGAAGAAATCGAAAAGATGATAGTTGAATGGTTAAAAAAGTAATTAAAAAATCCCGAGTTAAATCGAGATTTTTTGTTTTTTAAATTAATGGTGTCCCTGTCATTTCGGGTGGTTGAGCCACACCCAACAGTTTCAAAACTGTCGGCGCCACATCCGCCAAAACTCCCACTGGGTGCATCAAACTTAAGTCTCCCTCTGGCGGCTCGCCTGCCGGACCAGCTGTACCCATAAATTCCTTGCCGATTACTAACAACGGAACTGGATTAGTCGAATGTTCTTTGTCCATCACGCCAGTTTGTAAATTGATAACTTCTTCTGCGTTGCCATGATCAGCTGTCATAATCACTACACCGCCTTTAGCTAAAGTATGATCTACCACCTCACCAAGCGCCTTGTCAGTTGCTTCGCATCCTTTAATCGTCTCCTCTAATTTACCAGTATGACCAACCATATCGGGGTTAGCAAAATTAAGCGCAATAAAATCATACTTATCACTATTAATTGCCTTGACTGCTTCTTTGGCCACCCCGGCCGCCGACATATCAGGCGCCTGATCATAGCTAGCCACCCGAGGCGAAGGCACAATCATACGATCCTCACCAGGAAAGGGTTCCTCCACTGTGCCATTTAAGAAAAATGTAATATGCGCATACTTTTCTGTTTCCGCCACATGAAACTGTTTTAATTCTGCCTTGCTAATTGTTTCGGCCAAACTATTACGCACCACTATTGGGCTAAAAGCAATCGCTGAAACAGGCAAATCTTTTTCATATTCAGTCATGGTGGCAAAATACAAATCTTTTATATAAGGTTTTTCAAACTTATCAAAACCAGGTAAGACAAAAGCCTTTGTCAATTGACGAGCACGGTCTGGACGAAAATTGGAAAAAATTACTGCATCACCATTTTTTATTGTTGTCACTGGATTGCCGTTCTCAGTAATTACTGACGGCAAAAATTCCTCGTCATATTTCTTTTGTTCGTAAGACGCGTCAATCAATTTGAGCGGATCATCTCCTTTGTTCTCGGAAACACCTTCGGCCATTGCTTTATAGGCCAAGCCACAACGATCCCAACGATTGTCACGGTCCATCGCAAAATAACGACCGGACAGAGAAGCAATTTTACCAACTTTTATTGCATCCATTTTTTCTTGTAAACGTGTAACAAAATCTTTACCAGAATTATAGACGCAATCACGCCCATCTAAAATTACATGTACAAAAACCTTATCACTTAACTTATTCTGTTTACAAAAATCCAACAAAGCGTACAAATGCGTGTCGCTCGCGTGCACATTGCCAGTGCCAACTAAACCAATCAAATGTAAATTAGATTTATTTTTCTTCACCTGTTCAATCGCGCCTAAAAATGCTGGATTTTGAAAAAACGAACCATCAGTAATCGACTGATTAATACGAGGACAAGATTGATAATAAACACGTCCGGCGCCGATATTTAAATGACCCACCTCAGAGTTACCCATTTCCCCAAACAACAAACCAACTTCATTCCCAGAGGCGTACAGAGTCATTATTGGATAATTTTTTAAATACTTAGCAAAATTTGGCATCGCCGCCCGCGTCACAGCGTTGCCCGCACTATCTGGTGCAATACCAAAACCATCTAAAATCGCTAAAACAACTGGTCTATAATTATAAGGCATAAATTAAAATAGTGGCTTACCGGTCATTTCTTTTGGTTGATCAACCCCCATCATCTTAAGAAGAGTTGGAGCGACATCGGCCAAAATTCCATTCTTCAACTTGATCTTTTTCGAACCATACTTAATCATAATACAGGGCACAGGATTGGTGGTATGTTCCGTCATCATTTCGTTTGTTTGTGTATTAACCATCACATCAGCATTGCCGTGATCAGCCACAATCAAAACTTGCCCCTTCATTTTTAGAACTACATCAACAATTTTCTTAACACTTTCATCAACAATATTTACAGCCGTACGCGCGGCTAATAAATTTCCGGTATGGCCGACCATGTCAACATTTGGATAATTTACACAAACAAAATTATAGGTACCCTTATCCAAATAATTTATTATTTTATCAGTCAAAACCTTACTGTTCATTTCCGGCCGATTGGCATAAGAATATTCGGCTGGAGATTTTACCACTTCTCTTTTCTCGCCATTTAATGGATCGGCAAAACCACCGCTAATAAAATATGTTACATGCGCATATTTTTCTGTTTCCGAAATATAGAGCTGACGATAGTCGTCACCAATAACTTTTGGCAAACAATTAACAATATCCGGACTAGGGAAAGCAGTAAAAACTCCGGGCAGATCTGGACCAAAATCTGTCATGGCCACAAACCGAGTATTTTTAGGTACAACTTTACGTTTAAACGAACCAGGATTTTCTTTCTCAAAATTACGTTGTGCTAAAGATTTCGTCAGTTGACGAGCACGATCACTACGCGCGTTCGCAAAAAATATTACATCATTATTTTTTATCGTCGCAACTGGTTTTCCTTTTTCCATTATAACAGTTGGGCAAACAAACTCATCGGTCTCATTGCGGTTATAAGCTTGCTCCAGTGCTTCTTCGACATCAGCTGCGCGGCAGCCTTTCCCCAAAACCATTGCGTTGTAAGCTGCTTCTGTCCTAGCCCAAACTTTGTTACGATCCATGGCATAATAACGTCCAGTAATTGTGGCAATTTTTTCTTCGCCCAGCATATGAGTGCGTAGCTCATGTAAAAATTTTGGCGCATAGTGCGGCGGAGAATCGCGCCCATCAGTAAACAGATGTAAAAAAACTTTTGGATAATTCTCACGACGAAAAAATTCTAGCATCGCATATAAATGCTCTGGATAAGCATGAGCACTGTTGCCGTCTGTTAGAAGCGACATAATATGAACGGCTGTCTTGTATTTTTTGGCATGATAAAGTGCTTCTCTAAAGGCATGATTCTTAAAAAAAGTGCCATCATGAATTGCATCAGAAATCATTAACAAATCCTGTTTCACAATTCTGCCCGCCCCGATATTTAAATGACCTGCTTCTGAATTACCCTGCTGTCCAGGAAACAAACCAACACTCTCGCCAGAAGCGCGCAATGTTGAGTGAGCATAATCTTTCATGTATCGAAAAATATTCGGGGCAGTTTCCGGAGTAATAGCATTGCCGGGGGCGTGTTTATCAGCTAAACCAAAACCGTCTAAAACCACCAAAACCGTTGGCGTTGAATTAGTTTTAATTTTTTTCATAGATATCCTTATTATACCCTAAATCAAACTTTGATTCAATCTCTTACGAATGGTAACTTTTGAAATAAAAATCCGTCCTAATAAAAATATCAGGGCGGATTTAGCGCTAATCTTAGCCTAAAACCTCCTCCTCTATCTCCATTAAGCGATTATATTTCTCCACACGCTCAGAACGAGATAAGGAGCCGGTTTTAATAAATTCAGCATTTACTGCTACCGCCAAATCAGCGATAAAAGTATCGCTAGTCTCACCACTTCGATGTGACACTGCCACTTTATATTTATTTTTTTGCGCCAATTTGATCGTGGCAATCGTTTCCGAAACCGAACCGATTTGATTTAATTTAATCAAAATTGCGTTCCCCACTCCTGCTTTAATACCGCGATCAAGGCGCTCGGTGTTGGTCACAAACAAATCATCCCCCACCAGAATAGTGTTCTTGCCCATCTTTTTGGTCATTTCACTCCACCCCTCCCAATCGTCTTCGCTTAAACCATCCTCAATTGAAACAAGTGGATATTTTTTAACCCACTGGGCAAAAGCCGCAATCATTTTCTCTGAACTCTGACCTTGCTTTTTGCTAAAAAAATAATATTGGCCACGACTAAAAAATTCTGAAGCAGCTACATCTAAGCCTAAGAAAACATTTTTACCTGCCTCTAAACCCGCTTCTTTGATAGCAGACATAATTACTTGCAAACCACGCTCATTGTCCGCCAATTCCGGCGCAAAACCACCTTCGTCCCCTACTGAAGTGGCCAAACCTTTGCTACTTAAAATCTTTGCCAAAGCATGAAAAACTTGAGCACCCATACGCACACGTTCGCGCATCAATTTATGTCGTGGAATAATCATGAATTCTTGGATTGACAAACCATTATCTGCGTGACGGCCGCCATTCAAAATATTCATCATTGGCAAAGGTAATCGATACTCTTTTTCCTTAATACTAAAAATTTTTCTTAGATAAACATACAACGGTAATTTGGCGTTCTCTGCACCAGCCCGAGCCATTGCCATGGAAACCGACAAAATCGCATTTGCGCCTAATTTTGTTTTATTTTTTGTTCCATCCAAACCTAACATCATTTGATCTAATGCTAGGAAATCTTCAATTTCATTGCCAACCAATTTCTTTGCGATAATTGTATTAACATTCTTTACTGCCTTTAAAACACCTTTGCCACCATAACGAACGCCACCATCACGTAACTCAAGCGCTTCATGTACGCCAGTAGAGGCACCAGACGGCACTTTGGCGACCCCAACAATACCATTTTGTAAAAAAACTTTTGCTTCTACGGTTGGGTTGCCGCGCGAGTCCAAAATCTCACGAGCAACGATTTGTTTAATCTTCATAAAAAATGCTCTAAATTTAAAAATTTTACCAATATAATTATACTACAAATAAAAGATAAAAAAAAGACCCTCTACACTAAAGCAGACGGGTCTTTCTCGGCTAATTTTATGGCAAAATTTCGTAAGTGACATTAACATTCATGACCACATCTTTGCTGCCAGTTGCAACGGCTTCAGGCGCACCGCCACCGCCCTCTGCACCCATATAGTTCATTTTAGACAAAGCCATTGGATAATCATAAGGAGAATTTTCATATTCATTATAACTTACTATTCTACCTAAACTTACCCCTAGAGATTCCGCTAAGTACGCAGCTTTAACTTTGGCATCACTAACTGCTTTAGCTCTTGCCTGTGCTTTTAAATTTTCTGGATCATCAACTGTAAAAGTCAAACCACTAATCTCAGTAGCACCATATTTACCAGCTAAACCTAAAATCTCGGTAACCTTTGATAAATTGCGAATTTTAATAGTTAGTTGGTTAGAAACACGATAACCTTTCAAAACATTACCTTTGTCAGCTGAATATTCATATTCTGGGTAAACTGTATAATTTGTCTGCAAATCTTTGTCAGCCACACCCATTTTCTTCAAATCGACCATGATTTGGTCCATCACTTTTTTATTATCTACTTGAGCTTTAGAAACATCTTTGTCCACATTAGAATAGCCAATTGTAGTCATTGCAATATCGTTGTTCCCGCTAATACGACCAACACCATTCACTAAAATGGTACTCTCCATTCTATCGGCTTTACCAATATAATTGTACTTTTTGACATTATTGCGCACTAAACTACCAACAAAAAATATCAAATAGACCAATAAAACACCAACAAAGGTGATCAGCAACTTTTTGACAAAGTCACCACACCCACAGGCGCTACAGCACCCGCCTATTTTCCCAGCACAGCACTCCTTTTTAGGGGCATCTGTGATAGGCATTTTGCTCGATGATATCGAAGGCATAAATTTCCTCCAGAATTACACACTGAATAATGTGAAATTCAAAATAATAAATAAAATAAAAAACTATTTAATAACCGCTTCCACTCCTGGTAATTTCTTCCCACTTAAATATTCCAACATCGCTCCCCCGCCAGTAGAAATTAAATCAATCTGTTTGTCTACCTTCAAGCGGCGTAATATTTCAATCGTCTCTCCTCCTCCGGCTACACCAAAAACCTTGCCAGTAGAACGAGCAGCGATCAGATGCGCGATCGCATAAGTGCCGTGTTGATAAGGCGATTGTTCAAAATATCCCATTGCCCCATTCCAGATAATCGTGTGGGCTTTTTTAATATATTGAGAAAATAATTTGGTGGTTTTTGGGCCAATATCAAAAATACCCAGTGCTGGATTTTTAATGCTAAAATTTTTATCAATCCCGATTACCCGAGCCTCTTTCCCATTGCTTTTGCCAACAACTACATCAATTGGAAGAATTACTTTTTTCTTTTTTCCATAAAACAAAGCCTCGTTCTTGTATGCTTTGTCGACTAACGAACTGCCCACTTTACATCCTTTAGCTAAAAAATATGTGCTTGATAAACCGCCACCAAGTAAGATATAATCTGCCTTTTTAATTAAATTTTTTAATACTGGTATTTTTGTTTCCATTTTCACCCCACCCAAAACAACCACTAATGGCTTCTTCGGTTTACTCATAACTTTATCCAAACCAGTCAACTCTTTTTCCAAAGAAAATCCAGCATAACTGGGCA
>Ga0172367_10004980_pt1 | contig 16248 bp, 17 predicted proteins | sample Lak10m_FD_114542 | JGI IMG/M metagenome (GOLD analysis project Ga0172367, IMG submission 114542) | Freshwater microbial communities from Kabuno Bay, South-Kivu, Congo - kab_022012_10m | ecosystem: Environmental > Aquatic > Freshwater > Lake | place: Democratic Republic of the Congo: South-Kivu...
CATAGTAACGCCGCCACCACTGGCAACGCAATAGGTTCCAGTCCAGAACACTGGCTTACATAATTTGGTTGATACCATCAGCATACTCTATGCGAATCAACCGACTAGAAACGGTCTTTAAGTTCATGAGCGGGTGAGGTCTGCAAAATTGGGACGCACCCCATGCAACCTTCTTTACTGGGGGGAGTGCGAATGGGGTAACGAAAGCATAGAATGGGGTTGGGTTAACCAATGCAAATCAACTGGTTTTAGTGGTAATATTACAGAAAAGATGGATGAAATAGGAAAGGTTTAAAGGAAACCCGGGGTAGAACCTTGCCAGTCAATCAGCAGGTAAATAGCAAAAACAATTTAAGGATGGCATTATGGTTGCAGTGAAAATTGGCATTATTGGCGGCAGTGGACTATATCACATGGATGCCCTCAAGGATGTGGAAGAAATTGTGATTGAAACCCCCTTTGGTGCTCCTTCTGATGCCTTGATCATTGGCTCCCTTGGGGAAACCAGGGTGGCATTTCTAGCCCGTCATGGACGAAATCATACTCTATTACCATCAGAATTACCTTTCCGAGCCAATATATATGCCATGAAGCAATTGGGCGTAGAGTATTTGATTTCAGCATCTGCAGTTGGTTCCTTAAAAGCAGAGGTAAAACCCCTAGATATGGTTATTCCAGATCAATTTATTGACCGTACCAAAAACCGTCAATCTACTTTTTTTGGAGAAGGACTAGTAGCCCATGTAGCCTTTGGTGATCCAGTTTGTCATCAACTAGCATCTGTATTAGGGGAGTCTATTGATAGTTTGAATTTAATTGGGGTTAACTTGCATCGGAATGGCACCTATGTTTGTATGGAAGGTCCAGCTTTTTCTACAAAAGCAGAGTCTAATTTATACCAGAGTTGGGGTGCTAGTGTTGTTGGGATGACCAATCTCCCGGAAGCAAAGTTAGCAAGGGAGGCAGAAATCGCTTATGCTACTTTGGCTCTCGTGACTGATTATGATTGTTGGCACCCTGATCATGACAGTGTTACTGTGGATATGATTATTCATAATTTACAACGTAATTCCGTCAATGCCCAACGGGTGATTCAAGCAACCGTGGAACGCTTGGCGGCACATCCCCCTCAATCGGCGGCTCATTCAGCTTTGAAGAATGGGATTCTGACTCCATGGAGTCATGTTTCACCCTCATCTATTGAAAAATTGCATGTTATTTTAAGTAAATATTTACCGGAATGATGTCAGTATTCCCTTGTTCCGTAAAGATTTTTATTTTTCTCCATGGAAATCATTGACAGTCAATCAATCTTAACTATAATAATAGGGTAATGCGGGTATAGCTCAGTGGTAGAGCGTCACCTTGCCAAGGTGAATGTCGCGCGTTCGAATCGCGTTACCCGCTTTTGGAAACAGTTAACCATGGTTACTAAGGTCACTCCCAGCGTAGTCGTCTTCTACTTGTTGACGCACAACTTCAATTGCCTGATTTAATTGGGCAATTTTATCTTCTAAATTTTGTCTGGCGGCTTCCATCCCTAACTGTGACTGAAGAGGAAGTTGTAAGTCTTCCCCTTCTTCTAATGAACCACCCGTTTGAGAATTGTTCAAACCAGAGGATACTAATGCCCCTATAATTCCCCCAATGGCACCACCTAGCACCGCACCGAGGAGAAACCCACCTGTAAATCCCTGACGTTGACTCATAAGTCCATTGAATTCATCATAGTAAAATCAATAATTATTGTATCTCTAATTTGGGGGTCTCAGAACTATTGAATAGTCACTCCTTGTCTACTAGAATACATTAGGTGCCAAAGGCGCGGTCTCCAGCATCTCCTAACCCAGGAACAATGAAGCCCTGTTCATTCAGATGTTCATCGATAGCAGCTGTATAAATATTAAGACTGGGAAACCGGGCAGCTAGTGTTTGCAAAGCAGGGGGAGCAACAACCACGGAAATGATCCGAATCAAGCTGGGATTGACTCCTCGATTTACCAACTCCTCAAGGGTTAAATCAATGGTGCCACCTGTTGCCATCATCGGCTCACTAATCAAAACCCGGGTGGAGGGTGAAAATTCCTTTGGCAGCTTATTTAAGTAGCAGGTTGGCTGAAGTGTTTCTTCATTACGGAAAAACCCAATATGGTAGACCCTTGCCAAGGGTAGTAGTCCTTGTGCCCCCTCGAGGAGAGTTAAACCAGCCCGCAAAATTGGTATGACGGCAACGGGAATATCAGGGTCGATAAATGTGGCAGAACAATTTCCCAGAGGTGTTTCCAGCCTTTCATCACGGGTTGGCAACCATGACCCCATAGATTCATCGCGAATTGCTTCATAGGTCAACCATCGCCCCAATTCAGTCATGGCAGTGCGAAACAAGGGTGTAGGGGTTGAACCATCTCGAGCAACCCCTAGCCAATGACGAATCAAAGAATGTTGAGGGACGTTAATACGAAGCTGAACAGCCATGGTAGATGATTGAATTTAAGGAGTATCGTTATCTAAGAGTTATAATACATCTTAGATGATTAAATTATGTACTTATCCGGAGTTGAGCAGCCTAAGCCCATGGAAAATAGGGATTGAAACCCATGTAAATTTGAACATGATCATTTTCCTGATTGTCCGTCTTTCGGTTATGATTAGGAAAATATAACTATTAAGTTTTCATAAGTGAAAGGTGTAAAATGGGGGAATCTAAACGTCGTAAAGAATTACTCGGGGAAGACTATGGCAAATCTGAAACCATAGTGCCATGGTTACCAATTACGAAAGGTCAATCGGAACAATTTACAAAATGGAGTACTAGGGGAGCATGGATTGGTATTGTTGGTTTGGCACTCTGGTGGATAACAGTTCGGTTCATTGGACCTAGTTTTGGTTGGTGGCACGTCAGTTAAGTAAATGGTTAGTTTACTGAACTATTCTCAGATGGTTGTTATTGATACCTCTAAATTATCCCTTGATTGGTTAGGATAGTTAGTATTAAATTCTAATTAGTCAATCTATCTCTATCTAGGGTATTTGGTTTCCCATAAAATGAGGAAAAATTGGAAAACTCTTTTTTCTCCCTGGTTAGAAATTTTTTAATTCCACTAACATGTTACGTTTTAGTTCGTATTTTAAATAATTTATATTTCAATTTTAGGAGAGTTAATCCCGTTCAGGTAATCAACAGAGGTACTTGTGTTTCTTAGACTTGCATCAGAATATCGGGGTTTTGTTAAAGACTTGGTTATGAATCTCCAAGCATTGGCAATTGTTTTGGAAAATCTTGGCTATTTGGCATCCTGTTATACTTGTGGAGACCAGCTACACAGTGCTTCTTTCATGGTCAGTTTAGGAGACGATCATCTCATTCGTTTTCTGGTTTCTGATTATGGGATAACTTGGACTGAAATGAGAGATGATCGAGAACTCATGAAGTTGGAAGGAGCCGAAGCAATTCAACAACTTCATGAATTGGCAAATTTAGCTAAATTTAAATTAACTCCCAAGCATTCAGCATTAACTGTTTCATAATTGTTGACGGTGAATAAAAATATATATTAAATGGTTGACTTTTCAAGACGATTTACTTGGATTAGGGAATTTGAAATGACCACTATTTTCCGGTGGGAGATAAAAAACTGGTATCCCGTCACCATGGGTCTACTAGCTCTTTGGTTGGCTTGCTGCCTATGGGGGTGGATGGTGCCTCCTGCCTGGTCAATTTCCCTACCCAAGGGGCTAGTCAAATCGAATTCACTGAGTAAAGTCGTTGAAGTCAGTCCTCCCCAAGGATTACAGAAATTATCTGAAGCATTGGATATGTACCGTCCCCAAGTAAGTATCCTTAGTCCCAAGCCAGATGAAGTGATTCAGGAAACCACGGTCAAAGTTACCTTTCAAGTAGAAGGGTTACCGTTATTCCAAGACAAAGAATTGGAATTGGGACCCCACTTACACGTTTTGGTGGATAACCAACCAGGTATGGACGTTTTTGACATCACCCAACCCCTCATCCTCAAGGATCTATCTCCCGGAACCCACATTCTTCGAGTCTTTGCCGCCCGTCCATGGCAAGAAAGCTTTAAAAATGAAGGAGCGTACCTACAAATTAATTTCCATGTTTTTACTAAAACTGATGAAAATCAACCAGATCCTAAACTGCCACTACTCACGTTTAACCAACCTATCGGAAATCTTGGGGCTGAACCAATCCTGTTAGACTATTATTTAACCAATGCTCCCCTCCACTTAGTTGCCCAAGAGCATCAAAACGATAACATTGGTGACTGGCGGATACGAGCAACAATTAATAATAGTAGTTTTATCTTAGATCATTGGCAACCGTTGTATTTGAAGGGATTTAATCCTGGTAGCAACTGGGTTAAACTAGAATTAATTGATGATCAAGGGAATGGGATCCGCAACGGCTTTAACTCAGTAGCTCGCCTGTTTACTTATAAACCTAATGGGCAGGATGGTATTTCTAAGCTAACCCGTGGTGAAATCTCCTTAGATAAAGCACGACAGATTGTAGACATTAATAGGGTTGATATCACTCCATCTTCTCAGGTTCCTTCCCCCTCCCCAGAGCCACCCTCGGTTCAAGTCATCAATGCTCCCTCTGCTGAAGCCTCTGAACCTAGTTCTTCATCTACGAAAGAAAATTCTGGTATTCCATCCCCATCTACTCAAATTCCTTCTCCAGTTCCTATGGAATCAGAAGCTCCAAAACCTGACAATTCTGAAACGTTCCCCAAGTTAATTCCAGAAGAAACCCCTCCTTCCCCCTCCATTGATGACTCTAACCACACTATCGATCCCACTACTATAACTCCAACTATTACTTCTGATTCACCAAAACCCTTGAAGCGATCGCCTGTTACTTCAAGAAAACCTATTGCTGAGCGTAATCTACCCTAAATTGTATTATTGCAAATCCCTTATGTGGTTTTAATTTATGTGGGTACGGCTTAAAATTTGGCGTCAAACTGGGAATGCCTCCCCTAGCATTGCTGCTTATGAATTAGAGATTGATCCGGGAAGTACAATCCTGGATTGTTTGAACCAGATTAAATGGCATCACGATGGCACACTTGCATTTCGCAAAAACTGTCGCAATACCATTTGTGGTAGTTGTACCATGAAGATTAATGGCCGATCTGCTTTGGCTTGTAAAGAAAACGTTGGTCATGAAGTGAGACGGTCAGGGAAGCTTGATTCTAGCCAACCCCCTGCCAGCAATCCTTGCCATGATATGCCAGAAATTACAGTTGCTCCCATGGGAAATTTACCGGTCATCAAGGACTTAGTTGTAGATATGCAAGGTTTTTGGAACAACCTCTATGCAATTAAACCTTATGTCAGCCATGTCAACCAACAGGTACCTGAGCGGGAGTTTTTACAAACTCCTTTTCAACGCTCTAAATTAGACGCTGTGGGAAATTGTATCTTGTGTGGAGCTTGCTATTCTGAATGCAATGCTTTGCAGGTGAATCCCCAGTTTGTTGGTCCCCATGCCCTTGCGAAAGCTCAGCGCTTACTGGCTGACAACCGAGATACCCAGACAGAAGAGCGGCTTGAAGACTATAACAGCATTAAGGGGGTGTGGGGGTGTACCCGCTGTTATTACTGTAATTCCGTGTGTCCTATGGATGTAGCACCCATGGATCAAATTGGTAAAATTAAACAACGAATTCTAGCACGGCATGACGATCAAGTTGACAGTCGTGCCATCCGTCATCGTAAAGTGCTAGTTAATTTAGTTAAATTGGGGGGGTGGGTCGATGAACGATTGTTTGGTCTTCAAGTGATGAGTCATTCATTGCGTGACCTGCAAGGTCTCATGAGTTTAGTCCCTTTAGGACTACGGATGATCGGACGGGGAAAATTTCCGTTAGATTTCACCCCATCTGATGGGGTGAAGAGGGTTCAGTCCTTGGTAAACCGCATTCAACAAGAATCTGGTCAAGTAGAATGAATCCATGGTTCATCCCCTTCCCTATGGTTTTTTGATTCAGAGTCCCGGTTCCCACTTTATTTATCGAGTGATGGGATCCTGTTGTCGCCTTTATGATCGAGAGCAATTACCGTGGCCCTGCTGTCGATTGGAATGGCGTAGCAAGGAGCCAAGTTGGAAGCGGATTGGTCGTAGATTTGTCCCTGAAATAGCTTGTAAAACCCATCCGTCCTATGTGGTCGAAATTATTGGGTATCCCCATATTCAGGAACCGTTAGTTCTTACTCTTTACTCGGTTAATTTATCTGACAAGGAGAGGGAGTGGTGGTTTATTCGCCGTTCACCTCGGTTCTTTCCTCCATCCTCTATTGTTGGCTCACTACAAATAGAGTAATTCATGGTGTCCCTTACTATATTGATTATGCCCAATCAGTTGCGTTCCCATGGTTATCATCCTGTTAGAAAATTGAAGGTAATTCTGGCAGGACTTCATGTCGCTGTGGTTACAGACTTTAGGGAAAGTAAGGGAAAATTTATTGAAATTTATCAACGGGACTGGCGGGATTCGAACCCTCGACCTATCGCTTAGGAGGCGATCGCTCTATCCAGCTGAGCTACAGCCCCAATCGTAGCCATTGTTTTTGAAATAATCACTTAAATTATTCGATAATACTAACATCTTTTCTATTTGATTTCTTTAATACCAACCATGGGATAGCGAATAGGAGCCAATGCCATATTAAATTGTGAATGATAACATTACCATAGGGATTTGCGATTATTCCATCCTTAAATTAAGGTATGAAAGGCACACCGAATCCAAGATCAATGACTAACTCCTCTGAATTTTTAGTGTGCGGATTAGATGCCCTAGGGCAGTACTGTGCATCGGCTCTCTATAAATTTCAGGTAAAGGTTACCGGGATAGATCTAAATCCCCCCACCTGGCAAATGCCGGACATGGAGCATATGTTTTACCGGCTGATCATTGGGGATTATCGTTACCCATCTATCTTACAGCAGGCACAGGTTGAACGATGTCGGTCCGTTTTAATTGTCAGCCATAATGAACGGGTGAACATTGAAATTGCTTTTGCTGTCCGATCCCTTAATCCCCATGCCAGGTTAGTCGTGCGGTCATCCCAGGAAAACCTCAACATGCTCTTAGGGCAAGAACTGGGTAACTTCACAGCATTTGCCACTGACCAATTATCAGCCATAGCTTTTGCCTTAGCTGCCTCCAGCAAGGATATGCGGGGTTTTTTTGAATGCGATCATCAAAACTTACGGGTGATGCAAATGTCTATACCATCTACCCACCCTTGGAGTGGTCGTCGTTTACTGCATGAACTAAATACTTGGAATCGACGCATCTTAACCCATTCTACCGCAACAATGCCAGTCACCCAAACCTTTAATAACTGGCAGCCCGACACATTAGTTCAAGCGGGGGATACCCTCACCTGGATTGAAATTTCTGATACCGAGTTGCACCGGTCTTCATCCCAAAAGACTTTACCCAAACCATCCCCCGGTCAATCTTTTTGGTATTTTTGTCATCCTCGGTTCATTGGTCGTGCTATGCAGGCTATTTGGAATCAGGTACAACAGAGCCAAACCCAACGGGTGGGGTTATTGAGTGCGGGGATGATGCTTGGTTTATTGTTCATCGGAACTCTTTTGTATAAGTTATATTACCCAAGTCTCAATTTTCAAGATGCCATTAATGTGGCCGTAGTATTGGCCATTGGGGGTTATGGGGATTTATTCGGACAGCTACAAGTTCCCTTCCCTGTTCCATGGTGGTTACGCAGTTTTAGCATTACTCTGTCGGTGGCTGGAACCATTTTTATTGGAATTTTATATGCCATTTTAACGGAGCAATTACTTTCAGCAAAATGGTCATTTTTGCGTCGGAGGATGGCAGTTCCTCATCGCGACCATGTGGTAGTGGTGGGATTAGGGCAAATTGGACAGCGGGTGGCAGATGTCCTCGTCAACCTGCGCCAAACGGTGGTTGCTATGACTGAAGAGTTAATGGATGACCACAATTCTAAGTTTGTCCACATGCCTTTGATTGTAGGTACAGCGAAAGAGACCTTGCATCAAGTGAATCTATCCACCGCTAAGGGGATCGTGATTTTAACGGAGGATGAAGTTACCAATTTAGAAATTGGACTAATGGCACATAAGATCAATTCCCAGTTGAATCTGGTGATTGGAACATTTAACCCCATGTTTGCCCGTAATGTGGACCGGCTTTTGCCCTATGCAACTGTTTTAGAAGTATATCAATTAACTGCAGAAGCATTTGCAGCGGCAGCGTTTGGGGAGAATGTCCTTAATTTATTTGATCTCAATGACCAAACAATTTTAATTACAGAGTATGAAATTGACGATACCGATGAGTTGAATAATTGGTTACTTTCAGATGTGGGATGTGGATACGGAGTTGTACCGATTTTACATGGACGAAAACACCAACCTTCCTGTATTTTGCCATCGGATGATATGCGGTTACAGACTGGCGATCGCTTAATCGTCCTGACTACGATTGATGGGCTACGTCGGATTGAACAGGGGGATCGGTTTCATCGTCAGTGGGTTGTTCACATCACCCACGCATTAAACCCCACCGCTGTATTTGAAGGGGGGAATGCCATTGCTCGTATTACCGGATGTGGATTAGAAATAGCTAGAACCGTCATGGCTAATCTGCCACTGACCCTAGACTACCCCCTCTATAGACCCCAAGCCCAGCGCCTAGTAAGGGCATTAGAAAAAGTTCAAGTGTTAGCTGAATGCCATTCCATCCATTTTGAATCGTAACATGGAAGCAACGAACTTTTTGCAGGTTGGACAAGGAAACCCAGAAAGTAGGCTAATTTAAGGCAGTTAGGGTTAGGTTCGTCAGTAAGGAAACCCCAACCCTAAGCTAAGTAAGTCCTAAATTGATTAAACTAAAGAAAGTATCAAATTAAAGGGCTTAGGTTACCAGGAATGGATGTACAAACCAGTGAACTCTCTTATTTAGATTGGTGGGGAGATGCGTTAGCAATTGGATTATTTGTAGACGATTATGAGGTGGTTGATGAACTACAGTCTCTTAATAACCAGTTGAATGGCATGGTGAAAGAACTCATCAATGAAGGTGGGTTTGACGGCAAAGAGGGCAGTATTATCGCCACACGATTAGGGAGTAACAGTCCCATTAAGAAACTGATCCTACTGGGTTTAGGAAAGCACGAAACATTCAAACTTGACGGATTACGACAAGCAGCGGCGTTGGCAACAAAGGCAGCCCAGAAAGAAAAATCTAAAATCCTAGGGTTATCCCTACCCCCATGGAACAGTGACATCCCCCTTTCCACCCAAAGTATTGCTGAAGGGATCTGGCTTTCTTTACATCAGGATAACCGCTTCAAGTCTGACTCCGGAGATACAAAAAATGTACTAGAACAAGTGAGTTTACTAGGTTTAACCGATCAAACCCCCATCTTGGTTCGTGCCCAACAAATTGTGAGTGGAGTCATCTTAGCCCGAGAATTGGTGGCCGCCCCTGCCAATGTGGTTACTCCTGCATCTATGGCAGAAACAGCGACAACCATTGCTCACACCCATGGATTAGAACTAGAGATTTTAGAACAATCTGACTGTGAATCTTTAGGTATGGGAGCTTTTCTTGGGGTTGCCCAAGCTTCAGATTTACCGCCCAAATTCATTCATCTTACCTACAACCCGCCCGCTACCCCCCGTCGTAAAGTAGCCATCATTGGTAAGGGGCTAACCTTTGACTGCGGTGGTCTTAATATTAAAGTTGCCGGTGGCAGCATCGAAATGATGAAAGTAGACATGGCCGGTGCCGCTGCTACCCTGGGAGCGGCGAAGGTGATTGGTCAGATCCGTCCCAAAGACATCCAAGTGCATTTTATCAGCGCAGTCACCGAAAATATGATCAGTGGTCGTGCCATTCATCCCGGTGATATTTTAACAGCGGCAAATGGTAAAACCATTGAAGTAAATAATACGGATGCCGAAGGACGTTTGACCTTGGCTGATGCGCTCATATTTGCTGAAAAATTAGGTGTGGATGCCTTATTAGATCTGGCCACCTTGACTGGGGCTTGTGTTGTTGCCCTGGGAGATGATATTGCCGGTCTGTGGACAACCGATGAAAGGATGGCTGATGAGCTTAAAACTGCTGCCAATTTAGCAGGGGAAAAAATCTGGCAAATGCCAATGGAAGAAAAGTACTTTGAAGGTCTTAAATCCATCGTTGCCGATATGAAAAATACGGGACCACGGGCTGCTGGTTCCATTACTGCTGCCTTATTTCTTAAACAATTTGTGAAAGAAACCCCTTGGGCGCACTTAGATATTGCCGGACCAGTATGGACAGAAAAGGAACGTGGCTATCATCAGCCCGGAGCCACTGGTTATGGAGTAAGAACATTGGTGAACTGGATTTTAGCACTGTAGATACTTTTATTTTCAAAACTCCCATGAAGACCATTCCCTACTCCTCTGCCACCGTCAATCGAGCAGTAAGAGCTATCAAATGTACACCATTTCGACAATCCCTATTTGAGGCGATGGGAAGGCAAAGTATTGCGTTGCTGGGGATTGCAGGACCTGCGGGGGTACAGTCCGGTTACACCCGTTCCCTATTATCGCAACGGCAGGCAGAACGATCCTTGTTATGGCTGATTCAAGTTGGGGTTCTACGGCGAGAAGTAGATGGACAAGGAATTACTGATAGCTTTCGTCTGACTCCGTTAGGACGATATTTGGCTGATCAATCCCCTACCTGGACTGCCCATTCCTGGTTGGATTGGTTATTAGACCAACGAGACCGTTGGCTCAATTTTTCCTTCAATTGAATGATGAATATTACTGCAACCAATTACCTTTCCTGGGAGAGGCTTTTACTCTTTGTCCATGGGTTCTTCCCTTTTGGGGAGTAAAAAATTGGGCATGGGAAAATGTGGGATAAATGGAACCTTCGTAACATTGAACAGATTGGAAGATGAAAAACAAAATACCACCAAAACTTGGACAGGAGTCAGTTTGGGATTATCCCCGTCCAGCAATTTTAGAAGATACCCCACAGCACCTAAAGGTGATTTGTCATGGCAGGGTCTTGGCTGAAACAAATCGTGGCAAACGGGTGTTGGAAACCAGTCATCCACCCACCTACTACTTTCCATCCGCAGATGTTCAGCTAACCTATTTAAGCCCTAATCCCCGTCAGGGTGTTTGTGAGTGGAAGGGTCGTTACGAATATTATGATATTTGCATCAATCAACACGTTATTCATCAAGGGGCGTGGCGTTACTATCAACCAACCCCTTGTTTCCACGAAATTGAACACTATTATGGTTTTTTTGCCAGTCCTATGGATGCATGCTATGTTGGTGATGAATTGGTCAATGCCCAAGCGGGAGACTTTTATGGAGGTTGGATTACTGCTAACATTGTCGGACCGTTTAAGGGCGGGGCGGGCACTTGGGGGTGGTAAATGGCGGAAGGGTAGGCTCGTGTTTTTTTCAACTTCACCAGATTTTATTCAATGGCTTAGAGTTGCGTGCTGATCACAGATGACCTTCTTCTGAATCATCAACGTTGTCGTCGGCGTTCTTTTTTAGACACCTACGGGGACCTGACGAAAAAAGACCCCCCCAACGATTATGCTTTGAAACTGTTGGAAGATAAATTGTTCCATGAGCGATCGCTCCTAACGAATGAATTGTACCCACGCCCTACCCATGCCCTGGATAATTGGCAACGAAGGGGGGAAGAAACCCTAAAATTGATGAAACAAGGGGTTGAAAAAATCCAGAAACCCATATTGCACTATACTTCTTCAAGTGGAATTACCCTTCTCAGTTCCCCCACCCTATTGATCCGTCAACCCGGATCATCTGACTTAGGGAAGTGGTACTATACCCCCGTATCAGTTAAATTCAGCAAACGTCCCAAACTGGAGTATCAAATTATTGCCGCTTTCCAGGCGTTGGTATTAGCAACTACCCAAAATAGTTTTCCAGAACGGGCTGGGTTAATTTTAAGAAATAAAAGATACTATCCAGTCAACTTAACCACTGTTCTTTCAGAGATGCAGACACTTCTCAGTGACTGTTTCAATATGTTGCGGTCACGGTCTGAACCTGAAGTCTTTATTTCCCGAAATCGTTGTAGTCTTTGTCAATGGTATGGGCAATGCCATGGAATTGCCCGCCGTGAGAATCATCTCTCTTTAATACCTGGAATCACCCCAAGTCGTTATGCTCTTTTGAAACAACTTCACCTTACCACGGTTGAAACCATCGGACAGTTACAAATTGAGGTTCTACAAAATTTACCAGGCTTTAGTTTGGATGTAGCGGATAAGCTAATCCATCAGGCGCAATCAACCCTAGAAAATAAACCCATACTCCGCCCGATGGGAATTGAATATTCCCAAAAATTACTAGCGCACTGTTTTGCTGATCCCGTGGAACTCTATTTTGACATTGAATCAGAACCGGATCAAGACCTAGCCTATCTCCATGGAGTATTAATTGTTAATCGCCTTACCAGGGAAGAAAAGTACCATCCGTTGTTAGCGGAGACGGCTGACCAAGAACCCCAGGCATGGGTAGGATTTTTAAATTTAGTCCATCGGTATCCCACCGCCCCCATTTTTCACTTTTGCTCTTACGAAGTCCGGGCTGTAAAGCAATTAGCCAATCGATATGGTATTGCTCCCCATTCTGTATCCAACCTAATCAACCGGTTTGTAGACTTACACGATTGGATTACCCGTGCAGTCACCTTACCCATTGAAAGCTATGGTCTAAAGCCCATTGCCCAGTGGCTGGGGTTCAAATGGCGAGATGATAACGCTGACGGTATCCAATCTATTTATTGGTATAGTCAGTGGCAAAAAACCGGAGAGAATTCATATCGGGATTTGATTTTACGATACAACGAAGATGATTGTCGAGCTACCTACCATGTTAAGGGATGGTTCATGGATTTCCTTAACGTCAACAGTCAACAAAAAGCACCGTAACCCCTACTGGTTCCCGGTGCCTTACTCTATTTTGTAGTCAATCCGTTGAATCTCAAGTGATTAAATTCAGCTTTCTGTTCAACAAACCAAGGAAAGTAGGGAAGCTGGTTAGAAATAAATTTTTCCCCCAGCCCAGCGTTGACCGTTGACCCTTGGTTGAATCAAAATATGACCAGCAATATCAACCAACTGATCTTCACTTAAATTACGCATTTTTGGGAATATATCCTGACTTTGAAGACTAGGGTGGAGTTCAGCAATGGAGGTTTCTCCATCATAGGTGGTTGGATTTTTTAAATAATCCACCAAAGCAGCAATGTTGTTCCGGGGTGGGGTGGCCAGAGAGAGGGTTTCTGGCGAGAGGTCAAGATTTGGATCTGTTTTGGTGCCGCCATTTAGATGACAAATTCCACAAGCATAATTAAATAATCGTTTCCCTTCTTTAATTTGTTGAACACTTAGAACAACTGTTTTACCTGAGTCATCCAGTGGCACAGTTCGAGTTGCGGTATCCAATTCAGCCGCTTCGACACTACCCACTAACATTTGTAAGGTAAAGAATACAGCGGCTAACATCAGCCAGATGTATTTCTTGAGCATGGTTCTCCTTGTTAAAATAATGCTTTCTATTACATTAATCCCTAACCGTTCCCTACCATGACTTTATAAAGGTTAGATCACGGTTAGACCCTATTAAGTGATGAATATCTTTATCATGCCACGGAGGGAACCGATTGTATTCATAAAGGATATTTTTTAAAAAAGTTTCCTGAATAAATCCAGTTGGTTTTCTTTTGAATACGGTTCCGATTGAAGCAATGCCACTGCTAAACTGAAGGTATTCAGGTTAGGATAATATGAGTTAACATTACTTAACTTTTATTGTTTCACTATGCAATTGTCTTAAAACCCTATGGATATGAATAAAATTGGAGAACAGGTGGCATTGATTGCCGAGAAACGGGAGAGTTTGGTTCGTCTTCTCGAACAACCCGATTTGGGTACATTACGGATTGATGTGAACCAGGCAATTGAAGAAATGGATGACCTATTGGACGACTTTAAGCGTACTTTCCCTGAACTTCAAGAAACGATTTAAGTCCATCAACCGTTTTGATCCATGTTCTGAAAGACTGAGTTTTTCTATTTTACCAATTGATCCATGACTTCCCACCCCATCCGTTCCTCCCCTGGGGATTCAGGTTCTTTGTCAGCCTCCTTGCAAGAACTTGTTGAAATTGTTGCTCGGTTAAGGTCTCCCCAAGGGGGTTGTCCTTGGGATTTACAACAAACCCCTGAGAGTTTAATTCCTTTTATTTTAGAGGAAGCCTATGAAGTAATCGAGGCGATTCGGGGGGGACAAATCCCTAATATGGTAGATGAATTGGGAGATTTGTTGTTACAAGTTGTACTGCAAGCACAAATCGCCAGTGAGCAGCAACACTTTACCCTAGAGGAGGTGATCAGGGCGATCGCTCAAAAATTAATTCGCAGGCATCCCCATGTTTTTGGTCAGGTAACCGTGGGTAGCGTGGCGGAGGTGAATCGGAATTGGGAAATGATTAAACGTGAGGAACAAGCTGCTTCATCCCCAACTGATCCGGAGCTTGGTATCCCTTCCTCCCCCCTAAGCCAACAATTATCCCGATATGGTCGCACCCTTCCCCCCTTAATGGCTTCGGCAAAAATTGCTAAAAAAGCTGCCATCCATGGGTTTGAATGGGAAAATGTCCATGGAGTTTGGGATAAATTTCAGGAAGAATTATCGGAACTAACCACGGCTCTCAGTCAGTCTAATAAGGCACATCAGCAGGAAGAGTTGGGGGATGTGTTGTTTTGTTTAGTTAACCTTGCCCGTTGGTATGACCTAGACCCGGTTATCGCCCTTCACGATACCAATCATAAATTTTTGCAACGAATATCACGGATGGAATCTATTGCCCATCGCCCGCTGTCAGAGTATACCCCAGACCAGTTAGATGAATTATGGCACCAGGCAAAACATCAATTGCGTCAATCCCCAGTTCCACCTCCCACCCCACCTACTAGCCATGGATCCATCCCTTCTCACTGACGCCAGTAAACGTCTGGAAAACGCATTACAGTACGTTTCCCTATCGGAAGATGTCACGGAACGGTTGAAGTATCCCAAGGCTAGCCTACAGGTGTCCATTCCCGTCCGAATGGATAACGGCTCCCTCCGTGTTTTTCAAGGCTATCGGGTTCGATATGATGATACCCGTGGACCCACAAAAGGAGGAATTCGGTTCCATCCCCATGTAAATCTGGATGAAGTACAGTCCCTCGCCTTCTGGATGACCTTTAAATGTGCAGTTGTTAACCTGCCCTTTGGTGGAGCAAAGGGAGGAATTACGGTTAACCCTAAGGAGTTATCCCGATTGGAACTGGAACGGTTAAGCCGTGGTTATATTGACGCGATCGCTGATTTTATTGGTCCAGACATGGATATCCCGGCTCCTGATGTTTACACCAATCCCATGATCATGGGGTGGATGATGGATCAATACAGTATTATTCGACGGCAAATTATACCCGCTGTGATTACTGGTAAACCCATTAGTATGGGGGGCAGTTTAGGGCGGGAGACCGCAACCGCTATGGGTGCCTTCTTTACCATTGAAGCCATGCTTCCCCGTTTTGACCGGTCTCCAGCAGAGACTACCATAGCCATTCAGGGGTTTGGTAATGCGGGGGGATTATTGGCTGATTTACTAGCCAGAGCCGGTTACCGGATTGTGGCTGTCAGTGATTCCCAGGGTGGGATTTATTCTTCCAAAGGGCTGAATATCCCTAGCATCCGTCAATATAAAGAGTCGAGTCGGAGCATTCAGGCTGCCTATTGTGAAGGCTCTGTGTGCAGTATTGTTGAACATGAAATCATCACTAATGACGATTTATTAACGTTAGATGTGGATATTCTCATCCCAGCGGCATTAGAAAATCAAATTACCAGTGCTAATGCCCCCCATGTGAACGCCAGATTAGTATTTGAGGTGGCAAATGGACCAATTACTTCCGATGCTGATTTAATCTTAGAATCTAAGGGAATTAAGGTATTTCCAGATATTTTAGTGAATGCCGGGGGGGTGACCGTTAGTTATTTTGAATGGGTACAAAATCGTAACGGTCTGTATTGGGCATTAGAGGAAGTAAACCAACACTTAAAACACCGAATTGTGGAAGAAGCCGAGGCTATATGGCAAACATCCCAAGACCTTAA
>Ga0172367_10004983_pt1 | contig 16242 bp, 14 predicted proteins | sample Lak10m_FD_114542 | JGI IMG/M metagenome (GOLD analysis project Ga0172367, IMG submission 114542) | Freshwater microbial communities from Kabuno Bay, South-Kivu, Congo - kab_022012_10m | ecosystem: Environmental > Aquatic > Freshwater > Lake | place: Democratic Republic of the Congo: South-Kivu...
ATGGCTGCTAGTTATATCACCGGCACTAATCTTGAAGAAGTCAAAGATCAAATCTATAAACTAGAGAAGAAAAATCAAGTCTCTACTCTAGATATATTAGGCGAGCATGTGCTTAGTGACTATGAAGCTACTATATATAAAGATCAAATACTAAGACTAATAGACGCTATGCCCAGCGCTAATATCTCGATCAAACTCACCAGCATCTGCGCGCAGCTAAAACCCCAAGCCAACAGCAGCCTCACAAGGCTCAAAGACAGTCTTAGACCTATTCTTAGGCGAGCACAGCAAATGGGTGCCTTCATCAATATAGATATAGAAAGTTATGATTGGCGCGATCTTAGCTATAGAGTAATTCGTGAAATTCTACTTGAAGATGAGTTTAGAGCTTGGACTAATGTCGGCACTGTGCTACAAGCATACCTGCGCGATAGCGAAGATGAATTAAATGAGTGGATAGATTGGGCACGCAAACGCCAGCAGCCTATCACTCTAAGACTAGTAAAAGGCGCATACTGGGATTATGAGATGGCAGTAGCCGAGCAGAGGCGCTGGGATAGTCCAGTGTGGCAGCACAAGGCTGAGACTGATATTAGCTACGAGAAGCTTAGTCGCAAACTACTTGATGCTAGCAAATACCTGCGCGCAGCTATAGCCAGTCACAATGTCCGCTCGCTCGCTCATGCGATCTATTATGCTAATAAACTTGGACTCAGCAAACAAGATTATGAAATTCAAGTACTCTATGGCATGGTCGATAAACTTAAAGACCATCTTAGTAGAGAAGGGCATAGCGTAAGAGTCTATTTGCCTTATGGTGAGCTGATTCCGGGCATGTCCTATCTAGTGCGCAGGTTACTAGAGAATACCGCCAATGAATCATTCCTTCGGCAAGACCTTGAAGGGCAAGATCTTGAGACTATACTAGATGACCCGCACTTAGCGTTGCCGCAACCAAGCACTCTAAGTGATGATGCTTGTATTTTGCCTGCTCGCGAGCAAGAGAACTATATTAATGTAGCTAATGCCGATCTTAAAAATCCGCAATATCGCAATCAACTGCTTAATGCCCTGAGCAAAGTAGAGCAAATATATAATGGCGCGCCAGTAATTCCGCTAATCATAGCCGGACGCGAAATAACTAAAGCTAAAACCATCGAATCTATTAACCCAGCAACCAAATCTCTGCTGGCGCAAATCTCTATGGCAGAACTCAGTGATGCTAAAGACTGCATAGAATATGCCGCTAAATCGCAGTGGCAGCTAGTGCCGCTGTGCCAGAGAGCTGAGCTACTAAGAAAAGTAGCTAGCAGCATAGAAGATAGACGCGCTTGGTTCTCAGCACTGCTAGTAACTGAAGTTGCCAAACCTTGGCTAGATGCTGATGCTGAAGTATCTGAAGCGATAGATTTCTTGCGCTACTACGCAAAACAAGCTGAAGAATTATTCGATGATCAGCGCATAGTATCACTAAGAGGCGAGCGCAACAGCATAATCTATAAACCCTACGGGCTCGCTGTAGTAATTGCGCCGTGGAATTTTCCATTAGCGATACTTTGCGGCATGGCAGCTGCTAGCCTAGTAGCCGGCAACTCTGTCATCATCAAACCTTCTGAGCAAAGCTCTATTATCGCCTATGAACTAACTAAGCTTTTTAAACAGGAACTAGAGCGCAAAGGCGCATCAACACAGGGGCTCGAGGCGACAGTAAATATGCTCAGCGGCTCTGGTGAGCTTATCGGTAATTATCTAGTCGAGCACCCTAGCACTAGGCTAATAAGTTTTACTGGCTCAGAAACTGTAGGACGCAGCATCGCAGCTAAAGCCACTAGCGCCAATGTGCGCAAACAAGTAATCACTGAGATGGGCGGCAAGAACGCCATCATCATCGATGATACAGCTGATCTCGATGAAGCTATACCCAGCATCATCTATTCAGCCTTCGGCTACGCCGGTCAGAAATGCTCAGCCTGCTCAAGGCTAATAGTTACAGCCGGAATATACAACAAGCTCAAGCTTAGACTGCAAGAGGCTCTTAAGGGGCTGATCATAGGTCCAGCCTCAGATTTCGATATAGATCTAAGCGCAGTGATAGACGCAGAAGCCTATGCACGCATAAGCAATCTAAGCAGCAATAAAACTCTAGCCCCAGAGAAAGGTTATTACGTAGATCCAAGAGTGATAGAAGTAGAAGATTTGGAATCACCTCTTGCAACAGAAGAAATCTTCGGACCTGTGCTAGCGCTAATTAAAGCCCGTGATCTAGAGGACGCTATCCAGATCAGTAACAGCAGCCGCTACGGACTTACCGGAGCTATATTCTCGCGCAGCCCAGCGAATATTAATTATGCGCGCAATAATATTGCGGTCGGCAATTTCTATATCAATCGCGGCAGCACTGGAGCCATAGTCTCAAGGCAGCCATTTGGTGGGCTCAAAAATTCAAGCATAGGTTATAAAGCAGGCGGGCCTAATTATCTACTGCAGTTCGTGCAGGAGCAGGTGATAACCGAGAATACTATGCGTAAGGGGTTTGAAGCTTAAGCTTTATACCCACCCGGCACACCCTTAGTCGCGATCACGACTGCATCATGCGGATGCAAGCTCTCTATATGTTTAACATGGATATGATAATCCATTACTCTAGAGTCTTGCTCTAGTACAGATTTGAACTTGCGCGCAGCATCTTCACTGAACATCAAATTCTCACCATTAAGTCTTGCGAACTCTTGCTCGTCTTCGCGCTTAACTAGTGCTTGCACTGGAGTCTTAACAGCTTCTTCAAGCTTATCAATAAGCTCTGAGAAATGAATAACATCACCGATGGTCTTAAATCTCACGCGCATATCAGCATAGCTGCGCTGACCGTGCGGAGTAGCGACTTGATTCTCTTCGCGGCTAATCCAAGTTGCAGCCTCAGATACAAGCTCTTCAGCGCTCAGATTAGTAACCTTACCCGAGAAAGCCTCACGGAATTTTTCTTGCAGCAATTGACGGGCTAGAGCTGCCGAACAAGGACAAGTACTCGAATAACTAATCTGCACAGCGGTCTCCAACATTAGATTATGACCATCACGCTCCACTCTAAGAGTAACTGGATAGAACCTAAATCCTTTCTGCCCGCTCTTAAGAGAAGGTCTCTCAAGCACATAATCAAAACTTACTTTCGCGCTAGCTGAATAGCTAAGTGATTCATGTGACTTGAGCAGAGCTGCGATAAGATCCATCATCGTCTCCATACTAAGCTCGGTATTACTAAGATGAGTCTTAGCAGCAGCATAAAGCCTAGACATATGTATGCCTTTAGCGTGCGGGTCATCAAGACTAACAAAAAGATCTATAAGCGCTGGAACTTGATTAAGCTTGCCATCAGCAGAGCGCACTAGCACCGGCTGCTCAATAGCTTCCATGCCAACTTTATCCAGAGTGCCAGATTTAGCAGCGGTACTTTCTTTGGCTATGTCGGGCCTTGGGCTAAGCTTGTTTTGCTCGGTGATAGACATATTAAATATATTAGCAGCTCAAATAATAATTTTGTATTAATTAATTGCTACAATGGCTATTGTGAGCGCATTTAACACTATTCAAGAAGCCGTAATTGCCCTTAGAGCGGCTGAGACCATAATAGTAGCCGACGACAAATCCCCTAGCTCGCGCGGGTTTATGCTGGCTATCGCCGAGTCAATAAACGCTGACACTATAAATCTTATGGCAACTAAAGCTAGAGGGCTTGTCTGCCTTGCGCTCGACACAGAGATCATCAATAGACTTGAGCTTGGTGAGATGAGTGATAGCGCTAATCCTAATCAAGAAAGCTTCACCGTTAGTATCGATGCCGATCTTAAATTCGGCGTGACTACTGGCATCAGCGCTCAAGATAGAGCAACTACTATTCAAGTAGCACTAGCTAATGATGTTAAACCTAGTGACCTAAGAAGACCGGGGCATGTATTCCCGCTCGCTGCTATAGACGGCGGCGTGCTCAAACGCATAGGTCAAGCTGAAGCTGGCACAGATCTAGCTAGGCTCTCAGGCTTCAAAGCTGCATCAACAGTATGTTCTATACTCAGAGACGACGGTGAACTGGCTGAGCTTAAAGACCTGCACGCACTAGCTAATGAATTGGGTCTTAGAATAATTAATCTAGCTGATTTAGTAGCGTATCGCTTGCAAACTGAACGCTTCGTGCATCGCATGGTAGATGTGAGCTTGCCTAATAAATTCTCAGAAGAATTCAGAGTCTATGGCTACCGCGACGCGCTGACTAATAACGAGCATATAGCTCTGGTGCTCGGTGATGTCGAGACTAGCTCTAAGCCAGTCTTAGTCAGAATGCATAGTGCTTGCTTAGTGAGTGATGTCTTCGGCAGTCTGAGAAGTGATGATGGCGAGCAGCTACGTGCAGCCATGGAGATGATTGTCCAAGAGGGCGCTGGAGTGCTAGTCTATCTGCGCGACGAAGGTAGAGGACTAGGCATAGTCAACCAACTCAAAGCTTATAAATTACAAGACGAGGGCTACGATACAGTAGAAGCCAACGCCAAACTAGGACTCGCTACAGATCTGAGAAACTTCGGTGTCGGCGCGCAAATACTAACAGATCTCGGGCTATCACAAATCCGACTATTAACCAACAACCCCAAGAAAATTACAGCTCTAGAAGGTTATGGGCTCGAGGTCACTGAATGCGTCGCTGTTAATATCGCTGCTAATAAATATTCTCAAGCCTATCTTAATAGCAAAAAAGAAAAACTTGGTCATCGTCTATGAGCATTACTGTTCTTACTGCTTATGATTTTAATACAGCAAGAGCCCTAACTGAAGCTGGCGTCGATATGATACTGGTCGGTGATAGCCTAGCGATGGTGGCACTGGGCTATGAGAACACTACTCTCGTGACTGTAGAAGAGATGCTGATCTGCACGGCGGCTGTGGCGCGTGGGGTACAGCACTGTCATCCTGAGCGCAGCGAAGGATCCCAATGCAAGCGCCCAGTGATCATCGCCGATCTGCCTTATAGCGCGATATACCGTCATTGCGAGGAACGAAGTGACGAAGCAATCCACTACTCAGTTACAGAGATAGTAACTACCTGCAAGCGCTTCATCGCCGCTGGCGCCGACATCATCAAAATCGAAAACGCTAGACCCCTAAGCATAGAAATCATCAAAGCCTTGCGCGCTGCTGATATTAGAGTAATGGGACATATAGGCTACACCCCTCAAGACATAGAATTATTCGCTAAATCCAAAATTATTCGTGACGCTTCAGTATTAATGCAAGATGCGCGCGCCTTAGTCGAAGCTGGCGTTGAGAGTATGGTGCTAGAGATGGTGCCTTATGAGATCGCCCGTGATATTACTGCAGCTGTGAATAACGGGACGACCGCAATTGGCTTAGGTCAAGGCGTTTGTGAGCGAGGCGCCGGAGTTGACATACGCGTCAATGAGGACGCCGAGCGAGCAAACAACGCAGAGATAAGTCAATTGCGTAAGTCCCGCGTGCCTACGATTGGCATTGGTTCTGGACCCTATACTACCGGACAGGTATTGGTGACTGACGATATGCTCGGTCGTTATAACCTAATTAATCCTAAATTCTTGCGCAGGTACGCGCAGCAATATGATGAGACCGTCACAGCAATTCAAGCCTATATTAAGGATGTGCAGGCTGGGGACTTTCCGCGGCTGGAGGAGTCGTACAGCTAAGATTTACACTTACACTTGATAATTTACGGTTTATAAATGGTATAATAAGCCTGTAAATCATGTTTATAAACGATAAAATTAACCAATATATACGGCTTATAAGCGACAATCTTCAGGAGATTTTGGCCGAGCAGCTTATTGCACGCGAAGAAAGCGAAGAGTTATTCAAAAGCCTTCAAGCTAAACCACTTAAAGTGATTAGCGGTTTTCGCCGCTCTGGTAAATCATCTTTAGTTAAACTTGCTATTCAAAAAGCTATAGCGACTAAATTAGTACAAGCAGAAAACGTACTCTATCTAAACTTTGAAGATTATATGCTCTCTGAGATTGTAGATGCCCAAGATTTGCATGAACTACTACAGCTATTTAACAAACATTTAGCTGTAGCAGGTCCTAAGCTTTTAGTTTTTGATGAGATACAAAAGATCCAAGATTGGGATAAATTCATTCGTACTATTTATGATAGGAACCCAAACCATGATCAAATAATTATTACAGGCTCTAATGCTGATCTTTTATCATCCGAGCTATCGTCACGAATAACGGGGAGGTTTATTGAATTCAAAATACAACCATTCTCATTTACCGAATTCCTATCATATAAACAAATTAAATTTAAAAATATTAACAAGGAATATAGCAAGCTGGAGTCCTTATTCTATGACTATTGCAAGCAAGGCGGGTTGCCTGAAATATATTCAATCACCGACAACAATACCAAACTTTCGTATACTCAAAGCATAGTCGGCAAGGTTATCCTAGATGATATTGTAAGTCGCTACAAATTACGCAACAATCTCGCTATCAGTAAGATATTTCAGTTTATTAGTCAAAACCCGGGCAAGGTAATGTCTTACTCAAAAATCGTTAAATATCTCAAAAATATTGGCATAGATATTCATCAAGAAACCCTAATTGAATATCTAGGCTACCTGCAACAATGTTATGCAATTTACCAAGTGGATAAGTTTGACTACAGTACTAAAAAAATATTTCAAGGCTCTAAGAAATTCTATATCGTCGATGTTGGTTTAAGCCATTTGTATAAAGGTATAACAAATAATTTTTCGATGCTCTTAGAAAATCTTGTTTACCTTAAATTAAAGCGCAATCGTAATATTAAGCATATTTACTATATTGCCGCTGATAACTTTGAGATTGATTTTGTTACTGAAGATTGGCAGGGCAATATCATTAAATACCAAGTTACAGAGCAGCTTACAGATGATAATCAGCTGAGAGAGTTGGGCGCATTTGCTAAGTTGGATAAATACCTAGCCAAACATCCAAACATAATCTTGACATTAGAGCAGTCTAATAGCGAATTCTGTTATGAGGGGCAGAAAATTCAGCATCTGAATTTAATCGAGTTCTTGCTTAAAGATGTGCAGGCTGGGGACTTTCCGCGGCTGGAGGAGTCGTATAGCTAAAACCGGAATCCCGTTCCGGAATTAGCCTAAACGACAAGCTTATTTCTGGCTTTTTACGGTTACAACTGGTATAAAAAGGCTAAAAACCTCGTTTATAAACGATAAAATCAAGCGCTAACAAGAGACGAGTCTTGCGGTTAAAGATTAATAGCTGCATCAAGCCAATCTGCAAAACGCGTATCATCTGCGCGGGGATAAATAGACATAGGATCAATAGCAGTCATAGGGTCTCTAATAACTTCGTTATAAGTACACTCATGAAGGACAGAGGGATTAGTCAAGAGTTTTGGCTCATGAAAATACTCTTCATGTTGTTGGGGTAACTGAGCTGAACCCATTATAATTTTAGGCAATTTAACATTGCTACTCCTCAAAAGCTGAGCTATCTCTTTAGCTGCACTTGAAGTATAGGTCTGATGGCCCCCTGATGATATGACAACTATAGCCTTATCATTAGGCGAGCAACTAGAAATAGTTTCACAAATTTTTCTTGAGGCTTCACTAGCTTGAGTTTCTGCTATTTCAATAACTTCTGTTCCGGGTCTAGCGGCAGCTAATTCTCCAATATACGCTGTATATATATCCCTAGCAGAATTCGCCCCAGCAATAATTATCTTATTCATACCCTTCTTATCTTATCACATTTTCACCCTACACTTAGATCTTAAGCCTGGAAAGCCATTTCAGGGATAATAATAAGTGATGAGCAACCCCCTACTATATAAATCTGACTTCGCCGCTTATGCTGAAATTCGCGCTGAGCATATTATCCCAGCGGTGCAGCAGGTAGTCGCTGAAGCCAAAACTAAACTCGAGGAGATACTAGCCACGAGCACTCTTAGTTTCGATTCTGTACATAGAGCTTTTATCGAGCTCGAGGAGAATATAGACAAGGTCTGGACTCCAGTAGAAAATATGCTCTCACTGGTTGGCACCAAGGACGTGCGCGACGCAGCGGAGGAAGCGCGCAATATCGTAGTCGAGTTCTACAATGATTATTCGCTTGATGAAAGAGTCTATAAACTGATCAAGGCATACGACGCCAGCCCAGACGCTAAGACTCTTCAAGGCGAGTATCTAAGATACCACCAAGACACGCTTAAAGACCTTAAGCTCTCAGGAGCGGAGCTTGAAGGTGAAGCCAAGGAAGAATTCAAAAAACTAAATCTTGAGCTGGCGCAACTCACGCAGAAGTTCTCTGACAATGTTACTGACTCTAAGTTCGAGCTGCTAATCACTAATAAAACTGATTTATCAGGACTGCCCGCAGATTTCGTGGAAGCTGCCGCGCATGCTGCTAGTGAGAAAGGACAGCAAGGCTGGTTAATTAATCTTGATTACCCTTCTTATGGTCCTTTTATGAAGTTCTCTGATAGAGGTGATCTGCGCAAGCAGCTCTATATAGAGTACCTATCCAAAGCTAGTCCCAATAAGCATCCTAGCCATAACAATAATGAGCTGATAACCAAGATACGCGTGGCTAAAGCGCGTAAATCTCGGCTCTTAGATTTTAATAACTACGCTGAGTATTCGCTCTGCACCAAAATGGCAGAGAAGCCTTCGCGCGTATTAGAGTTCTTGGAGCGCATCGCTGTCGCAGTAAAACCCCTCGCTCAGCGCGAATACTCAGAGCTAGTAAAATTCCAGCAAGAACTTGGTTATACCAACACCGAGAATAATCCTAATCTTGTCTATCCTTGGGATAGAGATTACCTCGCAGAGAAACTACGCAAAGCCAAATATGATCTTGATAGCAATCTAGTTAAACAATACTTCGAGCTTAACACTACTCTGCAAGGCATGTATAGTATCGCTGAGAGATTGTTTGGATTGCGGATCGAACCTGTCATTGCGAGGAATGCCGCAGGCATGACGAAGCAATCCACTGCGCAAATGGATTGCTTCGTCGCTAGCGCTCCTCGCAATGACATTCAAGTCTGGCACGAAGACGTCGAAGTCTATCAAGTCTTAGACGCAGTGTCTAGCGAAGTGATAGGGTATTTTTATACTGATTTTTTCCCGCGCGAGATTAAACGCCAAGGCGCTTGGATGATGCCTCTAGTGCAAGGCGAGAAAACCACGGGGGATCGCCACGCCCTGGAGCCTGCAGCGAGCGAAGCGCGGCTGGGGCTCGCGATGACGGATAGATACCGCCAACCACAATGCGTACTGAGCTGCAACCTCACTAAACCTATTGGTGATAAACCTAGTCTCTTAACTCACCTTGAGGTGACGACTCTATTCCACGAGTTCGGTCATGGACTGCATCATCTGCTGACCCGCGCTGAGTTATCACCAATGGCAGGTACTAATGTCGAGTGGGATTTTGTCGAGCTGCCAAGTCAGCTAATGGAGAATTTCTGTTGGGAGACCGATTCACTGGCTCTCTTCGCGAAGCATCATAGTAGCGGCGAGCCTATCCCTAAAGACCTGCTCGCTAAGATTATCGCCGCAAGACAGTTCAACGAAGGTATAGCCTGTGTTAGGCAGCTAGAGTTCGCGCTTTTCGATCTAGCGGTTTATATGGACGAGAATCCAGAGTCTGATGTCAATGCTATCTACGCTGGCATAGTGAAGAAACACGGTGTGTTTCCAGTTATCCCTGAGACTAATTTTCCGGCGTCATTTAGTCATATCTTCGCTGGCGGTTACGCGGCTGGCTACTATAGTTATAAATGGGCTGAGGCGCTAGAGGCTGATGCTTTCTCGAGATTCAAACACGAAGGCATACTCTCGACTAAAGTAGGCAGAGAGTATAGAGCTAGTATTCTTGAGCGCGGTGACACCGAGCCGCCGATGGAACTATTCAAAAAATTCATGGGCAGAGAGCCGAATGAAAATGCGCTATTGGAGCGCATGGGAGTAAAAACGTGACCAACGTCACGTTTTTACGCTGCACGCCATGAGTGCAACAGCTTAGGCATTGCGCAATGGATTGCTTCGCCCTACGGGCTCGCAATGACACCTCTAACAAATTCGTCATTGCGAGGAGCATTAGCGACGAAGCAATCCATTACCAGCAATATCATTTACAATATTGAATATGACCAAACTAAAAGTCGCCATCCACGCTAAAGACGCCGATAAAGAAGTGGTTTACTCACCTAAAGAGAAGCTAGTCGATATTTATGTCGGCAAGAATCCTGATAACTATAAACTGCGTAAAGTCGCTAGTGGCGCGCCATGGAAGGATATAGCAGCTGAAGAGCTAAGTATAGTTTCGGGTGATTTAAGCGCCGAGCAGCTTGAAACTATATACGAGGTTATAGAGCTTAAATCCTATGTCTTCGATAAATACAAGACTAATTATAGAGCCAAAGACATAATCCCTAAAATCAAAAAAATAGATATTAAACGCAAAGGCAAATCACTAAAATTCCCTGAGCGCCGTAAACTAATCGAGACTATTAAATATTGCAGAGATATAGTAAGCTCGAACGCTAGCGAAGTGAATGCTGGCTTCATGGAACGCGAAGCGCGCGCACTAGCACGCAGCTGCAAATATATAAAAGTAAAAGTTATTAACGCCGCAGAAGCGCGCAAGCTTGGTATGGGTTGTCTATTAGCTGTTGGTGCCGAGAGCCTCGCGAACTCAGAAGAGGATTTTCACCCGCGCCTTGTGGTACTTGAATATGACGCCAGCCCAACTAAGAAAAACAAAAAACATATAGCTCTAGTCGGCAAAGGGATAACTTATGATACTGGCGGCCTCTGCCTTAAGCCTAGCGATTACATGCTCGATATGAAATCCGATATGACCGGATCTGCGACTGTATTATCGGTGTTTAGAGCCATGTCTCAGCTCGGACGTTTTAACCCTAATATCAAAGTTACAGGCGTGATGGCACTAGCAGAAAATGCTTTCGGGGCTAGCAGCTATAAACCCGGCGACATACTCTCAGCGATGAACGGCAAGACTGTACAAGTAGTGGACACTGATGCTGAAGGTAGGCTGGTGCTCGCTGATGCTCTATCTTATGTCAGCGCCAATGACTCTGTAACTGAGATTATAGATTTAGCGACGCTGACTGGATCTATAGTCGCGACACTGGGCGAAGCTGCGGCTGGTGCTATGACCAATAATCAAGAGCTCTTAGATAGAGTGCGCGCAAGCTTCGAAGCTGAGGGCGAGAATATTTGGCAGATGCCACTACATGATGAGTATAAATCACTGCTCAAATCCAATATCGCCGATATGGCTCACTGCTCTAAACGCCCCGATGCTCTTGTCGCAGGATTATTCTTGCGTGAGTTTGTGCGCGAAAAAGCATGGCTGCATCTAGACATCGCCGGTATGGGCTTCTGGGAGCGTGATGGCATCTGGGCTTACAAGGGAGCGACCGGGTTTGCGGTTAAGAGTCTAGTACGCTATCTGAAGACCATTAATTAATCAGTTCAAAAACTTTAGTCTTAGGATTATACTCCCTGACCTTACCATTACTGATGTCATAGACCCAACCATGCACCTTAATACTCTCATCAATAAAGTCTAAAGTTCTAACATAAGCCATTTGTTTCAAAACATTTAATTCAATACATTTATCCAAATCACCATTAGCCTCTTTGGCAACATCAGCTACATGGCTAATCCACGAACAAACATGCTTAAGTTCTACTGGTGCTTCCTTAGCGACAGCTGCCGCCATAGCTCCGCAGCGAGTATGCCCAGAAATAACAACATCGGTGATCTTGAGAGCTTTAACCGCAAACTCTAAAGCTGCAAGCTCTGCAGATCCCTCCACAGGAGAAATAATATTGCCAGCATTTCTCACTACAAACAAATCACCCAAACCAGCTCCAGTAAGCCTAGACGGGGCGATACGAGAATCAGAGCAAGTCAAGAAAAATATTTTAGGCGACTGACCTTTAGCTAGGTTCGCTAATAAATCAGCACTTTGCTCTTGAACTTCAATAGCGTATTTTTTGATCCCCTCTTTAAGACAACTGTATGTTTTACTTTCCATGATTTATACCTCTTGAAAAATGCTAACATATTATGATATTATAATATATTAATGCAACGTCAGAAATTCAATAACGCCATAAAAGAAGTCGCTGAATTATTCAAACTACTATCACACGCTGATAGAATACGCATCGTCGGGCTACTAACTCAATATAAAGAACTTAACGTCACGCAACTATGTCATCACGGACATATTAGTCAGTCTGCGACCTCGCAACACCTCAAACTACTTAAACTCAAGAATGTAATCAGAGAACGTCGCGAAGGTAAACATGTATACTACAGTCTTGCTTCAATACAAGTAAGAAATCTAATCATCAGGGCCATCAGACTAGAGTCGCGGGAATTGATTCATGAACATACAACCCTTCACAGACTGCAAGAAATGGAAGAAGCCCTCAAGAAAGAGCGCTTCCAAGATTAGACGATACGCTAATGATAATATTAGCAATGACTAATGCTTAAAACCGAATTAGCAGTAAACCTTGCCGGCATCAATTTCAAGAACCCTATAATCCCAGCTTCTGGTTGTTTTGGGTTTGGTAGAGAGTATTCTAAATTCTACGATCTAAGTATCTTAGGCGGCATCGCCATTAAAGCTGCCACCACTGAAGAGCGCCGCGGCAATGACACCCCGCGCGTCGCAGAGACTCCCTCTGGCATGCTTAATTCTATAGGCTTGCAGAACCCCGGCGTAGATAAAATCATCAGCGATGAACTTGAGTTCCTCAAACAATACGATACGCGCATATTAGCTAATGTCGCCGGTTGGTCTATAGATGATTATGTCGCTGTCACTGAGAAGATTTCAGGCGCGGAGAACGTCTCGGCTATAGAGCTTAACGTCTCTTGTCCCAATGTTAAAGACGGCATACAATTCGGCTCAGATACCTGTGCGCTCACTGAAGTAGTGCGCGCAGCTAAAGCAGTCTCGAAGAAACCATTATTTGTGAAGCTATCACCCAATGTAACAGATATAGTAGCTCTGGCTCGCGCAGCTGAAGCAGCCGGTGCTGATGGGCTATCGATGATTAATACGCTCCTAGGCATGCGCATAGATTTGCGCACGCGCAAACCTATTCTCGCTCGCGGCAGCGGCGGACTCTCAGGACCTGCGGTGAAGCCAGTTGCTGTGCGCATGATCTATGAAGTAAGTCAGCGCGTCGGCATACCGATAATCGGCATGGGCGGCATTATGAGCGCTGATGATGTAATCGAGTTTTTCCTTGCTGGTGCTAGTGCTGTATCTGTGGGCACCGCGAATTTCATCAATCCTATGATCTGTCCTGAGCTGATCGCAGCACTGCCAGCAGCACTGGAACGCATGAATGTCTCTTCTATATCAGAGCTGAGCGGGAAGGCGTGGAAGAGTTAAATTAGGCGGCTTTTGTCCAAGTTGTTTTCGGAACTAGTTTTTGCTCTTTACAGTTCTTCAAATATTCATTAAGAAGAGTTTGATAGGGGATACCAAGCGTATCACCTAAATTTTTAAAATACTCGACTATATCAGTATCAAGCCTAATAGTTATACTCTTCTTAAGCTTGCTTGAATAAGGATTGGGCTTGAATTTCATTTTCTTTAGATTGTATTCTTTGCGCATAGTGTTTTCCTTTTATAATTCCTCAAAATCTCTTCTCTCGTTATTGGTTGCCTTGCGAGCGCTGATGATATGTATGATTTCGTCACTTTCTTTGTAAACATGAACTACAAAAAGCAATAAACTGCTTCGACTATAACCAATTAAAATATATCTATCTTCATCTTTTGAGTGATCAGGGTCATAGGTAATTTTTGCCGACGGGTCATAAAATACAGTTTTTGCATCTTCAAACGAAACCTTATGTTTCTTGAGGTTTTCTCTTGCTTTCTTTGGGTCCCAACTGAAATCCATATATTCATGTATGTATAAAGTATTTTAAAAGCATTACATTATACATACAATCATTATACCCTATTCCTGGTAATTTTAACAATAACACCAGCACCCACCTGTACCTTGGTACATAATAGTCGCCGCAGCGCTGGAGCGCATGAACGTCTCGACTATCTCTGAGCTGAGCGGCAGGGCGTGACGTGGCTAGGTTTTTTTAGCCGTAAAAATTAATCTATTGCGCGGACCAGACTCTGGTCTATGATACTCATAATTCTCACACTTTATATCTACGTAGCCAAGATCACAAGCAGCCCGCTGCAAATCAGCAGGAACAATATAGGTAAAATTATTTAATAGTTCATGCCTCATTTGCACGCCTACCGGAGACGCATCATTTGAAATCACAACCGAGCCACCAGCCCTTAGGAGCTTATTACAAAATTCAAGAAAGTACTCACCCCCATTACCGAGCTCGGCAATAATATGTCCTATGACTCCATCAGCATAAACAATATCTGCACTAATAGGACCTAACTTGCTTACAGCTTCCTGATCCAACACATTCGCCTGAACAAATTTCAACCCTTTCTTTTGCGCATAAGCACCACTTTCTGGCAAAGCATCACTACAAACGACTTCATAACCATCTTTCTTTAACTGCTCCTCAAACACACAATTACCAGAACCTAAAGAAAGAACCTTAATGCCACTTGCAATTGGTGATACTCTAGCAAACACCCCCCCAGAAATCTTCTATAATCAGGGACACATGTCGCCGGCGTAACACTATCACCGCAAGGACGGCCTTCTTCCCAGCTGGCAAATCTCCCCTCCCGGCAATATACTTTGGCCAATTCAGAAACACTTGAATCCACGGGGACTTATCTTACCACGGAGTGGCTGGTGGCTTATATTCAAAAACAGGGCTAAAAGCACCTTAATGCACTATAAATACTATTTATTTAAGTGCAATAAGGTGCAATATATTTATGGTTCTAGCCCTTAAACTTAACAAAACGAATAAACGCATAGCAAAAGTATTCTACATACAGAAAACTTGCAAAATTATCAAGAAAGTTTCGAGTATACAGAAACAAATCTTAGCTTGGCTGCTGCTTACTCATGCAGTGGATACCGCCGCCACCTACAATAAGAAAACTAGCATCTATAGCTACTATCCTGCGTTCAGGCAAAGCTAGAGACAAGATTTCAACAGCAATTGAATCTTGAACGCAGTTGAAGACCGGCACTATAAGCCCACCATTAACAAAAATAAAATTTGCGTATGAGCAAGGCAGCGGCTCCACCACTCCATCAGCGAACATTTGCTTAGGTAGAGGCAAATCTATAATCTTAAAACTAGCTCCAGTCTCAGGGTGACGCCACTCTTCCAGCACTCGTTTAGATTCGCGCAGATGCTCATAGTTAGGGTCACTAGGACTATCAGCCTGACAGAGCAGCACAGTATCTTCATCGATGAACCTAGCGAAATCATCTATATGCCCGTCAGTATGATCGCCCTCTAGTCCGCGTTTAAGCCAGATGATATGATCCTGTCCTAGATTAGTTTTGATGCTCTCTTCTATCTGTGCTTTAGATAGATCAGGGTTACGATTTTTATTTAATAGACACTGCTCAGTAGTCATCACTACTCCAGCACCATTGAACTCCAGCGAGCCGCCTTCAAGTATCATCGGTACTTGCTGGTATTCGCAATTAAGTTCACGCGCCATCACTTCTGGAGCTATATCATCCAAATGCCAAGGCGGGAATTTCTCGCCCCAAGCATTAAAAGCAAAATCTACAGAGACCAGCTGCTCAGCGCGCTTAGTGAAGAAAGGACCATAATCTCTAATCCAAATATCATTGTTAGGAACTATATGAAGATTTAGCTTATAGCGCTTACCCTGCGCGACAGTTTCTACACGGCTGCGAAACTCAGTCATCATCTCAGCGCTAGTAAAAGCTAGGCGTATATCTTGGAAATCTAGAATCGCAGCGATAAGTTTATCCGTGAACTGACGCATCAGCTCAAGCCCGCACTGAGACTTAGAACCGCGCTCTGACCATTCTTGAAGGTTGTGCGGGTAGGCGAGCCAGACGCAACTTTGGATTGCCCATTCAGGCGGGTAATAAGTAGCATGGGGATTGCTTCGTCGCTGCGCTCCTCGCAATGACATAGTGGCCTGCGCATCTTGCGACACTTGCGTTGTCATTGCGAGCGAAGCGAAGCAATCCACCTGCGAGATATCATCGGAATTCAC
>Ga0172367_10004985_pt1 | contig 16232 bp, 13 predicted proteins | sample Lak10m_FD_114542 | JGI IMG/M metagenome (GOLD analysis project Ga0172367, IMG submission 114542) | Freshwater microbial communities from Kabuno Bay, South-Kivu, Congo - kab_022012_10m | ecosystem: Environmental > Aquatic > Freshwater > Lake | place: Democratic Republic of the Congo: South-Kivu...
CTACCCGAGCAAGAGCCGGGTCAGGTCCTCTGCGTCGTCCGGCTGATCCTTGATCCGGTGCGAGGCCAGGACGATGAACCGCGCGATCGCGTTCGCCGCCATGGCTTCCAGTTGGGGGAGTGTGAGAGCGGCGATGGGCTGGTGAAGCCTTCCGCGTCCTTCGAGCCATTGTCCCATCGCCTTCGCTGCCTCGCGCGTGACGTGCGCCTGCCACTCATCGGCCGTCATGACGGTCAGGTGTTGAGCCAGGCCGGACCACTCGGGGCCGGCGTCGCTGCAGGTGCGGCTGCCGGGGCCGTTGCCGGAGCCGCGCCCGGCTGTGCCGGCCGGCTCCAGGCCGGGGCAGCGCTCGCGGGCGGCGATGCGGGGGGCTGCCCCCAGGCCGGGGCTGGAGGCGATGCGGGTGACGCAGCCTTGGGCCGCGCGCGGGTGCTGGGGCTCGGCGCCAGCACCTCGCCGTCCATCACCTTCCGCCATTCCGGCTCGCTCGGCAGAACCACGCGGTCGAGCTTGTTGCTGTCGCCGTAGCGCGGGTCGTCGCTGGGCTCGACCTTGATCTTGGCGACAAAGGTGATGCCGCTGAGGTCGGCCAGGCCGCGCAGGATCCGCTTCGCCTTCGCCGCGTCGCTCATGTCCTGCGGATCGAGCCCAAGCGCGCTGTCGATCATCGCGCGGAAGCTGCCCTTCGATATCTTCCAGCCGATCGAGACGCCCTGCTCGTCGACCTTGCCGCCGGAGACGGTAAACATCTGCCAGAACTTGCGCCGGACGTGCGGACCCTCGGCGACGGTGAACTCGGCATCCACCATCAGCACGTCGCTGCCGGGCGCGTTCGAGGCCTTGAGCAGCCCCCGGTCGATCTCGCTCTGGCCGTCTGTCCCGCCCGGCCGGATGGTCATGGTGACCTTGGCGAAGGCGCCGTCGGGGATCAGTTCGCCGCTCTTCTGCGGCTCGGCGTCGTTCATGTCGAAGCTCATGGCTCGTCATCCTTTCCGGGTTGCGTTGATCTTGGAGAGCAGCGCGCCGAGGTCCTGCGGCTCGGTCACATCGAGACGGCCGCTGCGATCCTTCGCCGGCAGGCCGAAGGGATTGCCGGCGCGGCAGACGAGGCGGCGGTCTTCGCCGCGCTCGGGCTCGTGCCGCCAGCCGTCCCCGTCGCGCGCGAAGAGGCTCATGGTGATGACCTGATCGACGATGCCGGGAAGCTCACGGCCGGCCTTGCCGCCTTCCATCTGCGGCTGCCAGGTCGTGCGGTTGAACTCGTCGGTGACGCGTTCGAGGATGCCGACGAAGATCACGGTCTTTCCGGGGGCGTGCTGCAGATGCTTGAGCAGGCCGATGACCTCGCGGGCGAGCAAGCCATAGGCGCCGCGGGTGTCCGGTTTGCCGGTCTTGTCGGAGAAGGCCTCGGGCCGGGTCTTCGCCCACGCCATGGCCTGGCGCGTAAGGTCGGTGATCGAGTCGACGAAGATGATGCGCTTGCCCGCGATCATCTGAACGAGATCCGGATAGCTCTCCCTGAGATGCTGGTAATGCGCCTCGGAGAAGAAGCCGCTCGGGTCGGCGGACGGATTGACCCCGCCGACGAGACAGCCGATGTCGAGGGCGTCGGCGAAGGTGCGCACCGGGATGCTGTCGCCGGGCCAGTCCTGGACCGACTTCATGCCTGCCTCGAGATCGATGCAGAGGGTCTCGGCCGGCGGCAACGATTTCAGCAAGGACGTCTTGCCGACGCCGCTCGGACCGAAGATCGCCATGGTGGTCTTGGCGCCGGCCGCGGACAGCCGTTCGTCGGCGCTGACGATGCGCAGCGCCATCAGCGGCCTCCCGTGTTGCGCGACGCGACATCGAGCGCGCGCTCACTCCCGTGCCCGCCGGCCTGCCGGGCGAGACCATAGAGTTTGCGCAAGGCGTGCAGGCGGTCGCCGACGGCGCTGAACTCGGCTTCGACGCCCAGCAGGCCGAAGGCGACGTCGTCGAGCGTGGCGTCCTCCATCGGCTTGACGACCTGTTCGCGGCGGATCTCGCCGAGCGCCGGAATGACGATGGTGTCGGGCAGCGCTTCGAGCGCGTAGTGGCGCTTGCGCATCTCGGTCAGAGCGGCGGTGCTAGTCATCGGGCGTCCTCGTTCTTGATAGTGAGACGGAAGGTCGGCTTGGCAGTCCGCACCGTGCGGGCGGAAGCGAAGGCATTGCGGATGGCGGTGGGCCAGGCGGTGTATTTGCGCTCGGGGACCTTGAAGCCGATATCGACGTAATCAGCCGGGTTCTCCCCGCTCGCGCGAATCCGCTCGACGAGCGCGGCGAGCAGCGATTGGTCCCAGTCGATCTTCTTCGGGAGATCGGCAGCGACGACGACGGCGTCGTCCTCGAAACGAATGAGGCCGGTGTCCTTGCCCTCGGCCCGGCGCACCGTCGCTGCCGTGTCGGCGTAGCGAAGCGCGATCGCGCCTTCTAGCCACTCCTTGAGCCGCTTGGCGGCATCCAGGGTGGCATCGGCATCCTCTTGGAGCAGCGCCAGATGCTCCGCCGGAAGCGTGGCGATCTCGCCGACCGGCATGGTGCGGATGTCGTCGAGGCTGGGGCGGTTGTTGCGATCAGATGCCATCACGCCACCTCCGCCAGCAGAAGCGAGGACAGCGATACCGAGGCCTGCCTCGGCTTCGGGCGGGCGATAGCGAGATAGCTGTAATCGTCCGAACCGTGGCGACGCTGGACGAGATGGATCAGTCCGCGCTCGGCCGCCCACCAGGCGCGGCGCGCGACACGGGCGAGTTCCGCCCGCTCCCGATCGGCAAGGCGGCTGCCCTGCGGCATGGTGTCGAGCGCGAGGAAGCCACGGTGATACTCGAGCATGTCGCCGGGTGCTGCCTGGCCCACCCAGCCACAGAGATCGATCTCGGTGAGCGGCTTCCGGACAGCGGGGAATCTGGATGCAATGACGTTCATGATTGGCTCCTACTCACGCACTCGCCAAACCGTCTCAGGCGGCCCGCATGCCGATCGCCGTCAGCGCAAGGCGGATTTCCTTCACGCGCCGATAGAGGCTGCTGCGGGCGCCATGGCCGCTCGCGGCGAGGCGATCGACGGTGGTGCTGGAAAGGGCCGCGCAGAGAGCGCCATCGGCGGGTTCGAGCGAACCGAGACCGCGCCCGACATCGAGACGGTGCTCGGCGGCGGCGAATGCATCGACGGGCTGGCCAAAGAGCGCCGACAGCCCGTCGGCTTCGGCAATGAGATCGCCACGGGTCAGCCCGTCGTTCTCAGGAATGATCTCGTCGAGCGAGATCGGTGTCGCGCCGTACATGCGGCGCTCGCGCTTCGCCTTGTTGGCGATCCGCGTCGCCCGATTGGAAAGGATGGCGCCGGCGAAGGCGCCCAGTGTACCTCGACCAGCATCGTAGGCAGGAAGCCGGGCAATCAGATCGACGAGCAGGTCCTGGCGGACATCGTCGAGATCGGCGCGGGATAGCCGCAGCTGGCGGACGAGGCGGCGGGCCGCAATGTCCGCCTCATGAAGAAGGATCTGAAGGTCGTCTCGGGAAATCGAAGAGCGCATCGGCATGGCCTCGGGTCATCGCTGTTGATGACGAGACCTTGCCGATCGACGCTGCCCACAGGGTTGGGCGGGATATGGGCGAGTTATGGGAAGGCGGCGAGCAGTCTGACCGGCGTTCTATGCGACCAGCTGAATGGCGTCTGCTGTCAGAGCAAGGATGTAGCCTTTGCCTTGACGCGTCTCGATGAGGCCGCTGCGGCTCGGCCGCCCAGCTGATCCGGCAAGCTGCCCACGGAGATCTCGGACAGCATCGGCTGCCGCAGTCTTGCTGACGACCTGTGCGCCCCAGAGACGCTGTTCGATCTGTCGGCGGGTGACGATGCCTCCGCCTCCCGCGATCACTTCGGAGAGAAGCCAGAGCAGCTCGAACGACCGCTGTGGCAGAGTCGTCTCATGACCATCGAGCGTGATCGACTGTCGCGCCTTTGCCAGGATCAGCACTGGTTCAGCGGTTGGTCTCGGCGTCAGATCGTCCAGCCGCAGAGCGAAGGATTGCCCCCCAGTGTTAGGCGCGAGCGTATCCGTGATCGGCACCGCGTAAATTCCTGCATCGGCGAACCGCGCATGGTCAGCCGCGGGCATCGCCGGCGTGAGCAATGAAATCGGCCACGCCTTTGCGACGCTGCGCAGCGTCGGAACGAGACCCGCCTGCAGCACGGCTGGTTTGGAGAGCGCGAGGAACAACATGCGCTTGCCCGGCGTGATGCCGAGTTGCCAAACGCCCGAAGCTATCGGTGATGGTTCGTCGGTGAACCCCGAGGCTGCGGCGATCTCGCGAACCACGGCCGCGGGGTTGATCAAGAATGTGCGGACGTCATCGCGATCGAGGCTGGTGTCACCATTTCGATCGTAGGGACATGCGGCAATGAGCCGGCCATCGATTGTCTGGATCGGCCGAACGTCGAGTTCGCACTCGCAATCTGCGCAGACATCCCATTCGGTCGCTGCGGCTTCCTCGATCAGAACGCCGCGCGCAAATAGACGATTAAAGTCCCTGCCCAGATAGGGCTTGACCTGTCGGCCCCAAAGAATGGCGGGCTCGCCCGCTTCACTCAGCCGCAACAGCAGCCTGGTCAGGCTCTCGGTCATGCACGAGTCCATTGCGGCGCAGGAGGGTCATGATGCGCGATTCGAATCGGTGGCGCTTGAACATCGCCGTGCCGGGCGGCTTCAGTTTCACGGTCACCCGTGCAGGCTTTGGTCCTCCAACGTCGATATGGACGCGGATCACCATGTGGTTGAGCCGCCAGTCTGCGCCGAAGACGATGCCGCGCGTGCCTTCACCAAGCCGGGCCAGCGCGTTGTCGCGCCCGTCGCGGGTGACGTGCGACCAGAAGGTTCGCGTTTCGCCCGATCGCTGATCGGTGCCAAGACGGTCGGCTTGAACCTCGATGATCTGCACACGGCGAATGCCGGGATCGAACTCATGCTGGAATGTGAATCCGAACCCGGCCCGCTCGACCGGCGCCAGCGTGTAGAGATTTTGCGCGTCCGGCGCGGCGAAGAAGCGCGGACGCTTCAGCATGGTGGTCGCGAAGATTTCGGCGAGCTCGGCACGGCGGGACTTGGCGAAACCACCGACCTTCAGCCGCCCGCTGGAAGCGGAGTATGAAAGAACCGCATGCTCTGCCTCCCGGAAGCTGATCACCCGGTCGGCACCGGCTTCGATGACTTCCGTGGTCTTGAGCGGCGCACCGTGAGTCACGACCACATTCACTTCATCGCCGTCATCGTACCAGCCGATCCGGCAATAGCGCCCGCGCAGGTCCGCCTCGAAGATCCGTTCCGCCTCGCGCTGGAACGCGTCTCGCGCTTCCTCATCGATCTGAGCGTCGATGCCCTCATCGATCCCGGCGAACTCCGAGAACGACGAGAGGGTCGTGTAGCTCATCATGTCGGCGGCGGCATCGAAGACGCTCGGGTGATCGAGGAACAGCCTCAGGGCGACGTGTTTGGGGTCCTGCCTGGCTTGGGCATCCTCGTCGTTTTCTGGTGTGATCTCGACATTGCGGCGGCGTGCCTGCTCCAGGAGCAGTTGCAGACCGTTGGCATTTCCGAGCTCGGCGATCCGATGCAGATCGGCAACCAGCCCCTCAGGATAGTTCTCTTCCGCGCCGGCGAAGAAGTCCTGCACCCGCCGCCTCGTCTGGTCGGGGTCGGTACCGAAGCCGCTTAGATCCAGCCCCTGCAGAGCGTCAGCATGCCGCTCCAGTAGCCGTCTCAGAAGGGTGAGATCGACGGTTCGGACAAACTTCGGATTTACGAACTTCTTCAGATCCTTAGCCATTTCAATCGCCCATGAAAACCCCAATGATGTTCCCTGTACGTTCTTATCGTAGTCGACTGCCGGAGTCGATTCAAAACCATCGCTTTGGGACGGATCGTCTGCTCCGTGAGTAGAGGCCAAGGGAATCCAATCCCTTAGGCGATCTCTGCGATGGACATGCCGAACCCGATCCATCCCCCGCACATGACGCCGGAAGAGCGAATCGGGGAAGTCTGCAGAATTCTCGCGCGCGGCTTGGTGCGCCTCAAGGTGCGTCAGTCAAGGCAAGTATCTGCCGACCGTGGAGACAGTTCAGTCGACTTCACGCCCGACCGAAGCGGTCATGCCCAACACCCGAATGGGAGAAAGGCATGATGATGAACGACAGCGTACTGGCCCAGGTCGCGGCCTTGAAGAAGATGCCGACCCCTGAACTGAAGGAGCAGTGGCAGAAGCTCTTCGAAACGCCGCCGCCGCCCTACAACCGCCGCTTCCTGGAGAGCCGGCTCGCCTATCGGATCCAGGAACTGGCGTATGGCGGACTTAAGCCGGAAACAGTGAAGCGGCTCGAGGCTCTGGGCGAGCAACTCGACGGCGGCAACATCGTGCTGCGCCGGATCCGCGCCGACGACAAGCCGATCGCCGGCACGCGGCTGATCCGCGAATGGCAGGGCATCGAGCACACTGTCACGGTGCTGAACGACGGCTACGAATGGCAGGGCCGGCCTTATCAATCGCTCTCCGCCATCGCGCGCGCCATCACCGGCACGCGCTGGAACGGCTGGGTCTTCTTCGGCCTCAAAAACCGGCGAGGCCAGGCATGACGAAATCGCCCGCACCGGCCAAACCGATCCGCAAGCTGCGCTGCGCAGTCTACACCCGCAAGTCGACGGAAGAAGGGCTGGAGATGGAGTTCAACAGCCTCGACGCCCAGCGCGAGGCCTGCGAGGCGTATATCGCCAGCCAGAAGTCGGAAGGCTGGGTGGAACTTGCCGACCGCTATGATGATGGTGGGTTCTCGGGTGGCACGCTGGAGCGCCCGGCGCTGAAACGTCTGCTCGCCGACATCGAGGACGGCCGCATTGACGTGATCGTCGTCTACAAGATCGACCGGCTGAGCCGCGCGCTGATGGATTTCGCGAAGCTGATCGAGGCCTTCGACCGCAGCGACGTCACCTTCGTCAGCGTCACCCAGTCCTTCAACACCACGACCTCGATGGGCCGGCTGACCCTCAACATCCTGCTCAGCTTCGCCCAGTTCGAGCGCGAGGTCATCGGCGAGCGCATCCGCGACAAGATCGCCGCCTCGCGCAAGCGCGGCATGTGGATGGGCGGCTTCGTCCCGCTCGGATACGAGGTCAGGCACCGCAAGCTGGTGATCAATGATGCCGAGGCCGCGACGGTCCGGATGATCTTCGAGCGTTTCGTCGAGGTCGGCTCGGCGACGGTGCTGGCGCGAACCCTCGCCGCCGAGGGCGTTCGGACACGGCGTGGGCGGCTCGTCGACAAGGGCTTCCTCTACAAGCTGCTCAACAACCGGGTCTATATCGGTGACGCCGTGCACAAGGGCACGGCCTATCCCGGCGAGCACGAAGCCATCATCACGCGCGCCTTGTGGGACAAGGTGCACGCGATCCTGCGCGAGAGCCCGAGGGTGCGCGCGGGCCGGACACGCGCCGCGACACCGGCTTTGCTGAAGGGCCTTATCTTCGGACCGACCGGCTGCGCCATGACGCCGACGCACACGCGGCGGGGTGACAAGCTCTACCGCTACTATGTCAGCCAGTCGGTTCTGAAGCGCGGTGCCGATGCCTGCCCGGTAGGTCGCGTGTCCGCCGCCGAGATCGAAGGCGCGGTGGTCGACCAACTGCGCGGCCTCCTTCGCGCCCCGGAGGTGATCGTCGGCACATGGCGGTCGGCGCGGCCCGAGATCGACGGGCTATCCGAAGCCGAAGTCAGGGAAGCCTTGGAAGGCCTCGACCCGCTTTGGGACGAGCTGTTCCCCGCCGAGCAGGCACGTATCGTCCAGCTCCTCGTCGAGCGCGTCGAGGTCGGCGTTGCCGGGCTCAAAGTCCGCCTGAGGGCGCAAGGTCTCGCCCGCATGGTCCGAGACCTGGCCGGGATCGCGGCCACTCCCCGGAGGGCGGCGTAATGGAGCCAATTCAGACGGTCACCATCGAGGTCCCCTTCACCATCCGCAAACGGGGCGGCCGCAAGCAGGTCATCACCCCCGACGGGGCATCGGCCTGGGTTTCCCCGCGCGCTCGGATCGACAGCACCATGATCAAGGCCATCGCGCGGGGGTTTCGGTGGCGCAAGCTGCTGGAGACCGGGGTCTACGGGACCATCGACGAGATTGCCAAGGCCGAGAAGATCAACCCGTCCTATGTCAGTCGGGTTCTGCGGTTGACGCTCCTTGCGCCGGCCATCGTCGAGTCGATTCTCGACGGCCGGCAGCCGGCGGAGATGACGCTGGCGGCGCTGATGGAGCCGTTTCCTGTGGGGTGGCGGGAGCAGCTCGATGCGGGATTTCGGCAAATTTAACGGTTAGCGCCGTCGCCGAGCCTGAATCCCCCCACGCCGGACGATTCGACCATTGCGCTGTTGTCCAATTCGGCCAAGACTGGCTCCCCTAAGGGAGACCACATGCGCTCCATCACGTCTGCAGACGCAAAAAACAATTTCGGCGAGTTGATCGACCTAGCCCGGGCCGCGCCCGTCATGGTCACCAAGTACGATCGTCCCGTGGTCGTGGTGATGGCGGCGGAGGAGTATGAGCGGCTGAAGGCGCTGGACGTGCGGGGTTCCGTGGCGGCAAAGCCGAAGGGAACGAAGCTGTGATGACCTGGGGACCTCCCAATGCGCCGGGTCGATGCCCGCAGCATCAGACACGGGCACCGGCACGTTTTCAATCGGAGGCGCGTCATGGACGTTTTTGACCTAAGGGCTCGCCTCGTCGCGGACTACAAGAGCTACACACGCAGCTTCATCAAAATACGTGATGATCGAATCAACAATTTTGTTGATGAAGCTCTGACGACAGGCGCCTTCTGGCCTGAACCGCTTCTTCAACTCAATCCCACCTTCTTGCCTGGTGGAACGATCGATGACCTCGTTACCAGCAAAGTCCTGCACAGCGAATGTGCGAAGATTTTTCGTATTGAGAAGTCCGATTCTGACCTTGGCGGGAAGCAGTTGCTTCTACATGAGCATCAGCGCGAGGCAATCCTTAAGGCAAAGGAAGGCAAGTCCTACGTCCTGACGAGCGGCACGGGTTCCGGCAAAAGCTTGGCCTATATCGTACCTATCGTCGATCACGTTCTTCGGAAGGGTTCTGGCCGCGGCATCCAGGCGATCGTCGTCTATCCGATGAACGCGCTTGCCAATAGTCAGGACGAAGAGCTCGCGAAATTCCTCAAGAAAGGCTACCCGGAAGGGCAACCGCCAGTACGCTTCGCCCGCTACACCGGCCAGGAAAAAGGCGACGTCCGCGAAGCTCTCAGACGCGATCCGCCGGACATTCTTCTTACCAATTACATGATGCTCGAGTTGCTGCTCACGCGCTCTGAGGATCGTGAGCTCGTTCGTGCGGCAAAAGGGCTGCCATATCTAGTTTTCGATGAGTTGCACACCTACCGCGGCCGCCAGGGTGCCGATGTGGCACTACTCATTCGCCGTTGTCGCCAGGCATTTAACAGCCCCGACAGCATCTGCGTCGGCACATCGGCCACAATGGCAAGTGGCGGGACCTCCGAAGACCAAAGGCGCGAAGTCGCCCGCGTCGCCGAATCTCTGTTTGGTGTTACCTTCACGGCAGATCAGGTGATCGGTGAGTCGCTCGAGCGCGCAACGCCTCAGATTTCTACAATCGACAAGGCATCAATCGAGACGATAAGCGCCACGATCGCTACGGACCAAAGTCCACCGACGGATTATGAGGCATTCCGCAATCATCCATTAGCTTCATGGATCGAGTCGACGTTCGGGGTTCGAGAAGAACCTCAGACTGGACGCCTGATCAGACAGGCCCCTCGGCGGTTACAGGGTGATCCGATCGAGAACCAGAAGAGCGCCGCGGCCGAGCTCGCTGAACTTGCTGGAGCAGCCGCTGAAAACTGCGCAACCGTGCTGCGCAGATTCCTATTGCAGGGTGCAACGCTACGCCGAAGTGCATCGAGCCGGTTTCCGATTTTTGCCTTCCGTCTGCATCAATTCCTTACGAGAGGTGACACCGTCTGGGCGACGATAGAACCCGAGGCTGATCGCCACCTGGATCTAGCAAAGAAGGCGGCAAAGCCGGGAGAGCCCGAAAAACGGCTATTCCCGATGGTCTTCTGCCGACATTGCGGAACCCCATACTACCGGGTCGCTGTCACACAAACCGACCAAGGGACTACCCTGCTGCCGCGGGAAGACCGTCGCGAGGCAGGGGATGACAATGGCGAAGATGCATATCTCTTTGTTTCTGAGACAGCTCCGTGGCCGCGCGGTGACACCTCAACGTTACTTGCTCGCTTGCCAGATTTCTTGAAGGAGACGACAGCTCAGGGCGTCGAACGGGTCCGCGCAGACGCTCGGGGGGATGTCCCGATCGCCGTCTTTGCCGACGCCACCGGCCGAATCGTTTCGGAAGGGCAAGGCGGCATGCCTGCAGCACTGATCAGGAAGAATTTTCTTTTCTGTTTGGAGCCATCCTGCGGCGTTGCCTATGCGCGCAGCCAGAAATCTGAACGCAACAAATTGTCCACCCTCGGCGTCGATAGCCGGAGCACCGCCACAACCATCCTCGCAGTGCGTGCACTTCTGGAGCTACAGCAAGACCGTGATCTGAAACCCGAAGCCCGTAAACTCCTGAGCTTCACCGACAATCGGCAAGATGCGTCTCTACAGGCCGGTCACTTCAACGATTTCGTTCAGGTCGCCCTTTTAAGGTCCGCGCTCCACAAAGCAACACAACAGCGTGGCGCAGCTGGTCTCAGCCATGGCGAGCTCTCACGCAGCATCTTCGAAGCGATGCAGCTTCGTTTTGAGGACTACGCTGCCGACCCGGAAGTGAGAGGCCCAGCACGCACCGCAACCAATGACGCTTTGCGGCGGGTCATCGACTATTACCTCTATCGCGATCTCCAACGTGGATGGCGTGTTACCGCTCCTAATCTTGAGGACTGCGGGCTCCTGCGCTTTGCGTACGACGGCCTCTTGGGAGACGAGAGCTTGCTCGCCGAAGCGGAGCTTTGGAGTACAGGTTTCACGGTCCGGCAGGGTCGTGGCGAGGAGCAGTTTGTCGCGACACCGACGGCATTACATCAATGCCCTGCAGAAACTCGAGAGGAGGTGCTGCGTACGCTGCTCGACGTGTTGCGCCGCGCACTAGCGGTCAAGGTTGACGCCCTCGATGCACAGAAGCAGCTCGACCTTGTCGAACAGACGAAACCGCGGTTACTAGAGGGCACAGTATGGTACCTCGAAGACGCCCGTGAATTGACCAAAGCCGAGGTTGCCTATCCGAGATCCCGGCGACAACCAGATCGCTCTGGGCTCTTTCTATCCTCCTACGGTGCATTTGGCCGCTATCTGAAGCGTACTCTTGCCCCATATGCTCAGCAGCTCACCCGAGACGATATCGATGTGCTAATTCGTTTCCTGCTGTTGGCACTGAAGCGATACGGCATTGTCGAGCAAGTGCGTAGTGGTCGCGATGGTGACGACCCGGGATATCAGATCAATGCTGACGCACTGCGCTGGCTGCCCGCAGACGGCGTTATCCGTCCCGTGGATCGTACGCGACTCATGGCTGCCGGAGAGATCCCGCCGGAGGTCAACCAGTACTTCGTCGAGTGTTATCGCGGCTTCGTCGATCTCAAGAGCGTTCTTGAGGCCCGTGAGCATACCGCTCAGGTCGATGCCCATGATCGCGAGGAGCGTGAAGAGCGCTTCCGTAGTGGCGATCTACCTCTGTTGTTCTGCTCTCCAACAATGGAGCTCGGCGTCGATATTGCTCAGCTCAACCTTGTCAATCTACGAAACGTACCGCCTACCCCGGCGAACTATGCTCAACGCAGCGGTCGTGCCGGCCGCGGCGGCCAGCCCGCGATGGTCTTTACTTACTGTGCGGGTCGGAGCCCGCACGATCAATATTTCTACCGGTCGCCAAGCCGAATGGTCGCCGGCGTGGTCGCCCCACCACGCATCGATCTGGGTAATCGCGACCTGATCCGGTCACATATCCACGCAGTATGGATGGAGTCGGCCACTCCCGACCTTGGCAAAACGCTCACGGCAGTTCTCGACCTCACACCTGCCGACGGCAAGTTGCCCCTGCCAATCCGAGAGGGCCTGACGCGCGAACTCCGAAGTCCGATACATCGCGCCGCAGCCACCACAAAAGCCAACGCGCTGGTGTCTGAGCTTAAGAAGGAATTATCTGGGGCCACATGGTTTCACGACAAATGGGTCAGCGAAATCCTGGATCAGGTAGAGCGTAGTTTTGATAGCGCATGCGAGCGGTGGCGCAGCCTATATCGATCCGCCGTTCGTCAGCGCGAGATGCACCATCAAATTATAGGTGATCACTCTCGACCAGAGGCGGAGCGCAACCACTCGCGGCGGCTGCGCGCTCAGGCCGAGAGCCAGATCAAACTCCTTACCGAAGCAGAGGGCGTCTTCGAAGGCGATTTCTACTCTTATCGCTATTTCGCCGCGGAAGGGTTTTTGCCTGGTTATAACTTCCCCCGACTTCCGCTCTCGGCCTACGTGCCCGGACGACGCCAGAGGCGCGGCAGGGACGAGTTTGTGTCGCGGCCAAGATTTCTCGCGATCTCCGAGTTCGGTCCGCGTGCTTTGATCTATCACGAAGGTGCGCGCTATCGCGTTTATAAGGTCAACCTCGACTTTGGCACTGCAGACATCGAGGCCACGCACCAACTGTCCACGGCCACCCTGAAGCGCTGCCCAAAATGCGGCTACGCACATCTCGAGCAAGGCACGAGCCTTGCCGAGATCTGTGATCGATGCGGTGCTGCACTGGATGGGCCAGCGCGCATCGATAATCTCGTGCAGCTACAGAACGTGAGCCTCAAGCTGGCCCAGCGCATTACCTGCGACGAGGAGGAGCGCCAACGCTTCGGCTACAAGCTGGTTTCTTCCTACCGGTTTCCTGAGATAGGAGGTCGCCAGGACCGTCGAGACGCCGAGGTAGAAGCCGACGGCATCACAATATTGCGGCTTAGCTACGGTGACTCGACCGACCTTTTCCGTATCAACTTGGGTTGGGCTACTCAACGAGATACCCAGCCCCCTGGTTTCAGCCTGGACCTCGAGCGGGGCTACTGGGCAAGAAACCAAGCTGACGAAGACGATCATGACGACGCAACAGCGGTCGGCCGAGTGCAGCGGGTGGTTCCCTACGTAAAAGATACGAAAAATGCTCTTGTGATGCGGTTTGAGCCTCCACGCTCTGGGCCCGAGATGGCCGGATTGCAGGCTGCCTTTAAGCAAGCCATCCAGCAGCACTTCCAGTTGGAGCCGCGCGAGCTGTCCTGCGAACCGATGCCGTCGCCGCGAGATCGACAGGAGATTCTTTTTTACGAGGCTGCGGAAGGCGGTGCGGGCGTGCTGCGCCAACTCGCCGAGGACCCTAAGATTCTGCCAGTACTTGCCCGTCGCGCACTCGAAATATGCCATTTTGACCCGGATACTCTCGAGGACCGTGGTAGCGAGACCTGCGGCAAGGCCTGCTACGAGTGTCTGCTGGACTACGGCAATCAACCTGACCACAAGGATCTGGACCGGGCGTTGATCCGCGATCAACTCGCCGCGTTGGCGCGGTCAGAATGTCGTCCCTCTGGCGGCACAGGCTCGCGCGCCGAGCGCGTGGCGGCACTTCGAAAGCGCTGCGATAGCAAGCTTGAACAGCGCTGGCTCGATTTGATCGACAAGCAAATGTTGCGCCTGCCGGATGAAGCCCAGTTCCGAGTCCCTGACCTTTTCGCTCAACCGGACTTTTTTTATAGGGAATCCAACACTGCAATCTTTGTCGATGGGCCGCCGCATGACGAAGCAGATCAGATGCGCAAAGATCAGGAGATCAATCAGCGCTTGATGGAAGCCGGCTACATTGTAGTCCGCTTTCATCACAAGGAAGATTGGGCTGCGATTGTGCTAAAGCATCCCGACGTTTTTGGGGTTCCCACCCCATGACCGGGAGCTCTCTCTCCACGCCAGGTACTCTCGTTCATGCGCGCGGGCGCGAATGGGTCGTGCTGCCTGAATCGTCCGATGAAATCCTGTTGCTGCGCCCAGTTGGCGGACTGGACGAAGAGATAACTGGGGTTATTCCGGCAGTAGAAGATGTTAAGTCGGCAAGCTTCTCGCTGCCGGGGCGCGAGGACCTGGGTGACTTCACGTCGGGTCAACTGCTGCGGGATGCGGCGAGGCTCTCGACCCGGGCGGCGGCGGGCCCCTTTCGCAGCTTCGGGCGCATCGCCGCGGAGCCGCGGCCCTATCAGCTCGTACCGCTGATGATGGCCCTCAAGCTGGATCCCATCCGCATGCTGATTGCGGACGACGTCGGTATCGGCAAGACGATCGAGGCATCACTGATTGCGCGCGAGCTGCTCGATCGCGGCGAGATCCGGCGCTTGGCCGTGCTCTGTCCGCCTCACCTGGCGGAGCAGTGGCAGCGCGAGCTGGCGGAGAAGTTCCACATCGAAGCGGAACTGGTCCTGTCGAGTACCATCCAGCGTCTGGAGCGTGATCTGCCGATCGGCGTATCCGTCTTCGACCGCCATCAATTCACTGTCGTGTCGACCGATTTCATCAAGACGCCACGGCGCGCGGAGGACTTCGCGCTGCGCTGCCCCGAGTTCGTGATCGTCGACGAGGCCCACGGCTGCACGCTTGCTGGCGGTGTCGGGCGTGGCCGGCAGCAGCGCTTTGAACTCCTTCGCCGTGTCACCGAAGACCCGGCGAGGCACCTCGTGCTGGTGACGGCGACCCCGCACAGCGGCAACGAAGAAGCGTTCCGATCCCTTCTCAGCCTGCTGGACAGCGAGTTCGCCAACCTTCCCAACGATCTGGACCGCAGTGAGCGAGAAGGCGTCCGTCGCAGACTGGCTCGCCACCTGGTTCAGCGCCGGCGCGCCGACATTCGCCATTACCTCGAGACGGACACCGCGTTTCCGGAGCGCAAGGACAAAGAGGCTACCTACACCTTCAGCAAAGCCTATCGTGCATTGTTCGACGACATCTTGGACTTTGCGCGCGAGTATGTCGCCGAGGAAGACGGCGCCGATCGTCGCCGCCGGGTTCGCTACTGGTCGGCGCTGGCACTGCTTCGCTGCGTCTCGTCGAGTCCAGCTGCCGCTGCGGCCACCTTGCGAAGCCGCGCCGCTGTCGATCAGGCCGAAGGCGAGGATGTCGATGAAGTTGGGCGTCGCACCGTGCTCGATCAGGGCGACGCCGACGACACCGTGGCGATCGACTTCAGCCCCGGGTCGGACACGGAAGGCAGTCGCGACCCCACACGGCGCCGGCTGCTCGAGTTCGCTCGCCGGGCGGAGGCCGTGGAACCCGCAGACGATCTCAAGCTGCAAGGCGCCGCCCGCGAGATCAAGGCGCTGCTCAATGACGGGTTCCACCCCGTTGTCTTCTGCCGCTTCGTCGATACCGCGGATTACGTGGCCAAGCAGTTGCGGGCCATCCTGCCTGCCAAGGTGCGGATTGAGTCGGTAACGGGCCTGCTTCCGCCGACCGAGCGCGAGGGGCGGATCGCGGACCTGGTCTCGGAGCCGGGCCAGTTCGTGCTCGTATGCACCGACTGCCTGTCCGAGGGTATCAACTTGCAGCAGCACTTCGACGCGGTGCTGCACTACGACCTCGCCTGGAATCCGACCCGCCACGAGCAGCGTGAAGGGCGCGTTGACCGCTTTGGACAGCAGAAGCGGGAGGTGCGCGTCGTCACCTGGTACGGCACCGACAACCCCATCGACGGCGTGATCCTCGAAGTGCTGATCCGCAAGCACAAGGCGATCAAGAGCGACCTCGGTGTCACCGTGGCGGTTCCCGGTTCCAGCGAACAGATTGCCGAGGCGCTCTTCGAGGGCGCCCTGTTCCGCGAGCAGACGCGTGCGGGAAATCGGCAGCTCACCCTCGACTTCATCGACGACCTGGACAGCAAGAAGGCCCAGATTCACCGCGGATGGGACAGCGCCCGCGACCGCGAGAAGGCAAGCCGCTCGCGTTTTGCCCAGCACACCTTGAGTCCGGAGGCCGTTGCTGCCGAACTGCAGGGCGTGCGTCGCGCCATCGGCCGCGGTGAGGACGTGGCGCGCTTCTTCCGTGCCGTTCTCCAGGCGGCGGCGGTTCCGGTACAGGAGTCTGGCGGTGCTACAACGGTGCAGCTCAGCCC
>Ga0172367_10004986_pt1 | contig 16230 bp, 13 predicted proteins | sample Lak10m_FD_114542 | JGI IMG/M metagenome (GOLD analysis project Ga0172367, IMG submission 114542) | Freshwater microbial communities from Kabuno Bay, South-Kivu, Congo - kab_022012_10m | ecosystem: Environmental > Aquatic > Freshwater > Lake | place: Democratic Republic of the Congo: South-Kivu...
AAGGGTTGGGGGGGGGGGGGGGGGTGGGATGGAGCCTTAAGAGGGGTTGGGTTGTGGTTCGTTATTTTGGTGTGCCTTGGATGTGGATGTGGGGGTGGGGATGGCGGTGGGGGGGGGCGACGGCGGAGGGGCGGCCCCGGGTGATTGCTAGTTTTTATCCATTGTATGATTTCGCGCGGACTTTGGGAGGGACGAATTATGATGTGGTGTGCCTGACTCCACCTGGGGGGGATCCCCACGGGATGGACGCCAGTCCCTCAGCGGCTCGTGCGGTGGCTGGGGCGGACCTTGTACTGTTGATGGGCCTAGGAATGGATGGTTGGGTGGACAAGCTGGCGAAGTCGGAAGGTAGAGCACGATTTGTGGCTTCGGAGGTTGGCATTCCGCTTCGGCGCCTTGGGAAGGGAGCACTGTCCGAGTTTGGTGATCCGGGGCATCAGCCCAATCCGGAGGAGATGGATCCGCATATCTGGCTGGATCCGGTGTTTGCGGCTCAGATTGTGACCCAGGTTGCGGAGTCGATGATTGAGTTGGCCCCGCGCAACGCCGAGTTGGTGCGAGGCAGGAGGGACGAGTTGGTAAAGGAGTTGAACCTGCTGCACGAGGAATTCATGCGTGATTTACGGGAGGTTCGAAGGAGGCAGCTGGTGACTTTTCACGGAGCCTTCTCGTATTTGTTCGCCAGGTATGGACTGGAGACGGTGGGGGTGATTGAGCTGTTTCCGGGCGATGAGCCATCGGCGGGTTACCTCAAGGCGTTGGTGGACGTGATGAGGCAGGCGAGGATGAAGGTGATTTTTGCAGAGCCGCAGCTGCCCGACCGGCCGGTGCAAGTGATTGCAGGGGAGATTGGGGGGAGGGTTGAGCGGCTGGATCCGTGTGAGACGATCCTTCCGGAGGCACCGGGAGAGACCTATGTGCAGCGGCAGCGCTCGAACCTTCGCACGTTGCGCCGTGTGCTGAACGAACCCTGAGATCGAGCCATGCCCCGAACCACCCCACTGGTACGCGTTGAGGCGGTGACCTTGGATCTATCCGGTCGACGCATCCTCGAGGACGTGACATTGGAGGTTGGGGAGGGTGAGTTTCTTGGATTGATCGGCCCCAACGGGGGTGGGAAGACGACTTTGCTGCGAGTATTGCTCGGTGTTTTGCGGCCGAGCTCAGGAGAAGTCACCTGGGCGTGCGGGGCGGAAGGGCGAAGTCCTCACATTGGCTACGTGCCACAGAAAGGAGGGCTGGATCGGTGTTATCCGATGAGTTGTCGTGAGATTGTGGAGCAGGGCCGTTTGGGTGCGTGGCCGCTATGGGGGGAGCGCGCGAGGCATCTGCGGGAGCGCGCGAACGAGTTGCTGGAGCGAGTGGGGATGAGCGAGCATTCGGATCGGCCTTTTGCGGATCTCTCGGGAGGGCAGCAGCGTCGATGTCTGCTTGCGCGTTCGCTTGTGGATTCGCCGTCGGTGTTGCTTTTGGACGAACCGACGGCTGGGGTGGACCGGGACGGTCAGGGGATCTTTTGTTCGATTCTGAGGGATCTGACGAAGCAGGGCGTGGCGGTGGTATTGGTGAGCCACGACATTCCATTAGTGACCCGACACGCGCATCGGATTGCGTGTTTGGGGGGGAGTTTGCATTGGCATGGGCCCGCACGGGCTTTGGAGCAACGTACCATTGAGCGGGCGTATTGTTGCGAGCTGGAGCGATATAGGGTTGAGGATCGGGGGCAGGAGAAATGGCGATCCGAGGAGGTACGAGTGGGGGCTCGGATGGTTGGAGGGGGGGAGGAATGAGGCTTTTGATGGGCCAGTGGGGTTTGGATTACGCCTTCATGGTACGCGCCTTGATCGGCGGGTTGCTGATGAGCCTGAGCTGCGGGTTGCTGTCTCCTATTGTGGTGATGCGCCGGCTCTCATTTTCGGCGGATGGCCTGGCCCATGCGAGCCTGGGAGGGTTTGCGATTGGGATGGTGTGTTTGGGACAGGGGGTCACACCGACATGGGGCAGCTACGGGCTGACCTTACTGTTCACGTGTCTGGTGGCGGTGGCCATCGCTTACGTTTCGAGTGGTCAAAGGCTGCACGCGGACACGGCTGTAGGAGCGTGTTATGTGGCTGCATTCTCCTTCGGCATTGTATTGCTTTCGATAGGACGTCGGACGACGTCGCATTTTGAGCATGTTTTCTTTGGGAGCCTACTAGCGGTGAACCGTTTGGAGTGCGTGTTATTGGCTGGGTTGTTGGTGGTGAGCCTCGTTTTTTGTCTGAGCACTTGGCGGTGGCTGGGGCAATGGACATTTGATGAGGAGCTGGCGCGGGCGAGCGGTGTGCCTGTCCGAGCGTTGAGATACGGGTTTATGCTCTTGATTGCATCGGCGGTGATTTTAGCGACCCGTGTCGTGGGTGTTTTGTTGGTCACGGCGATGCTCATCATGCCTGGGGCGGTGGGCACGTTGCTGGGGCGGCGGATGTTGACTATCACACTGTGGTCCGTGCTCGTGGCGTTAGCGAGCACGACGGTCGGTTTTGGGCTTTCGCTGCGCATGGATGCTCCGCCTGGTCCGTTGATTGTGCTGACGGCGTTCGTGTGCTTTTTGGCGGCGCATTATGAGCGGCGTCGACGGGACCAACGACACTCGATTGGTCGGGGCGGGGGTGAGGAGTCGGTGTTTGGGCAAACTTGAGGAGGCATGACCATGCTAGTGACCATCGCCTTATCGACGGTTCGGGAGCTGACGCGGCGTCCGGAGTTTTTTCTGGTTCTGATCGGAGGCAGCGGATTCATTTTATTGTTGGGGAACGTGAGCTACTTTGCCATGGGTGAGGAGGCACGAATGGTGAAGCAGAGCGCTTTGGCTTTTTTGTGGTTGGCAGGATTGCTCAACGCAGCGCTGTGTGCCTCCGCGACGCTATCGAGGGAGCTGAGAGCTGGGACGGTGCTGATGGTGCTTTCGAAACCGGTAGGACGCTCAACCTTTTTCGTGGGCAAGTATGTGGGGGTGAGTGTGGTGATGGGGTTGCAGTGTTACGTGCACCTTTTGGCGACGCTGGTGGCGGGCGGCATGGTCAGGGACGTGGGGGAAGATTTGGACTGGGTGAGACTCGGCTGGGCATCTGGGGTGGTCTTCTCGATTTTGGTGATCGCGGCGTGCAGTCACTATTTCTTTCAGAGATCGTTTGTGAGTGATGCAAGTTGGGGGGTGATCCTGGGGGCGACGCTTGGTGCGGTGATCATGTGGTGGGAGGCGAGGAGCGGGGGAGCCGGTTTACGGGCGGGCGCGATGGATGGGAGTTTGGTGTCGGCGGGTTGTCTGATTGTGCAAGCGTTGTTGGTGATGGGGGGATTTGCCCTCGCGGTGAGCACGCGCATGGACGTCGTGGCCACCCTTGCTGCGTGCACAGGGCTTTTTCTCTTGGGGTTGGTGTCGGACTACGTGTTTGGGCGGGCTGCGGCTGGTGGGTCGTGGTTGGCCGGGATCGTCCACGGGATTTTGCCGAACTGGCAGGTCTATTGGTTACCGGAGGGGATGCCTGGGCCGTCGGGGAGCCTATGGGGGTATGTGACAAAGGCGTGGGGGTATACGGTGGCTCAGGTTGCACTCATGGTCAGCGTAGGACTTGCGCTCTTCGAGCAGAGGGATTTGGGCTAAGGCATGGAATTCGTGTTGACCAAGCGGTTGCTGGTGTCGGCAGGGATGCTGACGGTTTCGGCGTGGGTTTCAGCTGGGATCGGGTATTACACTCGTTCGTGGACGGTAGCGGCAACTGTGGTGCTGATGCTCTTTGGAGCTGCGTCGACGATGATGGCCTGGGTTCATGCTGTGCTTGTGGAGCGTGAGCATCGGGAGAGGGCTGAGCGGGAACGGGTCGGCATCAAGAATCCTGACAGCGCGTTGTTTGAGCCATCGGAGGCAGCGTTGGGGGTTCATCGATCGAGACTTTCGTTTGAGCGGTGGGGTTTGCCTGGCTTCATGTTGGGAGCTGGAGGGGTTCTTGGGTTTGTGGCGTGGATACTGTGGGGGCGTACGGCAGGGGTGCCTGCGATTCTTGGGGAACGGGCGACGGTGGCGATGGGTTTTTTAGGGGTGATGGCGTTTGTCCTGTTTGTGCATGGGAGTTACTCGGCGGGGTTGGGGCGGGATTCGAATCAACGCCTATTGCGTGGACCTGCCAGCTATCAGCTTTTGGCAGCTGTGCTGTTCACGGTGTCGTTTGTGGTGCAGTTGGCGGCATGGTTGGGCCGTTCGGATGTGGATCGGGCTGTAGCGAGGATTTTGGTCGTTGTGGTGGGGGTGTTGGCTACCGAGACGGGACTCAACCTTCTTCTGGAGCTGTACCGTCCTAAAGGTGGACGGGGGAGACGGCGATTTTTGTATGAGAGCCGGCTGGTGGGTTTATTGGGCCAGCCCGGTGGGCTCATTTCATCCGTTGCCCAGGCAGTGGACTACCAGTTTGGGTTCCAGCTTTCGCAGACGTGGTTGTATCGATGGTTTGAGAGGTCGGTGTTGGGGTTGGTGAGCCTGCAGGCTGGGGTGATTTGGTTGGCGAGTGTGGGGGTGGTGATCGAGGCGCATGAGCAGGCGGTGGTGGAGCGTTTTGGGCGACGGGTCGAGTCGCGTGGGGTGCTGGAGCCTGGGCTGCACTTCAAGTGGCCTTGGCCCATCGATTCGGTACGGTTAGCTGGGGTGCGACAGGTGCGGGGGTTTGATGTGGGTTTTGTGCCTGCCCCCGAAACGGCTTCGGAGCGTACCCTCCTGTGGACGCGGCCGCACTACAAGGATGAGGTACACATGCTGGTGGCGAGTCGGGAGCATGTGGAAGTGGCTGGGGGCAGCGAGGTGTCGGCGGAGGTGAGTGTTCCGGTGAACCTGTTGACGGTCAGCATTCCGGTGCAGTATCGGGTGACGAACATTGTGGAGTGGATCTACCGGGCGGAGGAGCCACACGTTCTACTCGAACGACTTGGAACACGTGAGGTGGTCCACTACTTGGTGAGTGTGGACATGGAGGAGTTGATGTCGACCGGTCGGCGGGAGGCCTCGGAGGAGTTGCGAGCCCGGCTTCAAGCGGCGGCGGTGAGGGAGAGACTTGGGGTTGAGATTTTATTTGTGGGGTTGCAGGACATTCATCCTCCGGTGCAGGTGGCGGCGGCGTATGAAGGAGTGATCGGGGCGATTCAGGAGCGAGAGACGAGAATTCACGAGGCGCAGGCATACGGAGCGGAGCGGGTGCCGATGGCGCACGCGGAGGGTGTGCGTCGGGTGAATGAGGCGGAGGCGCATCGGGCGACACGCGTGCATCGATCCAAGGGCAGTGCGGGGCTTTTTACCAATCAGCTTGCGGCCTTTGAGACGTCTCCGGCGGTGTATCGTCGTCGGGCCTTTCTGGACGGTTTGATTCAGGCGACGAGTGGGGCGCGGAAGTATGTGCTGACGACGACGAACGCGCATCAGGATTTTTGGTTGAACTTGGAGGATAAGCTTCGGCCGGACCTTTTGGATGTACCGTTGGGTTCATCCGGATCGGGGTCTGGGTCGGGCAAGCCATAGGAGCAGCAAACGATGAAGCGCAACTCAGTGGGCATGATGGTGGGGGCACTCTGTGTAGGGGTAGCGGTGTTGGCGTTGTTTACATTCCAGGTGGCACAGACGGAATCGGTTGTGGTGACCACCTTTGGGCGGTTTGAGCGGGCGATACTGGAGCCTGGTTTGTATGGCCGCTGGTGTTGGCCGATACAGCGCGTATACCGCTTCGACAATCGGCTGCGGAATTTGGAGCGTAAATTTGAGCAGACGACGACTGCAGACGGGAGGAACTTGGTGGTGAGTGTCTTTGCGGCGTGGAGGATCTCGAATCCGCGGCTGTTTCTGGAGCGCTTTCCGCAGGGGGACGTTCTACGAGCGGAGCAAAGCCTTGAGGGTTTGATGAGGGACGCCAAGAACGGGGTGATTGGGCAGCATCGATTTGGGGAACTGATCTCGACGAACCGTTCGCGCGTGCGGCTGAGGGAGATTGAGCAAGACATGTTGAGCACGGTGCGTTCGCGATCATCCGGTCACTATGGAATCGAGGTGGAGATCCTAGGTTTAAAGCAGGTCGGTCTTCCTGAGAGCATCACGACGAAGGTGTTCGAGCGCATGCGGGCGGAGCGCCAGCGGTTGGTGAAGCAGTTCCAGAGTGAGGGCGAGGCGGAGGCGATTCGGATTCGATCCGAGGCGGATCGGCGTCGACAGGAGGTTCTCTCGCGGGCGGACGCGGACTCGATGGTGATCCGTGGGCAAGGGGAGGCCGAGGCTGCGAAGGCTTACGAGGTGTTTGAGCGGAACCCGGAGTTAGCGGTATTCTTGATCGAACTCAACGCGTTGGCGAACTCGTTGAAGGAGCGCAGCACGCTGGTCTTCGATCCGACGACACCGCCCTTCACGTTACTTCGAGGGCAGCCCGAGACACAGCCTTTGGCACCGACGGGGCGGCGGGCGGGGGGTGTGGCACCATGAAACCCGATCAGCCGAGAGCAGGGGTTGGGGACGGGAAGGCGAAGCCGAAGATTGAGGATCGGACGGCGCGTGCGTTGAGCGATGCCCTGAGTCGAGGGCTTTGGGTGCTTCGGATTCTCATGATGGGGGTGGTTGTTGTGGCGTTGCTTTCGGGGGTGTTCACGGTGCAGCCGAACGAAGTGGCGATCCTGAGCCGTTTTGGTAAGCCGGTGGGCGAGGGGGCGTTGAGGCTACTGGGCCCCGGGTTGCATTGGGGTATGCCTTATCCCGTGGATGAAGTCACGCGTGTCTCGGTGGGGCAGAGCCACGTGGTGGTATCGACGATCGGATGGTATCGCGCACCGGCGGGGCAGGAGCCGGCACCACGGGGATCGTTTGTGCCAGGCGAGGATGGCTACACGATTACGGCGGATGGCAACGTGATTCATGCGCGTGCGACGCTGAAATATCGGATTCAGGATCCCTTGCGGTATACCTTTCGGTTTCAGGAGCCGGGGCGTTTGGTAGAGAACCTATTGGACAACGCCTTGTTGGATGTTTCGGCGCAGTTTACGGCGGACGCCGCGATCTACGGAGATCGGGTTCGGTTTAAGGAGGCGGTCCAGGAACGGGTGCGGGAGAGTTTAGAGGTGGCTGGGTTGGGGGTTACATTGGATCCATTTGATCTTCAGGTGGTGGCACCGGTGGATGTGCGTGGGGCTTTTGAGGCGGTGCTGGCGGCGGAGCAGGATCGGAGCCGAAAAGTTAACGACGCTCGCGGTTATGCCAACGAAGTCACGCTGAGAGCGGAGGGCGAGGCTGAGGCTTTGCGTGACGCGGGACGGTCGTTGAGTAACCGGGTGGTATCCGCCGTGCACGCTGAAGGCGCGGCCTTCCGGGAGCAGCTTCCCTATTATGAGCGGAACCCGAGTTTATTCACCCGTCGGAGGCTTGCGGAGACCATGGAGAGCTGGATGACGAACGCGCAGGACAAGTTTTTGTTGCCGCCGAGGCAACCTGGGGAGGCTCGGTTGGTGCGGCTCCAGCTAGGCCGCGAGCCGGCGAAACCGATACCACGAGAGAATCGAAAACCTTAACAGAAACGGAAGGTGCGACGATGCAAGTGACATCATTAATGAGCCGAGGTGATGAAGCGCCGGTGACGCCAGGCGTGGAGTCCAGCGGGGATTTGCTAAAGGGATCGTTACGCGTTGCATTCGTGGGTTTGATCCTTTTAGCGAGCGACTGGATCTTGACCTGGATGGATCCGCGGAATGGTGCAGTCGGGGCTCTGCTGTCGATGGGAGGAGCGGTGATGTTGAGCGCACCGATTCTGAAGCAGTCGATGGGAGACCTCCGTCGAGGTGTGGTGAGCATCAATGAGCTGGTGAGCTTGGCGGTGCTCGCATCGTTTGTAACGGGGGACTACAAGACGGCGGGTTTCGTGGCGTTTTTCATGTTGGCCGGAGAGATCATCGAGACGCGAACGGCGGCGGGAGCACGCGCATCGATCGAGTCATTGATCAAGCTGACCCCGACGCGTGCACGTCGGGTGGTGGTCGGTGGGGGAGAGGAGGAAGTGAACACGCGGGACCTTGCGGTGGGGGATGTGATACGGGTTCGGCCTGGGGACAACATTGCTGGGGACGGCGTGATTGTGGCAGGGGGGAGTTCGATCAACCAGGCATCGATCACCGGGGAGTCGCTTCCGGTGGATCGTGGTTTTGGGGAGGAGGTCTTTGCGGGCACGATCAATCTTACGGGGGTATTGGACATTCGTGTGAGTCGTGCTGGGGAGGACACGACGTTGGGCCGTGTACGGGACCTGATTTTGGCGGCTGAGCAGAGCAAGCTTCCGGTGATGCGCCTGATGGATGAGTACATGCGCTACTACACTCCCTTGGTGCTGACCCTTGGGGCCATGGTCTGGTTGATGAGCAAGGACTTGGAGCGTGTGATCAGCGTCTTGGTGGTGGCTTGTCCCTGTGCCTTCATACTTGCGACCCCGACGGCGATGGTAGCGGCACTCTCGGCATCCGCTCGGCTTGGTGTTCTGATCAAGAACGTGTCGGATATTGAACTCGCAGCACGGATCAATGCGTTTGTGTTCGATAAGACGGGGACGTTGACGACGGGGACGATGGTGGTCTGTCGGATGGTTCCGATGGGAGGCATTGGAGCGACGGAGTTGGTTCGGATAGCGGCATCGGTAGAGCAGCACAGTCACCATCCGACGGCTCGGGCCTTGGTGAGATTAGCCTCGGAGGTCATGGTGCCTTTGGGTGAGCCGACGGAGTTTCATGAGGCTGCGGGGCGGGGCATTAGGGCACGGTTTGAAGGGCGGAGGGTGGTGGTGGGGAGGGCTCGATGGTTATTAGAGGAAGGGATAGCTCCTGGGTTTGACACGGGGGTGGATCTCGATGAGGTGCGAGGTTTCAGCCTGATCTTTGTGGCGGTGGATGGGCAGTGTTTAGGATGGTTTGGATTGCAGGACCAAGTTCGAGAGGGGGCGGCGGAGGCGGTGAAGGAGCTTAAGTCGATGGGGGTGAAGCGAGTTGCGATGGTGACAGGAGACCGAGCGCCTGTGGCGGATCGGGTGGCGCGTAGTTTGGGCATTGAGGAGGTGGCTGCGGACTGCCTTCCCAAGGACAAGGTGAGCTTTGTGGAGGCGGTGAGGCACACCGGTCTGTGTGTTGCGGTGGTGGGGGATGGAGTCAACGATGCTCCGGCATTGGCGGCCGGGGATGTGGGCATCGCCATGGGGGCCGTGGGCAGCGAGGTTGCGATTCATACTGCGACGATCGCCTTGATGAACAACGAACTCGCTAGATTACCATTCTTGATCGGCTTGTCCCGGGCGACCAGACGGGTGATTCAGCAGAATTTCTGCATCGGACTGGTCTTCATCGTGGGTGGTCTTGGGCTCGCGGCCGTGGGGTGGCTGAACCCGATTGTGGCGGCATTTTTGCACAATGCCGGATCGCTGTTGGTCGTGTTCAATAGCGCTCGACTTGTGCGACATGGGGAGGGGCAGGATCGGATGCAGTCTGCTCCGAGTTTGGCAGACCAGGGGGAAGAGGACGAGTGGGCCCCATCTCCGGTTTCGTGAGCCGATGGTAAAGGGAAGAACATGAGAGACTCCGACGATCCAAAAGAGACCCCGCAATCAGAAGAGCGGGTGATTGTGGTCCGGGAATTGACCAAGATCTTCAAGGACTTTTGGGGGCGAGACAAAGCTCGCGCGGTCAACCGGGTGGACTTTGAGGTGAGAAGAGGCGAGGTGTTTGGTTTGCTCGGTCCGAACGGCTCTGGGAAGTCGACCACGATCAAAATGCTTTTGGGACTGTTAAGGCCAACGAGCGGGTTGGTGGAGGTGTTAGGGCGATCGCCTGAGGAGGTATCAACCAAGTCACGCATTGGGTATCTTCCAGAGGAATCGTATTTATATCCTTATTTCAGTGGGATGGAGACGCTGGACTTTTTTGGCAAGCTGTTTGGCCTGTCCGCGAGTGAGCGTCGTGTGCGAGGGGCTCAACTCTTGGAAATGGTAGGGCTGAGTGGAAGCCAAACCCGTTCGGTCGGTGAGTACTCGAAGGGCATGCAACGGAGGATCGGGATTGCGCAGGCGCTGATCAACGATCCTGAGCTCGTGATTCTTGATGAGCCGACTGCAGGACTGGATCCGATCGGATGTCGGGAAGTAAAGGATCTGATCCAGACTTTGGCGCGTCGGGGTAAGACGGTGGTGTTGAGCAGCCATCTGCTCGCAGACGTGGAGGACGTGTGCGATCGGGTGGTTATTTATTACGGTGGGCGAGTACATGCGATGGGAGAGTTGAAGCGACTGTTGGCCACTCCCGGATCGTTGCGGTTTACGGTGCCAACGATGTCACGGCAGGCGGTGGAGCGTTTGATTTCTTATATCAGGAGCGAAGTCGTGGATGCGGAGATCGAGGTCGAAGCGCCGATGCAAGATTTGGAGGGTTACTTTATCTCGGTGGTACAACGAGCCAGAGCCTGTGAAGCCGAGACGGCAGGGGCGACAGCGGGACGAGCGGTTGCCGATTATCTGGGAGGGCCAACTGAGGATGTCGGGCGTCGAAAGCTGCTGGATCGACTGATGCACGCGGAGGTGGACACGGGGGGCGCAGGGGGCGCAGGGGGCGCGGAGATTCAACCGCAGGCGGGGTCGGTGGAGGCGAGTATGGGTGCACGGGATTCGGGGAAGGGGTCGGCGTCCGGTGGGGCACGTGAGGATCAGGCTCAGGCGGAGAAGGCGGCGGAACGCCTGCGAGAGTTGATGAAGGGAGGAGAATGAGGATGGGGCGGGTGTTTGCGATCGCTGTACAGACGATGCTCGCCGCGTTGCGAATGCGAGTTGTCGTGGTGGCGTCGGTGGCCTTGGCGATTGGGGTTTTAGGAATGCCATTTTGGATTCGGCACAACGGCACGGCTTGGATGTTCTCGCAGGTCACAGTGACCTACAACCTGATGTTCATCACGGCGGTGCTGGCTGTGGTGACACTTTGGCTGGGTGCGGGCGCGATTGCTGCTGAGTTGGAAGCGGGGCAATTGCAGATGGTGATGGTGAAGCCGATTGGACGGTGGGAACTATGGGTCGGGAAATGGCTTGGGGTTTTAGGGGTGGACCTGGTTCTGTTGGTTCTGTCGTTGACGGTGGCCATGGGGCTCATGCATTGGCAGGCGGGGCGCTTGGATGCGGAGCAATTGAGGATCCTTCGTTCGGAGGTTTGGGTTGCTCGAACGGGGTTGAGAGAGGCCTCTGTGGATCTGTCGCAGGACACGGAGGCCTTGGTTCGCGATCGCCTAAGGCAAATGGGAGGTCAAGAGATGGAGCGGGCGGCGGTGGAACCGCAGATGCGCGCGCTGGCGAAGGCTAGGCTGGAGGGTGTCGCACCAAATTTTCGCCGTGTCTGGAGGATCCCTTTGGGAGATCGAGGTGGTAACCAGGGCGGCGGGACGTATCACGCAAGGACGCGTTTTTATGCTGCGGGTCGTGGGGACGAGGAGTCGTATGAGACGGTGTGGGTGTTTGGTCGACCGGGGACAGGGGCTTACGAACGTGTGGAGAAGCGGCTGCATCCTGGAAGATTTTATGAACTTGAGATCCCAAGCGGGGTGGTTGGAAACGTAAAGGAGTTGAGCATCGAGTGTGAGAATCGATCTGGAACGACGCTACTGTTCCCGTTGGAGGACGGACTTGAAGTGCTGAGTGCCGACGGTGGGTTTGTGGGCAATGTCGCCCGAGGAGGTATTGTTATCATGGGATGGCTGGGAGCCCTTGCTGCGGTGGGATTGGCCGCTTCATGTGCGTTCTCGTTCTCGACGGCGTGTTTGGTATCTGGGTGCTTTGTTTTGATTGGGCTTTCAGGGGGTGTGTTTTTGGAGGCGGACCGCGAGGGTACGGTGTTTGGGGTGGATCACGAGACGCAGCGACCCGTCGCGGAGGTGTTGGATCGGTTCATGGTGCCGGTGTTCCGAGTCGTTCGGAAGGTGGTTGAGCCGGTGGTTGGGCCAAGCCCGATGAACGACTTGAGCCACGGCCGGATGATAGAATGGGGACGGATTATTCGAGGGGTGGGATATGGGATGGGAGTGATCGGTTTCGTATCTGGCGCACTGGGAGGGATGGCGCTGAGGTGGCGTCAGCTGGGATTGCCGAGGACCGGGGGGGGAGACACGTGAGAAGGACTACGAGAATCTGGGTTTGGAGTCTGATTCGTGCAGGCGTTGAATCGCGGCGCAGGCTTCTCCTCTCGAGAAACCGTGTGATGCCTGGATGGGCGGTCAGACGAAGCGCTGGGATATCGGTTGGATACTTTTACGGGGACACTGATAGGGGTCAAAGTCCTCACGGAGTGGCAAGGGGATGAGACGCTATCGAAAGTGGATCTTTGTTTTGCTGTCGCTGCTTCTGTGTGTGCTGGTGGCGCGCCAACATCGGAGTCTGAGTGCGGAGCGCGCGTTGGGGAGGCCGATGGCGCAGGAGGAGGCTTTTGCGACTGCCCCGCCGGTCTTGGCCTTGACGACGGTGGCCCTAGGGGGCTTTCGTGGTTTGATAGCCAACGCGTTGTGGATACGAGCGATCCGGCTTCAGGATGAGGGGAGGTATTTCGAATTGGTAACCCTATCGGATTGGATTACGAAGTTGCAACCGGACAACAGTGTCGTTTGGGCGATGCAGGCATGGAACATGACCTACAACATTTCGGTGCAGTTTGAGTCCTACTCGGATCGTTGGTTATGGGTGCGAAGCGGGATGGAGTTGCTGCGAGATGAGGGGTTGCGATACAACCCGGACTCTGTGGACCTGTACCGGGAATTGGCTTGGTTCTTTCAGGATAAGATCGGTTCGAACACGGATCATGCCCACTGGGTCTATAAGGAGGCTTGGGCCGGTGAGATGGTGAAAGTCGTGGGACGCTCGGGTCGGCTTGAGGGTTTATCAAGCGATCGGGCTGATGTAGCGCGAGCACGGGTGCAGACCCTCGGGGAGCGGTATAAGATGGATCTCACACTGATGCAACAAATCGATCACCGTTACGGGCCTCTGGACTGGCGAACCCCCGATGCGCACGCTATCTATTGGTCGATCCGAGGCTTGCAGAACCTCAAGCACCGGACGGATCTTTTGCCCTTAAGACGCGTGGTGTGGCAGTCGGTTCAGAGAAGCTTTCATCGGGGGCGTTTGGTTGAGAACCAGGTGGACCGTCGGGTTGAGTTTGCGCCGAATCTGGACATGGCGGAGAACGTGAATCGGACTTTTGAGGAGATGAAGCGGCTGGAGCCCGACAAGGAAGAGTATGTTGCGCGTGCGCAGCGGCATTTTGTTGGGGATGCGATTAGTTTCATGTATTCAAACAGCCGCCAGGCCGATGCGATGCGCTGGTTTGAGCTCGCGAGGGAAAACTTCCGGGGGATGGTGCCCGAGGGGATGACACTGGATGAATTCGTAGTGGACCACGTGACGTCCCAGGTTGAGAAAGGGAAGATGGGCCGTATTGTTGCGTTATTAGAGGGTTTGATGGGACAACACTATTACCACTTGGCGTTGGGTGACGACGATCGTGCGAACGGCTACGCGCTGTTGACGCGACGGGTTTGGGAACGGTATCAGGCACGGAATCGGGATGCGCTAGGCCATTTGAGTCTGCCGTCGATCGAATCCTTGAGGCAACGTGTTCGGGAGCAAATTCGCAATGGTGGGCATGGATTTAGCGCTGCGCTCCGAGCGCAGTTGGAGTCTCAGTCGGGGGTCACAGGTGGTCGAGAGGTGGGGAGCGAGGGGAGAAGCGATTCAAATCCTCAGCCTCGCCCCAAGTCCCCCGAGTCGGCCCCAAACCGGCCACGTCTATGAAAGAACTCATGTTGCCATCTGAAAGTGAGACAGCCTGCTCTGATGTTATCTTGAGTACCCGCCATCTGCGGGTGGCCGTGCTGCATCAAGGACTGCTACGGGCGATCGGACCGGTGTCGAGTTTGTTGGCGCCGGGGGAGACGAGTCTTGAACAAGCATTTTTGAGGATTATTGGAGGAGATTCATCTCCATCGAGCCTATGAACAAAACTCTGGCGATCGCGGGTGTGGTGGTGGTGGAGATGATCCGGCGCAAGGACGTGTATGTCCTGTGGATCCTAACCGTGGTGATCACGCTGTTGTTGGGGTCGGTGAACATGTTTGGAGACCCTGGCATTGCGCGTTATTTGAAGGAGGCGTGCCTGAGCCTGATCTGGCTCTGTTCCGTTGTGATCTCCGCCTCGACGGCGGCTCGGCAGATTCCCATGGAGCGGGAGAGTCGAACGATTTTTCCATTGTTGGCAAAGCCCGTGACGCGCCTCCAAGTGGTGTTGGGCAAGTTCTTGGGTTGCTGGGTGGCGTCGGGTATGTCTCTGGTTTTGTTCTATTCCTTTTTCTGCGTGGTGAGTGGGTCCCGAGAGCAGCAGTGGCCTTTGATCAACTATGCCCAAGCCCTTTGGTTGCATACTCTATTCTGTGGTGTGGTGGTGGCGATGGCCATCCTTGGTTCTGTCCTTTTCACAAGCGTTGCCGCGAATATGACCATCGTGATGGTGAGTGTTTTCTCAATTCTCTTTCTGGGTCGTCATCTCCACAAAGTGGCGTCCAGGACAGAAGGCGTTGGCGGTGTGTTGCTCGATGGAATCTATTATGGAATTCCGCACCTCGAATGGTATGACGTGCGGGAACTCATCATCCATAATTGGCCGCGATTGGACTGGGGATTAATTGGTTTCGACACGCTGTATGGCTTTGCGTACTGCCTGTTGTTCCTGCTCCTAGCCTGGGGGCGGTTTCGTCGTCAACCTCTGACCGCCTGATGGAACGCGCAGACCCCTTCGCCCTGGGCTTACCCTCAATAACTTAGCTACCATGACTCAAACCACGATTTCAATCAGTGCTGTCGGCAGGGTTTTCAGCAGCCCGGGGTTCCTGCTGTTGGTGTTGGGCTTAGCGACATTCACCTTGGCTACCCGCATCGAACCTTCGGTTTCAGCGTTGCATGATCAGAACCCACGACGCTCGGATCCGTTGGCGAGCCTCTTTGGCGATGGGCGGAAGCTCTTTGCGAAGCATTTTTATACCAAGGCGGATGTTTACTTCCACAGCGGGTTTTATCCGACGATGTTTGACAACCAGGAATCCCATCGCACTGCGCACATGGCGGAGGATGCGGGAGTGGCGCGAAGTGAAAACACGGGTGACGAAGATCATTTCCTTGGCGCACCCAAGAACTGGATCGATGCACATGGGCGGAAACACTTTCCATCGGTTCATACTCATCTTGGAGAGGACAGCCCAGACGGTAAGAAAAACAGCGAGCGGGAGATTCTGCCCTGGCTCAAGTTTTCCGCACGCATGGATCCCAACCTCATCGAGACCTACACCGTCGCTGCTTACTGGCTCCGCCGCACCGGTAGTTCTACAGAAGCTGAAGCCTTTTTAAGGGACGGTCTACGATTTAACCCCAGCAGTGCAGAACTCCATTTCGAGCTTGGGCGCTGTCGCTACGATGCCCAGGATCGGGGTCGGGCCAGGAACTTGTTGGAGCGCGCGTGGAGCCTCTGGCTGGAGGCGGAGCTGAGGAAGCCAGCAGAAAAGCGTGACGTGTTTTTGGGGAGCCAGATTGCGCTGCATTTGGCGCGATTGGAGTCGGTGGAAGGCCGGCGGACTGAGTGTATCGCATGGTTGGAGCGGGCGTTGCCTTTGCGGTCGGATCCCACGGTGATTCGCAAGCGCATTGAGGAGGTGAAGGCGGGACAATCCCTCTTGCCCGAATCGGTAAACGACGGTTCCAAGCCCTGAGGCCGGAATTCTGGAGAGGGGGCATGGGCAGGCCTTAGCCGAGGCACTGCGGAACTGCCGACTCTCTAGAATCGAGCCTCAAGTTACTTCGAGGTGCGAGGTGAAGATCTCTGCGAGCCCTGGGCTCGTGGTGAGTATCGGGCATCGATTCCTCCTGGTCCTGGCCTTCCTCGTCGGTCCTACGCGCGGCTTGAGGCAGATGTGTCGGTGAAAAAGTGATGTTGCCAAAGATTTGCACTTGTCATGAGTAGCGGGTTTTGGTTAATTGCAAATGACTTGAAACTGGAGTCGACCAATCTGCTTCGCCGGGCTGCTGTCAAAGCGATTTTGACAGCGTGCCTGCTGATGTCGTTGTTGGTTTCGGGTTGGCTCGCTACGGACCACGCGCTGCATGAGTCGATTCACGCGGATGCGGG
>Ga0172367_10004988_pt1 | contig 16220 bp, 13 predicted proteins | sample Lak10m_FD_114542 | JGI IMG/M metagenome (GOLD analysis project Ga0172367, IMG submission 114542) | Freshwater microbial communities from Kabuno Bay, South-Kivu, Congo - kab_022012_10m | ecosystem: Environmental > Aquatic > Freshwater > Lake | place: Democratic Republic of the Congo: South-Kivu...
GGGGCAGCCGGAGGCCGTGCACCTGATGGGGAAGGTCGCGCAGGAGCACGTGGTGACCGAGTACGCACTGCTCCGCACCTTCGACGGCGTCCGCGGCTTCTCGATGGCGCAGGGGCAGTAAGGTCTCTACTCGGCCGACTTCGATGGCGTGGCATCGGTGGGCCGGCGCGCCGTCGACGGCGCACCGTATCTGGCGCGATAGTCCGCGATCCGTGCGCGGTCGGCATCGGTCAGCCGGGCCCCAAGGTGCTCGACCACCTCGTCGATGGTGACGATCGCCGCCGTGGGCATCCCGAATTCCGCGCCGACCTCCGCCAGCGCGGTGCGCGTGGATGCGTCGCTTGCGCGCTCCTGGCGATCGACCGAGACCACCAGCCCGGCGAGCCGGATGTCCGCGGCCGCGCGCAGGATGGGCACGGTCTCGCGGATCGAGGTCCCGGCGGTCGTCACGTCCTCGACGATCAGCACGCGGTCGCCGTCCCTGAGCGGCCGGCCCACGAGCACGCCGCCCTCGCCGTGGTCCTTCGCCTCCTTGCGGTTGAAGCAGAACTCCACGTCGCGCCCGCGCTCCGCGAACGCCATGGTCACGGCCACCGCAAGCGGGATGCCCTTGTACGCCGGCCCGAAGAGGACGTCGAATCCACCGGGGAAGCCGCGCTCGATGGCATCGGCGTAGGCCCGCCCCAGGCGCGCGAGCTGCGCGCCGGAGCGGTACCTGCCCGTGTTCACGAAGTACGGCGTCCTGCGGCCGCTCTTGGTGGTGAAGTCCCCGAAGGTGAGGACCCCCGCCTCGAGCATGAAGTCGACGAACCGGCGCTGGTAATCGTGCATGACGGCCGGATCGTAGCCTCGCCCAGCGGGAGAGGTTGCTCGACTCCGTCCCCACGACCGGCACCTTGAACCGGTCGCTCGTCATCTCCCGACGGTTCGCGTCGCGCTCTCGTTTGCGCGCTGCGCGGACAGCACGAGCGCCGCACCCGCCACCGCCACGAGTCCTGCCACCCACTGGCCGCCCTGGAGGGCCTCCCCGAGCAGCATGGCGCTGCCGGCGCTCACGATGAAGGGCTGCAGCTGCAGCACGCCGGTCGTGGCGGCGACGCCGAGGCGGTCGATGGCCGTGTAGTAGAGGACGTGGCCGAGCGCGATGCCGACGAATGCGCTGATTCCCATGTACCACATCTCGCGCGGGGCAAGGTCGAGGACGCACAGGCCGCGGTCCCTGCCGAAGGCCAGCATGCAGGCGACCAGCGCCGCCGCCGTGTAGAGCGCGATCACGCCGAACGCCTGAACCGGGTGGAAGCGCGACATGAAGCGGCGCACGGCGAGCGCATAGGCGCCGTAGCCGAAGCCCGCGCCGAGGGCAAGCAGCACGCCCTGCGCGGTGGCGCCGCGGAACAGGTCGTCGCCTGCGAGCAGCACGCCCGCGATCCCCGCGAGGAGCAGCGCGATGCCGCACAGGTACCGCGGCGAACGGATCGTCTGGCGCTCGGCAGGGAAGAGGAGGTACGCACCGGCCGCCACCGCCACCAGCTGCAGGCGCATGGCGAAGGTGAGGACGCCCGGCGACACGTACCCGTGCGCCGCCGTGAAGCAGACCTGCGCGGCGGCGTTCGCCGCCGCGGGCACCAGTGCCGCGCGCCAGATGCTGCCGGGAAGCGTGCCGCGCGCGAACCCCCACGCCACCGCAGGCAGCCAGAAGAGCGCGCTTGCGCCGTAGCGCCACCCGTTGTTCGACCAGTGGTCGACGTACCCGGAGAGATGCCGCAGGAAGAGCGGCACCGAGCACCAGCATGCAAGCGTCACGAGCAGCACCGTCACGCCCTCCCAGCGCGGGATGCTGCGTGCGGGATTCGCGAGCGGTGTCGAGGTGCTCACTCCGCGCCCTTCGCGAAGAGGTTCACCGGGCCTTGGCCGAGCCCGAGGCGCGGGCTGGTGGCGATCGCCTCGCGCACGAAGGCCTTGGCGCCGGCCACCGCCTCCGGCACGGACTCACCGCGCGCGAGCCGCGCCGTGACGGATGCGGACAGCACGCAGCCGGTGCCATGCGTGTGGGTGCTCTCGATGCGAGGCGCGGCGTGGCACGTGACCAGGCCGTCTGAAAGCAGCAGGTCCATTGCATCGCCCTCAAGATGGCCGCCCTTCACCAGGACGTGCCGCGGACCCATGCCTGCGATGGCCCTCGCCGCGCGCTCCATGCCCTCTGCGTCACGCACCTCGAAGCCCGCAAGCCTCGAGGCCTCCGCAAGGTTCGGCGTGACCAATGCCGCATGCGGCAGCAGGCGGTCAATGAGCGTGCGCACCGCATCGTCGGCGATGAGCGCCATGCCGTGCTTGCTCACCATCACCGGGTCGACCACCAGCGGAAACGAGCATTGCCGGGCCCGCTCCGCGACCGCGGCGATCACCGCGGCATTGCCGAGCGCGCCGGTCTTGGCCGCTGCCGGAGGAATGTCCTCGAGCACCGCGTCGAGCTGTGCCACCACGAGCGCGGGGTCGAGCACCTCGACCGCGGACACCCGCTGGGTGTTCTGCACCGTAAGCAGCGTGACCACGCTCATGCCGTAGACGCCATGGCGGTGGAACGCCTTCAGGTCGGCCTGCAGGCCCGCGCCCCCAGAAGGGTCCGAGCCGGCGATCGTGAGTGCAACGGGAACGTCAGCCATCCGGGGAGGGTAGGGCACGGCGCCGAACCCGGTGCCGCGGCCGGCACTACTCTGTTCGCTCATGGAAGACCGCGATCTGCTGGGGCGCATCGCCGACCTTGAACGCCGTCTCGCCGCCGTGGAGCGACGCACGGGAATCCTGGATGCAGCGTCGGCACCGGTCCCTCCGGCGCCGCCGGTGATCGTGGCCACGGAGCAAGCACCGCTGCCCCTGCCCGCTGCGGTGCCCGTGGTCATGGTGCCCCCGTCGCCCGGTGCGCCGCCTCCGCCTCCATCGGTCGCGGTGCCGTCCGCGCCGCCCGTCGCGGCGCGCGATGCGCAGGGCCTTGAGCACTTCGTCGGCCTGAAGGTCGCGGCGTGGGTCGGCGGCATCATCGTGATCGCGGGCATCGCGATCTTCGCCAAGTTCGCGGTCGAGCGTGGTTGGTTCGCCGACCTGCCTCCCGCCGGCAAGCTTGCGGCCGCCTACGTGGCCTCGGCCGTGTTCGTGGCGGCAGGCCTCCTGCTCCGCACGGTCGCGGGCCGCGTCCCGTCCGGTGCATTGGTCGCCGCGGGCATCGGCGGCCTGTACGTGTCGACCTGCGCCGGCGTGCAGCCGTTCAACGTGTTCGGTTCCGCGGCATCGCTCGTCGTGGGCATCGCGGTGTCGATCCTGGGCGCGGCGCTCACGCTGCGCATGCGCGAGCCGTTGGTGGCGGGCATCAGCCTGTTCGGCGCGTACATGGTGCCGGCCTTCACGCTCGAAGGCACGATGACCTTCTCGCCGTCGGCGGAACAGGCCATTGTCGCCGGCGCCTACGTGACCGCGATCTACGCGGTTGCCCTGGTGCTGGCGCGCATCGGCCCGGAAGGTTTCGCCAGCCTCCGGCTGGTCGGGCTGCTGCAGGCGGTGATCGGCGGCCAGCTGATCTGGCAGCTCCGCGACACGTCCCCGGGTATCACCACGGGATTCGTGGGCCTGTGGTGGGCCATGGCCGTTGCGGAGTGCACGCTCGCCGCGCTGCGCGGCGTGTCCCGAGCATCCAACGTGACCTTCGCGGCAGGCGCCACCCTTGTGGCCACGCCGCTCGCCATCCTCGGCGCCATGGGCGCAAATCCGGCGACAAGCCCGTACTCGTGGCTTCCGGCACTCATGGGCGCCGCATGCGTGATGGGGGCGTTCGTGACGAACGCGCCCATCCCGGCCGGGGGCATCGATGACCGTGATCGGCGGGACGAACCGCTCGGGGTGGCGGCGGTCGAGACGTGCCAGGCGATGTTCCGGACCTTCGCGATCCTGGCGGGCGCGCTTGCGATCGCGCAGGTCGGCGTGGTGGTGCGGGGCGGTGCGCTGCCCGTCTCGTGGGCGGTGATGGGCGTCGGGGCAACCGTGGCGGCGCAGCGCGTCGGCAACCGGGCCGTGCCATGGCTTGGGTTCGCATCGATGGCGCTCTCGTTCGTGGCGGCGGCCTTCACCGTCATCTCCAGCCAGGGCGGTACGGGGCCGGTGCTCTGGGAGTGGGGCACGGACGGCGGCCCGGCGTGCTGGCACGTGCAGATCACGGACGGGCTGTGGGCGCCCGCGATGGTGGCTGCAGTGCTGTCCGTCGGCGCTCGGCTCTGGAACATGCAGCGCGCGATGGATGGCGCTCCGGCACCGGCCGCGGTGCTCCTTGCCTCGGCCGCAACCCTCCTGTGGATGGGGGTGTCGATGGTGGCGTGCGACGGGTATGCCGCCATGGCCGCGGTGCTGCTTGCGCCGCTCGCGGCGGCTGCCGGGCGCAACCAGCGGCTTGCGAAGGGGCTCGTCGCGGTCACGACCATCACCGTGGGATTCCTGTTCCCGGTTTTGACGGTGTACGCCGTCGCGTTCGATTCCCCGGCGACCGCGCTCGATGCCGCGCCGGTGGTGCCGGTGCTGGTGGTGCTTCCGGTGGTGGCCATCGCGCTGCGCATGCACGACCATCGAGCGGCATCGCGGCTCCTCGGCATCGGGTTCGCCTATGCGATGGGCGCGGCCGCGTTGCTCGTCTTCCTCCGAAACCTCGTGGGCAGCGCGGATGGCCAGGCCCTGGGCCTTCGCACCGGGCTGGAGTGGGCCGCGCTGGCACTCGCGATGATCGGCGGGGCGGCCGCATTCGCCCCGGGCGTCGATCGATGGCGCATCGTTCGCCCGGTGGGGGCGGTGGGCGTGGTGACGGCGGTGTTCCTGGTGTCCCTCTCCGCGATCTTCCGTGCGATGGACCCGGCGCCCGGCGTCGAGTGGCTGCACCACTGGCTTGCCAATCCCGGCACGCTCGCCGCGGCAGCCGCTGCCGCCGCGCTCTTCGCGCTCCGTGGCGGCGCGGGTGCGCTGCCCTCGGGCGAGCGCCCGATCGCACTGACCGCGGTGATCGGCTTCGTGGCCTTCAGCGCCACGATGGTGGCCCGCTTCTTCGATCCGCGCACCGGGCCGCCCTTCGAGTCGTCGGTGGCGCTCGAGCGCGCCGCGGTGAGCGTCTGGCTTGCGCTTGCGGCGCTTGGTCTCGTGATCGTCGGATTCCGCGCAAACCGGACGGCCGTTCGATGGGCGGGGCTCTCGTTGCTCGGATTCACGGCGCTCAAGGTGGTGGTGCTCGACCTTGCCGGCGCCGAGCCGATCTGGCGGGTCGCGGCCTTCATCGCCACGGGCCTGCTCTTGGTGGGAACAAGCGTCGTCTACTCGCGCGCGTCACGCGTCCCCGGACCGCCGGCCTCCTGATGCAGCGGTCTGCGCTCTCAACGTGAACGGCCCCGATGCCGAATTCGGAACGCGCAGTGGTCCGCCCCGCCGTACCCGCGCGCCGCGCACCCGAACGGCATGCACGAGCTTGGGCTGGTGATCCGGCGCCGATGACGGCCATCAGAGCGACATCAGCAGCACCGCGCCGACCGAGAGCACGAAGTAGCCGACCAGCGTGGCCGCGCCGGCGTAGTCCTTGGCCAGCCGCTGGCCGAAGAAGAGCATGAGCACATTCGCCGCCGCAAGCTGCGCCCCGCGCAGCGCGATGCCCGCCTCGCCCGACCAGGCCACCTGCGCGGCCCCGCCCGCACAGAGGAAGCCGGCTGCAAGCTCGGTGAGCGTGACCGTCACCAGCATCGGCTTCACGAAGCCTGCCAGCGGTGACTTGGCGAAGTGCCCCGTCAGCCACGAAAGGTTGCCGGCGAAGTCCGACACCTTGTCGAGCCCCGATTGCAGGAAGAGCACCGCGAGGAACGCGGCGGCGAGGAACTGCGCGGATTCGACCGGATTCAGGAGGTGCTGGAAGGTGTCCATGGCTGCGTGGCGGGGAGGCTACCTGCGCCATCGCGGCTCGGAGCGCGCCGTGCACGAGTGGGGCCGTCCCGATCCGGCAGGAGGAATCGAAGCGCATCCCCGACTCGCGCCCGCCATGCCGCCTCGTTGTGGTCGGCGCCGTCGTACACGCGCGACTTGAAGTCGGTGCCGCGACGCATGCCCGACCGCTCGAGCCATTCGTCCACGCGTTCCTGCACCGGTCCGTAGCCGGAATCGAGGTTGAGCGTCCCGTGGTCCATCCAGATTCTCGGCCTCGGCACGGGATTGAAGGTCGCACCGGCCGCGATCTCCGCATCGATGAGCGGAGTGCTTGTGGCCGCAGCCGCGGCGTCCGCGTCGCCCCTGGCACGCGCGCTGTCGGCGGCGCTGTAGGGGAAGTGCGTGCTCAGGCAGCCGCCGAGCCCGAACTGCTCCGGGTGCTTCCAGCAGAGCCAGAAGGAGATCACCCCTCCCATGGATGCTCCCACGGTTGCGGTGCTCGCCGGGCCCACGCGCGTGCGGAAGGCGCGGTTCACCTGCGGCATCAGCTCGTCGCAGAGGAACTGTGCGTATCTCGGGCCGAGGTCCCACGGGCTGTACTCGCGGCGTCGGTCCGCCGTGTTCCAGACGCCGATCACGATCGCCGGTTCGATCGACCCTTCGCTCATCCCGCGCACGATCGCCTCATCGATGCCCCAGTCGACCTTGGTGAACGAGCGCTCCGGCACGAAGAGGTTCTGCCCGTCGTGCGCGTAGATCACCGGGTAGCGGAGGGACGAATCACCGCCGTACCCGGGAGGAAGCCAGATGGTCACGTTGCGCGCGCGCTCGAGGTGGATCGAGCGCACGTCCTGCCATTCGATGAGCGAACCTCCCGCTGCCGGCAGCGCGAGCCGGTTCCGGAGGGTCTCCTCGCGCGACGCGCATGCAGCAAGCGCTGCACCGGCAACCGCAAGCGCCGCGAGCGGTCGCAGGCGGCTCATGGCGCGGCCGGCTGCGGTGCCGGCTCGTGCCCCAGGAACGTCGCCACCACGCTTCCCTTCTCGTCCATCAGGGTGAGCAGCGTGCCGTCGATGCGGAACCTCCGGGTGCGCTCCAGCGCGGCAAGGAATGACGCCTCGAGCTTCATGCGTTCGTCGGGGCCGGCCATGCGCGTGGACACCACCATGGTGAATCGGATGCCCGTGGCTTCGGCATCGGCACGCGCGCCGTAGCGGTTCACCCCCGAGTTGCCCGAGGCCTTGCCGTCCTCGGCGATCTCGAGCGTCGGCGCGGCGCCCTCGGTGATGGCGAGGTCGTTCACCGACGCGCACTCCCAGACCGTGGCCTTGAGCGGCAGGGTCACTGCCGGCTTCTCGGGTGCCTGCGGCTGGCGCGGCGTTGCAGAGCATCCGGCAGCCGGCACCAGGGAGATCGCGAGGGCGGGCACGGCGGCGGCGAGAAGGCGCGCGAAGTTCATGCGACGCAGGATAGCCCACGCGCCGCATGACGCCGCTACCCTCCGGCCATGGTCGATATCTCCGCGTCCTACGAAGGCAGCCTCCGCTGCAAGCTCACGCATGGCCCCTCGGGCACCGTCATCGAGACCGATGCGCCCGTCGACAACCACGGCAAGGGCGAGCGCTTCTCGCCGACCGACCTCGTCGCGGCGGCGCTTCCGGCCTGCATCATGACCATCATCGGCATCGTGGCCGAGCGTCACGGGCTGGATGTCCGCGGCATGCGCGCCTCGGTGCGCAAGGAGATGAGCCCGGCGCCGCCGAGGCGCATTGCGCGCCTTCCGGTGCGAGTGGATATCCCGCTTCCCGCCGACCATCCGCAGCGGCAGATGCTCGAGAACGCCGCGCACACCTGCCCGGTGCACAAGAGCCTCTCGGCCGAGATGGACTCGCCGATCGAGTTCGCCTGGACCGGCTGACCCGCCGTCAGCCGAACGACGGAAGCTCGAAACCGGGCCGGTACTCGCGCCGCACGATCGAGTTGGTCGCCTCGTCATCGCCGACGAACGAGTCGGTGGCCCGGTCCCACCGCAGCTCCTTGCCGGGATAGCGCGCGGCGCGGCAGCAGAGCAGCCCGGCCTCTGCCATCCCCGCGCCCGCGGTGAAGGGCGTCTGCACGAACGCCCCGGGCTTTCCCGTGATGCGGTCGATCCACGAGTGCCAGTGATTGCGCGCCTGCACCTCGCCCTGGCTGGGGATCGTCTTCCAGTCGACGGGCTTGCCGTCCTGCCACACCTGGATCGCGCCCTCGGGCTCGACGAGCAGCACGCCGCCCTCGCACGCGACGAGCGTGCCGATGCCGGGCCAGCTGCCCGCGGGCAGCCCGAGCGCCGCGCGCGACGGCGCCTGGCTCTTGTCGCAGTAATGCACCACGAAGCGGTCCTTCGCGAAGCGCTCGCCGGAGACGGGGTAGGTGAGCGTGGAGTGCACGTGCTGCGCGTGGTAGAAGTCGCTCGGCGCGCGCGTCTGCGACACGACCGCGATCGGCGACGGCAGCTCGTACGCGAAGTAGAGGACGTCGAGCAGGTGCGTGCACCAGTCGCCGAGCTGCCCGGTGCCGTAGTCCCAGCTCGATCGCCAGCGGAGGCCGACGAGGCCCTCGCGGCACGGCGCGTCCTTCGCGGCACCGAGCCACAGCTTCCAGTCGACGTTCGCCGGCGGCGCGATCGGGTCCTTCATCCCGCCGTAGTAGAAGTAGCCGTCGCCCTGGTCGCCGGGGCCCGAGATCCACACGTGCGCCTCGATGGCCTTTCCGAGGAGCCCGCGCCGGAGGATGTCCACGGCGTGCTGGCGCCCGGGCGGCCCCATTCGCTGGTTGCCCACCTGCGTCACCAGCGAGGGCCGCGCGTTCACCGCGCCGAGGATCGCGCGCACCTCCGACAGCTGCTGCACCAGCGGCTTCTGGCCGTAGACGTGCTTGCCCGCCTTCAGCGCCGTCATCATGATGAGCGCGTGGTTGTGGTCTGGCGTGCACACCACCACGCCGTCGAACTTCCCGGCGTGCCGGTCGAACGCCTCGCGGAAGTCGCGGCAGGTGAATGCCTCGGGGTGGTCCTTCGACGCCGCGGCGAGCGCGTCGGCATCGACGTCGCAGAGGCCCGTGAACACCACGTCCGGGTGGCGCTTCAGTTCGTTGCGGTCGGCCGGGGCGATGCTCCCGCCGACCCCCACCTGGAGCAGCTGCACCTTGCCGAGCTTCCCGCGGAAGGGCCGCCGCGCGGCACGGGGCAGAACCGTGGCACCCGCGGCGTTCGATGCGAGCAGGGCGCCGGCGGCAAGCGCGCCGGAGGCGATCATCGAGCGGCGATCCATCATCGTGGCTGTCTCCTTCCCGGGTTGTACCGGGGAGGTTCAGGCCGGCTTCGCGTCGCGGGCAGCCCAATCGGCCAGAATCGCCCCTTCGCGCTCGCGCGAGATCCCCGGCGTGCGGCCGGAGCCCCACGCGAAGTCCTTCGGGCGCTCGGCCTCGGTCCTGCGGAAGTCCTCGAGCGTGTCGCGCGCGGTCTCCGCGAGCGGCCTGCAACGCAGCCCATGAGCGAAGGCCCTCGCGCAGTTGGCGCGCCCCGCACCGGCGGTCTCGGGAGCCTGCGGGATCCACAGCGGGAGGCCCATCCAGGGCGCGACCTCCTTGCCGAGGAGCCACTCCTCGTCGGCCCAGCGGAACTCGACGGGCACGCTGACCGTTGCCCGGATGCCGTGGAGCATCTCCTCCATGGTCATCGTGCCCTGCGGGCCGTTGGCGATGTAGGTGCCAAGGTGCCCGTCCTCGACCAGCTTCAGCATGAACGCGGCGAGGTCGCGGACATCGATGAACTGCACGAACTGCTCCTGCGGCTTCGCCGCGCGCGGCGCCAGCACCGCTCCGCCCTCGGCGATCCGCGCCGGCCAGTACGTGAACCGCAGGCTGTCGTCGCCGGGCCCCACGATCAGCCCCGGCCGGATCACGCAGGCCTTGCCCGCGCACGCCCGCTCAGCGGCCTTCTCGCACAGCGCCTTGAGCGGACCGTAGGTTTCGCCCGTCAGCTTCTCGGTGGCCGGGTCCTCGATCGTGCTCACCGGTGTCGACTCGTCCGGTGCCACGGAGTTGTCCGACCAGACGGAGATCGTGGAGACGAGCTGGTACATCATCGTCACGGGCGCAAGCAGCTCCGCCGACGCCGTGGTGATGCGCGGGAAGTACGAGGAGTTGTCGATCACCGCATCGAAGCGCCGGCCCTCGGCCTTCATGGTCGATGCCAGGGACTCGAGCGACTTGAGGCCCTCGCCCTTCGCGGGGTCGCGGTCGCCCCGCAGCTGCACGATGCCCTTGTAGCGGTCGCCCGCGAACAGGTTGGGCGCCGTCTTGCCGCGGTTGAAGGTGGTGATGGTCCAGCCCCTGTCGAGCGCCTGGTCGACGAGGTGCGGGCCGAGGAACCCGGTTCCGCCGAGGATCAGGATGTTCATGCCCCACCTCGCGCGGCGTACTCAGCGATTGCCATGCGGGCGAGGGTACTTGTGTCGCTGGCCCGAAGCGCGCTTGCCCCAAAAACGGAGTAGGCCTCGATTGCTCGAGGCCACACTCCAAGTTGCCTTCATGGCTCGGTTCCCTTCGAGCCGTTCCGGCGTTCCGTTGCATCCGAGTTTCCCGTTCGGACGCTCCGGTTTGTCGCTCGTCGGCCGGTTTCCCGTCGGCTCTCGAGCTCCCCAGTCTGCGTTGCCGGTTTCCCGTCGGCTTGCTGACTGTCCTCCCACCCATCCAAACGAGAATCGCGGTGTCGATCCATCACGCTGCGGGGAAGATTTTCCCCGGATTAGATTGTCCAATAATACTACGCTTTGGAATCCTTGAGGAAGGTCCGCGGCCACTCAGGCCCGTAGTACCCTCGCCGCATGACGTCCTCCCCGCCGCGTGAGATCGTGACCGAGGGGCTGCGCAAGTCCTTCGGCGGCAAGCCCGTCCTCCAGGGGGTCGACCTCACGATTCGGTCCGGCGAGATGGTGGCGATTGTCGGCGGCTCCGGGTGCGGCAAGACCGTGCTCCTGAAGCTCATCATGGCGCACTTCCCGCCCGATGCGGGCAAGGTGCTCGTGGCCGACCATGAAGCGCCCCTCGATCCCTCCGGTGCGCCCCCGCTGGTGGACATGGCCGCACTGGACGACGCGGGCCTCGACCGGATCCGGACCCACTGGGCCATCGTGTTCCAGCGCAACGCGCTCGTCACCGGCGACGTCTTCCACAACCTCGCGGTCCTGCCGCGCGAGGTCAAGGGGATGGCCGACGCGGACATCCTCCCGCTTGCCCGCAAGGCGCTCGCCGACGTCGGCCTCGACCCCGATGCCGTGATGCACCGCGACCGCGAGGAGCTCTCCGGCGGCATGGCCAAGCGGGTGGCCGTTGCGCGGGCCATCGTGATGGACCCGGTGGTCATCATGTACGACGAGCCCACCGCGGGGCTCGACCCCGAGATGTCGGCGCAGATCCAGGAGCTGATCGGCGCCACCCACCGCGCGCAGCCCTCGTTCGCCGCCGGCCGCACGGGTGCCGCCCGCACCAGCGTCATCGTCACGCACGACACCGAGCTGCTGCGCCGGCTGCGGCCCCGGGTGGTGATGCTGCATGGCGGCCGGGTGCTGTTCGACGGTTCGTTTGACGAGTTTGCCGCCAGCGATGACCCGCACATCCGGCCATACCGGGCCCAGATGGGCACGCTGCACGACAACGGCGGGTGAGCCGAGCGTGGACGGACGGCGCCTCGGCCGGCGGGCGGCGGCTAGAGTCCCCGGGGACCACCGCATGCTCGCCGTCGCCTCCGAACTTCCCCTCCTGACGACGCTCGCCGCAGGGCTGTTCTGTGCATGGGTGCTTGGGATCGTGACCCAGCGGTTGGGACTGTCGTCGATCGTCGGGTACCTGCTTGCGGGCGTGGTGATCGGGCCCCGAACGCCGGGATTCGTGGGGGACGTCGGCTTGGCCCAGCAGATGGCCGAACTCGGGGTGATCCTCCTGATGTTCGGCGTGGGGCTTCACTTCCACATCAGGGACCTGTGGGCGGTGCGGAGGATCGCGATCCCCGGCGCCATCGTCCAGAGCGCGGTGGCCACCGGTGCCGCCACGGCACTGCTGATGGCGTGCGGGTGGGATCCTGCCTCCGGCGTGGTGATCGGAATGGCGATGTCCGTCGCCAGCACCGTGGTGCTGATGCGGGTGCTCGCCGAGCGGGGAATGGTCGCGTCCGCCCCGGGGCACGTCGCCGTGGGCTGGTTGATCGTCGAGGACATCCTCACGGTGCTTGCCCTGGTGATCGTCCCGATGATGGCGACCGGCGTCGACGAGGCCCCGGGTTCATCGGGTGCAATACAGGATCCGTGGTGGCTGACCATGGCCTGGGCCATGGGCAAGGTCGCGGCGCTGGTCGCCGTGGTGCTCCTCGGCGGGTCGCGGGCGGTCCCCTGGGTCCTCGAGAAGGTTGCGAGGCTGCGTTCGCGCGAACTCTTCACCTTGACGGTGCTGGTGCTCTCGGTCGCGATCGCCGTCCTGTCGGGGCAGGTGTTCGGTGCCTCCATGGCGCTCGGTGCGTTCCTCGCCGGGATCGTGGTTGGACAATCCCCGACCAGTCACCAGGCCGCGGCCGACGCGCTCCCGATGCGCGACGCGTTCGCCGTGCTCTTCTTCGTCTCCGTAGGAATGCTGATTGACCCGTCCTTCGTGCTGGAACAGCCGGGGCTGGTGCTCGCCGGGCTGGCCGTTGTGATGGTCGCGAAGCCGCTGGTGGCGGTGGCTCTGGTGGCGGTGCTCGGGTACCCGGTGCGCACTGCGCTGGTGGTGGCCATCGGGCTCGCGCAGATCGGTGAATTCTCCTTCATCCTCGGCCAAGTCGCGAGCGACCATGGCCTCCTTCATGACGGGGGCATGGACCTCTTAGTGACCGTGGCCATGATCTCCATCACCCTCAACCCGCTGCTCTTCCGCTCCATCGAACGGATCGAGCGCGCAGCCAAGGCCGTGCCCGGACTCTGGTGGCTCCTTGAAGGTCGGCATGCGCGTGCATCGGCCGCCGCTGCGCCGCCCGTAGCGGCTACCGACGGAGCGACCGCTCCCCGCGCGGTGATCGTCGGCTACGGGCCGGTGGGGCGGTTGGTCGATGCGTTGCTCTCGGAGGCCGGGTTCCGGACCGTCGTGGTCGACATGAACATCGACACGGTCCGGTCGCTGGCCGCCAAGGGACACCCCGCCGTGTACGGCGACGCCGCTCGCCCGGAGGTGCTCGAGCGCGCGCGCCTTCGCGGAGCGGCGTGCATGGTGCTGTCCCTCAGCCAGCCGGGGGGCATGGCGGGCATCGTCCGCACGGCACGCGAGATCGATCCCCACGTGGACATCATCGCGCGCACGCGCTTCCTGGCGGAGCGCGATGCGCTGGTGGCCTCGGGAGCCAACATCGTCGTCGTGGAGGAGGGCGAGGCAGGCACGTCCATCGCGCGCCACGTCCTGCGGCATCAGGGCCGGGACCCCGCGACCATCGACCGTCTCGTCACCGCGATGCGTCGCCTGTGGAGGATGGACGGCTGAGCGAGGCGTCCGTCCTCGGGTCTCCATGGTTGCGCCGCGCAACGTCGATGCTGAGCTCGATGTCGTCCTTGCCCACCTGCAGTCGCTCCAGGGCAAGGCGCCCGAGGGCCAGGGCCAGCTCCATCTCCCCGACGACGGCGCGCCCGGCTCCCATGCCCTCGAGGAACCGGCGGTCGTCCTCGCTGTGGCTGCGCGCCAGGACCCGGACCGGCGCACCGACCTGGCGCACGTGCTCGATCGCGCGGCGAGCCGCCATGCGGTCGGGCATGCAGAGCACCAGCAGGCTGGCGGTCCGGACGCTGGCGCGGTCGAGGACGGCGGGGGTGCTGGCGTCGCCGAGGATCGCGCCGGTTCCTTGCTCCCGGAGGAGATCCACCTGCCGCGCGTCCTCCTCGATCACCACGCAGGGCTTGCCGTGCCGCTCGAGAAGCGCGCGGACGATGCGTCCCACCCGGCCATGCCCGCAGATGATGGCGTGCCCGGACGCCTCCGACTGCGCCCCGGGGGCGGACTCCATGGCATCGAGGATCGCCGTCGCCGGCCACGCGCGCCGAACGAGCGAGGGAACCCATGCGTGCACGAACGGCGCGAGGAGCACGGAGAGCACGGTCGCGCCGAGCAGCGCGTTGAAGACCTGCATGGTCAGCGCGCCCTGCTCGAGGGCGATGCTCGCGAGCAGGAACGAGAACTCGCCGGACTGCGCCAAGCCGACGCCCACGAGGACCGACACGCCGGCGGAGCACCCGAGCAGCCTCGCGAAGAACGTCGTCACCGCGCCCTTCACCGCCACGATGAGCCCGAGCGCGAGCAGCACGAGCGGCCAGGACGCCGCGATCGCCGCCGGATCGATCAGCATCCCAATGGAGACGAAGAAGATGCCCGAGAAGATGTCGCGGATCGGGGTTGCGTCGCCGAGGATCCGGTGCGCGAGATCGGACTCGCCGACGACCACCCCCGTGAGGAACGCGCCGAGGGCGAGGGACACCCCGAGCAGCGACGCGCCTCCCGCCATGGCGAGCGCGAGCGTGATCACCGCCAGGGCGAAGAACTCCCGGCTTCGGAAGGCCGACGCGCGCCGGAGCATCCTCGGGAGGAGCCAGAACGCTAGGGGCATGACCACGAAGAAGAAGATCGCGGCCCTTCCGAGCAGCGCGCCGGCATCCCCGGTCTCGGACGAAATGAAGGCGAGGAAGGCGATGATCACCACGCTGGAGATGTCCTGGACGGACGACCACGCCAGTGCCAGGCGGGCATGCCGGGTGTCGACCTCTCCTCGGTCCGCGAGCACCTTGCCCAGCACCGTGCTCGACGAGTTGGAGATCACCGCCCCGAACGCGTACGACTGGATGCCGGTCCAGCCCAGCAGGCGGCCCACCAGGTACCCGATGCCGATCATGACGCCGACCTGGAGGAGCCCGCCGCCGACCGCCACCCGGCTGGCCCGCACGAGTTCCTTGAGCGACAGCTGAACCCCGATCACGAACATCAGGAACACGATGCCGATCTCGGCAAGCTGCGAGATTGCGCCTGCGTCCCCGAGGATCCCGGGCGTGAACGGGCCGATGGCGACGCCCGCGAGGACGTAGCCGACGATCACCGGCTGTCGCAGCAGCAGGGCCGCCGCCGCTCCGAGAAGGGCGGCCCCCAGCGCCACGACCAGGTGGAGGACGAGCGCGCCGTCAGCCATGGGGCCGTGGCGATGCGTGGACGCCGTCATCCGGGGCCGCGCGCGCCACCTTGCGCGGGTCCACCAGGTTGCGGGCCGGAACGCTCCCGGAGCCCAGCCCCGCGGCGTTCTCCATGGTGGTCGCCGCGATGGCGCCCAGGGCCTCCTTGGTCAGGAACGCCTGGTGCGCCGTGATGAGCACGTTGGGGAAGGTCATCAGCCGCACGAACACGTCGTCCTGGATGACCGTCTCGGAGAGGTCCCGGAAGAAGAGGTCGCCCTCCTCCTCGTACACGTCCAGGCCGACGGCGCCGAGGTGCCCCGCCTTCAGGGATCGGATCAGCGCCTGCGTGTCGATCACCGCGCCCCGGCTGGTGTTGATGAGCATCGCCCCGGGCCTCATGGACCGGAGCGCGGGCTCATCGATCAGGTGGTGCGTGGCCGGCGTGAGCGGGCAGTGGAGCGACACCACGTGCGACTCGGCGAGCAGTTCCGGGAGCGGCACGTACGCGACGCCCATCCCGATGCAGTCGGGGTTGGGCGATGGGTCCGATGCGAGCACCCGGCAGCCGAACCCGAGCAGGATGCGGCAGGCCACCTCGCCGATCTGGCCGGTCCCGACGATCCCGGCGGTCTTGCCGTGCATGTCGAAGCCGATCAGGCCGTCGAGCGAGAAGTCCTGTTCGCGCACGCGGTTGAAGGCCCGGTGGAGCTTCCGGTTGAGGGCCAGCATGAGGGCCACCGCGTGCTCCGCCACCGCATGCGGCGAGTAGGCCGGCACCCTGGCCACGGTCAGGCCCAGGGCTTGCGCGGCCGCGAGATCGACGTGGTTGAAGCCCGCGCAGCGCAGGGCGAGGAGCCGGGTGCCGCCAGCCGCGAGGATCCGCAGCGAGGCCTCCGACGCGTCATCCCCGACGAAGATCGACGCCGCCTCGCATCCCGCGGCGAGCGGGGCCGTGAGCGGGGAGAGCGGAGCCGGGACGGCGAGGAGCTCGATGCCGGAGTTCCGCGCCGCGGTCTCCAGGAACGCTCGCTCGTACTCGCGATGGGAGAAGACGGCGAGGCGCATGGA
>Ga0172367_10004992_pt1 | contig 16208 bp, 16 predicted proteins | sample Lak10m_FD_114542 | JGI IMG/M metagenome (GOLD analysis project Ga0172367, IMG submission 114542) | Freshwater microbial communities from Kabuno Bay, South-Kivu, Congo - kab_022012_10m | ecosystem: Environmental > Aquatic > Freshwater > Lake | place: Democratic Republic of the Congo: South-Kivu...
TGCAGATCGATTACAATTTTGCTAAAGTAGATTCGTCACTTGCACCCTTAACAGTTTCCGTCGGCGATGAACATTTCTTCCGGATTGAAGAACTCATGCATGATGAACCGTGTTTTGATCAGAACCGTGTGTTTGCAGGAGCAGCATGGAAATTCAATAAAATGGTTTCACTTTCGGCGAATACATTCCTGATACATCGTCCCGGCAGTTCCGGATATAACCAGCATCGTATGCTTTGGATTAATCTTATTATCGAAATCTGACATGACTACAGAAAAGAAAAAGAAGACCGTATTTACGGCAGGTCCAATCAGCGCTACCTTCATAGGAGATTCCATTCAAAAGCATACAACAAAAACCACGATCGGTGCACATGACATCTTTCTGGGTCAGGTGCGAGCTGACATGATCAACGGCAAAACAGTGTGCTGCATTGAGTACACTGCAGAGACTGAAATGGCAGAAGAAATATTTCACCAGATTCGTGAAGATGCATTTGCAAAGTACAATCTGACCTGCATGCACATCTATCACAGTCTGGGAAAAGTAAACGCCGGAGAAATCTGTCTGTTTGTTTTTGTTTCATCACCGCATCGCAACGATGCGTTTGAAGCCTGCAGATATATTGTGGAGAGAATCAAGAAAGAAGTTCCGATCTGGGGCAAAGAGTATTTTGAAGACGATTCGTACCAATGGAAAGCCAATAACTGATGATCAGTATTACACATAAACACAATACGCTGCGCAAGGCTATTGCCGCTGCCATCGTTACTGTAAGTTCCCAAGACACAATAGATGCCGTTGTTCAAAAACGCGTACCAAAAGGAGATGTTTTTGAAATGGCAAAAACTGCAGGCTTATTCGCTGTAAAGAAAACAGCGGATATGATTCCCGATTGCCATCCGCTTCCGGTTGAATATACCGGAGTACGATATAACATCAACGGGCTTAACATTGAGATTGAAATGGAAGTTCACACCATTTACAAAACCGGTGTTGAAGTTGAAGCCATGCACGGAGTGAGTGTTGTTGCGTTGACCATGTACGACATGCTGAAGCCGATTGATAAAGGCATAACAATTCAGAACATTCGATTGCTATCGAAGTCCGGAGGGAAATCTGACTTCAAAGACAAATTCAGAAAAGATTTGCGCGGAGCTGTAATCGTATGCTCTGATACAATTTCTGCAGGTCAGAAAGAAGATAAAGCAGGTGCAGCTATTGCAGACAAACTCAAATCCTGCAATGTGACAGTGACAGATTTCAAGGTTATCCCTGATGAAATTGAAAACATTCGTGCAACAGTTACAGCTCTGTGTGCCGCCGGTAATGACATGGTAATACTCACAGGAGGAACAGGCCTTTCGCCACGCGATGTAACGCCGGAAGCACTTGAATCACTTATTGAGCGTCCGGTTCCCGGAATAATGGAATTCGCACGCAGCTACGGACACGATCGTACGCCATGGTCGATGTTGTCGCGGGGAGTTGCTGGATTCAGAGGTAAAACATTAATCCTTGCTTTACCCGGATCAACAAGAGGAGCATCAGAAACAATGGACGCTTTGTTCCCCGATCTTCTGCATGTGTTCAAAATTGCAGGAGGCGGAAGACACGATTGAGCAGATTGAAAGATGAAAAGCAAACTGAGATATCACCGATTGATTGTAATCAGTATTGTAATTACTTCCATCTGGCTTACCTATCGCGGAGTGAATGCCGACTGGAAATATGAAAACGGTCAGCAAAAGGTTTCCGGTTCTCGTGCCGATCAAGTAAACGAAGGAATCTGGACATGGTATTATCCTTCCGGCAAGAAAAGAATGGAAGGAAACTTTTCTCAAGGCAAACGAGAAGGTAAATGGACTGTATGGTATGAAAACGGCGCTATTCTCAGCATCACGAACTATTCAGAAGATCAACTGAATGGTCCTTTTACCAAATTTCACACAAACGGAAAAATTTCAGAAGCAGGAAATTACAGGAACGATCAGATTGACGGAAATGTAATTCGCTATGAAAAAGAAGGTAATCAATTACCATAACTTCGACTTAAAAAACGTATCCCGCTCGAAGCGGGATACGTCCTCAACTCACAACAACACTATTCCGGCAATTCAAATCTGGAGGAACTGATCTCTCCGCTTCCGATGCTTTCTACAATCACTTCAAGAAATACGCTGTCGCTTTCTTTCTGAATACTGCGTGATATGATCTTTCCTTCGCCAACAACAACATCATCTGAAACCGAATTAATCGGATCACCTACACGTAGCATAAATGGATAACGAATCGTAATTTTCTCATCTTCCGACTGAGCGAATCCAAGTGCTGTATCAAAAAGCAGTTCTTCAAACTTTTCAGCCAGCATTTCCTGAGAAAGCTCCTTCTTCGCTTCGTCGTTGAGCTGATTGGTCCATGATAACATTTTTGACGCGGCCTCCGTAGCCAGCGGTTTTCGCATGAACTCCGGAAACGGTGAGCGAACATGTTCATGATCCGTATACCAATACTCAAGTGATGCGGAAATCATTCCGGGATCAAGAAAAGATTGTTCGGCCAGTTTTTCAGATAATGTTGCAGCGTTCATAAAATTGTTTTTTAACCGATGATTTCCTGTTCCAGTTTTTTCGCAAGCGGAAAAAGTACGTTATTCTCCAGATGCACGTGCATGTGTAAGTCCTGTTCAAATTCCTTAAGACTCAGATAACTTACACGGAATGTGTTACATGCTTCAGGCGGGACAGTATATCCGTTTGTAATTTCACTGATCTCACGAAGCAGATTGCCCGCATTTTCGTGCTCCGCCTCCATCATGTGAATCGGATTGGCAACAGTTCCGAACATCGGAGGTTCAACCTTGGTGTTATTGCGTTTAGCAAAGGCCAGTGCAGAGATATATGGAAAAAGCACACGTTCTTCCTTCATCATGTGGTGCGTCAATTCATCCGCTACAGCACTGAAATTTGCGTACACTTTTTCCAGTTCCGGATATCCGTGTCCATGTACCTTGTAAACTTTATCAAGATACTGCATGATAACCGGAATTGTGTCGGTCACATACGTATGATGCTTCTTCACGATGTAATTGGCTAAAGCATCGGCATCCATACTGTTAATCAGTTCCGTCACCGTATCCGAGCCTGAAGGAATCTTCGCCAACTCAGCACGAAGTTCGTTTTCGTTGACCTTCTTCTCACGGCATGCATCCGAAATGGTTTTCTTCCCTCCGCAACAGAAATCAATTCCATGACGGGTAAACACCTGCGCTGCACGGAAATCCTTCTTTACGGTCTCTCCGATTGTAATCTGTTCTTCCATAACATTAAGATTTTAATTGTTCCGGTTATGCTTTACGGTGTAAAATTACCTGTAGGCAGGAATCTCTTTTATGATATATATCATACTTGAGTATGATTGCGATCCGAACCAGACAAAGCAAAAAACAAGAGACCGATGAACTGCACAGCAGCAAGTATGAACAGCGCATACACGGAGGTCGTTCGAAAGATAAAACTCACAACCGTTGTATTAATTGTGAGTGCAGTCGGTATGCTTGTCAGTTTTCCTCTGCAGGGATACGCATTCTGGTCAATCCTGTTCTCAACGTTACACATCTTTGCGCAACTGGGTTTTACCTGGATTTTCTTCAAGGAAACAGAAAAGAATCGTGAAATTTCAGTGGTGTTTGCACGCTTTGGTTCTGCAAATGGTTTCTGCTTTGGGTGCGTAGTCAGTGGGGCCTGTTGCAGCAGCAGGTTATGCCGGTCAGCCTCTGTATTTCATGTGTATTTATTTCTATCTGCATTTTCAATACAACGGCTGGATGCTCTTCGCGATACTTGCTCTGCTTCTTCATTTTACGAGTCGAGCAGCAGCTCCGGAACAAGACAGGAAATTGCAGCAAGTCATGCGCATGTTGTTGGGCGGAGTGGTATTCTCTTACGCCGGAATGGCTTTGTGGTGCACGGAATCAATCTGGATTGTAATTGCGGCACTCCTGGGTGCAGTTCTGCAATTGATTGCTCTTATTCAGATGTACAGATTGCTATGGCCGGCTTTGAATCAGTGGTTACGTATTTTACCCTTTGCGGTCAGAATACTATTTATTGTTTCTTTGATTTCGCTTGCAACAAAAGCAATACTGCAGTTGGTGGCGGTGTGGCCGGAACTCAATGATTGGATTGCATCTCAACGAGGTGTTGTCATTGCGTATCTGCATTTAGTACTTCTCGGGTTCATCACAGCTTTTCTCTTAGGTTCATTCGGAATTACAGCCAGGAAGAAAGGCGCGCCGTTTATGATTGCTATTTTTATTTTCGGCACAGCATTCACTCTCACAGAAATTATTCTCGTTTTATCGGCGCCCTTTCCACAAATAATGAGTGAACTTACTAAAGCCTGTGCGGTAACCACTTTCGTGTGAAGAGCGTAACGATGGCGGTAAACACCTAGCATTGCCACGTGAGAGTGCGTGTGCAGTAAAAAGGGGAACTTGATTCCGACCAGACCTCCATTGTGTTGCATATAGCGCAACAAGATGGCCGGTACAACGGCAAGTATTAAAAAGATGAATGCAACGCGCTGCAAAGAGCGCAGCAACGATTCCACTGCGATTATTTGTCCTTAACCAGTTTTCTTAAACCGTTTTCATTAAGAACGCGGATGTTTTTGCGTTCCAGACGAATCAACTTGTGCTTCTCCAGATCACTCAGCATTCGGATAACAGTTTCATAGGTCGTAGATGCAATAGACGCATACTCCTTACGTGAAAGCGTGTATGAAAGCAAGCCTTTATCAGCAGGATCATATCCGAACGCATCCAGATTCCTAAGTATGGCAAATGCAATCCGCTCTTTCATTTCCATTCTGGAAATTCTACGAATTATCATTTCAGTCCTGCGCAATTCCTCCGAAATCAGATTCATATAATAGTAACAGAACTCACTGTTTGTGCGCAGCAAGCTCAGAAAAACATTGATCGGAAGAAAAGACATTTCGCAATCCGTAAGTGCAACACAAGAAGCCGGATAAATCAGATCCTTCCCTATTCCACGCAATCCTACAAGTTCTCCGTCGGAAGCCAGTCGATGAATATGCTCTTCTTTATTATCAACTGAATAGATTTTAACTTTCCCTGTGTTCAGACAATACATTCCGGGAACTTCATCACCCTCAATGAAAATAAGCTCTCCGGCTTTAAATCTTAAAGTTGCGTTGTGCGATTCTATCAATGGGGTCCATTGTTCACCGAGATAACCGGTAAAAGAAGAAAATGATTTGGTTTGTTTGGGCGATTTCTTTTTCGGTACACCACCAGTATTCTTTTTCATATTTTCAATTGCGGGGATTTGCAACTTCATTATCCGCCAATGGCAACCATTGCGCGTTGATTTATATCCGAAGGTACGTCAGCATTGTCATCCGAAGGTTCGTAACCTGCGCGAATTGCCTTCTTTTTCTCAACTGACATTCTGATGAGCGGTTCTATTGCTTCTCCGTTTCGAAATGCCGTTAACAAATCGGTTTCAGCTCCTGAAAACAAACAGTTTCTCATTTTGCCATCGGCAGTCAGTCTCAATCGGTTACAGGTGTCACAAAAAGGATTCGTGATGGAACTGATTACGGCAAAAGAACCTGCGTATCCATCCACCCGAAAATGACGTGCCGTGTCATTCGGTCCATCGATCTGCCGCGTCACCTTTTCACCATAAGATTTTCTTGCCAAATTCAATATCTCATCATAACTCACACAGCGCGATTTGTCCCATTTATTTCCATCGAAAGGCATGAACTCTATAAAGCGGAATTCCACGTTTCTATATCTTGTGTACTCAATGAAATCTATGAGTTCATCATCATTCATTCCTTTCACAAGAACCGCGTTAAGTTTGAGCTTGAAATTCCGTTCCTGCAGCATTTCAATGTTCCGGAGAATACGCTCCGCGTAATCTCGCCGAACAATTGATTTCATACGTTCAGGATTGAAAGTATCAATACTGACATTCAAAGCCCGGATGCCGCATTCCTCTAATACATCAACAAATTGATCCACAAGAACGGCATTCGTAGTTATCGCAATCTCTACACCCATACCGGAAAGCGCGCGTATGATGTCTGCCGCATCTTTCCTGACCAGAGGTTCTCCGCCCGTTAAGCGGATCTTGCGTACACCCAAACGTACAAACTCAGAAGCAATGGCAATAACCTCGTCCTTCTGCATGTAAGCACTTCCCGGCTTGAGTTCAATACCTTGCTCAGGCATGCAGTACACGCAACGCAGATTGCATCTCTCCGTAAGTGAGATCCGCAAATAATCGTGTTTGCGTCCGAATGTGTCAACAAGTGGTTGAACGTTCATTACTTCAGTTTTTTCATTGCCTGTTCACTTACCGCCAGTTCCTCTGTGCTCATCAGTTTATGCGCCAACGGGAACAACGTGTAGTCTTCTCTAAAGATATGCAGTTTCAGCAATTCTGTCAATTCACGCGCATTATCGCTGGCTGTATCAAGTATGAGTGAACGTGACGCCGGGTCAAGAATACGTGTTGCCAGACCATACAGATTGAATGACAACGCGCCTAACTGCACAAAACGCTGATGATCGTCCTCCATGATCTCAATAGCCGTTGTCGGGTTTTCTCCAACGCTGTGCTCGCCGGCTTTCATGAGTTTTTCTCTGAGTACGGGAAAAAAATGTTTTTCCTCACGTGCATTATGCAATAACAGATGCGCATCGAAGAACTTATAGAATGCAGCAAAGGCACTGTTGATTTCAGGATTCATTTTATAACCTGAAGCACGATAATCGCTGATCGATTTATCGAACTGATCGGTAACTTTCAGCAATTCCTGATGCTCTTTCATCAGCAACTGTATCGCGGGATGCATATCCTCGAACGGTATTCCACCAACTGCCGGAGGTGCGTAGGCTTCCGGCGGATCAAACGGAGTGTGCTCCTCTGTATCCAATTCCTTTTCGACGATTCGCTTAAGCGGATCTATCTTGTTCAATTCCTGCATGCCGATATCCATAGCGTTATGTTTGATGGCAAATTACGGTATTCATGTAATATCATGTTATGATATTTATCATACATAAAGTTGATTGAAATTGCGCTACCAGGGATTTGAATATGCAGAATTAACAGCGAGAGATGTATCCGTAAGACAACGCAGAAATGCTACAAGATCTGACATTTCCTGTGCACTGAGATTCAGACCATACACGTGATTCGGTTTTGTCATAATCGGATCAACGGTCGTAGTAATAGCCACTCCCGTATTGTAAAACATCACCACGTCCTCAAGTGTAGCGAAACGTCCATCATGCATATACGGAGCAGTTAGGGCCACATTTCTGAGCGACGGAGTTTTAAACTTGCCCATATCGGAAGGATCTCCGGTTTCACCGTACACACCCCATGTGGCGGAACTGTAAACGGAATCCAGTCCGTTGTTATGGAAGTGATTATCTGTAAACAAACCAATAGGATGACAGTGAAAACAATCTCCCCGTTCCGAACTAAATATTGCGTAACCGCTCAGTTCCTGCATGTTCAGCATTTGCTCAAAGCCCATGTAGCGGTCAAACGCCGAATCGAAGGATACAATCGATCTAACAAACTGCGCCAGAGCGTAGGCTACTTCACGTGATGTGATAACCTCAACGCCGAATACCTTTTTAAACTCCGCACGATAAAAGGAACTGGTGTTGAGTCTGGTGATATCTGTTTGAAAGAACTGATCAACTTCAAACATCATTGCATCTTCAAGCATTCCCTGCACATGACCATTCCATAGAAATGCAAAATTCCAACCGAGATTAATGTGGGGCAGACTGTTCTCCGTTGAATCGCTGAAACTCAAACTCTGATTGTGGCATGACGAACAGCTTTGACCGCTATTCGAGAGCAAGGTATCATAATACAATCTGCGTCCAAGTTCAACACCTTCATTCGTCATTGGATTGGCGCCATTTTCCGGAATCTGCGGCACCCAATTCGGATACGCCACTTCATACGGTGTTAATGACGCAGGTTGTGATTCAACGATCTCTTCCTTTCTACAGGAGTACAATAAAGCGAACAGTAACAATGAAACAACAATGCCTCTTCTGATTAATGTTGCCGACTTCATGATCAGTTATTTTGAACCAATGTAAATACATCACTACCGTTGTCCTTGATTTTGCCCATTAATAGTTGATTTCCCATTGTATAGTTCCCGTCATTCATGAAACTGTAACCATGTGGATTCTGAAACCACTCATTAACATCCATTGTCATGGTTGATGTATGGTTGATGTACTTTAATGAAAGCAGAGTATTGCTGCTGCAAGATGGTAAAGCCGCATTCGAACCAAGATGAACGGCAAACCCCCACAGTGTTGCTCCCTGAAAGCGTCCTTCCAGTTTCATGAAGTGATATCCGCCTCCCATAAATTGCGCCCATGCCATGCTCGCGTTCTCCATAGTGTTAGGAAGATAACCCGTTTCATTCCGATTAGAATCAATTCCAACATGACAAGTCATTCTGTTATAAACTCCGGGAACGATACTGTCAAGATGAATAATCGTTTGTGGATTTTCACGCGCGTTTACGTAGTAAATACCATTATCGTAATATCGCGATCCATCTGTACCATAAAGTGTTATTCCTGAGATGTAATATTCCAGATGTTCAACCTGATAATCTTCTCCGGCTGCGTTCTGATAAACCAATGTATCATAAGCCAATGGTGTGCCTCCACAATTGTGCCGCAGCTGAATGAATAGTTCGGCATAATTAGGGTTGTATGATTCCGTGCGACAGGAAGCCAGTATCAGTATCGCTACGACAGTAATAATACAGGTCGTTTTTCTCATGATAAGAAAACGCCCCCGATGCAATCAGGGGCGCTGATTAATTGTGTTTTATTTTTCTGATTTAAAAATGCTCGGCTTGAAGATCACCATCGCGTAAGCCCAGTTGTTCAATCCCTCAAACTTTCCTCCTCCTCTTTGAAACGCCATGCTCTCAGTTGCAAGCATGTGTGAATAACCGAACTGGAAGTTTACACCTTTTGTTAGCTTATAGTTGAATGTGATATCAATCTCAGTTCCCATACCCGCTGATGCAGCTTTGATTTCACCTGTATTCGCCAATGTGGAATCATCAATAATGTCCGCTGCTGCCATGAAATAATGTACATCAGCCTGCACCCAGTAATTTTCAGAATTGTAGCGCACTTTCACGTATGGATTGATAAGTCCGGTTTGCCCAACGTAATTCCCCACATAGAAGTAATCCATGTAACCGTTGAACTTGTGGTTCGTTCCGTAATACGGATTGAATGCATGATTTACTTCATTATACGCTTTTGTAGTGTCGGTCTGACTGTTTCCTGAAATGTACTCGCCGCCCACAGTGAAACCGAACGCCTTTGATGGCATAAAGGTGAACTCCAGTGCTCCGTACATGCCCATTACTGATTTCGGAGTAGTATCATTCAATGCACTTGTCATTGTGTTCTCTTTTCCGAACTGACCGTAAGCCGCAGCATTCAGTGCCATTTTGTTGAACGCATCTTTACCTTCTCCTTCAACTTTCTTCCAGGTGAAACGGAATCCGGCTGTCTGACTGAAAACGGTATAGAAATTCTGAACGCCCTGATAGTTGGTATAGTTAAACTGCTTTCCGTGATTGAGGAACAAAACGCTCAAACCCATGTTCGGATTGAAGTTGCGGTGATACCAAACATAGCTCATGGTTTTGTAGTTCAACCCTGATCCGAAGGAAGTGGTGTTGGTTTGGACTTTATTCTGATTGTATGTCAAACCGATGTGCAAGGTATTCACAGTATCCGAGAACATGATCAATGCGGCGTCGTGACTACGTGCCTGCATCGCCCAATCCAGATTACCGAGAATGCGTGCATCGTCGTAATCCAATTCCTGACGACCTATGCGGGTGCTCCAATGATTATTGAATGAATACTCTCCCCAACCTTCATGCAACATTATCTTTCCGTCTGCACGGGAAATCTGCGCAGTATCACCCCAAACTCTGACATCCTGTACAGAGAAGAATGTCTTGAACTTTTCAGTCTTATGCGAGAAAATGAGACGACTGCGCTGTTCTATATAAAATGCTGCCGGCTGATCGTCTTTCTGAATGAGATTTCCGAAACCATGCCTGTAGTCAGCGCGCGTGATTACTTGTCCGTCTACACTGAACTGTGCAGATACGGTTCCGGCTGTCAACAGTAACCCCGCTGCTGCTGCCGTGATGTAACTTACCTTTTTCATAAGTATGTGTATTGATTTAAGATGAATCAGCTCGGACGTTCGCATCCTTTACGCTGATAGTAATACCAGTTAATAATTGTTGCAAGCACTGCGAATGCCATCAATCCCCAGAAGAAAGAATTGGCGTTTCCGCTGCTGCCTATAATTGCACCTAATGAAGCAGAGAAAATGAACGGACCGTAAGCTGCAATTGCACCTGTCCAGCCGATAACACCTGCGGCCTGACGCTGGTTGTGAGCAAACACAATAGGATACTGACGGAATGTTGCTGCGTTACCGATTCCTGTGAAGAAGAACAGACCTAACATCACTCCAACGAACATCGGGAATTGCTCCATGCTTGTTGGCGCAACAAGACCCATGCTCGCGAGCATCACTGTTCCGACAATCATTCCAATTCCGCAGAGTGTAGTCAATACAGCGCCTCCGGTTTTATCTGCGATGAAACCGAAAATGACACGGCTTGCAGAACCGATCAGCGGACCGTAGAATGCGAATGCAAGCGGGTCAGGTGCATTCGGGAAATTTCCGTACAGCGATTTAATAAGCATTGGAAATGCAGCGGACAATCCTGCGAATCCACCGAACGTCATAACGTACGTAATAGTGCAGAACCAGGTGTGTTTGTCTTTGAAAATATCCAACTGTTCGCGTATAGACGCTTTTACAGGAACACTCTTAAGCGTGAACCAGCACACGAAGGTCATGATCAGAAGGAACGGTATGTACCAGAATGAAGCTGTTTGAAGCCAGATATTCTTCTCTTTCACTGCTGCAGTTTTCTCGTCATACTGGCGCAGAATCTTCGCGCCCGCCTTCGGATTAATTTTAGAAATCAGTTTCGCTTTCATCTTCGCAGGAATCGCCACAAAAGCTTCAAGCTTATTTCCGTTGTGTGCTTTCAGAACTGAATCTTTCTTCTTATCGAGAGCACCGATAAGTTTCGTTTGAATCGCGCTATCAAGTGAAGTGAATATTTCTGCGTGACGTGTTGAATCTGCCACGGAGATTGTTGTTGTTGCTTCCTTCGGATCTATACTGGTGAATACTTCAGCAGCACCATAGCTTGCAAGTCCGATCATTACGGGAGTCATGAACTGTGCAACGCTCACACCGAAATTCCCAATACCTGCTTGAATACCGAGTGCGGCACCTTTAAGACGCTTCGGAAAAAACAAATTGGTACTCGGCATATAGCTGGAGAAATCGCCACCACCGAAGCCTGATGTGAACGCGAGAATCATGAACACCCAGAATGGTGTTGATGTATCCATTACAGCGAGACCTATACCGATAACCGGTAAAAGCTTAATGAAAGTAGCAATGGATATAACGTGTCGTGAACCGTAAATCGGAATAAGAAAAGTGTGAATGATTCTCAATGTGCCGCCGGCCAATCCGGGCATTGCAGCAAGCCAGAACAACTGATCAGTTGAGAACTTGAAACCGATACCCGGAAGCTTCACCACAACAGCGCTCATCATAAACCAAGTGGCAAAGGAGAATATCAGAGTAATAGTTGTAATCCATAGCGACTTCCACGCTCTCTTCTTACCTTCTTTTTCCCAGAATTCATTGTCCTCGGGATCCCATTTATTGAGCCATGTTGACATAAATAATTGTATTTGGTGAATTGATTAACGAACGATTCTCAGTATCGGGCAATGCGCATCCTTAAATACTTCGTATGTGCGGTTGCCCATGAGCAGTTTTCCTAATGGTGAAACTTTGTGACTTGCGAGAACTATCAGTTCCGCGTTGCGTTCTCTACTGATTGCAACTATTTCCTGTGCAACATCTCCTTGACCGAAAATCGGCTCCACTCTTTCAACTTTCAGTTCTCGGAGTTTGCCGGATTCATTCAAAAGTATTTCGCGTCCTTCATTGATCCATGTCTGCCGGATATTTTCCCACTCCGGAGAATCAGTGGCGAGCACTCCCGTACTATGGAACTTTTCATTCACATACAGCAACAGAACGTTTGCGCCGGTGTGATTTGCGAGATACGCCACCTGAGCGCGGGCTTTCTCCGCCAGTTCAGAATTGCCAACAGGATAAACAATATTCTTGTAAGCGAACGTTGCAGGATTGAGATCTGTAACAGGAACTGTGGTAATTCCATTCGCAACATGCGTCTGAATATCAAGTTCGATTTCCTTCTGAACAACCTTAGCGCGGCCTCCGGTACCAACCCAGGTTTTGGTCCATTTCTTCTGTGCAAAATACAGCACCACAAATGCAACAACTGCCAACGCGATAAATGCATAGAAACCATACTGAAATGACCCTGTGCTGCCTTTCGAAATCCCCATTGCGTTCGGAAGGAAGCTTCCACCCAGTGCTCCGATCTCTCCGATCATACTTCCTGCTACCGCTGTCGTAAGCGGCCAGCGTAGAGGAACCAGTTGAAACAACGCACCATTACCTGCGCCAAGTGCTGCGAAACAAAGCATAAACATTATCGTTGTCAGCATTAAGCCAATCGGGAAACTGCACACAAACATTGCAATAATCACTACTCCGAAAATTCCCATCAGCGTATTAATACCGCCCCATTTATCAGAAGCCCATCCGCCCACAACACGAACCGCACTTCCCATTAATGCAGCCAACATTGTCAACTGTCCTGCCTCGACTTTAGTTACACCGAACTGATCGTGAAAATATGTTGGCAGGAAGTTGGACAAACCGATAAATCCACCGAATGTGATAATGTAAACGAGGTTGAACACCCATCCGTCCTTCTGAAACAAACATGCGAGATGTTCCTTGAGCGATTGCTTTTCGCGATCCGGCGGCTCCTTGGCAAATATGATCATCACCACTATGGGAATAAGCATGAACAAAGAAGCCATTCCATAAACTGCCTGCCAACCGAACTTCATTGCCAGTGGTGGAGCAAATAACATTGCCAACACGGTACCACTGTTGCCGGCTCCTGCAATTCCCATTGCGAGTCCTTTGTATTTCGGAGGAAACCATCCGGAACCCAGAGAGAGTGCAACACCGAAACTAGCACCTGCAATCCCGAGAAGAACTCCCATCTTCAGTACGTCGGAATAATCTTCCACCATGTAGTAACCGAAAAGCATTGCAAAAAAGACGAGCGTCATTTCCGTCAATGCAGCATTCTTTCTGCCGATATACTGTGCAAGCAGCCCTAAGGGAAAGCGCATGATCGCACCGGCGAGGATCGGAACTGAAATCATAAATCCTTTTTCCGCAGGAGAAAGATTGAAAGATTCACTGATGAACGGAGCCATTGCACCATTAAGAACCCAGATAGCGAAACAGAAGTCGAAGTAGAGGAACGCAGAGAATAGTGTTGGCGCGTGACCTGCTTTTAGAAATGTTTTAAAGCTTCCCATATACGTTTGATTTAACGGAACAAATGTATCGGGCAGCTTTGACGTAAAGTATGACAATTGACGCCGTGCATTATGATCTTTATCAGATCATGGCTTATGCCATATTTAATTTTGCGCCACTTTTCATTGACATAATCTCATTTTTAATACTTGTCGCTACAACCATTACTTTGAGAATATCTTAAATAATAAAGATTCAAAGAGGCGGGAAATAAGCAGCGGCGTCTTAGAACGTTAATGACAATACATGCAAAATGTCATATGCGAAATCGGCATATCTACAAATCAAGTGCTCGCTGCATGACATATATCATAGTAATAGATTTTGCGGTTTCAACTTGCTTAAATGAAAGCAACTTACGCCGAATCTCCGTAACTATATTATATCATGTTCTGATATATATCATACTTAAAATTGAGCCCCCTCATTTTACCCGCGATACTCAACAGCAACCTTTGTCCCGTGAGTTGTTTCGAAACACGTTGATTACTTAATCCAGAATAACAATTATGAAAAGTCTGCCGAAAAAATCAAAGTTCCTGGTACGGATTATCTCCGTAAGCGCAATAGTGCTGAGCCTTGCTGCCACGGACGCTTCAGCACAGGATGGTGAAGCCAAGTTCAAATCCACATGCGGTTCCTGCCACTCTGTTGGTGGAGGGAAACGTGTTGGTCCGGATCTTCAGGGTGTCGGAGAACGCCGCAAAGAAGATTGGCTAATCAATTTCATTAAGCATCCGCAACAGATGATCGACTCTGATCCTGAAGCAAAAACCATGGCCGCTGAATTTCTTCCTGTTGTAATGCCTGATCAACCGCTCACTGATGACGAGATCAAAGCCATTCTGGGCTACATCAACGGCGGTGCAGCAACGGCAACAGCAGAACCAGAAGTACCGGCACGCGCAACCGCAGATGCTACTAAAGAAGAAATCGACTTTGGTCGCCAGCTGTTCACAGGCGTGGCTTCCTTTGAAGAAGGCGGAGCTTCCTGCATCTCTTGTCACAACGTAAACTATAAAGACGTTGTGCCTGGCGGACTTCTTGCCAAGGATCTGACAGAAGCGTGGTCAAGAGTTGGAGAAGACGCAGGTCTTATGGGTATTCTGGGCTCGCCGGCATTCCCTGCAATGCAACAGGCATACGCCGATCACAAACTCTCTGAAAAAGAAATCTTCGCGCTTACCGCATTCCTTAATAAGGTGAATTCAGATAAAGCCAATCAGGTTGCCACAATGAATCCGCTTCACTACGGAGGCATTGCGGGAATTGTAATTGTGTTTGCTTCCATTTTCCTGGTGTGGAATAAACGTAAGCGCTCAGGAGTGAAGCACGATATCCTTAACAGACAAATCCGTTCCAAATAAATCCTAAACAACTAACTAATCATTTCAATTATGAGCTGGATAGAAGACATTATTTCTCCGAAAACCCGCAAGTGGGAGGAGTTCTACCGCAATCGCTGGCAGTACGACAAAGTTGTACGAAGCACGCATGGAGTAAACTGCACAGGCGGATGTTCATGGAACATTCACGTTAAAGACGGAATTGTTGTTTGGGAGACTCAGGCACTCGATTATCCGTTACTCGAAAACACGTTGCCTCCGTACGAACCACGCGGATGTCAGCGCGGTATTTCATATTCATGGTATCTCTACAGTCCGATCCGCGTGAAGTATCCGCTTATTCGCGGTGCTCTGCTCGACGCATTCCGCCGTCTTCGTAAAGAAACAGGTGATCCGATCAAGGCTTGGGAAAAACTGCAGAACGATAAAGATGCCCGTGCTCGTTATCAACGCGCACGAGGCAAAGGCGGATTCCGTCGCGTGAAATGGGATGAAGCGGTTGAACTCATCACTGCTGCCAACCTTTATACTATTAAGAAGTACGGCCCGGACCGCGTGATAGGCTTCTCTCCTATTCCTGCGATGTCCATGCTGAGCTACGCTTCAGGTGCACGCTATCTGCAGTTGCTGGGTGGTGTGAACCTCTCGTTCTACGATTGGTACTGCGATCTTCCAACTGCATTCCCTGAAATCTGGGGAGAACAAACTGATGTTTGCGAAAGTGCCGATTGGTACAACTCCAAACTCTGCGTTTCAATGGGCGCTAACCTGGGAATGACACGTACTCCGGATATTCACTTCTTCTCGGAATCAAAACACAACGGAACAAAAACCATTGTGATGTCTCCCGACTTCAGCATGGTGGCGAAACACGCCGATCAATGGATTCCTGTTCACGCAGGCAGCGATGGTGCATTCTGGATGGCAGTAACTCATGTGCTGTTGAAAGAGTTCCACGTTGATCGTCAGGTTCCGTACTTCATCAACTATGTGAAGCGTTACACGGACTGTCCGTTCCTCGTTGAATTAGAGAAACAAGGCGACCATTACGTGCCGATGAAACTTGTTCGTGCGAACCGACTTTCAAAATATAAAAACGTTGAGAACGGAGAATGGAAATTCCTGAATCTCGATGAGAAAACAGGAAAACCTGTAATGCCGAAAGGTTCTATGGGTCAACGTTGGGACAAAGAGAAAACAGGCA
>Ga0172367_10004993_pt1 | contig 16206 bp, 14 predicted proteins | sample Lak10m_FD_114542 | JGI IMG/M metagenome (GOLD analysis project Ga0172367, IMG submission 114542) | Freshwater microbial communities from Kabuno Bay, South-Kivu, Congo - kab_022012_10m | ecosystem: Environmental > Aquatic > Freshwater > Lake | place: Democratic Republic of the Congo: South-Kivu...
GATGTCGGCCGGGTCGCCGCCATCGGCAGCGTGGCGCTGACCGAAAAAATGATCGTCGAGCGTTACTCGCATGTCATGCACATCGTCTCCAATGTGGCGGGTTCCTTGCTGCCCGATAAAAACGCCTTCGACGTCTTGGCAGCGACCTTTCCGGCCGGCACCGTCAGCGGCGCGCCGAAAATCCGCGCGATGGAAATTATCGACGAATTGGAACCGGTCAAACGCGGCATCTACGCCGGGGCCGTCGGCTATCTCGGCTGGTCGGGCAATTTCGATTCCGCCATCGCCATACGCACGGCGGTTATCAAGGACGACACGCTACACATACAAGCCGGCGCCGGCATCGTTTACGATTCCGTTCCGGCCAATGAATGGGAGGAAACCTTAAACAAGGGCCGCGCCATATTCCGCGCCGTCAGCATGGTCGCGGCCGGCCTGGAAGGAGAAAACGCATGAGCATCAACCTCGTCATGGTCGATAACTACGATTCGTTCACCTACAACCTGGTGCAATATTTCGGCGAACTCGGCGCCAAAGTCACCGTCGTCCGTAACGACCAAGTCGGCGTGGAAGATATCGAACGCCTGTCGCCCGATAAAATCGTCATCTCGCCAGGGCCTTGCACGCCCAAGGAAGCGGGCGTTTCCGTCGCCGCCATCGAACACTTCAAAGGCGTCAAACCGATTTTGGGCGTCTGCCTGGGCCACCAAAGCATAGGCTATGCGTTCGGCGGCAACATCATCCACGCCAAAAGCATCATGCACGGCAAGACCTCGGCCGTTTATCATAATGATTTAGGCGTGTTTAAAGGCTTAGGCAATCCGTTCACCGCCACCCGCTACCACTCTCTCGTCATCGAGCAAGCCAGCCTGCCGGATTGCTTGGAAATCACCGCCTGGACTCAGGACGAGACCGGCGCCATCGACGAAATCATGGGCGTGCGCCATAAAACCTACGACATCGAAGGCGTACAATTCCATCCCGAATCCATTTTGACCGAGCACGGCCATGATTTGCTGAGGAATTTTTTGGTTAGATAATGCTGCTGAGCGTGAAAAATTGTAGGGTACGCACCGCGTACCTTTCTTAAATGATGGGGGTATTGAGAAACTCTCAAAAGGTACGCGGTGCGTACCCTACATTGTTTCTCTCATCCGCTTTATTGAGCAGTTCAGATTTAACTATTACCAACAGTTCCGTGGAGTGAAAAAGCCTGTTTTTTCACTCCGGCCAACCGCTAACCATTTTCCAACCACGCCAATTCCTTTTCGGAAAACCCCGCCCGCAAACGAATTTCTCGGTTAAACGGACCCTTGGGCCGACCGCCCAGATAATACCGCGCGATCATGTCCCGGTAATGGCTTTCCGGCTCCAAGCCTTGTCGATGGCAAAGCGCTTTGAACCAATACGATCCACGTTCGACATGGCCGATTTCGTCGGTCAAAATCCGCTCCAATACCGCCACGCCGGCCTCATCGCCCAATTTTTTAAACTGCGCGATCAAACCGGGCGTGACATCCAGGCCGCGCGCCTCCAAGCAGCGCGGCACCAAGGCCAACCGGGCCAAGACGTCGTGAGCGGTATCGCGGGCGTGATCCCATAAGCCGCCGTGGGCGGGCAAGTCGCCGTAATCCAGCCCCAAGCCCTGTAAGTGCGTCCTAATTAACGCAAAATGTTGCGCCTCCTCATCGGCGATACGCAGCCAGTCTTGATAAAATCCCTTAGGCAATCCGGGGAAACGGTAGACAATATCCCAAGCCAGATAAATGGCGACGAACTCGATATGGGCGATGGCATGGAAAAAAGCCTGGACGCCGCCGGGGGCGGTCAGTTTGCGGTTGGGCATTAATCTAGGCGGTAGCCATTGCGGGCGCGGCGGGAATACGACCCCGTCGATCGCCATTACCGGCCAAGCCGCCGGCAGGTCTAGCTGGCCGGATTCCAGGCGTTGCCAAGCCAGATGGGTCAGCGCCAGTTTTTCATCAATCTCCGGAGCGTAAAGACACGCCTCGGCTAATTCAAACAGAGTATCCATTATGATTAAGGCCTTGGATTTTTTAGTGTTATTAGCGTACTGCCTTTTTATTTACAGTTTATCCAATCAGGCTACCTTAACCCCGCCCATGCTGTTCGACTACATAGACAAGTTTTATCATGCCGGGGCTTATTTTGTCCTGGGGCTACTGCTTTGGCGCACGTTACGACACGCCACGCAGTCGCCGATTATTCTGGCTTTGTTCTGCGCCGGCGCGGGCAGCCTGTTCGGCGCGACCGACGAATGGCATCAATCTTTTGTGATAGGCCGAAACTCCGATATTATCGACTGGTTGGCCGATAGCATCGGCGTGAGTCTGGCGGCTTTATGCCTTTATCAATACCAAAGGTTTTGGCTAAAATAAACAGTTTCTTAAGGAGCTCTCTATGTCCAAAAACATTCAAGTCATACGCCGTGGCGGCGAGGCCCTGATACCGTTTATTGCCGACCTTGCCCGTTTAAGAATTCAAGTGTTCCGCGATTTTCCGTATTTGTACGACGGCGATTTGGATTACGAAAAAAAATATCTACAAACCTATATCGACAAGCCCAACAGCGTCATCGTCCTGGCCTTGGACGGCGAGCATGTGGTCGGCGCCTCCACCGCCTTGCCGATGCGCGATGAAACCCCCGAATTGCAAAAACCGTTCATCGAACACGGCTACGACCTTAACGACGTGTTTTATTGCAGCGAATCGGTACTGGATAAAAACTACCGAGGGCTAGGCATAGGCGTACGCTTTTTTGAAGAGCGCGAGGCCCACGCAGCCGAGCTGGGCGGTTTCAAGCACATCACTTTTTGCTGTGTGGAACGCCCCGCCGACCATCCGCGCCGCCCCGCCGATTATGTGCCCTTGGATGCGTTCTGGAACAAGCGAGGCTATTTCAAGCACCCGGAACTGCGCACCGAGTATGTCTGGAAAGACCTGGACGACACCGAGGAAACCCCCAAGCCGATGACTTTTTGGTTGAAACATGAACGTTAAAATCGCCACCGCCCAATACGACATCAGCTTCTTGGCCGACTGGCGGGCCTATTGCGACAAAAGCGAACGCTGGGTGGCCGAGGCCGCCGCCGGGGGCGCGAACATTTTGTTGTTTCCCGAATACAACAGCATGGAATTGGCGTCCTTGTTCGGCCAGGAAGTCTATTCCTCGCTGTCCGGGCAACTGGCGGCAATGCAAACCGTGTTAAACGAGTATCTGGCTTTGTTCCAAGCTCTGGCGCAACGCTATCAATGCCTGATCCAAGCCGGCAGTTTTCCGGTGCGCCAGGCATCCGGCCAATACCGTAACCGCGCCTATTTGTTTTTCCCCGACGGCCGGGTCGAATTTCAAGACAAGCTGATGATGACGCGCTTTGAAAACGAACAGTGGCTAATCAGCAGCGGCGAAGAACTGAAATGTTTCGACACCGATTACGGCAAAATCGCCGTCAATATCTGCTACGACAGCGAGTTTCCGCTGTTGGCGCGCCAACAAGTGGCGGCCGGCGCCAACCTGATTCTGGTACCCAGTTGCACCGATACCTTGGCCGGTTACCATCGGGTTAAAATCGGCTGCCAAGCCCGCGCCTTGGAAAACCAATGCTACGTCGCGCAAGCCTGTTTGGTCGGCGAGGCTCCGTGGTCGGAAGCGGTCGATGTCAACATCGGCGCGGCGGCGGTGTACACGCCGGTGGACAGGGGCTTCCCCGACAACGGCGTACTGGCCTGCGGCGAGTTGAACCGGGTGCAATGGGTTTACGCCGAATTATCGCTAGCCGGCATCGCCGCCGTCCGCGCCCAAGGCCAAGTGTTTAATTACCGCGACTGGCCGTTGCAGGAACGTTTTGCGTTAAACCCTCATGCCGCTCCATAACACTTAATAGGCCCGCTTATGTCAGCAACCGCGCCCGAAAATACAACAGCCGCCAACAAAACCGGCAAACATCAATGGCGGTTCAGTCGTTTGGGTGGTTTCGACCAAGTTCAGTTGAATAACAGCCAGGACCTGCTGGCCTTGCCCGAGCTCGACCAAAAGCTTTGGGCGGCGCTGAGCTGCCCGGCCCACGGTTTGCAAATCGACGGCGAGACCTTGGCGTTCCTGGATAGCGACGGCGACGACCGCATCCGCGTCCCGGAAATCACCGCGGCCGTGCAATGGACCAGCCGTTTATTGAAAAACCCGGACGATTTGCTGAAAGCCTACGCCGACCTGCCTTTGTCGGCCATTAACGAGAGCGATGAAGAAGGCCGGCAATTATTGGCGTCGGCGCGCGAGATTCTAAAAAATCTCGGCAAAAGCGATGCCAGTATTCTGACCGCGGACGATTTAGCCGACATCAGTAAAATCTTTGCCGACACCCGCTTTAACGGCGACGGCATCATCCCCGCCAAAGCGGCAGGCAACGACGCAGATCGACAATTAATAGAAGACATCATCAACTGTTGCGGCTCCAACATGGACCGTTGCGGCGAACCCGGCATCGACCGGGACATTATCGACCGGTTTTTCGCCGATTTGACCCTTTATGCCGATTGGTGGCGACAAAGCCAAGCGCCCGCCCCCGAGCACTCTCCGTTTAAGCAAAACCTCGACGCCGCCGCCGAGATTTTTACCCCGCTGAAAAGCAAAATCGACGACTATTTCACCCGTTGCCAATTGGCGGAATACGACCTCCGGGCCGGCGAATTGCTGAACCCTAGCGTTACCGCTTATGAGCCGCTAGCCGGCAAGGATTTAACGGCCGGCCAACCAGAATTGGCGGCCTTGCCCTTGGCCAATATCGCCGCCGGCCTAGCCTTACCGCTCAAGCATGGCGTTAACCCCGCCTGGGCCGACAGGATGGCGGAATTGCGGCGCTGGGTGATAACGCCGTTGTTCGGCGATATTGACGCACTCAGTTTCGAGCAATGGCGGAGCATTTCCGAGCGTTTTACCGATTATTTGGCCTGGCAACAGCAAAAACCCGAGCTTGCGGTCGAGCCATTGGGAGCGGACAGGATTTTGGCTATCCTTGAAGACGGCTCGCGCGATCGGCTCGATGCCTTGATCGCCGAGGATGAAGCGCTCGCGCCCGAGGCCGAAGCCATGGCCTCGGTCAAAAAATTGCTGCTGTACCGCCGCGACTTGTATAAGCTGCTGAATAATTTCGTCAATTTTCACGATTTCTACGCCGTCCACGCCGACGGCATTTTCCAGGCCGGAACGCTCTACATCGACGGCCGCGATTGCCAATTGTGCATCCGTGTCGAGGACATCGGCAAACATTCGGCCATGGCGGCGCTAGGCGGCATTTACCTGGCGTATTGCGAATGCAGGCGCAACGGCGGCACGGAAAAGATCACCATCGCCGCCGCCGTCACCGGGGGAGACGCCGATAATCTGATGCTCGGGCGTAACGGTATTTTCTACGACCGGACCGGACGCGACTGGGACGCCACTATCGTCAAAATTGTCGAGCATCCCATCAGCATCCGGCAAGCCTTTTGGGCGCCATACAAACGCCTGGCGCGCTTCGTCAACGAGCAGGTCGAAAAATTCGCCGCCGCCAAGGATAAGGAAACCCATACCTTGGCCAGCAACCACATCGCCGAAACCGGACAAACAACTACCGAAGCCAAGCCAGCGACGCCGGCGCCGTTCGATGTCGGCCGCTTTGCCGGCATTTTTGCCGCCATCGGCCTCGCCATCGGCGCCATCGGCACGGCGGTGGCTTCCTTGGTCGGCGGTTTTTTAAACCTGGCCTGGTGGCAAATGCCTTTAGCTTTATTCGGCATTATGCTGATTATTTCAGGGCCTTCGATGTTGATGGCGTTCATGAAGCTGCGGCAGCGCAACCTGGCGCCCGTGCTGGACGCCAGCGGTTGGGCGATCAACACGAAAGCCTATATCAACATTCCGTTTGCCGGCACCCTGACCGGCACGGCAAAATTGCCGGCTAACGCCGTGCGCGAGCTGTCCGATCCTTTCGCGGAAAAAGCTAGGCCCTGGCGTTTGTACCTGCTGCTTATCCTGCTCGGCGCCGCTGTTTTGGCATTGGCGCAGCAACAAGGCTATTTCAACCATTGGCCACCGTTTAGCAAAATCGCCGCCGGCAAAAAGAGCTAATATCCGAAGCCATAAGCAAGTACAAAATCATGAAGAACACCGCCCCTAACATCATGCTGGTCTTGCCTAATTTTCCCACGGACCGCCGACTGCAACGGCCCCTGCTTATCTGCCTGCTACCTTTCCTGCTGGCTCATGCCGGACAAGCCAGCGCCAAATGCGACGCCAGCTTCGACGACCTTTTGAAAATGCCGTTTAACCAATTGTTTGAAACCGAGGTCAATGTCGCCTCCAAGGTGTCCACCGACCCGGCCAAGCAACCGGCCTCGGTGACGGTCATCAGCCGCGAGCAATTACAATTAAGCGCCGCGCGCACGCTCAGCGAAGCCTTGATGACGTATGTCCCCGGCTATTTCACGGTGGAAGACCAAGACGACACCATCGCCTCCTTTCGAGGGCTGGCGCCTGATAATAACTCCAAGGCGCTAATGCTGTTGAACGGGCATAACTTGAACGCGGAATGGTTCATGGGGCCGCCGGACGCTATCCTCAACAGCAATAATTTCGACTGGATCGAGCGTATCGAAGTCATCCGCGGACCGGGTTCCGTCACGCTTGGGCAGGGCGCGTTGCTCGGCGTCATCAATATCGTCACCCGCAAGGCCGAGCATCTGGCCCCGAATTGCGGGCAAACCAAAGCCAACCTGATGGCCGGCGCCGGACTCAATAATGCTTGGCAGGGCGGCGGAGAGTGGGCAGTCAACGACCTGGACTATGACGCTTATTTGCATATCCAGGAAAGCGATTACGCGGGCCAGGCCTTGCGCCGCGAAGGCTGGGCTGTGGACAAGGCGTTTTTGGGCGATGCCGGCGGCGTCATCGCCGATGCGGGGCACCGTTTAAAGCGCGCCGACAATCTTAGCCTATTCGGCCATCTACGTTATCATCAAATCAACGTGGACTTACTGCATGTCGACCAAACCCGCGATTTATACAATCTTTACCGGGATCGGGATCAGCTCGAACAGGCCATCACTTATGTCGGCTTGTCCCATAACGCGCGCCTGACCGAAAACATCGAATTGCAAAGCAAGGGCGATGTGGCCGTGGACGATTACACCCTGCATTCGATCAACGGCGACACGGTAACCGGCGGCACCCAGGAAAACCGCTACGGCCTGCAGGAAGTCTTAAGGTTAAATAACTTATGGCAGGGCAATACGCTGGCCTTGGGCGCGGAGTTCCACGCCTACGATTTCGGCCTTGCCAATGACAACGGCGGCAACTTCTTTCTCAACTCCCTAGCCGCCAAAAACCAGTCCGATCCGGCGGCGTTAAACCAAGATTACACCTATGTTTATCCGAACACGGTCGAGGTTTACAGCTTGTTCGCCGAGGACAATTACCAAATAAGCCCATCGGTAACGCTGTTCGGCGGCTTGCGCTATGACGAGCATAGGTTTTGGGGCGGCAATGTTTCGCCCCGCCTGGGCGCTTTTTATTACCCGTGGCAAGACGGCCAATTCCGCTTGTCCTATCAGCAAGGCTTTCGCGGCGCCGTCGGCATCAATTACAGCGGCTGTTGCCGCCATGACGGTTTTCTCAGGGAAGGCAATTTCGACCAAGTAAACGCCGCGCAACTGCCGGGTTACGATAATCTCCAAGCCGTCCGCCCGGAAAAACTGCATAACCTGGAACTGGCGTTTAACCAGCGTTTTAATGCCCACTGGCGATTTGAAAATGTATTATTCTACAATAGGATAGAAAACATCATTGATGTCGGCGTGATCTACGGCGACCGCTTTTCGCCACCCATCACACTGCCGCCACTGGGCAGCGACGTGCCGGGCACTAGCAATAATTATTGGTTTTTTAAGAATAATAACGGCAGCATTGAGCAACTGGGCACCGAAGCCAGCCTGCATTATGCCACCGGCGACTGGGATGTTTCGGCCAGTCATTCATTTGTCGAAGTCATGGCCGCCAGCAGCCAAAATATCGGCAGCATGTATGTCACCAAAGACCAGCAGCAGAAAGCCAGCCCGCAAAACGTGACCCGGCTCAATGTCATCTGGCGGCCACTGGAGCAACTTAGCTTGTCCGCCAATTACCTACACTACAGCGACTGGTCCGCCACCACCGGGCTTAAGGCCGACGGCGGCAATCTGTTGAACGCCAGCGCCAGCTACCGGCCGTGGCGTCGCTTGGAATTGATTGCCAACGTGAAAAATATCCTGGGTGAAAACAACCTCTACCCGATGAACAATAACGCCAACGGCTTTGTCTCTCCGGGGACGCCGGCCTTGGAAACGACGACTTTTTGGTTTACCGCCAGATTAGAACTGCTATAAGGCCATCATATCGCTGTCATGCTTATCCAAAACTCTTCCAAAACCAAGATTAGCCGTGTTACCTGATAAAACTTCCCCGTCGGGCCGAGCATTAATTTTCCGCCGTCTAATGGCAACGGCATTATTGCTCTGTCTGGGGATAGGCAGCCTTGCCGCCTCGACCTCGATCACCAGCAGCAAGGAAGAAGCCATTAAAGCCAGCTATCTCTACAATTTCGCCAAATTCGTCAGATGGCCGTCCGCTTCACCACAGCCGGCCGACAACGGCTTCCATATTTGCGTTAAAGGCGTAAATCCCTTATCGGGCAATATCCGCCTGCTGGAAAACAGACTGATTAACGGCCTTAAAATCGTCGTGGACAATAACGTCTCCGACGAACTCAAATCCTGTAGCATTCTATTCATCGGCGACAGCGAGCAAGCCCGTTTCAAACAAATCTTGATGCAAGCGGCCAACTTGCCGATTTTGACCGTCAGCGACATTCCGAATTTCGCCAATGCCGGCGGCATCATCGGCATGAAGGTGGCGGATAATCGGGTGCGCTTTGACATTAACCTGGCCGCCGCGCAAAAAAACGGCTTGACGATTGATAGCCAGTTATTAAAACTGGCCATGGAGGTCATCAGATGATGCCATCCCTAAACACCCGGCCGCAGCCGCGTAAATATCTGACGCTGGCGCAACAGCTTTCGCTAATCCTGGCGCTCACGACTGGCCTTGCCATCGGCTTAAGCGCCGTGGCCTTCGCCACTAGCATCGCCATTAAAATTTACCAAGAATCCCGTGAACAGATGTCGAGTTTGGCCATGGTCATCAGCCATAACAGCCAAGCCGCGCTGTTGTTTAGGGATGAAGACAGCGCCGCGCTGACGCTCAGCGCGCTGCAAGCCAACCCGGAAGTCAGTAAGGCCTTTATCTACGACGCCAAGGGCCAGTCCTTTTCCAGTTACTCGCGCCATAATCTGGCTAACGCCACAACAACCGGGGATTTCCTAAAGCCGCTGGTGCAGTCACTACTGCCTACTCATTTGATGGTCGAACAACCCATTACCATGGATAAAGAAACGCTAGGACGAGTCGTGCTCTACGCGGATATTTTCCAAACCTGGGTGCAATTGGCCGCCACCCTAGCGGTAAGCCTATTCCTGTCGCTGCTGAGCATGGTCTTGGCCCTGCTGCTAGGCCTGCGCATGAACAAGGCCCTGGCCAAGCCCATCATGGCCTTGGCGAGGGTCGCCGATTATATTGCCAAATATCAAGATTACGGCATCCGGGTCGAAACCGCGGGCGATGACGAAACCAATACCTTAATCAAAAACTTCAACTACATGCTGGAAGAAATCCAGCTCCGCGACCATAGGCTGTTATGCCAACAGGAAGACCTGGCGGCGCAAGTGCAGGCGCGAACCACCGAACTCAATATCGCCAAAAATACCGCGGAATCGGCCAATCGAGCCAAGAGCGATTTCCTAGCCAATATGAGCCATGAAATCCGCACCCCCATGAACACCATACTCGGCGTCAGTTATTTATTGTCCAAAACCGAGCTGAGTAAAAAACAGTCCGATTTCCTGGAAACGATCAATTTCGCCAGCAAGAGCCTGTTGCGGATCATCAACGACATCCTCGACTTCTCCAAGATCGAAGCCAATAAACTGGATATAGAACACAACGAATTCAAGCTGAACACGGTCTTGGACATTTTAACCAGCTTGTTCAGCACCCGGGAAGAACGAAAACCGGTTGAACTGCTGTTTTCCTACCCTCCGACGATACCGCAAGTGCTGGTGGGCGACCCCTTGCGCCTTGGCCAAGTGCTGGTTAACCTGGTCAGCAACGCATTGAAATTCACCGACGTCGGTGAAGTGGTCGTCGCTATTGATGTTCATGAAGAATCCGCCGACGAAATCGTGTTGCGTTTCTCGGTGCGCGACACCGGCATCGGCATGACCTTGGAACAATTGGACATGCTGTTTCAGCCGTTTACCCAAGCGGACAGCTCAACCACGCGCCGCTTCGGCGGAACCGGTTTGGGGCTGGCTATCAGCAAGCGCTTGGTGGAGCTAATGGGCGGAGAAATAACCGCCACCAGCAAACTGGGACTAGGCAGCGAATTCTATTTCACGACCCCGTTCGGCAAAACCCCGGCCCCTCTTACGACCCATCTCTTTACCGACAGCCCCTGCCAATACCGTATCCTCGTGGTTGATGATAGTCCGTCCGCGCAAGCGATTGTCTCGGCCATGCTGACCGAATTTAAGTTTTCCGTGACGACGGTGCCCACGGGCATGGCCGCGCTCGCCGAATTGCTGGACGCCGCGGGCAATCATGGGCAAGCCTATGATTTAGCATTAATCAACCGTTACCTACCGGTATTGGACGGCGTGGCGACAGCCAACCTTATCCGCCGCGACAGCCGCGCGCAAGCGATTAACCTATTATTGATGGTCACTTCCTTAACGGATGAAACGGAATTAAGCCTTGCCGAGCAGGAGTTATTCGATGGCGTCTTATGCAAACCGTTTACCTATTCGGCGCTGTTCGACATGATTATCGGCACGATGGGAGAGGACAAATTCGACCGGGCAATGCCTAAAAGCTCGAAACTTTCGTCGAAAAAAGCCGAAAAAAGTCTACAAGGCCACGTCTTGTTAGTCGAAGATAACAGCATCAACCAGCAAATCGTGCGCGAAATGCTGGAAAATTTAGGGGTCACCGTCAGCATCGCCGACAATGGCTTGGAAGCCGTGGAGAAAATCCATTCGGAACGCTTCGATCTAGTTTTGATGGACATCGACATGCCGACCATGGACGGCTACAAGGCGACGGAAATCATCCGGCGCAGCTTTTCCATGCAGGAAATGCCGGTTATCGCCGTAACGGCGAGCATCACTTCGGGGCACCGGGAACGACGCCTGGCCGTGGGCATGAATAACTATATCGCCAAACCTATCGACTTATCGGTATTGCAGCGCGTGTTAAGCCAATGGCTGACCGCAACCGAACCCGCCGCGACCAAAACCAAGGACCCGACGTTTGCGCCGGGCCTACCCGCTACCCTTGCCGGCATTGATATGGCTTCGGGTCTGGCCAGACTAGGACAAGATCAAATTTTGTACCATAGATTGCTTTTGGATTTTTATCGGCAGCACCACGATTTGGTTCTAACGCTCGATGACCTTAAAACCGGTAATACGGATGAAACCCGGCGCATGATACATGCCTTGAAAGGCGTGGCCGGCAATTTGGGCATGGACGATCTGGCGGCGGCCGCCACCCGCTTGGAAACCGCGTTGCAGCAAGGCAAAATTGACCAGGAATTATTGTCGGTTTTCCAAGACCATCTAGTTCTCGTCCTTGATGGACTGGCGAACCTACAAACGCCCCAAGAACCCAAAATCTCCAGTACCGGCGGCTACGACTCGGAGCAATTTACCCATTTGCTGGAAGAATTGGCCGCTCATATTGATAATTGCAGCTTGCGCGCCACGGACGCGCTAGCCCGGCTCCGCGCCCACTTAGGGACTGTTCTGCAAGAACATACCGATCAATTGGCCCGGCAAATAAACCAATTCGCTTTTGACGAGGCGGCAAATACCCTACAATTGCTGCAAACCTGTTTAACAGAACGCGCCATCACCCCATCCGCTGACTATGACCACGAACCAGGCCCGACTTCTACTCGTTGACGATGAGCCGATCAACCTTCGAATGCTGGACAGCATGCTGCGCGACGAGTATGAAATTAGCGTCGCCTTGGATGGCATCCAAGCGCTGAAACGCGCGGCCGACCTGTTGCCCGACTTGATTTTACTGGATATTCAAATGCCGGCGATGGATGGTTACGAAGTTTGCCAACGCCTGAAAAGAAACGAGAATACCCGCAATATCCCCGTCATTTTCGTCACCTCAATGACCGACGAAGAGGACGAAATCAAAGGCTTGGCGCTGGGAGCCGCGGACTACATCACCAAACCCTACCGCTTGGCGATCATTAAGGCCAGGTTACGCAATCATTTGCAATTAAAACGGCAGCGCGACCAACTTAGCCGCCTATCCACCTTGGACAGCCTGACTGGCATAGCCAACCGGCGCGCCTTTGAAACCACGCTGGAACAAGAATGGCGTAGAGCGGTTAGGCATAGCAACGAATTGGCGCTGATTTTTTCCGACATCGACTATTTCAAAGCCTATAACGACAATTATGGGCATATGGCTGGAGATACTTGTCTGAAGGAAGTCGCCCAAACCCTCGCGAGCGTACCGAACCGAGGCGCGGATTTGGTCGCTCGCTACGGCGGCGAGGAATTTGTTTGTTTGCTTCCGGAATGCGATCTGGACGCCGCCGAGAACATTGCCGAAAAAATGCGCACCGACATATTAGCCCTGAACATCCCGCATTCCTACTCGGAAACCCACCCCAGCATCAGCCTCAGTTTTGGGATCGCCTGCATAACACCGCGCAAGTCACAGTGCATTCCCTCGGACTTGATCGTCGCCGCCGATAAAATGCTCTATCAAGCCAAGGAACAAGGCAGGAATCGCATCGTCTCGACCCCTTGCTGTCCCGAATAAAACACCCACTTTTTAAAGCGGGTACAAAGGCTTCAAGCCATCATGACCCTTGCCGGCAATCTTCTTGCGCGCCTTATTTTCACTAAACGCCTGGAATAGTTTTTTACCTTGCCATTCCCCTGCGTTTTTGCCATACAAAATCTGGTTCAAGACCAGAATTTCATCCCGCAAACGGGCTTCGCAGTGCCGCGCCACCGCGCCCAAATTAACCGCATCAAACTGCTGTTGTCCCCACGCCAACAGGGCGTTCTTGGCGGCGATGGCGTCGTTCGCCTCGCAGGCTTGCCGCAACTGGGCAACGACCTTTTCCTGGCTCATGGCTTTGGCTGCTTCCAAGTCCCCGGCAACCGGTAGCTTGGGTTTTGGCCGGCTCAGAAAATACCCTAGTGTCAACAGCCAAGCCGAACCCAGAAAAACCGACAGCCACTGCCAAAAAGTAGAAGGAGAAGCCTGTTCGGGTTGACTTGCCGGCCGCGCCGCTTTGTTCTCCGCTTGAGGACTGATGGCGGTAGCCGGCTTTGCCGGCGACGGCTCCGCCGCCTGGCCTTGCACGGTGACGGTCATAGCCGGCAGCGTCGCCAACTCCATTTTTTCCGTCACGGTGTTAAACCAAGGGACGGTGATTTCGGGCAAGGTGTAGTTGCCCGGCTTATTGGGCATTACCGCCAGTTTTTCCTGGCGTTGGGCAATCACGCCGCCCGCTGCTTTTTGTTCCTGCAACACCGGCTGATCGGGATAAATTCTTAACGCGGGATCGTTAATCCCGGTATTGAGCTCCGGCAATTGCCCCACGCCAGCCCCTCTTGCCGTGAGCGTCAGTGTCCGCGTCAAGGGCTCGCCCACTTTCATTTGCCCGACGTCCCCCGACCATTGCTGGCTAAGCTCCAGTTGTTCGGCGGGCAGCCAATGGGCCCCGGTAAAACCGGCTGGCAGCGGCCGCACCTGCAAAGTCACCGCTTTCGATTCCACGCGCTTATTGCGAGTAAACGGGGAACTGAAGAAACCGCCGAAAGACCGATTATTGCCGTCGACGATTTCGGCCGTCAATTGCAAGGGCTTGACCGTCATGGTCCCGCTTTTTTGCGGAAAAATTGCATAGCTACGCTCGGTAACCGAATAATCGACGCCGTTAATCCGGCTATTGTAATTGCTGTCGTCGCCCAATTTCTCGATGACCGCATCGGCCAGTTCCGGTTCGCTTAAACGGGCTTGGGCAATATCCACCCGCGTATACAGCTTTAGCGTGTAAATAACCTGGGACTGTAGATAAGGATTTTCCGGCGCGGCGCTCACCTCCAAGAACAGCTCGGGATTGCCGTTCGCCGGCTTATCCTGCGCGGCGGCCGACTTGACCTCGATAGGCAAGGGCCGGCTTGCGTCCTTGCCGAAGGCAATGGCGGGAATAGACAAGGAGCCCGAACGTTTCGCCATCGCCGTCACGATCCATTTACTGACTTGACTGCTGCTGCCGTTCACCCAGTTGATCGCTTGCTCCTGGCTCGTGCCCAGCCGGGTAAAATCCTTATCCAACGGACTGAAATCCGGCGCGCCGTCGGGCGCTTGCGAGGCGCTGAAAATAATCTGAAAGGATTCGTCGGCGCCGATCGAGTTGCGATCCACCGAGACGGCGATGTCCGCCCCCCAAACTGAAAAAGGCAAAATCAGCCACAAGGCGAACAAGAAAAACACAAGTTTTAGTCGAATTACTGCTACATCCATCATGATTGGCTTGGCTAGAGGGAACATTAGGGTAAGAAGGGGGGGGCTCCAACGGGTGACGCGCCTTGAGAGACTTATTAAGCCAAATAACCCCATTGCTTAAATTTAGGCTGTAATTCCGGTTCGTTTTTAAATGCTTGAAAATAAATATATTCAGGCGCCAGATCAGCGCCATTTGACCAAACAATTGTATCTAGTTCCTGATCAACAACTAAGCTTGAAAACAAGGATTTATTTTTCAGGGGTTCAAACATAGCCCCTTTTAAGGCATCCGCTAAATCAGCGATGCCTTTTCGACCATCATTAAAAGACACTTCCACTTTATAGTCTTCCAAATATCTTGCATGGGTAACATGAAGAAACATCATTCTTACTCCAGAGGTTTAATCGCTTTTGGAGCCTCGTCTTTTTGGCAAAGCTCCCAGTTTTCCATTAATTCTTCTCGATGCAGTTCGTACCATTCAAGGACATGATGCAAGGCCCGCTTTGGAAATTTTCCTTCAAACACGCCGGTGAGGATATTGACCGTAATTTCATACTCACCGTATTTTGCATGGAAATGAGGCGGCGCATGGTCGTCCCAATACATGGCGATGATTATTCCGAGAAATCGACTTATAACAGGCATCAAGCCCCCATTAGATAACAGCAACCCTCAAGGCCCAATACCCAAATGCCGCGCCGCCATCAAAACGCCGATGACGGTCAGGCTGTCCTTGACTTCATTGCGATAAACCATTTCCAGCAAATCCTTGAATGGGAGTTTCCTGACCTGCAATTGCTCGGTTTCCTCCGGTTCCGGCTCGCCGAAGCTCAAGCCGGTCGCCACATAGACATAGGCATGTTCGTTAGTGACCGAATTGCTGGTGTTGAATTCATAAATCAATTCCCAATTGGCCGCCGTAATGCCGGTTTCCTCCAGCAACTCCCGTTGCGCCGACGCCAGCGGCTGCTCGTGCTTGTCGCCGCCGCCCTCGGGAATTTCCCAGCTGTATTCGTTCAACGGAAACCGGTACTGGCCGACGATATAAGTATTGCCGTCGTCGTCGATAGGCACGATGCCGATCGCCCAGTTTTTAAAATCGACGCACGTATAAACGCCGTCGGTTCCGGCCGGCGTGACCACATCGTGATGCTCGATGCGTATCCAGGCGGTTTCATGCACGGTTTTTCGGCCCAGCACTTTCCAAGGGTTCCGTTCTGGCATTTCTTAAGCTCCGCAACAACGTTTGAATTTCTTGCCGCTACCGCAAGGGCAGGGTGTATTGGCGGCAATTTTAACGTATTTCCCGGTAGCCGGAACACTATCGACGGTTCCGTCCGCTAATACCGAAGGACATCGCTTTTCCCAATCATTCATGCTTTAGCAATCAATATCGTTCGGCATAATTATTGCCCAATTGAAAAATGGAGTATGCTGTAAAATTCGGCGTAAAAATGACAGCAGAAACAGTATTTACCTGCATAACGGCCCCCTTGCAAACGTTGCTTAA
>Ga0172367_10004996_pt1 | contig 16201 bp, 15 predicted proteins | sample Lak10m_FD_114542 | JGI IMG/M metagenome (GOLD analysis project Ga0172367, IMG submission 114542) | Freshwater microbial communities from Kabuno Bay, South-Kivu, Congo - kab_022012_10m | ecosystem: Environmental > Aquatic > Freshwater > Lake | place: Democratic Republic of the Congo: South-Kivu...
TATATCTTGGTAAAAAATTAATTTTTACTTTTGTAAAATTACTATCAATATAATCTATGTAATTATTTTTTTGTAATATTGAACAAATGTATCTTACCGAAGACATGTCTTCAATTTCTAGTATTTCTCCAATTTCTTTATAACTAACTATTTGATCTTTCTTAAGAGATTTTCCTAATTTATATATTGCAGCTTGATAACTACGATTTGTAAATTTCTTATGTTCTAAAAGATTGTCTTTATAATGTATAAATTCATGGACAAAAATACCATACATCGATGCGTAATTTAAATCTTTGCCATTATTATGAAAATGTTCTCTAATACTAATCGATCCTGGAGCAATAGATGTAGCAGGGTTATACATACCTGCCCAAGCTCCAGGACCGTCTGACCCTTCTGAATCAGTGGCAACAAAGATATAGTCGTATGCAGGAGTGTTACCAATTTTCTTTTTAAAACTCTTAGTTCCTTTTTCTTTATGTTCAATTAATATGTCTAAAATGTCCCTACTTTCTTCGTCTGTTATATTAAAATAACTATCATAATAATTGGCTGTTTTAATTACTTTAAAAGATTTTTCATCATCAAAAGGAAGACAAAGATAATTATCTTCTGTTTTTAATGCAAATATTTTGACTTCATCTAATTTACATAATTTTTCAATTTTTTCTTTATCGTCAAAAGAAATAGTCATAACGTTTTCTGATTCTTTAATTTTTGAAATAATCTTTTCATTTTCTTGCTGAACTTCTTGTTGTGTATGCGTAACATATAAAGTCGTTAATATTAACGAAAAAGACAAAGTTACAATATGATCATTATTGACTAAAAAATTTGTTATTTTATTTCCTTTGGTATATTTATAATCCGTAGGATCAATCAATAGTGCTTTTGCAAGTGTTTTGAAAAAATTTCTAATATTTTTAAAAACGAATTTTGTTGCTTCCCATAATATTCTCAATGTCTTCTTTGACATATTTTTTAAGACATTATAACCTTGAGAAAGTATACCTTCGTCAAGTCTTCTTCTTTCGTTTAAAAAATTATTTAACTCGATTCGAATGTTTTCTTCTAAGATTGAATTTCTAATACTAAGATTGATATTTTTTTTATAATGTTTAGTCATAATCATAATTTTCCTCTATTGAGTACTAATTATTATTACATCAATAGATTTTTAATATATTTCTTTAAGACACTTTCGACAGTTAATAATTGATTTTCTATTTCACTTCCATATAAAAAGTTTATATATGAATTTACTACACTTATGTCTCTTAAGAAATAAACCAAAACCTTTTTGATTTGTGGATTTTCTACAACTTCATTTAATAGAAATCTTAAGTCTGACGCGTGATATTCTTGAGGATTTTTTCCTGAGTTAACAGACGGCATTTGTTCATATATTCCTAGGTTTTGAAGAGCCTGTATATATTGAGGTGGCAATTGAGCTGCAGGTGAAGAATTTTTTGTAGGATCCGGAACAATTAATTCTGGATCAAGGACTGCAGATTTCATGAAAGACGCATATCGGTCAGCATCGGTAGACAAGACTTTTCCGTCTTTTATTTCTTCTGCTTTTTCTGATGAACCTAAATAAACAGTCGTACCTGCATTTAGTTTATTTGAACCTTTAGCTACCAAAGAAACTGCAATCTCTAATGGACTAGATGCTGGTGAAACAATAAAATCGATTTTTGCATTTGTGATATCATTACACAACTTTTTCCATAAAATACAAACACCACTTGCTCCTAACGAAGACTTACCGATTCTTCTAAGACTTTCTTCTGATTGCGGATCTGATACGACAACCAATATCTGTTGTGCACCTTTTGAAATGTAGTGTTCAATCATTTTTCTATGACCCATATGAGGAGGCTTAAAAGAACCAGGGATAATAGCTACAATATTTGTTGAAGGTAATATATCCCATTGCACTTTGTTAGAATAATATTTTGGGAATTGAATTGGGAAAGCTCTTGCTGCATTAAAGCCCATAATTTGATTGAGAGGAGCATATGCGCCTGTGAATTTAAATCTTTTTTCCCCGTAATTATAAACAATGCCTTCGACAGCGCCTACACTTAGATTTTTTGCTTTTTCTAAAATGTCTTCTTTGTTATTTAAATCGACGTTGATTCCTAAATTTTTATTTTGATCAGAAATTAATAATTCTATTTTGTAAACATTTTTTTGCAATTTTTGTTTGAGAGCATTCGTTGGTGGTAGATTATAAAAATCAATCAAACAATTAATTAAATCAACTGTTAATTTCTCTGATTGTCTTTTTGCATTTTCATTTGACATCAAATTAGATTTAAGACCTTCTAATATTTTAACACCTAAAACATAAAAAAGCTCAGTGACATTTTGAAATTTTTCTGTCAAAGTATTGCCAATTGCAGTAGTAACCTTAGAGACATAAGGATTTTTCTTTTTGTCTTTAACGAATATACCTAGGTCTGACAATGTTCCTTGTACTGCTTTATCTAAAACTTTTTTCTTAAGGCCTGCACCAGTAATTTCTTTATATTGTGATGAAACATTTAAACCTAAATCTTGCATGCTCACTGTTTGAACTATAAAATCAGATATTTCAGAAAGAGTTGCAGCATCAACACTAGGGGCAATACTTCTTAATTCTTCCATTATAAAATTCTTTTGTTCTTCTACGACATCTTTAATATATGAAAATTTAAGTTCACCTAATGTACCAGTGTCCGGAAGACCAGACTCTTCTTGAATTTTTGATAATTTATATAACAAATCATCTTTGTCATTATCATTGAGTTGATTTAAATACAATAGATTGTTTGTGCTACCAATCATTTCGAAATCATATTCAACGTCTTTATAATATTCAGGATTCATTCCTTTGTTTAAAGCGACTGTTGATTTTTTAACTGTTAAATTTCTGTTTTCTCTATTAAAAGCATTTATAAATTGATTGTATCTTTGATCTGTGTAATTAACAAATTGAATATCGGGTCTTTTAACAGTTGGATCATTCTTGTTTGAAAAATAATCTTTTATTTCATGAAAAGAAATAGTTGGTTTATCATATTCAATTTGAATAGGCTTTGCTGGAAAAATAATTTCAGTATTAACATATGTCGCAATGTACTCTAAACCTTCAGGTTGGTTTTCCATATCTGGATTACCAAACACATTTGAAATAATTGAAGGAGATATATTTGCACAACCTTCTGCAATTGCTTCACAACCTAAAATAAAAATATCACGTGCAGGTGATGCACTAAATTGAGTACGAATCCAATTTAAATTATTTTCTAATTTGCCAATGTCTTTTTCTGACCTTATAAATATAACATCTTTTTCAGGATCAACTGATCTACCAGTAGGAATAACTCCAAAATGCATATTGTAGCCGTCAATTTTTTCAACTGCTCTACTCTTTCCTTGAGGATCAAGCATGCCTGAACCTGCATCTTCAATAATATTTCTAATGTCTGCAAATGTCAAACTATCATCATCATACGGATGCATCATATGACCACCTGCTCCACCTTCAAATAAAAACTTTTTAAGAGAAAAATTGAACTTGCCTTTTCTTTCTAACAATTTTTTCTTTTGTTTTAGTATTAAATTTCTTAGACTAATATTCATTCGTGTAAACCGGTTTATTTTAAATTATAATTATTCATGTAAAATTATTAAAATTATATTATATAATTTGAATATAAACCTGTTTATTCTTGTAATCGCTGAAAGGCCATTTTATGATTCGCTTAGGCTACGCTTGTATTAACACAACTTTATCTTCTGCTTCTTCTACCATGAGACGCGCAACATTTGACAAATTAGGTATTTCATATGCCGGCGAAATTATTGTTAAAAATCTTAAAAACTTATTGATTATTTTAGATTGGAACAAAAAGAATAATGTTAATGTATACAGAATGTCTTCTGAGATTATGCCATGGGCATCTGAATATAATCTTCAAGATTTACCACAATTTCCTGAAATTTTGCAACAACTTAGAATGATTGGTGCATATGCAAAATACACAGATCAAAGACTAACATTTCATCCAGGTCAATTCAATTGTTTAGGCTCTGACAAGGAAAATGTTATTCTTAATTCTATCAAAGACTTAGAAATTCATGCTGAAATTATGGACCTTATGGGGTTGTCAAAGACTCCTTTCAATAAAATCAATATTCATTTAGGTTCTGCCTGTAATGGACAACATGAATATGCAATGGAAAATTTTTGTAGAAACTTTGAAAGATTATCTGATAGTGTCAAATCTAGATTGACTTTAGAAAACGATGATAAAAAAGGTATGTTTTCTGTCAAAATGTTGTATGACGGTATTTATAAAAAAGTCGGTGTTCCAATCGTTTATGATCAACATCATTTTCAATTAGGACCACAAGACTCTACTCAAGAAGAAGCAATTCATATGGCATATGAAACATGGAAAGGTATTCGTCCTGTATGTCATCATAGCAATAGCAGAAAAACCTATGAAGATCCTAGTGTAGTACCAACTGCACATTCAGATTATTATTATGAACCTTTTGTAGATTATAATCTAGAAGTAGATGTAGTCCTAGAAGCAAAAATGAAAGAACAAGCCTTGATAAGATACAGAAACACATGGGGAGGAAAATAATGGAAGAAGAAACTCTAATTCTTTTTACAAGAATAGATGACTTATTACAATCAGGTTGCGATTATTTATTAGAAACATCATACGTTTATTTTTCAGACTTTTTTTATTTCTGGCTTCTAATCAATGAATTAACTATAAATATCTGCGATGATCTAGGTTACATTGTAGGGCATTGCCAATAATTTACTTAAACTTAAAGGAATATATTCATGGATGATTTAGATTTGTTGTTTATGACAAAAGAACAAAAAGAACAACTTAAAAGAAAAAAGATCGAAGAACAACAACAATTAAAGGAACAACAAGAAAAAGAGCAGCAGGAAAAAGATGAAAAAGCAGGCTATGATTTCAATAAAAATCCTTTTCTTTATGACTTAAAAGAATTTGACAGGAAAAAGTTTATTTGCTTGCCTTATAAAAGAGAAATAGACAGAATTATAAAAGAAAACTTTCATAGTGATGCATCGTCTGAATTATTGGAATTATATGAAAAATACATTAATATGGGTGATTTTCTTGGCGCAGATTCATGTCGAAAAGGATTAGTAACATTAGGTTCACAGTTTAAGGATAAGTCTCCTGATATCTTTGCAGACTATATTAATATGTCTAAAAGAATTGAATTAGATCCTAGATACATTGGTTCTAGAAGAACCTTTATATTTCTACAAAAAAAATACCAACCTGTTGAAAATAAACCTAAAAAAGAAAACAAAAGAGACAATAATAAAAATTCTAAAAAAGAATATGTTTATGAAGAACCGGTTATTGAAAGAAGTCGAGCTTATTAATTCTTTTTCTTTCCAATGAATTCTAAGAATTTTTCATTGTTAAAATCAATTGCAGTTCCTATTTTTAAAAAAGATAAAGCCTTTAATGCGTTTGTCGACATAAAGTTTTCAATATAATCAAATCCTGCAATTGCTTTTTCGAAACTGCCATATTCAATGACACCGTCAGGTGTTTCATCTGACATTATGTATATGTAAATTTTATTTGCCTTGTCTTTTGTGAAGCTTAAGTCTTTGATTAGTTTGGCCAAGTCTTCATCCAATAAATTGATACAACCAAAACTAGGTTGCGACCTCAATGTTTCTATAATGTCAGCTGCTCCATTTTTTTCTAATTGACTTTTTGCCTTTTGTAAATTGGCAATTCTTTTTGGTTTTTGAGTTCCATGTACAGCTATTGTAGGCTCTCTTTTCAGTGTACTATCTTTCATGCCAGTTCTCATTGAAAGTTTGCCAACTTTTCCATAGTTGTTAACATGAGCAGGATCTTGTTTTTGTTGATCTGTAAACTCTTCAACGTTGCCTATTGTGTATATGCCTGATGGTGTGATATTGCTGTTTGTGTCTCTTCTTTGCATTAAAAAATAATTGAAATAATTTCCTAATGTCTTTTTATCGTTTTTCTTTTTAGCTTCAGAGTATTTATCTAGAACATTATTTGAAGCTAGCCAAGAAGTAAAATCAAAATAGTCAAAATCACCTTTATCGCCTCCTGTAATCACAGGGTAAAGATTTTTAAAGATGTAGTTTCCTTCAAATAGATAGAGTTTTCTATTTGCATCATCAACCACAATGAAAGGATACTTTGAGTCTTCTTCGTCTCTAATAGAACTAATAATGGCTACTTGTTTTGCCACATTACGAGGAATAGAATTATTGTTTAACTGCAATACTAAATCAACTAATTTTTCTTTTAACTCTTCTTCTGATTCGCTTTTTAATTCTGCATTAAGACTTTTTAACTTCTGAAAAAGAGTATTCTTTAATTGTTCTTCTTTGCCAATTTTATTTTCTATGTCTCTTATTCCTGTAGCCTTTTTTGAAATATTTAAATACGCTTGAGTTTTTGCAGTAGTGTAAGGTATGTAATTATTTAAATGATGCTGAAAACCTGTTATAAGAATTGCTGTTGCAGCTAATGAACCTATTACATTTCTTGCAGTCTGATTGTCGAATATTCCTTCATTTATTAAAAATTCTTCTATGCTTACGCCTTCATGCATTTGAAGATATATTAATCTTCGAAGTTGATTTTCTGTTAATAACATTAAAATAAACCTTATATAATAATAAAGATAAATAATAAACAAAAATCAATTTATATAATTATTCTTAAAGGAAAAGGATCGTTTAATGCTTATCACAGAAGAACAAATTAGAAAAATAATTAGAAAAAATTTAATAAAAGAGAAATTGTTAAGTGAAAACAATGGAACAGCATCGGCATCGTCTGCACCGCAATCACAAAATGCAGCTCCAATTCCACAAGTAAAAAGCTATAATTCTTTGTCTGACGTGAAATACTGGGAGAAAGATTTAAAAAAATTTAAAATAAACAACTATTCCTTAGATGACATTAAAGAAATATTGATTGAGCTAAAAAAATACTATAAAAATATGATTAATAACGGAAAATGGAATAGTGCTTTAACAAGTGCTACTACTTTAGATATTTACAAAAATGAATATCCTGCATTACACAGTATTGTAGGTGGAAAATTTGAAATTCAATCAAAAAATGAAAATAATGAAGCTGGTATTGCTCAAGTTTTTAACAGTTTAAATATTGATTTTAATAATATTAACAATCTAAATAAATTTAAATTTGATAATATTGAAAATACAATTGTCAATGATTTATTTTTTGAAATATTTGAAAAAAATATTACCAAGAAAAAGTTAGGGAAAGAGTTAAATATCATTAAAAGTTTTTACTTCAAATACATTGAAGATCTTTTCAAATCTAAAGGTTTAGTAGAAAATCAAATAGAAGAAATCATTGAAGAGATTAAAAATTGTGATAGATCTGATGATGATTTTAAAGACGTCTTGTTGTTTCCTTTGGATGAATTTGAATTTGACGATAAAAATTTTCCTAGTTCTTTGGTTGAATTTCAAACATGGGTAAATAAGTCAAAAGTCAATAGTAAAACTTTAGACAAATCTTATTTCTTTAAGAAAATATACCCTTTGACGACAAAACCAGGTATATCAATTTATGGTCCGGGAAAATCAGAATTTGTTGTATTGGCATTAATTAAGGATTCTACATCAGGCGGCGGTAAGTCTCATGACATTGTATTTAAAGGTGCTAATGCTGGAAATGAAATTGAATTGAAACAAGGTAATCAAGAATTTGTTTCAATTCAATTAAATATTAAAAAAGAAGAAGACGAAGACAAAGAAGACGATGATGAAGAAGAAACTGAAGAGCTAGAAGAAGATTCATCAACGATCTATGAAGACAAGAAAAAATTTAATGATTTATTTAATAAGTTTCAAAATAATTTTAAAAATTACACATCTGAAATTAATGAGATATTTGAACTTTCAAATTCTTTAAGCCAAAAAATATGGGAAAACTATATTAAACCCGACGGTACATCTTTAAAGCCAGCATTTATTCAATCATTATATCCAGGACTTCCTAAAAACAACCCAAAATATTTATGTAGTCAATTCATTCAAGACATTTCAGAATTTGTCTCGGAAAATTTACCTAAATATATAAATGCACCAGGAAGAGTAAACCAAACAACACCAGGTCCTACAAAACCTTCAATTAGAAAAGAAACTGCAAAAAATTTTAATGAATTATTTAGTAATGATATTATAGGAAATGAAAAGATCTTTTCAGAAGAATCAATGAAAAAAATGTCTGAAGATTTTTTAGCACACAAACAAGCATCCGGGAAAAAAATATTTATTTTAGGAAATGACAGTAAAATCTTCGAAGATCCTGACGATATTAATCGAAAAATTCCGGTTTTTGCAGCTTATGATGAGAACGATGATACTCACAGAAAATTTAAAAATCTTTTTATGTCTCCAGAAGATCTTTATCGATTGATACGTAAAAAGATGGAAAGAATTAATCTATATCGAAAAGATCAAATTTCTACAATGATTCAAATTAACAAAACTGATCTAAGTGTATTTTTAGGATATTATGTTGAAAATGTATTCAATATTCAATTAATGAATTTAGAATATTTTAATGATCATTTAGAAAAAATGATTCAAAACAAAGAAAAATTAGCTGATTTCAAAATTGATAAATCACAAATGACGAATTCGACTGCCTTTCAAAAAATGAGTGCAATTGACAATTTTATACATAAAGTTAAACTAGGAAATGAAGAACTTCGTATTACTTTTAAAAAATATGACTCATCAAGCAAACTCGTAAAAGAAAAAGAAATAATATCAAATATAAACAATTTCAAAATAGTTAACCCTGCTGATCCTAGTAAAGACATAAAAATAGATGATTTTTTAGATACAAACAAGAATCAAAGTTATTCTTTAGTTTTTAATGACATAGAAATAAGTCATGAAAGTTTTCAAAAAATTATTAATCAAAAAAATATGTTTTCATATTTATATCCAGAAACAATATCGGCAAGCACTACGACTTCATCAAAAACAGGCTCTGTTGGAAATATTAAAGCGCCACAAACACAAAATCTTTTAAAAGATATTGATGACTTGTTAATCAAGCTTTTAGATATTCATATATCGATAGAAGAAAGTTATTCAAAAGGTGGCAAAGGTGCATTAGCATATTCAGGTGAAAAAATTGAAAATCTGAACAATAAAAAAATAAGCAATGGTATTTTAGCAGATTCTTTTAAGATTGTTTTTCCTAATCCAGATAGCAAATATAGAGGCGTATATAAAAAAATACAAGACAGGATCAGAAGCAATAACACTGCAGGATTAGAAACCGAAATTACAGATTATAAAAATAACAATGTTCCTTTTATTAATAAATTAGGTGCTCGAGATTTAAGTATTGACTCAAATAACAGTCAAAAATCAAAGTCTTTCTTGGAAATAATTTTAGAGTTAAGAAAAAAAATTATTGATAAACAGGCGCAATTTAATAAATTATTAGCCGAGATAAACACAAAATTGAGCAGTTTAACTTAAATATAAAATGATATTTTTTACAATATTTAAATAAAAAAGGTTTTTATAATAAATGAAGAAAAAAATTAATGAAAGAACTCTAACAAAGTCTTTCTTGCAAAATTCTTATTCAAATGGTTTAAAGTATCAATGTTCTTGTGGCAATTGCCCTTTATGTAAGACACAAAAGAAAATGATCAAAGAAAACATGATGCAAATTGGTGGCATTGGTTTTGGTTCAAATAAAAATGGTTTCAATAATCAAATAAGTAGTTTTACACCTGAGTTTGAATTTGATGACTCATCCTTTGGTGAAGATCATGAACCATGGGAAGAAAGTATGGATGAACCACATAACATGATGTCAGATGAATGGAGTGATAACGGTTTTCAACCTGGTGATACATATGACACTTCGCATATGGATTTTAATGAATTAGAAAGTTCTGATCAATGCGATGAATGCGATGATGACCTGGAGTCAAGTTATTATATGCAAGGTGAACAAGGTGCAGCTAGAGGCAAACCTGTCTTTGATCAATATGGAAATTTAACACCTCAATCGCTTTACAATCATTTTGATCTGAATGGTGACGGTGTGGTCTCAAGAGATGAATATCAACAACATGTAAATTTTCATTGTCGCCATCCTGAATTGTTTGACCAATATGAAGATGTTAAAGGCTACTCTTCTGAGACATGCCACGATCCTCATTCTTATTGTAGTGTAGGTGACGCACTTATGCAAGACTATGATGACATTATGATTGCGTTGGATCCTATTATGAAAAGAACCGGAGCAACCTGTCATGCATCAACAGCAAAAGCTCTATCGGATGTATTATGTATATTAAAAGACGCAGGTCTAATCTAAAGTAAAGGAAAACAAAATGGAAGAACTATTAAAACCAGAAATGGTCGAAGCTATTATCATGTCTGCTACTGTTGGTCAATTTGGTCAACAACTGGTTGAAGAAACCTGGAATGAAACATGGAAAAAATTTGACACAGCAAAAGCACAGTTAATGAATACCTTAGTGTCAGGAGGTAGCGCTTTAACAACATATGTATTAACACAAGACTCTTTTGCACCTAAAGCAGCTGCGGTCGCATTGTTATCAGGCGTTTTTGCTACAACTGCACTTAAACTTCTCAAGAAGAAGAATGCAGGAGCAGAAGAAAAAGCAATTGAAAGCGCAGAAAAACTTAAGGCTCTTGAAATTGAAGCCAAAGATGATAGAATTAAATCTCTTGAAAAAGAAATTGAGCAATTAAAAAAGGTTTCAGAATAACTTAGTTCAATAAAATTAAATACTTAGAATTCAATTAAGAAATATTTTTCCTATTTAATCATAGAAACAAATGTTGCGAGTAGAGCTATGGTTATTTGTAATATCAAAGGCGAAATCAAATTAGGATCAAATGAAAAAGGTGAAACCTTTATTTGGTGGAACGAAGGAAACAAATGGTTGACTCTTGATGAATTTGAAAAGTGTTCAATTGAACCAGGAACAAAGTTTGTTTTACATATAAAAAATGAAATAATCCATAAGGTAAATAAAAATGTTTCATCCTATCACGATCCTGTTTCTTTTCCTCCGTTTAATGGTAATAATAACTATTCTCTATCTCCTTCTCCATTAAAGCTTCAGAAAATCGAGTTAAAAAATGAAATTAGACAAGAACCTAAGCCTGAAACAGTCCCTAGCTCTAATAGTAATATTGCTTCTATTAGTGACATTTTTGTCGGCGGGGCAGCAGCTATTGCAATGGCTCTCAGTGTTGCTCAGCAGATAAGACAAAAGAAAAAAGAAGCAGAAGCAAATATTTGTTGTAATAACAATAAAGTTGAAATCAATAAATTTGATGCAAAACTACAAAAGCTTGAAACTGAAATGAAAGCTTCTCAAGAAAAAGAAAACAAAGGTCTAATTGTAGAAATTTTAGAAACAAGAAAAGAAATCAAAGAAATCAAAGAACAGTTTGAAACAGGAAGAGAAGACATTCAGAGAATAGTTAATATCATTGATATTCAAACAAAAAACAAAAAATGAAAGGAAAATCAAAATGTCAAAGATGCTTACAAAGGAAGAAAAGACCAATCTTCAAGTAACAAAAAACTTTAATATGAGTGAAATGGAGTTTTTTGACCGTGTTCCACCTAATCTATTAGATAATGCAAAAGAAGTGCTAACTAACATTCAGGTCCTTAGAGATGCATTAGGTGCTCCAATGACCATTATGTCTGGCTACAGAAGTCCTGAACGTAATGCTGCTGTAGGTGGTGCTACTAAATCTCAACACATACAAGGCAATGCTGTAGATCTTCAGTGTAAAACAAAGACACCTTTAGAAATGTATCTCATGGTAGAAAAGCTAATCAAGGAAGGGAAGATGAAGCAAGGTGGTTTAGGTATTTATGATAGTTGGATACATTATGACACAAGAAAAGCAGGAAAATCGAGATGGGACAACAGAACTAAAGACAAAGGCAAGTTCTAAATAAGTTGTATAAATCATTGTTTTTTATTATAATGCCTTAATATTATTTTAAGGAAAATCTTATGCTATGGAAAAAAGATGACCTTGTGTCACATTTCATGTCAATTAATAAAGTCGGAAAAGTCATAGATATTATATATGAGAAGCCTACTACTTGGTTTGTAGGTGGAACACCTGATGTTAAAACCTTTCTGTTAGTTGAATATTCTAATGGAGAAAGGACCACCATTAATACCGGTGACGCAGTAAAAGTATACAAATAAAAATGACAAGGAGTTAAATTGTCTTTAAAAGCTTTAGCAATATGTGCATTCTTTCATATGCAAGATCCTCACGAGGCCGGCATCAAAGAAGAAGTGGTCGACATGATATGTAAGCAATCTGAAAACATTGTGAAATATTCTAACGATCACAAAATCGAAGAAGAAGTTGTACTATCAATTATTTGGAATGAGTCTCGTTTTGAACCTGATGTTGTTTCAAATCATGGAGCATGCGGTTTAATGCAAATTATTCCTAAATGGTCTATTGGTAAAAGAACTTGTAATGACCTAAAAGATCCTTCATTAAACATTTTAGAAGGAATTAAACTATTAACAAAGTGGAGAGATAATTATGGCAAAGGTTCATTAGAAAAAGGAATATGCGGTTATGCTGCAGGTTATAATTGCAGTAATTCAAAAGAAAACAAAGGAAGAAAGTATAGTAATAAAATTATGAAACTTTCAAAACAAATGAAGAAAAAAATAAGTGCATTTGAAAAGCACATGGTTTATGCAACAGCACTTAAAAAATTATTATCAGATAAATACAGGATTTAATCTTGTAAACTTGATTTAAAATATTATAATAATATAAACCCGATTCTCTTAAAGGATTTCTAGATATGCCAGAAGTATCAGATCACAAAAGCATTATTGCAAGACAAAAAGTATATGAAGACGAAGTAGCTCTAGAATACAGAGAATACACGATTACTGACGGTAAATATAAAATCAATTTCTCGCAAAAAGACATTTGTGATAAAAAGAAATTTAGAGAAATGTTTAAAAACAATCTCTTTGAAATTAACAAAAAAGAATATAATACAAATGGAACAGGCATCGGTGTTGCAATATTTGAAATTGTACCTGATCCTAATCAACCTGAAAAAGAAGAACCAAAAGAAAAGAAGCTAGGTATTTCACCTTTAAGTGATAGAAAAAGCGGAAGAATTAGAAAGAAAAAAGAAAAAGACGGAGATGTGAATAATGACTAATTTTTTAAAGAATGATTATATTTTATCATATGACGATGTCGTGTTATTGCCACAATATTCAGACATTAGATCTAGAACAGAAATTAACTTGATGACAAAGTTGACAGACAAGATTGAACTTAAAATTCCTGTTATTTCTAGTCCTATGAGTACAATCACTGAAACTAATATGGCCAATGCGATGAATAGATTAGGCGGTCTTGGAATTATTCATAGATACAATACTCCTGATTATCAAGCCAAATTATTGTCTTTTGTCTCTAATGCAAACATGAAAGCAGCTGCCATTGGCGTAACAGGAGATTATCAAGAGAGACTTAAACTTCTTGTTGATAATGGTTTACAAATCGTTTGTTTGGATGTTGCACATGGTGATCACATTTTAATGATAGAATGTATTCAATGGGTAAAAGAAAATTATCCACATCTTTATATTATTGCCGGCAACGTTGCAACATATGAAGGCTATGAAAAATTATCTGAAGCTGGGGCAGATGCAGTTAGAGTTTCAATTGGATCTGGTTCTATTTGTACAACAAGAATTCAAACCGGTCATGGTATGCCTACATTTCAAGCCTTATTGAACATCTCGGAAAAGAGAAAGAAAATGAGAGAATTAGAAACTAATGCAAAGAATATTGATCTTTTTGATAATCAAATTATTTCTAGAAAAAGCAAAGCTTTAATTATTGCCGATGGCGGAATTAAAAACGCCGGCGATATCGTTAAATCACTGGCAGCAGGTGCTGATCTTGTAATGCTAGGATCTCTACTGGCAGGAACTTATGAAACACCTGGTAGAATTATTAAAACTGCACAAGGGTCATTTAAAAAATATTCTGGTATGGCTAGCAAGGAAGCACAATGGAGATTTAAAAAATCATATAATTCTATTGAAGGTGTTTCAACAATGGTTAAGTTTAAAGGAAACGTTTATAAAACAATTTTAGAACTTGACACAAATATTCGAAGTGGCCTTTCTTATTCCGGAGCAAGAAGCATTAAAGAGCTACAAGAAAAAGCAGTGTTTTTTAAACAAACAACACATTCACATTCAGAAGGCATGCCTCACATCTTAACAAGAACTTTATTATAAAGGTTTTAAAATGAATACCAGTATTTTTGATTTTATATACAACAATGACAATTTGATCAATGGCATTCGAATCTTGAAATTTAGAAAAGATGTATTATTAAAAAATCATTTTTTTAACCTTAAAGGAAACAGAAACGCCCTTGACAGATTGACATCTAATCCTTATGAAATTCTTCCTATAGAAGATATGTCCAATAAAAGAATAGATGAAATTAACCATCAATTTACTTTTGAAGCCTCTAAAGTCTGGAAAAATGATACCAGTATGCTTTCTTGCACTTTTAATCTTTTAGCTCATGGAGATTTGGTTAAAGCAGATGCTCTATTTCACAATAAGGTGCTATACATGAACAGAAAAGGAAGTGTCATTTATTATGATGAAGAAAAAGATGAAATAAAAAAAATATCAAAATCTCAAATAAAAAAGAAATTAGGCTATGATGAAAATTATCATACCATAGTTATATTGCCAGAACATATGACGTATGACTATTATGAGAAAAAAGATCAAATTAAAAGTTTCTATAATGAAAATTTAGAAAAATTTAATAAGCTGCTTGACGAAAGAGAAATTGATCCTATTATAAAAAGTCTAGCTAGAATAAAATTTAAATCAAAATCAGAATTTTGTACCTGCGAAAAAGATGAATTGGTTTTTATTTATGCAAAAGGAAAATTAAGGGACAGATTTAATGTGATCAATGAAAAAGGGGAAATTAAGCAAGCGACTGGTTATCAATTAAGAACATTGCCAGGAAGTGAGCAAAATAAAGAAATTCAAAATGCCTTTCTAGACAAAAGAGAAAAGTTTTTGATAAAAGATCAAGAAGAAGGTATACCTCTGCTTTTGACAATAGAGCACTGGCAACCAAAAACTGCTCTTTGCCAAATGTCAACAGGTATTTATTTAAACATACCTTTTAGCATTATTCCTTCTTTTAACCATAATGATCCATTAGTAAAAGAACAAAAGAATCATTGGATTAAAGTTCCTAAATGGTTTTATAAAAGATACGTTGAAGCTTAATATATTTTAAAATTAGATTGAGGTAACATGCCAACAAAATTAGTAATTGGATTGCAATGGGGTGATGAAGGAAAAGGCAAGGTAGTTGATAGTCTTGTACATGAATGGGCCGATGTATGTGTAAGATATCAAGGTGGACCAAATGCAGGACACACAATTTATGATGATGAAGGAAATAAATATGTAACACATGCTCTACCTTCAGGGATTTTAAAAAAAGGATGCCTGAATGTTATTTCAAAGGGTTGTGTCATTGAACCTAATAATCTTTTTAAAGAAATAACTAGTTTTTCATTTGATAGATCTTTATTGAAAATATCTTCACAATGTCCTTTAATTTTACCTCATCATGTGCTCATCGATAAATTAAAATATCAATCAAAAATTGGAACAACAGCAAAAGGTATTGGTCCTGCTTATTCTGAATATATTGCTCGAGACAATAAAACACTGCATGATCTCTGTTTTAACTTTGAAGAGTTAACCAATTATATTTATAACTCGTTACTTGCATTAAACCAGAAGTATTCGGATGATCATCTAAATTCATTTTTAGAGAAATTTATTGATGAAAATTCATATGCAACTATTCTTAAATCAGAATCGTACAAAGATAATCTTATTGATTTTTTGCATAATGAATATTTTGAAATTTTAACTATTCTTAAGTCAATTTATTCACAATACATTACAGACACCGATAAAATGATTCAAGATCTATATAAAGAAAATAAGAAAATAGTTTTAGAA
>Ga0172367_10004997_pt1 | contig 16199 bp, 11 predicted proteins | sample Lak10m_FD_114542 | JGI IMG/M metagenome (GOLD analysis project Ga0172367, IMG submission 114542) | Freshwater microbial communities from Kabuno Bay, South-Kivu, Congo - kab_022012_10m | ecosystem: Environmental > Aquatic > Freshwater > Lake | place: Democratic Republic of the Congo: South-Kivu...
ATCTTAAGTTTTACATAATCTTCGTGATAGAAATAATATCCTTTATCGCCTGTGTTACGTGACCCAGCGCCCGAATCTTTAATCAAAAACCAAGTCTTCCCATCTAATTCTTCGTATCCAACCAAATGGATTCCGTGATCATCAGTTGTGGTTTGATTTGTAAAGCGAAATTGTCTTGAGTTCTCATCAATATATTCTGATGGAATATCAAACGTTGGAACAACGGCGCATTTTGTCCAGCTATCATATCCAGGCTCACTAACATCGCCGCCAATTGCAAGTGTGTAGCCGTTTTTTATTGATGCTTTAACTATCTTCATAAAATCATCAAGCGGAATGTTGTAGTAATCTTTATTGTGCCACCAGTTATCAGGAACTTCATACTCAACTAGTTCCCAATATGGTTTTTGCATGTATGATAAAACATCAACATAGTCATCCATATTTAATTTTAGATAATCATTTAGATATTCTTTTGGTGTATATTTTTTCCCGTCAACAACAACTTCTGTAACAGGTTCGCCGAGATAATGATTAAGAATAGATTTTATTACCTCGACTACTTCTTTTTCATTCCAGGCATTTGTCGTTTTAACGGATTGAAGATAAGTCTGCATTTCATTTATCAATTTACTGTGATCGTGTGAAAGTTGACCGGGAAGTAAGCCGGTACAAACAGTTGCAGGTACGATCCCATATTCACGATAGATTCTTGAAACAGCGTTTGCTTCCGAACCTTCTTCAAAAATCGAATTGCCACGAGTACGGACAAACTCCTTAGCTTTTTCAACATATTCCCAATATGCAGTGTAAATTGGAGAAAGGCTAACTTCTTTTCCAGTTAAACGGAAAACTTCAGATTCGAAGAAGGAGGTGGTTGAAAAGCTCCAGCAAGTGCCGGTTTGCCCTTGCGAAATAGGGTCATTATGCCAAAAAGTTTTAAATTCTTCTTTAGATTGCGGGTAATTCATTCCGGTAAAATCGAGTTTAAATACTTTCTTTTTTTCTTGAGGCGGGTTTTGAAATTCACTTATGTTTTTTAAAATCTCATCGTAATAACCGGATTTAGATTCGGTAAAAACGCCTTTGTTCTTATCTTGTGCGTAAACAATAGAAAGACTAAAACATAGTGTGAGAAAAAGAATTGAGATTGAAGATTTCATTATTAATCCTTAAAGATATTAGTACAAAAATTTAATAAATGAAACTTAAGGAGAAATTAATTTACTTTTGAGAATTTTGATGAGCAAGTGCTTAAAAACGATTTAATAGTTTCGAAAAAAAATCCTGCAGAACAAAAAGGAGGCGGAAAGTTCTGCAGGTTTTTTGAGAGCCTTTTAATATGAAATGTCCAGTACTTCTACTATTTCGACTTTATGATCATACTTGCGAAGATGTTCAGCAAATTCAGAATTAAAATATTTTTGATGAGTCTTCTCAAATGCTTTTAAGTATCTTTCAACTTGCTTATGAGTGAGAACACTTTTCAAATAATTTTTATTTTCATTATCATCAAAAATTCTATAGTAGAAAAATTTTTTACTTTTTGATTTTGCTTTAACTGCCGCTTTAGCTTTTGTTAATGGCATAGAACAACTCACTTTAATTTATTGATAATATGGTTAAACTTTCCCGTTCTTCTTTATTACTTCCCTTGCGATAATTCCTTTTTGGATCTCATTTGTCCCCTCAAAAATTCTGTTGATACGAGAGTCTCGATACATACGTTCGATTGGCAATTCCTGTGAATACCCCATCCCGCCATGTATCTGCACCGCATAATCCGCTATTTTGTCAAGTGATTCGGAGCAGTATAATTTTACCATTGCCGATTGACGCGAAATATCTTTCCCAAGTTCATAGTCAGTTGCAGTGCGGTAAACGATTGATTCCATGTTGTAGATCATAACTGCCATTTCAGCAAGCATAAATTGAATTGCTTGAAATTGTGCTATAGGATGATCGAACTGAATTCTTTCTTTTGAATATTTAGTAGAAAGTTCAACTAACTCTTTCGAAGCTCCAAGGCAGGCTGCCCCTAAACCTAGTCTTCCTGCATCAAGAGTCCGCATCGCATAAACGAAACCCCTTCCTTCAATGCCGATAAGATTTTCTTTGGGAATGCGGACATTTTCAAAACTTAAGGCACTAGTCATACTGCCTTTAATTCCCATTTTCTTTTCCGGCGGTCCAGCTTTAAAACCCTGACGCTCTGTTTCAACAACAAATAAACTGATTCCTTTTTCTGTTCTCGCAAAAAGTGAAATGATATTTGCAAGTCCGCCGTTCGTAATCCAGAGTTTTTCTCCGTTTATCAGCCACTCATTTCCAACGAGTTCGGCTTTGGTTTTTATGTGAAAAGAATCGGAACCAGCCGTTGCTTCAGTCAATCCGAAAGCTGCAATTTTTTCCCCTGAAGCAAGCGGGGGTATAAATTTCATTTTTTGTTCTTCGGACGCACCATTAAAAATTGCATTGGTGCCAATAGATTGATGAGCGCCAATAAAAGTTGCTGTGGACATACAGCCGCGTGCAATTTCTTCTTGCATTAAGCAGTAGCCTAGTTCACCGAAACCACCCCCTCCATACTTTTCGGGGAAAGCTACACCGAGAAAACCAAGTTCAGCCATTTTTTTTATTAAGTCGGTGGGAATTTTTCCTTCCGCATCTATTTTAGAGGCAATAGGTTTTATTTCATGGTTTGTGAAATCGCGAACCATATCGCGAAGCATGATTTGTTCATCTGTAAATTTTAATTCAAGCATTAGATCTCATACATTATTGTGACAAAACTTTTTCAATAATCTTCTTTATTTTGAAACCGAGAATCGTCTGAAAAAAAACGATTAGCATTTGGACATCACTTGCATACAAATAATATTCCAAGATCAGACTGCTTGTAATTCTCACTATTTCAAGCGTTTTGAAAGATCTTCTGATCCAATTTTTCAAATGGAAGAAAAAAAAAAATTATTTTCTAATATTTGAGAATAAATTCAAATCTTTTGATTTTTTGAGGTGAGGATAGAGAGGATGCTAATAAAGATTCTTTAATCTTTCCCACATGGATTTTTTTAATTCATATATAAACATTTTGTGAGTCTCCTCTCCTAACAATGTTTTAGAGTCTGTGCTGATCAAGTCAAAATATAATTTACGAGGAATGGATTGACTTTTCAAGTTGTCCCCGGCACATTTAATGACTATTGTTTGAATATCATACTCTCCAAAAACTTTATTAATTAATAACCTGCATGCTTCGGTTGCAATATTATTGTTCTGATATTTTCCCCCCACCCAATAACCTATTTCAAGTGATTGAGTTTTAATATTTCCATTGTGAAGATCGATCATGCCACAAAATTCATCATTAAGAAATATCTCGAAAATCATTCTCCCATTATAAAAATCAGAGGCAGAATTTTCCATAAGGTAGTTTTCAATTGAGACTTTCGATTTTGAAATATCAACCCACGGCAGCCATTGTCGTAGGTTTTCTCTTGATTCATCAATCAGTTTATAGATCATCTCTGCGTCATGAACTTCTGCCAATCTAAGAATTACTGGAATCATTCTTCGTTTATAATTTTCTAGCTATTACTGCTACTGTTTTTAATATTTCAACAACACCGGAGTTATCATTCAGTGCTTCAAGATAAATAATATAGATACCAATTCGCATTGGCTGTCCACCATCCTCAAGCCCATCAAAAACAATTGAACCGTTTGATCCACTCGCCAAATTATTTGCAAGAGTTCGCACTAATCTTCCGCGGCTGTCAAATATTTTTATTCTTACCTGAGCAACCGGCTGTGAAAGTTTGTAATTAATAATTGCAAAATCTTCGTAGCCATCGTTATCTGGTGAAAAAGGATTGGGTGAAACAGAAATATTTGCAGTGTTATTCAGATTATCTGTGAAGATGCTGTTTTGTTCCGAAGGTGTTGCTCCAAAACTTGAAACCGAGGTGCTCCAATTTAGCGGATCATTTGAACTAATTGTTGGATTGATTCTTTCAAGTGACCGGTTTTTTAGAATTGAAATATTTTTATTGTGCCATTTATCTGAATAAAAAACCGAATCGATAATATTTCCTTTTACATCTTTTAATATCACAGCTTCTCCTGTATTCACTAAACCAAGACTTGATTGACCAGCAAGTGTTTTGTATTTGTAGTCTGTAAGCAAATATTTTATTAACATCAACGAATCTGCAGCAAGAATAAAATATTTTTCTTTTGGCAAAAAGAAACTTGTCTCTGCCAGTTTATAAAAATTTCCGTTTAAGTCTTCAATTTTCCACCCACCAACATTTATTGAGTCAGCACTTAGATTTAATAACTCGATAAACTCGCTGTTATCAATATCCGGATCAAACATTATTTCGTTTATAACAATTGAATTTTTTTCATAGTCGGGTAGTTTAAATAACGAATTAATTTTTCCGGGAGTGCTGCTGTTAGCGTCAAGGCAAGTCGCCCAATTTATGCTGTCGTTCGTTGAAACAGCATAACTAAATCTTTCCAGTGAAACACTTTTAGCGCCGCCCCAAGACGAGCGATAGAGTAAACTGTCTATAATTCCATCTCTGAAGTCATAAATAATTATACCGTCGACAGAATTTGATAATGTGCCAAAACTTACGGCAATTAATTTGCCAGTAAAATCAGGATGAAATGATTTGAACGACGTATCGGCGGCGATTACTAAAAATTCCGACGGTGCAAATAAATAATCAGTCAATGAGATAAAACTTTTTGTTGGTGTCGAAAGCACGTCACTTATTGACCAGTTTTTTAAATTTATTGTATCGTTTGAATTGTTGATAATTTCTACCCATTCCGGTTCACCATCATCCGGATCAGGCATTACTTCGCTGATTAAAACTGACTTTTCGGCAAAGCCAGGCTGCACTGATTTTTCAAAATAGTTGTTTAAAGTATCTTCATCTGTTGGGAAAATAATTTTTACAGAACATAGAATTTTTTTGTTTAAATGAAGTATCGGAAAAGAAGATTGAACGAATAATGAATCGCCGGCAGCAAGAGTTGTTATCGTATGCTCGCTTAGTAATTGATCAACAACTTCGTTTGAATCGGAGTCAATAAAAAACTGAAGCGAGAAATTATTAGCAGCAGAACTTCCGTTATTTCTTATTTGAGCAATGATTAATACATCCTCCCCTTCGGTTGGATATCTAGGATTGAAAAGCATTGATATTATTGAAAGATCGAATTGTTTCGGAGTCAGACTGTTTATTCTACCGGGCGTGCTTGTTTCAATATCAATTGATGAATTCCAATTTGTAAAAAGATTTGAAGGCGCATCGAATGAAATTCTTTCAAGTGAATATCCATCCGTTCCACCCCAATCATTGTTGTAGAATACGGAATCAATTGCAGCCCCACGGTTATCTCGAAGTACTACTCCATCATCATCATTGTTAAAAGAAGGCAGGCTTAACTGATAAACTTTGGAAGGAATAACTCTATGAAAATTATAAATAGAAGTATCTCTGGTAATTACCGAGTAGGACCTCCCGGCGACAAAAAAATTATTATTAATTAAAGCCGAACTTGAAGTGGTTAAAACATCTGCAACCGACCAGCCATTCAAATTAATTGTGTCTTCTGAAGAGTTATAAATTTCAATCCACTCGGGCTCACCGCCAAGGGGAGAGTACATAATTTCATTTAATAAAATCGTGAGCGGAGGATAACCGGGAGCGATTGATTTATAAAAGAAATTGTTTATTGTGTCTTAATCGGAATTAAAAATTGCCCGAATAAAAAAAGCTCGCTTACTTTCTAGATTTAGAATTGAATAATTTATTGGTATGGCTGCTGAGTCCCCTGTCTGCAAATTAAATCCACTTTGAGTTTCAAGCAGCAAATCAGGAATAGAGTCAAGATTTGTATCTTCGTAAAAAGAGAAAGAAAAATCGGCGGGATTTTTCCCGATGTTTTTTATTTTAATTGATGCTGTAACATTCTCTCCTATTTGTGGAAAGGCTGGTGTAAATAAAATATCCGCAGCTTCAATATCAAAATATTTTCGGGTAACAGAATTAATAAAACCCGGCGTTGCACCTAACCTGCCAGAAGAAGTTTTCCAATTTAATGAATCTATGGAACTACTTTCGGAGTTTATTCTTTCGAGCGAATTACCTTCGCTGCCGCCCCAATTATCCGAATATTCAAGTGAGTCAATTACCCTGCTCAAAGAATCAAGCAGAATAATTTTATCCCCTGTGTTATTGAATGCTGAAAAACTTTTAACCACTAATTGAGAAGTGATGTTATAAATGTCAAGCAATAAGCTGTCATCGGCAATTACAAAATATTCTGAAGGATTCAGGGATGTACTTTGTAAAATAATTATTGTTGTGTCGCTGTTATCTGCTAGTTGATAATTTTTCAAGTCAATAATTTTATTGCTTCGATTGAAAAGTTCTATCCATTCAGGTTCGGGAGAATCAGGCGCATACATAATTTCATTGATGACAATATCATTTCTGATTTCATTGATATTTACAACATCAATAAATGCGAATGCAATATTGTTTGTAGAATCATCGTCAATAGAGGTTGTAAGTTTGGCAATAAAATAATTTCTGGTTAAAGAAAAATCCGAAGATATAAAAATGAACGAAGTGCTATCACCGCTTGATAATTGCTGCCCTGAAAAATTCGTTACAAATTCAAAAGGTTGGGGGATGGAATCTGCATTAGTATCTTTAAATATTCCAACTTGAAATGTTTGTGACGAGTTCAACCCCTTGTTTAATATTTTAACATCGAATTGTGCTTGCTCACCCAAAACAACAAAATCTTTTCCCGTTGAAAAATTAGTTATTGTAAGATCATAATCCTTTGGTGAAAGTGAATTCAGTTTGCCGGGAGTCGCTTTATCAATGCTTTCGGATGTTCCCCAATTTTCTTTTATATCACTTTCTCCGTCGGCAAGAATTCTTTCGAGGGAGTTTCCGCCAATACTTCCCCCCCAATCAGGCAGGTAAAAAAGGCTGTCGATTAAAAATCCAATTGAATCTTTTAACACAACAGCATCACCCGAATTATTTAAAGAGGGAAGAGAAAAAATAATTATATCGGAAGGAATGTTGTAAAAATTGACTATCGAAGAATCTTTACTTAACACTACAAAACTGTCAGGCGGGAGAAAAAAATCATATGAAGTAATAGTAACAGCGGTTAGTGCGTCGCTCAATTTCCATTTCTTTAAGTTGATCGAGTTTGAGGATCGATTAAATAATTCTACCCATTCCGGCTCACCGGTAACAGGCGCATACATAATTTCATTTATAACAACATCATTAAAATTTGCACCCGGCAAAAAAACTGTAAACGATTTTATTCTTTGATTGTTCGAAAGGTTTTCATCCTGGGTGAAAGCAACCTGTGCGATGATTTGATAATCCCGGGCAGAAAGTGCAGTCAAGTTGGTCGAAGTAGATATCGAATCACCTGACAAAAGATTTGTAAATGAATTTGAGTAGAATAATTCGTTAGCATCAGGAACAGAGTCGAGATTCACATCATTAAAAACTTGAAGCGAATAAAAATCTGCGGATAATAAACCTATGTTTTTTATTGTAATGTCTATTTGAACATCATTACCTTCAAATAGTATTTCGGGAGAGACTGTGATAGAGTTTAACAACAAATCATAATTAACAGGTGTTACTGAATTTTCAAACCCCGGCGTTCCATTAATTGTGAATGCATTCGCCCAATTTTCAATTGTGTTGTCACGACTCAATGCAATCTTTTCATCAGAGAAACTTTGTAAATTATCCGCCGAGTAAGTATAAACCTGAAGTGTGTCGCCTAAAGGATTTATCAATTTTACAATCCTATCTTCAGTGTTTGACATTCCCGAGGAGCCGAAAGAATTGTCGGATATTTTTAGAATTAACGCATCGCCAGGTATTAAAGGATTATAAATACCAGAGACAAAATCATAATCGCCCTCCAGAATTATGGCGTAAGAAAGCGGCGGCAGTACTGTTCCAAATCCTGCATCAATAAAAACATCAGGGGAGGAGGTGGAATATTTGAACTTGTACTCAGCTAAATCAAAACTTTCGACAGTACTAAGATTATAAACTTCTACAAACTCATTATTGCCAGAAGTTCCGTAGAACATTACCTCACTTAGAATTAATAAAGAGTCTGACTGTGATCGTATAAATGATGCAAAGAAAACTAAAAATGCAAAAGTAAAATTTTTAATCAACTGTCCCTCTGAAGCTGTTTGTCAATTATTTGAACTTTAGAAGTAAACTACAATCAAAAATTATTTTTATCAAAAAATTACTGCTGTTTTCTTGGGAATTTTTGAAGATAGAAATTCAAAAAGAGAGTTTGGCAATTACCTAAAAGAAAATGGAAGCAGAATTTTTTACACGTTACATAAAGAATGGATAAAAATTACATGCAAAGAAGGCTTATTTTGAATTACATCCAAAAATGTTAATTTAGAACAAAAATTATTCCAATGTTTGAAAATAAATTTATACCGGTCGAAAATGTGTTAATTCGCAAAGAAATTAAAGAAACACCGTTTGCCTGCGATTTAAGAAAATGTAAAGGTGCTTGTTGTACTTTGGAGAGCGAATTTGGGGCACCATTATTGATAGAAGAAATATCCGAAATACAAAATGTTTTGCCGTCAGTCAAATCACTTCTTTCCAAAGAGCATTGGAAAGAAATTCAGCAGAGCGGTTTCTATGAAAAAAAGGACGGCGAATTAATGACGCGTGCAATCAATAATCGCGCTTGTGTTTTCGTTTATTTTGAAAAAGATATTGCAAAATGCAGCCTTGAAAAAATTTATTTTGAAGGAAAATCAAAATTCAGAAAACCTATTTCCTGTCATTTATTCCCAATCAGGATTTCGGATTTTGGCGGAGAAATTTTGCGTTACGAAAAATTTAGTGAGTGCACTCCTGCATTAGAAAATGGCAAAGGACTTAATACAACCATTGCAGATTTCTGCAGCGATGCTTTAATAAGAAAATATGGAAAAAATTGGTATAAAAAATTAAAAGAATTTAACGGATAAAAAATGCTTAGTTTAAATCAAAGACTTTCGCAGCAGCAAAAGCTGTCGCCGCAGCAAATTCAGTATCAAAAATTACTGCAATTAAATACACTAGCTTTAGAGCAGCGAATAAAAACAGAATTGGAAATGAATCCGTTACTTGAAGAAGAAATTAACCAAACTTTGGAGCAGGATGATAAGGATAGAGAATCAAGTGAATCAGAAGATTATGATGATACAACCGAGACTCAGCAGGAAGAGTTTGATATTGAAGATTACATGAATGACCTTGATTTTGAACACGATAAAGTAAACCGAAGTGCAGATGACGAAGTTTATTATCCTATCGCTCACTCAAGAGATACTTTAAGTGAAAAACTAACAGAACAATTACGCCTACTAAACCTTGATGAAAAACTTTACATACTTGGCGAAGAAATAATAGGCAACCTTGATGCCGATGGATATTTAAAGAGAACAATTGAAGAAATTGTTGAAGAATTAAATATGTTCGAGCATCTTGATATTTCAAAAGAAGAATCTGAAACTCTTCTGCGAAAAATACAGCGTTTCGACCCTATTGGTATTGCTGCAAGAAATTTACAAGAATGTCTGCTCATCCAGCTTCGGGCTGGAAACTTCGATGCATACTATAAATATTTAGCCGATGAATTGTTGACCAATTGTTACATCGATTTCACTCGCAAACGTTATGATTTGATAAAACAAAAACTCAATTTAACTGAAGAAAGCCTTCGTGCTACATTAAACATCATTCATAATTTAAACCCTAAACCCGGCGAAGGCAATGCTGAAATTTTAGAAATGAATCAGATTTCGCCAGACTTTGTTATTGAAAAAATTGAAGACAATTACATCATCACACTGAACGATAAAAGCATGCCTTCGGTTACCATTAGCAGGCAATATCTTGAAATGTTTGATTCAGATAAAAAAAAGAAAAAAACCGTACGCGAAAAAGAAACGTATAAATTTTTAAGAGAAAAATTTGAATCTGCAAAGTGGTTCATAGCCTGCATACAACAGAGAAGAGAAACTCTGTTAAAAATAATGCGTGCAATTTTTGAAAGACAATTTGAGTTTTTTGAAAAAGGACCCAAGCTTTTGAAACCAATGATTTACAAAGACATTGCCGACGAAATTCAAATGGACATTTCCACCATAAGCCGTGTTGTTAATGGTAAGTATGTCCAAAGTCCTATGGGAATTCATGAGCTAAAATATTTTTTTAGCGAAGGCTTGGCAACTGATTCAGGCGAAGAAGTCTCAAATAAACATATTAAAGAAAGAATCAAAGAACTGGTCTTAACCGAAAATAAAAAGAAACCTCTGAGCGACGATAGGCTTGCTGAGTTATTGAATGAAGAGGGGATTCATATTGCAAGAAGAACTATAGCAAAATACAGAGAGCAACTTAGAATCTCAGTCGCACGACTTAGAAAAGAATTATGATTGAATACTTACCCTCCATCCTGGGTATAGTATTTTTGTTCATTGTCTTTGGTTTTTCACATTCCATTTTAGCTTCACTTTGGTTTAAGAAAATATTAGCCGGGCGGCTTGGGAATAAAATTGCTTTTTATAGAATATTCTACAATATCTTTTCCATAATTTCCCTTGCAATAATTTATGAGCTATCCCCCCGGCTTGACGTCATAATTTATGATCTGCAAAGCCCATTTGATTTGATGATTCTGATACCGCAGTTCGGTAGTTTAATAGGGGCTTTCGTGTCATTTAAATATTTTAGTACAAAAGAATTTTTAGGAATTGATCAGATTAAACGATATTTGAATAACAACTATTCGGCTGAAGAACTTGATGAAAGAATGTCTTTCAGAATAGAAGGTCCGTACCGCTACTGCAGACACCCGATTTACTTTTTCTCAATTACCTTTTTGCTTTTTAGACCTGTGATGGATCTATTTTATATCACATTTCTTGTATGTGTAATTTTGTATTTTTGGATTGGTTCAATTTATGAAGAAAAGAAATTGATTGAAGTCTTCGGAAGCGATTACTCGGAATATCAAAAACATGTTCCGGCTATTATACCTTACAAATTATTTTCTCCTTATACTTTAAATAAAAAATAAAAGGATTAAGAATGACTGAAAAAATAAAATCAACCACTATCATTGGAATTGTGCACAATGGAGAAGCAGCTCTTGGCGGCGATGGGCAAGTATCTTTTGGCAACACCATCATGAAACACAACGCAATGAAAATCAGAAAAATTGCAAATGGCAAAGTACTCTGCGGATTTGCGGGCGCCACTGCTGATGCTTTTACACTAGTAGAAAGATTCGAAGACAAACTTGAACAATACCGCGGAAATGTAAATCGGGCTGCAGTTGAACTTGCAAAGGAATGGCGAAGTGATAAATACCTTCGAAAGCTTGAAGCGATGCTTGCAGTAGTTGCAGAGGGTAACGCAATTATTATTTCCGGAAATGGTGATGTTATTGAACCCGATGACAAAATTGTTGCCATTGGTTCGGGCGGTATGTACGCATTAGCCGCTGCAAGAATGTTGAAAAAATATAGCAAGCTCTCTGCAAAAGAAATAGTTCGTGAAAGTCTTCAGATTGCAAGTGAAATTTGCATCTATACAAATGATAAAATAAACGTTGAAACAATTGAGAAATAATTATGGCAGTATTTGATATAAAACATTTAACACCCACCCAAATAGTGAACGAACTTGATAAATATATAATTGGACAAAATGAGGCTAAACGAGCCGTAGCAATTGCACTGCGCAATCGCTGGCGACGTCAGCAGGTTCAGGATTTCCTCCGTGAAGAGATACTTCCAAATAATATTATTCTAATTGGACCTACCGGGGTTGGTAAGACAGAAATTGCAAGACGAATTGCTAAACTCTCTCAAGCTCCATTCATCAAAGTTGAAGCTTCGAAGTTTACTGAAATCGGTTATGTAGGAAGAGATGTCGAATCAATGATACGCGACCTTACTGATATTGCAGTGAATATGGTAAAATCAGAAAAGACGGCTGAGGTTCAGTCAAAAGCTAATGAATTAACCGAAGAAAGAATTTTAGATTTACTTATTCCTCCTGTTAAAAAAACTCAGCCCGTAGGCGCTCCGAATGATAATGATAAAGATGTCGAAGCATTGCAAAATCAAAAAACACGCGAATGGATGAGAGAGAAATTAAGGAAAGGAGAACTCGATAAAAAAATGATCGAATATGATTCTTCAGCTGCAACTGCAAATGTGGGTATGCAGATTCTCGGTCCTTTTGGCATGGATGATATGGGCATTAACATACAGGAGATTATGGGTTCGATCATGCCTAAAAAGAGAAAAAAAAGAAAAACAACTATAGCCGATGCACGCACTCTTATAGCGCAGGAAGAAGCTCAAAAATTAATTGATATGGAAGCAGTACAGAGGGAAGCAATCGAAAAAGTTCAGAATTCAGGCATCGTATTCATCGATGAGATTGATAAAGTCGCTGGTGGGGGCAAAGGACATGGACCAGATGTTTCGCGTGAAGGTGTTCAGAGAGATTTGCTTCCGATTGTTGAAGGTTCGAATGTTAACACAAAATATGGCGTTGTAAAAAGTGATCATATTTTATTTATTGCCTCAGGTGCTTTTCACGTCTCAAAGCCGAGCGATCTCATTCCCGAGCTGCAAGGTAGATTCCCTATCAGGGTTGAGTTGAAAAGTTTGACTGAGGAAGATTTTGTTAAAATATTAACCACACCGGAAAATGCTTTGCTTAAACAATATGCTGCATTACTGGCTACTGAAGGCATTCAAATTGAATTTACAAAAGATGGAATTCGCGAAATTGCGCGTATTGCTTCCGAAGTAAATGAGCAGGTTGAAAACATCGGTGCACGAAGACTGCATACAATTCTTACTACTCTGCTTGATGAGATTCTGTTCAACGCACCCGATAAAATTCCACAGGAAAAAGTAAAAATAAATGCTAAATCTGTTAAGGATAAACTGGATAAAATTGTGAAGAACAGAGATTTAAGCAAGTTCATACTTTAATCAAAAAAAATATTAGCTCGGCGGCAAAACACTATACATGCCGCCCGGCGTTAATTTATATCTGACAAATTTGCACACACTAATTTTATTATTATACTCTGTTTAAGTTCCACTATTCATCAAAATATTTCACTTCCTCATATTATCTGTCCAACTAAATAATAAAATCTCAGTCTTTTGAACAACTAATTTATTTTTGATTGAACTCTTTAATCAACAATATGTAAAATTAAAAATACATCTATGTTCAGGTTTATATCCAGGTTCAAGATCAAGTTTATGAATGCGTTCAAAGTGGACTATCCAATATAAATAAAATATTTAAAGAACGATCGAATTTTTTCTTGAATAAATTTTGGAATAACTATTGCTATTAAAGTTGAATCAAATAAATAGGAGACACTATGAACTTAAAAAAAATACTATTCGTACTTGCTTGTCTGTTTTCTTTTTCTTTTAATTTATATGCTCAGCAAGATTCCACTGTCAATCACGAATGGAGGTGGGAAGATGAGGATTGGGGACAATTAGATGATTTCAAATTCGATATTGATTTCTTCGACAATCACTTTCACCATTCGCCAACAATAAGTCTGAATTACGGCTTTGTGAATTCTAACATTAAAAATTTTTCGAATGATTTTATTGATGCAGGAATGTTAGAACTTAAATTGGGACACACTACCGAAGGCACATCTGGTTTTAGTGAAGACCTCGTAAAATATAAATACCACTTCCTTTATATCAGCAAAATATCAACCTCACTAAACCGCACAGAAAATAATTTAGCAGACCTTGATTGGCAGATGTGGCGCTTCGGTACAGGCTGGTCAAGCGGCTTTGGGTATAAAATCGGTAACGTTTCAATCATTCCATATTATTCTTACTCGTTAGATTGGTCAAGGGTGGAAATGCTTAGCAGCCCGGCGTCGGCGGCAGAAAAAATTAAACTAAATTTATTTAATAAATCAATCAGATTTGGGACCGGCAGTGAGGGGGGAGTAAGAATCAAGCTTTTTGATTATTTAACTCTCGAAGCAAGTTATGAACGATCAATAATTTTTCAAAGGCATTTATTCTGGAAATGGTCCGGCAGTGCAATTCTTGAGGCAATTGGTCAATGGGCGGTTGATGAGTTTGTTGATGAAGTGATTGAGTCCTCACCGATGGCGGCACCTATAGTAAATTTTTTACTGAAGAATGGTCTCTCGTATGCAATTTATGAATTGCGTCAGACAAAAATGAATTGGCCTTTTTCAACCGAAACTCCACTGGCTCATGATCAATTTAAGTTTGGAGTGACATTTGTTTTTTAATTTGATTATTAAAAAATTAATGAGCAGAAAAATTTACAAAGCATTCATTCTTTCAACGAAAGCATTAACAAATCTTTCAGGAGATTTTTCGTCGAGATTAAAGTAGAGCGAAGGTTCTATTAACTCAAGTTCCATTAAAGCAAAATCATCGGAGCCTGTTCTTACAAAATCAATTCGGGCATAAAGAGGAATTGTACTTAGCTTTCTTAAAATATTTTCGGCTTCATTCTTAATGATCGGATCGGGATTGATTGCAATGATGGTACCCCCGTGCTCTTCCTGCACTCGAAAATCTTGTGGCTTTGGAGTCTTCAATACTGCGTGGCTGTATTGCCCATTAAAATAGAACAGCGAATATTCTCCTTCAGAAATTATATTTGACATGAAAGGCTGAATCATAAATTCGCGGTTTGAAAATATAGATTCAAGCTTCACGCGATGGTCTTTTAATTGTTCGGCTTTTAGTCGAAAAGTATTTTCAGCGCTTGCACTAATGTTTGGCTTTATTACTATTTCATTAGTGTTGAGTAAAGAAAAATAATTTATAATTTTTTCAAGGCTGAATCGCTTTTCCCAAATCGTTTCAACAGTCAAAATATTTTTATTAGTCAAATCCCGCAAATAATATTTATTCATATTCCACTTCATCATCTCAAAATCATTCTCGAGATGAACAGAAGAGTCATTTATTTTTGTCAACACGTTAATAAATTTATTTGGGTCGGATTGATAGTCCCAGGTTGATCTAACAATTACTGCATCAAAAGAATTCCAATCTACTGATTTATCGTGCCAGGATATTTCACTTGCAAGCCAACCATTTTTTTCCATTGGTGCAATCAGCAGTTTATCATAGCATTTAAATCTCTGCAAATTATCCATTGAAAGTAAAGCAACTTTTCTTTTCATATTATTACATTTTTGGTTAAGAAAAATTTCATTCTGACTTGAATATAAAAATTAAAAATCACGTTATTGCAAAATATAATCTTTAATTTTGCCGGAAGTATAATAATCGTTCATAAAAATATTAAGGAAGAATTTTATTGTGGAATGGATATTACTAATTCTGTGGCTTGGAATAATAAATGGCGGACTTGGCGGACAATATATACTCAACTGGATGGGTAATCAACCTGAATTTACAGGTGGAAATAAAATTGAAGTTTCGCCCGGAGTGATGACATGGTGGAGGGAAATTTCTAAGCTTGCGTGGGCTTTTATTGCGGTTGTCATCGAAATGATACGAGGCAAGGAAATGAAATATTTATGGCCCGGCTTTCTTTCTCTATCCACAATAATTATTTGTGCATTCACCGGGGTAATTGAAAATATCGGCTTCTTCTACCTCCCCCGTTACTACTCCCCGCATATTTTTGCTCCTTACGTAAATGTTTATCTTGCGTTCCTGCCCTTTTTCGGCAAGATGCTTTTTAACGCCCCAATACGAAAGGAACACTGGATTGGAATCGGGCTTGTTATTTCAGGACTTGCCGTTCCTCATATTCCCTGGCTGCTTGGCTTGGCAAGCGAAAATACTAATGCACTTGATGCTGAAGCTATTTTGTGGATAGTAATAATAAATGGCTGCTTGCTCTCGCAGCAAGTTTTAAATAATAAAACTGTGCAGACAGCAAAAATTGGTGTGGGACCAAATGCACTTGTCTTCTGGCGTGAAATCTGGAAAATGATTTTTATCTCATCTGCAATTTTTCTTATTCCGGTACTTGGTAATTCATTAAATGTGAACATGCCTGAAAAAATAG
>Ga0172367_10004998_pt1 | contig 16197 bp, 5 predicted proteins | sample Lak10m_FD_114542 | JGI IMG/M metagenome (GOLD analysis project Ga0172367, IMG submission 114542) | Freshwater microbial communities from Kabuno Bay, South-Kivu, Congo - kab_022012_10m | ecosystem: Environmental > Aquatic > Freshwater > Lake | place: Democratic Republic of the Congo: South-Kivu...
ATGAAGGCTACCAAAGCAGAATCTATTCCACCACTTAATCCGACAAGAGCTTTTTTGAAGCCCGTTTTTGCGGCATATTCTTTTAATCCGAAAATCAGAGCATTCAATACTTCTTCTTCAAATGATTTCTCAATGGTATCAATTTTTGTATAAACTTTTTTCGAATCATAAATAAAGTAATCCTGAGCATAAGTTTTTCCAAGCATACATAAATCACCATTAGAATTAAAGCACATGCTTCCGCCATCAAAAATCAAATCGGTTTGTGCCCCAACGCAGCAAGTATAGACGAGAGGCATTTTATCAGTTTTCGACAAAGTTGATAACATATTCATACGTTCTTTCCTTCTGCCATAAGCATAAGGGCTTGCCGAAATATTTATCATCAATGTTGAGCCTTTATCAACAAGCCGCTGAACAGGGTCTTTTTCATATCGGCGTTTTTTCCAATAATCTGCATCATTCCAAATATCTTCGCAAATCGAAATGCCGAGATATTCATCTTTAAATTTGGTTACATAGACATCTTTTGCTGATTCAAAATAACGGACTTCATCAAAGACATCATAATTCGGAAGAAGTGTTTTATTTTGAATGAACTGAATTTTGGAATTATAACAGAGAATGGCTGAATTATAAATTCCTGTACCGACATTATCAAATTCTTCTGTAATTGAACCGAAGATTAAACCAACATCACCGGTTTTATGAGCAATAGTTTCTGCAGCAGAAATAACCGCTTGCCGAAATTCTTTTTTTTCTATTAAATCCTGCGGAGGGTAGCCACAAAGGAAAAGTTCTGGGAATACAACCAGATCAACTTCATCCCGAACACCTTGCAAGTATCCATCTATTATTTTTTTCTTGTTTCCTTCAATATCACCAATGACAGGATTGGACTGACAAATTGCAATTTTCATAATTCTTTTTAATTTCTTATCCAAAATTACAAACGATACGTATCTTATCAAAAATATTAAGTCATGTTGATAGAATGTAGAACTAATCCAAGAAATGTTCGTCTAAAAAAACGAAACCAAAAAAAATTGAGGTGTGTGATGAAAGAAAAATTATTTAGATCGAGGAAATACAGAATAATTGGTGGCGTTGCTGGTGGACTTGCAGAGTATTTCAAGATTGACCCAGTAATTACCAGAATTTTATTCATCGCTTTCACTTTAACCAACGGCGTAGGAATTGCTATCTATATCATACTTTGGATTATTATTCCTGACGAGCCGATTGAAGTACTGTTAAACGAAGTTAAGTCCAAACCAAATTCTGACAATCCCGAAGCGAAATTTCCTGATTTGGAAGACTTAAAACCGGTAGAAAATTCAAATAAGCCGAGTTTGATTTTTGGAATAATTATAATAGCTTTAGGTGTGTTTTTCCTTTTAACCAACATAATTCCATTTTTTGATTTTGATGATATTGTACCTTTAATTTTTATAATAATCGGAGCTGGATTAATATGGAATTCAGCAAGGAGTAAGTGATGAAAACAGGACAAATTTTTTGGGGTGTATTTTTTCTTACTTTTGGTACATTGCTATTATTGACCAAAATGGATTTCTTAAATGTCAACTGGAGTTTTGCCTGGGATTTATGGCCCTTAATTCTGATATTTTGGGGTTTGTCAATTATTCTGAAAAATTCAACTTTCAAGCCTATTATAACGGCATTCTTTGGATTAACTATTGCCATTCTGATTTTTGGAATAATCAGTAATATTTTTGAAAACACATTCAGTGATAAAATAGTTTGGAGTGATTCTCAAAGTATAAATTACTTTTCGGAAGATATGTCAAAGAAAATTGAAAATGCTCATTTTGAGATGAATGCTGGCGGCGGTCATTTTTTACTTACTGGAGGAACGGATAAACTTATCAATGGCAAAGCAAAAGGTATGTTTTCAAGTTCAGATTTTAGGGTTGATACAAACAGCAATAATGCGAACATTTACTTCGAAATGAATGACGGTGATTTCAAAATTACAAAAGGGAATTTCAAAAATAATCTTGAAGTTGACCTAAATACACAGCCCTTATGGGATTTTGATTTTGAGCTTGGTGCTTCAAAAGCAAAGTTCGATTTCACAAAATTAAAAGTTGCAAGTTTTAATTTGAAAACTGGTGCTGCAACTACAACTCTCAAATTTGGCGAACTTTATAATGATGTTAAGATTGATATCGAAATGGGAGCTGCCAAATTAAAAATAAAAATTCCTAAGGATTCCGGTTGCAGAATTTCTGGCGATATGGCGCTTGTAGCAAAAGATTTTCAAGGGTTTTCAAAAACAAATGAATTCTATCAGACAGCAAATTACGAAAACAGTAAAAATAAAATTGAAATCGGAATCGATGCAGGTGTTTCATCAGTTACCGTTGAAAGATATTAGAAATTATTGAATCAAAAACTGCTCTTCAGAATTTTTCCGATGGAATTTTGAGGAGCAGAAAGTTTACGTTAAAAATTCTATAATGAATAAATCATTTAATTATTTTATAATCGAATTAGAATTAATTTATTAGAGCATGACAAATCAATTCTAACAACAAAATACTTAATTAATAATTAAACCCATTCTAAAAGATTTCTTCTTGCGAATTATCCATCTCACTATCATTAGAGCTTTTCACTTTTTTCTTCTTCCCTTTCTTATCCCACAACCCTGCTGCTACTTCCTCTGCGTGGATTTTGTGGTTGAGGTCTAATAATCTTTTTAGTATTTCTTTGCGTGCTTCAGGGGAGATGGTGTAACGCACTCTGTCGTTTTCGGGTAAGTAATCTACTTCATAGAAGTCGTGGTTTAAGTTAATTGGCGATTGGGGTTTGGCGAGTGGCGATTGGCGATTAGCGATTGGACTATTCTCTATTGGCAGTTCACTATTCTCCATTCTCCATTCGCTATTCTCCGCTTCCCCCCAACCATAAGCTTTTAGGACTGCCTCATCCATTTGTTTGTGGAGTGCTCTTAGTTTTTCTATTCTTTGTATTGCTTCTTCTATCGGTATTTGCAAATTAGCACTCTTAAACTCTCTAATATCATCCAAACTATTGGGGTTGGAGATTCCCGCCTTCGCGGGAATGACATTTGCAGAAGATACTTTAGGATTATGAAAAAGGTTATATGTTTTTGTTAAACCAAGCTGCATATCCAGCATAAGCTGGCGACGGAACTCGTGGTATGCTTCGCCTATTTTTTCAAGCTCTGATTCGGTTTCTTGTGATAATCTTTGAGGGAGTGGGAATGTTTCAATACAAGTAGATGGTGTGTATCGCAAATCGGTTTTCATGGTTGATCCATATTTCCATGCCCAATGAGAATGAATATTCGACTGAAAAACTGTAAAGTAGCAAGATTTATTATATGCTAATATATTAAGTGCAATGTCAAATATTTTTTCTGTATTAGTAAAAGCCAATGAAAGGTGTTTAGAAATGGTGCATGCAACCAAAACACGATTTAGCTTTCCAATAATCGAATACAAGTTTTGTCTTTTATCCCAATATTTCCAAAAATCATACTCATGAATTTGTTGATTATTTTTTATGAACTCTTCTCTTTGGGGTTTCACTAATTTTTCGACAATATCAAAACATTTTTCATAACTTCGGGCCTTTTTTTCATCCCAGTTAAAGAAGTTGATAATCCAGCGTCTGGGTTCCTGGGTTGGTTCGCCATTAAAATCCTCGCCAATCTGATAAGGAAATAAAACATCACTATATTTATTATCATTAAGGATTAATTGTTTTGCTATAGAAGGTTTTAATATAAACCCTGGACCAAAAACATATGTCCCTTTAAAACTTTTATCTATATTGGAAACTAATTTGTAAGGATTGCCGATGTCCTTTGTTTCTTCGAGAAGTGATGAAATATGGTTTGTAATTTTATTGTTTAATATTCTATTCTTAAACCAAGGAGCTTTAACTATTGATAAAAGCGAAACTTCCACGGCTGCTATTCCAGGCCATTTCATTGACCGAACTGCGAAAACAATATTTCCATTATTTTTCGTAATTACACTTAAGCCAACTTCTCTTGTATCTCCTTGAGCAATAGTATTAGTGGAGATCAGGGCTTGAAATCCTTTTACTCTCAAAACAGAAAAAATTTTTCTGAAAAAATAAGCCACTATATCTGCACTTCCTTTTTCTGCCCAGATTGTTTTAATCCAATTATTATAATTCTCTCCAAAAGAAGTGCTAATTTTTTTACCACCTAAGAAAGGAGGATTTCCAAGGATACAATCAAAACCAGATTCTTCGCTTCGCTCAGAATGACTGGCGAACACTTCTGGAAATTCCAAAAACCAGTGGAAGAACCTTTTCTCAGCAGCAACTGCCATTGCGTGTGAGATTTTGCGTGTGTTTACTTCTTTTTTCTGTCCTGCAAAAATTCTAAAGTATTCTGCATCGGTGGTTAAAAACTCTTTGTTAGCATCTGTCTTATCAATAAAGAATTGTGCAACCTGTATATCTGCAAGCTCTTTTAGTTTCATCCAATCGCTTCCTTTAAGCAGGTTGTATTCCTGCTGTTTCTTTTTAACTTCATCAACAGTTGTATCGGGGAGTAAATTAAAGTTCTTAAACTTTACAGAGATTGTATTAAGGTTGTTAATAATCTCTTCGGTATCGGTAAGCTTTAGCTGTGCCCTGTTTTCTCTTTCAGTTTTGTTCTGCTTTCTGAAAGATGCGGCAATATCTTTATCATCACCGGGGAGGGTTTTAAATGCTTCGGTTGCAATTCCGTTCTGCAGCTCTTCAATGCGTGCAAGTCCAACAATAGAATCACCGCATTTAATTTTATGGTCTAAAAAGTTAAGCGGCATTCCGGGATTATGTGCCTCAAGCCATAAAGCTACTTTGCAGAGTTCAACAGCAAGAGGATTTTTATCAACTCCGTAAATGCAATGGTTAATAACATCACGTATTGCCTGTCTGTATGGTTCGGGAGAGGGCTGGTCTTCACCGGTTCTAACTTTTGTTAGTTCCTGAGCAATTCTTCTTGCTGCGGATAAAAGGATGTGTCCACTTCCGCAGGCAACATCGCAGACTTTGATGGAGAGGAGTGCTTTTTCTTTTGCTTCTTTTTCCTCGCTGTCATTCCCGCGAAAGCGGGAATCTGTTTTAGCTACAGTAGATTCCGGATCTCCGCTTCCTGCCTCGCCGGCAGGCAGGCGCTTCGTCCGGAATGACAAGGCGTTTTTTAGCTTATCTTCGATTACATAATCAAGAGAATGTTTTATTAATGGCTGGACTAATTCTTCAGGTGTATAATGAGAGCCGGAGGATGAGCGCTCTGTTCCTTCAATGAATGAAAATGAATAATGCTGCCCGTCAAAATTAATTACGGGAGCTTTTTCCAAAAGTCCTTCATACACAGAGCCAAACTCTTCAACATTAAGAGCCGAATAATTAACTCTTATTATGCTCTTGGTGTCTTTATCATCAAATTGACTTAAGTTTTTAATGCATTGCAATAAAGTCCTGTTATCAATATCGGAATCACTCAAAACTCCAAGAGAGCCATAGTCAAATAAATCTCCATCCAGCGGATAAAGTTTAATCTTTGCAGCAAGATTTTCACTTCCAAATATTTTGAATGTATTTCTAAGTGAAATCCACAGATCAAAAAGTTTTTCATCAAAGAAGAATATTTTTTCGGATAGTCTTCTCAACCTTTGAAGACTGTAATATTCGTAGTAAAGATCTTTGTAATATTTCGTATTACCATTGCCGTCATCATTCGGATAAACAATATCTCTCTCTTCAAGCACCATAAGGAAAAGTATGCGGTAAACAAGTCTAAGCAGATGCTGATAAAAACCATTTGCAGACATTTGTCCGGATTTTATAAGCTCAATCAGTTCCTGATTCTTTGGGTTGCTTAAGAAACCATTGCCAAGAACTTTAATTGATTCCTCGACAGCACCGCTGAGTTTTTCTCTTATCCTTGCGCCTGCTTCAAGGGAATCCTGGTGATATTGTTCTATTAATGAAATATCACCTTCACTCATCTTCTGGGGCATTCGGGTTATGTGAAGAAGTCTGTAAAGAATTGAAAACTCAGCATAAAGATCTTCTTCCATCATTTTCTGAAGATCAAACTCAACGAATGTAAGCCTGACTAATTTACCTGAATCGCGCAGCAGCCGTAGTTTATAACCGTTTGTTACAAATCCATAAAGATGTTCGGTAAGATTAAGATATTCCTGTACCAAAGCGTGTGGTGATAAACGCGGACCACCGGTTTCTCTTTTCTTATCGAGACTATCATTGAAACTTACAATGTGGATCGGGAAGCCATCAATATTCATATCCCGATGGCTTATTGCATAGGAGTTCTCGTTAACAATTTCTGCTCTTGAAACTGAAGCATTATAACCAAGAAAACTAAGCAGCGGAATTATCCAGTATTTTCTTGTTTCAGTAGTGCCGGATTCTTCTTCGGTTAACGGTTCGATGTAACGCTTAAAAATCTTCCACTGATCTTTAGCATTGGCCCAGGCTCGTTGAATTTCTTCCTTAACTTTTACCTTAGCATCAAAACCGTAATCTTTAGGTGATTGACCTTTAATTTCTCCTGAATCAAGATTATCAAAAATCTCCGGTGAAATTATCTGTCCTTCAACTTTTATTGCGGTTGTTTTCATTAAAGATTACTATTGATTTTATTGATCATATTTCATTATTTACTCTTGTATTACATATTCGTTAAATATGCACTGCTTACGCATAGAAATTTGTCAGACATTACTCCCGCATTACACCTGCACTACTCCTGCAAGCTGCTGCATACTGCCGCACAACTGCCGCATTTTTACTGCGAAGTTACTGCGAATTACTACGAAGCTACTGCGAAATCTGCTCTTCATTTACTTCGTCATACTGCGACAAGCTGCGACAAGCTGCGACAAGCTACGACTTGCTACGACAAACTCTCTTTTTTCAATTTATATTTGCCATAAGGGTCACTAGGAGTTTTTCCAGTCCATTCAATCACATTCTCAAGATTTTTTAAATTTCTTTGAATAGTTCGCTTTGTCGCTTTTACTTCCTGAGCAATCTCTTCGGTAGAGGCTTCCTTCATCCTGGACAGATATTCCAAAATCCTTTTTTCAAGTTCTGATAATTTTGATGGTTGTGTAATTGTCTTCTCAACTAATCTTGGAAAACTAATTATAAAGCTTCCACCTGCTTCTTTGAATACAGGTTCTTTTATTCCTGCCTCTTTGCATAATCTTACGATGCGGTTAGTTCCTGTTCCCCATTGCTCGATATATTTAATCATATAGAAGCATCTTGCAATTAACTCATTGCGGGGAACTGAAGGATGCTCTTTTTTAAGCTCATCAATTGAAATATTCTCCGGCAGTAAACCGGGATTCCATATTTCCAAACGGTCATCAAAAATTCTTATCTGAACGTTTCCGGAATTTTCATAATCACGATGACAAATAGCATTTATAATTGCTTCACGCAGAGCTTCTTTTGGAATTTCCCAGACATTTTCTCTTTCGGGTTTCCCCTTAATAACAGCAGCAACATTGATATGTTTTCTAATAAAATTTAATGCCGCAGGAACCTGTTCGATAATTGTTCCGTTAATATCCTGCATATCTAAAAAATCAATTGCTTCGTTGTCCTTAAATCTTGCACACCTTAAAAGAGAGTTATAAAAATGCGATTGGGGCTCTTTTGAAAACATAAGGACTGCAGCATTGACCGGTTTTTTGCCTTTTAACAGTCTGAGCTTTTTAAGTATTGCTTCCGTTGATTTAGAACCATCAATCGGAACATCTCTTTCTTCCTCATATTTTCTTATAAAAGCTTTAACCTTTTGGGTGGATATTTCGCTAAGTTTTACTGAAGAAACTTCACTATCCCAGTATCTTTTTCTCTGTTCATTAATAAATGATCTGATTTTTTCAGCCGAAGCTTTTTGATTTGATTTTCCAACTCTGATAAAAACTTTATCCTTTACAAATACCGGTTTGATTGGGTATTCAGGTACACTTATTTCAATAATTTCTTTTGAGTTTATCTTTTGGACTTTGATATCAGGAAATACCTTGGGATCGGTTGCCTGCTTTATATCTCCGGCAAGATTCTCGATTGTATTTTTTCCAATAGTTACTCCTGTTACTTTTCCTGAGGGTTCAACACCCACAAATATCTTCCCACCTCTCTTGTTTGAAAAAGCGGACACAGTTTCAAGAATTTCCTCTTTTTCAGAAAGTGAGGACTTCAACTCAAGAGTTTCAGATTCAACAAATAAATTCTTTTTTACCATTATTTAATCACCGGTAATAAAATATAAACTCCAAGAATATCCGGGGGCAGAACAGGTTCAACTACATCATACTTTCTGCCTGTCACTAATTTTCTGAATCTTTCGTGTGCTTCAATAAGTTTTTGGGAACGCTCACGAACAATCTGATTAAAATTGGAATTCAATCCTTTAACAATTTTCATCTCACTTTCAAACACAGATTCCTGTCTTGGTTTTGGTAATTCAACATCAGCAGTGGAATTGATTAACAACTCTTTTGCTTCATTGTGACTTAAGAAATCATTTTCAGAAGGATTATTTCTATAACCCCAAAGCATCATTTCTTCAGCAATTAGTTCATTCTTTCTTACCTTATCCGATATCAGCATTCTTACACGTAATTGTAAGATTGTAGTTTTAGTATTTACTTTATTAGTACTGATCACCGAAGCTCTTGAAATAATTTTTTCTTTTTCAACAGATAGTGCATCGTTAAGGAGATACTGACACAAGTATTCAACGAAAGGATGATTTCTTCCTATATAAATAAATCCTTCAGGAGTTGGTGATTCAAAAGATATTTTAACTTCATCCTGGTAATCAAAGAATGATCTGAACAATGGAGATAAGTTAGTTGTATATAACAGATATCCCTTTTTAACAGATTGGATTTGAGCGCCTAATTCATTCAATGAGCGTATAAAAAATTCTCTTACTGTGTTTGTATCGCCTATCGCTTCATCCGATTGTTTTAAGTCTTCTTCAATTTCGTTTACTTTAATAGAATGCTGAGCAAAAATACTGTGAGTGAGTTTATCTCTTTCCGCAGCTTTTTCATAAGCATTAGTAACCTGCAAAGATTTATCTTCGATATCAGGTGCATCTAAATCCAGTTTAAGTTGATAATCATCAAATACTGCATTTGGATTTAGTATAACTGCATTAATTAAAGCATCAAGTATTCCCTGGCTGTCTTCAGGAAATGGAACGGAGATTCCGGTTTGTTTTCTGATTTCTCTGGCTTTTCTTAAAAGAACTTTTAACACTACAGAATCAATAGGATTATCTTTTCCATAAAGCATATATGCTTTTACCACTTCTGCTGATTGACCAAATCTATCAATTCTTCCCTCTCGCTGCTCTAAACGATTTGGATTCCAGGGTAAATCATAGTGAAGAACTGCGGTAAAGAATTCCTGGAGATTTATTCCTTCGCTTAAGCAATCGGTTGTTATCAAAACTCTTTTATTTTTTGATTTACCGATCTCCTGGATTTTTTCTTTCCTTAATTCATCTACCATCTCTCCGGTTATGACAAGCATATCGGTATTCTTTGGTAGTCTCTCCTTAAAGTAATCGCCTAAATATTTTGCTGTGGAAATGAAACGGCAGAAGACTATGGGGTTAAATCCTTCTTTAATCCATTTACTTACTTGGGTAAGTGCCACTTCTGCTTTGTTATCTTTTACATTTTCCAGTTTGGCAGCTATGTCAGTAAGTGTTTTATATTCTGAAGTTGTTAAATCTGCTTTGTCCAGAATGTTTGTTGGAGTAGAATCAGAATCACTTTCATCTGAGTCAGCTATGGGATTTTCAATTACTTCCTCTGTCTGAATTTCTTCTTCATTTAGTTGTTTAGCTTTTTTTGATAACATTTCAATTCCAGCATGCGGGCTTGACATAACTCCGCGAAGTAACGCCAGAATAGCAAAGTATCTGAACTTTTTCTTAGCATTTGAAAAAGCATTTTTTGTATCAATGTTTCTTACAAATCGCAATAATTCAGAGAAAATGTTTTTGTAGTCAGGAGATAATTCATATGATATTTCTTTTGGATCTCTTTCAGGGAATATTGTAATCTCATGCCATTGTTCGACATCGGCTCTACGTCTGATAATTAAATGTTTTGAAACCTCACTATGTTTATCTTTATCTTTTCCGGTTAAGTCATAAAATTCAAATTCCGGTTTTAACAATCCAAGTAATGATTGAAACTCTGATGATTTACCACTGTGCGGAGTAGCAGTTAACATTATCAGATTCTGCTCAGGTTTCTGTCCAAGACTATGAATCAGATGATACCGCTGCTGCTGTTTAATGGTGGCACCTTCCGGTTTAGCACAAGTGTGAACTTCATCTACGATTACAAGTTCAGGACAATCCGATAAGAATACAGGTTTCTTTCTTTCAGATTTTATAAAATCAATAGAAATAACCTGGTAAGGATAAGCTTTGAAAATACTTTCATCTTTAAGTTTTCTGTCAAGCTGTGCGGCTGTGCTTGATCTGACGATTACTGCATCAATGGAAAATTTATCTTTCAATTCCTGCTGCCATTGATCGCAAAGGTGCGGCAAGCAAACAACCGCAAATCTTTTTAACTCTCCTCTGTCTATCAGTTCTCTAACAATTGTTAGTGCTTCAATCGTTTTACCGACACCAACATCATCAGCTATTAATAATCTGATAACATTCTGCCTGAGTGCCATTACAAGGGGAACTATCTGGTAAGCTCTTAATCTAAATGAAAGTCTTCCAAAAGATCTGAAAGGACCAGAAACATTCCTGAAGGAAAGTCGTGCAGCATTATAAAGCAGTGAAGAGATTGAATAACTTCCGAGATCCTGTGTGGTAGGTTCAGGAAAATTTGATACTTCCGGTATTTCTTCTGTAAATCCAAAGGGCAAGTAGATACCAGTGGCTTCTTCCTCAGTACCGCCTAACGGTTTAATTAAAAGAACATTCTCATCGCTCGAGGGCATTACTACCCAATCTCTGTTTCGCAGCTTAACTAATGTCCCGGGTTGATATTTCATACTACCTTACTTTTTTGAATATATCGGGTCGTTTACTAATAATTTCTTCCAACAAATCTTTATAATAATACACAAACACATCATAGCCTTTATTGGTCAATGCTTCTCTCTTTTGTCTATCCTGTTCTTTAACTAATTTATCATCGTGAGGTGTACCATCACAAAATACACAGGTATTTGTTTCTCTGTAATAAAAATCTGGGAGAACATAAAGTTCAGAAACTGTGTACTGTGCTTCATCAGGTAACCTGTAGCCGTTATCATAAAGATATTTAATAAATTTTAGTTCAGTTGATGAATTTGGATCGATGCTCTTAACAAGGTAACTGTAATGCTCATCATAAGAACCAAAAGTTGATCTTCCCAAAATCTCAAGAGAACAGTTCATTAATTTCTCAAGCTGATCTTTTATTAAGAATCTATCGATGTCCTGATGACACCTTTGATTGTAGTAACTTAACAAATCATAATACGTAGCAGGTTTGTGTTCCGGATCCTCATCTTCACCATCTTTGAAATGACAGATTGAATATGCCTCTTTTATTACATCCTTAAACTTCTGAACATCCTCTGTAAGCTGTGATAATATTCCCAGGCTTCCTTCCGAAGCTTCATAAATTAAAATGTTGGGCCAGGCAGGATCGCCCATAATTTCCACTCCAATTTCACTTGATTCAACCTGGAATACAGTTTCAATACCTCTTTTTATGGCGTACATAAAAGTGATTATTCCGTCATCAGTTCTGCTTTCATCAAATGCTAAAGCTTTTAATGGGTGAATGTATAATGCATCTGCTGTGTCTTCAGTAAACAAACGAACTCTTTTAATTTCTGTTTGATTTTCAGTCAGATCTTTCTCCTTTTTCCAGAGTCCGGTTTTAAGATTAATTAGAAATCCTGGTTCGGTTCGGGTTCTCCATTTTTCATTAACCTTGATTAACGTCGCAGCGGGGACAAATCTTAGTTTAAGTAATGAGTCATTCCCATCCTTTATAATTGCTGTTTTAACTCTCTGCAAACCACCTTTAACTGTAAAGTAAGTAGATATATCAAATCCCATTGATAATCTTTCCTCTTCCTCACAGGAGATTTTATCAATCTCGTAGGTCCTCATATCACTCATAGGAAGTAAATCGGTATAAATTATTACATCTTCAGATGTTTTAAGTGGTTTATCCGTAAATGGACAACTCTCGCGTGAATAATCCTCACCGGTTAAAGCATATCCAGATCCCCTGCTCACTTTTATCTTCTGAATTTTGGATTCAGCTTCATTCAATATCAATTGGTTAATTCTATACTTTGAGCTGTTATGATAAATGATGTTTGTTGGTCCAAATTCTCTCAAAGCTAAAAATCTTGGTCTCGAGATATATTCACCGTCATCATCACTTTCGGCCACATAAGCTCTAATAGGTAAGCGGGTAAAATTATAACCCGGGAAAAATCCTTCCGATGCAAAATATCTATAAGGATAGAATTCCGAAAAACTCCTTCCTTCATCAGATTTTCTATTCAATAAAAGATCTATCTGTTTATTCGCTTGTTTTTGTTCAGCGTAAGCAGCTCTTTTTTCTTTTGAATCATTCGTAAAGTTTGGATTTGTTATAATTTCTTGGGCTTTAATGATTTGTCTGCTTGCTGATTTATATAATTCTCGCCATCTATCCAATGCACGATCAAATTTTTCTGGTGTGTTTCTAACTTCTCTTCTAATCCAGTCATCATTATACCAGGAGTGATGAGCAAGTAAAATTGGTTCAAAATCTTTTATAGCATTTTTGAAATTATTAAATACTATTTCTCTTCTTTCTTCATTAATAGTAATGTGATCCCTGATTGAGTTCCTCACAGGTAATTTAGCCAGATCATCAATATCAACAATTAGTTCCATCGACTTATCTATTGCATCCAATCCGACCTCTGCCATATATAAACTATGAAGATGTGTTTCAAGCAGTTCTTCATTTAATAAATCAAGCATGGGCGCCTGTACTACTCCGGATACCATATCTGTTGGATTGGCAAAATAATGTTGATCGTGCGGAGAAAAGTTTGAACAAAATGTGAATATCAAAGCAGCTTGCCCGATTCTGCCTGCTCTACCTCCTCGTTGGGCATAGTTTGCTGGATTTGGCGGGACATTTCTCAAATGAACTATATTAAGAGTTGCTATATCGATGCCCAATTCCATCGTAGGGGAACAGCATAGTAAGCTTATGTCACCTTTTTTGAAATCGGTTTCTCTAATTATTCTGTCCTCATTTTTTATCTGCGCCGTGTGTTCATAGGAGACCATATTCTTGTATTCTCTAAAGGGCATTTCATAAAATTTTTTAAAGAACTGATTAACCTTTGGTTTGTATTGTTTATAAGAGAACAATCTTACTTTATCAGCCCTTACATTTTCGCCATCACCTTTACGCCAAAGAATTTGACTTACGTTTAATTGATAAAGTGGGATCCTCTTTCCTGCAGAGTTGATCTCAACTTTAGATAAATATCCTGCTTTCGTCAGTTCATCCAATAACTCATATACTAAATCAGTATAATTTTTTGAATCTACCAAAAGATTATTTTGCTTGGCAGTAAGTCTAATGTACTTACCAAAATAACTCTGTAATCCAAGACTAATTGTAAAAATATCAGCATAAGAATTTATTGCTTCTAATCTGGCATATGCTGGCAAAGGGATGTCTTCTCTTTTATTTAACCCCCAGGAGGATTTTACTTTTTCTCTTATGACATTTTTTAGTCTGCTGATCTCATTCTTTTCAAGGATGTTATGTTTAAGGACATAGTTCTTCCTGAAGTAATCCAAAATCTGTATGATAAATTCAAGTCTTTCATCAAAATTCAGATTCTGCGTTAATCTAATTCCGTTTTTAAACCTATCACTTTCAATTGTTTCATCAAGGTATTTATAATCTATTTTTAATAATCCACATTGCTCTAAGTTAGGCAATGTTACTCTCCAACCTCTTTTAAGATCATAAAGTATCCGGTAGGTAAGCATATTAATAAATGCTTCTTCATTCTCCCTGGTTTGAGCAGGATAATCACCTGATGAAGGTTGAGTTGCAAATTCGGATTGTGGTAAGTTTAACTCTGTAAAAACTTTTCTTGCTAAGTTCGAGTAATCAAGATGGTTGGTAGGCTCGTTTACCAATGCTTGATAAATCGCTGATCTGATTCTTCCTATTTTATAATAATCGTTAAAATGTCCAGCCTGGAGTGCTGCGTCCTGCCTATTATCAGTAAAACTTAAAAGTTTTTGTTCTGCATAATCAACTCCATCATTATGTAAAGCTTTAATCATCGATATTGAGAGTACTGTGGTTGAAGTGCTTCTGCCTTCAATTCCTAATTTTGAAAGTTTAGTAGATTCATTTGTTTTCTTGTCATAGAAAACACCGCAGGTTGGATCAAATAATAATGGAAATGAAATGTACCAACCAGATAGGGGTAATGATGAATCGGTTTTTGAAAAATTACCATATTCATCAAAATGTATTTTCTGGGGGATACTGTTTTTGTAATTCTTTTTAATAGAAACATCGCCATTGCGTCTTATGTTTAACCAGGTATCCGGAAGCTTTGCAATATCTTCCGGCTGCCAGAGTTCATTGGATTCATCAAATATCAAATATCCGATATCCGGATCATCATCAAGGTCATCAATATCTCGATCCGTGAATTCTCTTGGGATTAACTTACTTGATGAATAATCTTTTCTGACACAAATAAATTCATAACCGGAAATTCTGCTGAAAACAAGATTGAAAAAAGGCTTCTGTTTTTTTTGATCATCCAGTTTATAGGGAGTATAGTCAAGTGATATGTCACGCTCATCCGGATTATCTAAAGTGACATACACACTTCCTGTTTGTGAAATGAATTGATGAATCTTAAATGGAAGTATTGCAGGATCATCTTTAGATTTATTTGAATTATATACATTAACCGCTTTTAAAAGTTCAACAACCCTCTTTTCACAAAGATCAACATCTACATTTGTAATCTCTGATAATTTAGATGCAATATCCTGTTGAGTAAGTGGTTTCCTTCTAAGAACCTCCTCTTTTGTATCGTCGATTGCACAATTCTTCTCAATCCATAAAGTAAGTGGATTATTAAATAAATCTTCTCTAATCGGTTTGAATTCATTTTTACCTGAAACAACTTCAGCCAGTTCCATTTTTGTCGGTAAATTCTTTCTAGAAAATCCCGATATTAAAGTTTCATTAATTATCTGTTCGGTTGTAAATGGTTCACCAAAAATCTTACTTGCAACTTCAGCGACCTTTGATTTTTGCTCATCGTAAGATTCTCCAGAAACCATAGTCGCAGATGTACCCATAAAAACAAGATTATTTCTTGCCAATGATTTAATTCTTCTAATCAGCAAAGAAACATCAGAACCCTGACGCCCTCTATAAGTATGTAATTCATCGAACACAACAAATTTTACTTTGTCAATGAGGGATTCCCTTAATTGTCTCTCGCCAAATCTGGTCATTATTAATTCCAACATCATATAATTGGTCAGAATTATCTCTGGAGGATCTTTAACAATTTTTTCTTTTTCATCCTTACTTTCCTGACCGGTGTATTGTTTATAAGTTATTGGAAATTGTTGCTTTGTTTTTGACTCATAAATTTCCTTATACTTATTAAACTCTTCAGCCTGAGAGTTAATCAGTGCATTCATAGGATAAACTATCAATGCTTTGATACCATCCCGTGATGGGTCGTTAAATAAATAATTAAAAATTGTGGCAATGTAAGTGAGCGATTTACCCGAGCCTGTACCTGAAGTAACTATGAAGGATTTGTCCCGAACTCCTAATTTTATTGCATCTGCCTGGTGTCTATATAAACTATAACCGCTAAAAATGTTTTCAAGCTGCTGATTTATTATCTTTTTATTACAAAGTTCACCAACTGAGTCACCTAATGCATAAGAGGGATTAAAATGAATCAGGGGTTGCGGCCATAATTTATGGGAATTAAAATACTGTTCCACCTCGCCTTTAATTCTCTCATCAGCAATATCTATGAAACTAGAAATATATTCTGAGTATTCGTTGATTATATCTG
>Ga0172367_10004999_pt1 | contig 16195 bp, 10 predicted proteins | sample Lak10m_FD_114542 | JGI IMG/M metagenome (GOLD analysis project Ga0172367, IMG submission 114542) | Freshwater microbial communities from Kabuno Bay, South-Kivu, Congo - kab_022012_10m | ecosystem: Environmental > Aquatic > Freshwater > Lake | place: Democratic Republic of the Congo: South-Kivu...
ACGAACAGACTCATTGATTACCGGCTGCATTTCCCCGTCGCTGAAACGGTTTACCTGCAGATTACCAAGCGGTTGGCCGTAGAAATCGGCAATCTTTTCTGCCAGATAGTGCGAATTTGTTCCGGAGAAAATCTTTACATCATCCATGATTATCCATTTGAGACAAAAGCGATGCTGCAAAAGTAGCAAGCTTTTATGAACGTATCCGCTAATTCAGGGCACTCTTTAATGGGCATTTGGAAAATTTAATATTGGCTACCCGCGCAGGGTGCATTCGCGCATGTGTGCAAAATTTCGTACCTTACCCTTTCAGAATTCCTGATGTACTTTTGACAAACTGCATCGGCCATGCCTATATCACACGGAGACCAGCTATTTGGACTCGTAAATTCGCTTACCAAAGCGGAAAAACGCAATTTCAGACTGTATGCCCGCCGGATACAAGGAGAGGGCGATGCCAAGTTTATCCAGCTGTTTGACCTGCTTGAAAAGCAAAAGGTCTTTAACGAAGAGCTCTTGCTGCGCAAGCTCAAAGACAGCAACAAAAGCCAGTTTTCCAACCTCAAACGCCATCTCTACCAGCACATACTCACCAGCCTCCGGCTGGTGGAACTGGGCAAACGCGAAGAAATACAAGTGCGCGAGTGGATTGACTACGCCGATATTTTATACGGCAAAGGCTTATACCTACAGGCCCTAAAGCTCCTGGCTCGCGCCAAAACCTTGGCGATTTCCATCAACCACGACCTACTGCACCTCGAAATCGTAGAGTTTGAAAAGCGCATCGAGTCCCGGCATATTACCCGAAGCTCCACCGAACGCATGGAAGACCTCACCCTGGAAGCCATCAAGCGGAGCCATATCAACAACACCATTGTCGAGCTATCCAACTTCAAACTCATACTCCAGCGCCGGTTTATCAATTTCGGCCATGCGAATACCGACTCCGCCCGCTGGGAAACCCAACGGTTCTTTCAGGAAAACCTACCCGCCCTCAACCGCGAAAAACTCACTTTTTTCGAACAGGTTTACCTCTACCAAGTTTACTATTGGTATCACTACCTCCTGCAGGAATACGATCAGTGCCTGGAATTCGCCCAGAAATGGACCAGCCTGTACACCCGCGACGACCACATGATTGAGCCGGATGTCGATATGTATATCATCGGTATGAACCACCTGCTGGTCACCTCCTTTTCCCTGCGCAACTATCCTGTCTTTCGCCAGACCCTCGAACAGCTGGAGGTGTTTCGCAAGCAACACTATGCCCGATTCAATTACAACTCCAAAATCATGTCGTTCCTGGTCGTCCATCAGGCGCGCTACAACCTCCATTTCCTGGAGGGCAGCTTCCACCAAGGCCTCAAAATTATTCCCCGCACCCTCCGCCGGCTAAAAACATATAACGACCTGCTCGATCACCACAAAATCCTGATTTTTTATTTCAAAATTGCCTGGATGTACCTGGGTGCCGGCCAACCCGACCATGCGGTGGACTACCTCAACAAAATTCTCAACGCCCCCGGCAAAGCCCTCCGCGAAGACCTCCAGGCATATACCCAGATTCTTTTTATCATGGCACACTACGAACTGGGCAATATGGATCTACTCGACTACCTCGTCCAGAACACCAACCGATTCATTCACCACATGAAAGACCCCAGCGGCCTGCTCAAACTCGCTATCCAGCTCTTCAAAGGAATCCCGTCCGTGCCTGCCGCCGAACGGCAAGCCTACTTCATCGGCTACCAGGAACGGCTCAGCGAGCTCCGGCAAATACCTACCGAACAACGAGCCTTCATCTTCCTCGACCTGCCCGCCTGGCTCGATAGCAAAATCCGCCTGCGCCCGCTTTGCGACGTCGTCGCAGAGCGATTCGATACCAGAAACCAAGAATAAGCTCCCCGCCTCCTCTTAATCGATTAGCTCCTCGCGCATGCAAGAACCACCTCCCAGTCCCAAAAAAGACGATAAACACTGGATTCCAGGGCTCGATTCGGAGCCCCGCAACTCGCCTTCCCTACAGGTAGATGCCATATCCCGTGCCATCATTATACTCGCTGTCGGTATCATCATCGGGGTGGCCACCGCGTCTATCGGCCTCCAAACGCTGGCAGATAAACTCGACGACCTCATCATCGGCTTTGTAACCCTCATCGTCGTGATTGGCGTAGTCACCGTTTGGATTGTCACCAACAAAGACAAAATCCTGCGCAGCTTATTTGGTATCCGGAATACCGACCTCAGCGACCTCAAAAGCCAAAGCATTGACCTCATAAACAACTTCTCCAGCAAAAAATACGACGACGCCGAAAAAAATCTCCACTACATCGTCAGTAAAGCCAGCGCTTGGTATGTATGGTTCAATTTCCGCCGATGGATTCTCATCGTCTTTCAAGCCCTCTTCATAGGCTTCGGCGGACTACTCGGCACTATCCTGCTCTTTAGCCAAAACCTACTCATCGAACAACAAACCAAACGACTCGACACACAGAATGAGCTCATGCAAAAGCAAAATGAACGCATGGACCAACAGACCTACCTCCAGGAAGCCGACCGCCGCAGCGCCCTCGTTTTTCGAATGGATAATACCTGGAATGAAGTGGACCGCGAGCTAAAAACAGACATCGGCCGACCCCGCGTCCGCGACCTGTCGCCCGAGCTCATCACCCGCATCGTCACCCTCTGCGAAATGCTCCGCCCCTACCGCTATCTGCAAGGTGGCGTACTCTCCAACGAAGAACTCAGCCAGGAACGTGGACAGGTACTCATATCGCTCATCAACAGCGACCTCGACAGCAATACGCTTCAGGCTATCTTTGACAAAGGCAATTTTCGTTACTCCGACCTCATCGGAGTCAATTTCAGACAAGCCTACCTCCAGGGAATCGTCTTGCAATACGCCGCCCTGCAACAGGCTTTCTTCCAACAAGCCAACCTCTCCCAGGCCAACCTCAACGAAGCCCAGCTCCAGGAAGCAGACCTCAGCGAAGCCAGGCTCCCGCAGTGCGACCTGAGCCATGCCGACCTGAGCCGCGCACAGCTCCACCACAGCTCCCTCACCCGCGCCAATATGACCCACACGCGCCTGCGCGGTGCCGACCTGCGCGGCGCTGATTTGCGGGATGCCGACCTACGGGATGCTGAAATCGCCGGTGCCAACTTTGAAGGTGCCCTCCTCCAGGGGGCAGCCATAACAGCTACCTGGACCAACGAGCTCGCCCGCACCCAAGCAGATTCCGTGAAAGGAAGGAGCTATCTCCTCCAGCGATACGCCATAGATACCATAGAAACAGAAAGCGAAACCCGCCTTCTCCTACGAGATACACAAATACCTCCCCTTCCGGAAAAAGCAACGGGCAAACGCTCCCCTCACCGCAACCGCTAACGAGGACCTCCCGGCTTCTTTTTACCCGTTCGGCTGGCCGCTGCACTGCGCTTAATCAGCTCGCGCTTCTGGTGCTTCTTCTGATCGTCGATCAAGCGGACTACCAGGTCTTCCCTGCCCAGCTTTCGCAACTTGTCGCGGATGAGCTGGTGGTTCTCCCTTTTATACCAGAAGAAAAACAAATGTTGTGCTTTTTTCTCCTTCTCGGAGTGCGCCGTATATACCGGCTGCAAGGTATATGGATGTAACCCGGAGTAGTAAATCACGGTGGCTACCGTCATCGGGGTGGGTGTGAAGTCCTGTACCTGCTCCAGGCGGAATCCCATATCCTTCGTTTCAGCGGCCAGGTTGGCCATGTCTTCCATATTTGAGCCTGGATGACTGGAGATGAAGTACGGAATCAGCGGTTGCTGGAGCCCAAATTTTTGATTCGCCTGGTCAAATTTTTTCTTAAACTCGTGGAAATGGCGGAACGAAGGCTTGCGCATTATCTTTAGGGTGGCGTCGGAGGTGTGTTCGGGAGCTACCTTCAGCCGCCCGCATACATGGCGGCTCACCAATTGGTCCATGTATTCATTCAGACTGTCGTCGGCCTGTTTGTTATACCCTTCCACCAGCAAGTCATAGCGAATTCCACTGCCTACATAGGCTCGTTTTACTTTGGGGTGTGCATCTACTTTTCGGTATAGTTCGGTCAGTGGTTTGTGGCTGGTGTCCAGGTTATTGCAAATCACTGGATGAATACACGACGGGCTGACGCAGCGGTCGCAGATTTCCTGCACCTTTCCCTTCATGCGGTACATATTGGCCGAAGGGCCGCCGAGGTCGCTGATATAGCCTTTAAAATCGGGCATCTGCGTTACCGCCTCTACTTCTTTCATAATGGAAGCTTCGGAGCGGCTGGCAATAAATTTGCCCTGGTGGGCCGAAATGGTACAAAAGCTGCATCCGCCAAAGCACCCTCGGTGCATATTGATGGAATGCCGGATCATTTCATACGCGGGGATAGCTCCGCGACGCGCGTACTTGGGATGAGGGAGACGGGTATAGGGCAGGTCGAACGAGGCATCAATTTGATTTTCACTCATCGGAGGATACGGTGGGTTGATCGCCAACACTTTTTTTCCGATTTTCTGTGCTAATCGGCGGGCGTTTACCTTGTTCGACTCCTGTTCGATATGCTTGAAATTTTCGGCGTAGGCGCGCTTTTCGCGCAGACAGCGGTCGTGGGCATTCAGCCACAGGGTATCCCAGTTTTTATTGGAAGGTAAGCCCTCTTCCTCGGAGCGGAGAACGGCTGTTTGCGGTATGGTGGTGAGTGAAGAAAACGGCACGCCTCGCTTGAGCAGGCGAAGTATTTCCCGCAGGGGCAGCTCGCCCATACCATACACCAGGAGGTCTGCGCCACTCGACTCGAGGATGGATGGAAACAGCCGATCTGCCCAATAGTCGTAGTGCGTCACCCGACGCAGCGAGGCCTCAATCCCACCAATCAACACCGGCACCTCCGGGTAGAGCTGTTTCAATATCTTCGAATACACATTGACGGCATAATCCGGGCGGAACCCAGCCTCCCCACCCGGCGTGTACGCATCGGTAGAACGACGGCGGCGGGCAGCGGTGTAATGGTTCACCATCGAGTCCATGCATCCGGACGTAACACCAAAGAAATATTTTGGCTGACCCAATTTTTTGAAGTCCCTCCAGTCGTCCTGCCAGTTGGGCTGCGTGATAATACCAATCCGCATCCCTTCATCCTCTAAAATCCGCCCAATAACGGCCGTTCCAAATGCCGGATGGTCCACATACGCGTCTCCGGATACCAGAATGACATCCAGCTCTTCCCATCCCCGCATCTCCACTTCCTTCTTCGTAATCGGCAACCAATCCGTTATCGGTCGTTCGTGTATCATGTTCAATGTAATTTAGGGGCAAAATAGCGATGCGCGCCCTCCTGCACAGGCCGAGGATTATTTCCAGCGCCCTGCACAGACAGATTCAGCCATTCTGCTTCGAACAAAAATCCAAATCGATTGTATATAGAAAGTTCTATTACGCACCTTTGTAGCATGCATCCAAAGAAAAGCACCAGATTCCTCAAAAAGTTCGGAATAGCAGCCTTTTTATTTTTTCTGATTAAAGGTCTAATCTGGCTGGCCGTGTTCTTCGGCCTCTGGAAAGCGTTTGTATAAGCCTTGCGGGGAGCTCGCTGGATGGATACCCGCCATCTTTCACCCCGTTTCCTCCCATCAAAGCACCTCGCGCCTGTACCGAATCTGGAGGGAAATACCATACTCCTGGGTGAATCCTTTCTGGCGTTTCTAAACACCATGCGTTCTGATAACCAGCTCCTATCGGGCGGCTATGCCATAAAAAAACCTGCATTTCCCCATCGGGAGGAGATACAGGTTTTTTCATTGGAACGGGAACCTGGAGAGATAGCTTCTAATCGATTCCCATAGAATTGGTAGTGAGTGGAGATGTATTTCGCGTTTAAATAACACGCAAGGCTATACCTCGTCCTCTTCTTCCTGGAGCAGCCAGCGTTTCGGATTATTGTACTTTGGCTTTTCCTGAACCATCATTTTCTTTTTGCGCAGCCTGCTTTCTGCTTGGGGCTGTTCAATCGCTGGCTGATGGTCTTTCTTTTTGATTTCTTTCTTCTTCTTCAGCATGATGCAGTCCTTTGATACAAAAATGCAACGCAAATTTGAAATCAAAAAAAATGCTGCACCCTTTTTTATTCTTTTTTTACTCAAGAAACGTACTAATAAACTGTACTTGTTTTAAAATACCCAAGTAAACCGACTAATCTTCGTCTTCTTCCGATTCGGCCACATGTACAAATGCAGCGCGGCGCGGCGGCGGCATCTTAGCCTGTTCGCCCCGGATAGTTTTCCAGATAATTTCATTCAGCAGCAAGTCGGGGGCCTGGTCTTCTTTCTCCAGGTTAATTGCATAGGATGCCTTCGACAAGCGCGTATGGTAAGCATTTCGGCTATCCAGGGCAATGCGGGGCTGGATATGCCGGTAGGTACTGAAATCCGGTTCTTTGGTAAAGCAGGCGTACATCGGTCTGGCGGCGGCATCGTACTGGCTCATGGGCGGAATTCCGAGTATCAACTCAATCGTACGCAACACGGATGCGGTAGAATACATCGTGTGTTCTACGTGTTTTCGGCGCACGTAGGGGCTGATTACCAGCACGGGCGATCGATGCGCGTCCACATGGTCGGAACCATTTTGAGCGTCGTCTTCCAGAATAAAGATAGCCGTCTCCTTCCAGATGGGGCTATTGGAAATATGTTCTACCAACCGCCCTACGGCCTGGTCGTTGTCGGCCACCATAGCCAGCGGGGTATAGGCGCCTCCTCGCGCACCGGAAGTGTGGTCATTGGGCAGGCGAACGATATTCAGCTGGGGTACTTGTCCGCGTTGAAGCAAGGAATCGAAATCGATGCGCCATTGTTCAAATCGGTACTCATCGCGAATATTGAGGTTGTATCCCGGGTATCGGGGGCAGGCATGCCCTTTGAGTGATTCGAGGTAGGACTGGTCCAGGTTGGCAAACTCGCCGTAGGTGCGGTATGAGATACCCTTCCGGGCTGCGTGATCCCATAAGTATCCATCGCGCGGATGGGCGATATCCCGGCTGCCTTCATAGTCGTAGGTACCGCCTTTGCTGCCGTAGTTGGTAGGCCAGGTTTTTTCCACATAATCATTGGCATAAGCAGCCGTGGACCAGTTATGGCCGTCGGCGCTCACTTCGGCATCGACGTAAAAATTGTCGAGCAAGGCAAACGTGCGTACCAGGGCGTGTTTGTTTGGGGTCACGGAGTCTGGAAAAATGCACAGCGCGGGGTCGCCGTTTCCTTCCGGTATATCCCCGAATACCTGGTCATAGGTTCTGTTTTCCTTTATCACATAGAATACGTAGCGAATAGGTGAAGGTTTGCCTACTTCCATTGGGATTGGGTTGCCATACTCACCGGATGGCCTCCGTTCTTTTTCTTTCGAATACGGGGTATTTTCATAGGTCAGGCGGGTAAACTGCCCGAGTTCGTAGGCGGAGGGTTTTGGAAAAAACGACAAGGACCCTTTGAACAGGCCGGCGATATAATCCGGGCCGTTGCCTTTGGGGCGAGCGGGGTTAGGACCTTGTGGGTTAGGTCGTGAACCCGTATTGCCCTTGCCATTGGCTACGTAGAGGGTATTTTTTGATACCCGGACGGAGGTGGGATACCATCCGGTGGGGATAAACCCTTCGGAAACAGATTTGCCGGGTTTTTCCAGATCGAATACGGCGAGGCAGTTGTTGTCGGCGTTTGCTACGTAAAGGGTACGGCCATCCGGTGTAAGTGCCAGTGAGTTGGCGGTACTTCCGGTGGGGGCCATAGGATACAGGGAGGTCGTGATGGTTTCGATGACTTGTTGGGTAGCGACGTTGACCACTGCTACGGCGTTGTCATCGGCACAGGCTACATACAGGAATTTTCCGCCGGGGCTAAGTACCATCTCATTGGGATGGCTACCTACCTCGATATTGGATTCGATTTGCCCGCTGTGCAGGTCATATACGGCTACTGCAGCGCCTCCCCAGAGCGACATGTACAGCTTCCGGCCGTCTTTAGAGAGGAGGCAGGTATAAGCAGGAGCGGGTAATGGGAGGCGCGCCTGTACCGCTCCCGTGGTTAGGTTTACGACATACAGAGAAGGGTTTCGGTCTTTGCTCACGGAGTACAGCCACTGACCGTCGGCACTGACCACCATGCCGGCCGGACAAATCGAATCGGCCGGCCAGGGTTTGCCCAGGGCGATTGAGTCGCGTGCCTGTAGCTTACCTTCCGCATAATCGAACACGCGCACACAGTTGTCGTACCCACCCGATGCATAGAGGCGGCGACCATCCGGTGCCCAGGCCAGGCCATACCATGCTTTGGAAATGGGAAGCTCCTGCAACACTTTTTTTTCGACGGCATCCACCAAGGTGAGGGTATGTGCGCCATAGCCATTATTCGTAGCTACCAGCACCTGTTCGTCCGGAGAAAAAGCCAGTTGGAGCGGAAAATCGCCCAGCGGAAGATGGCGGCCGGCGGGGGTGAGTGCCCAGCCGTTGGACAAGAAGATGCGTTGAACCGTGCTCGCCTCCTGCGCACCCCGAGATGCGTTCGACGAGTCACACGAAAAGGCGAGCATACTAAGCCCAGCTAACAGGATTAAACAGGTGCGGTTCATGATGGCGATATTTCAGGTGAAAATATCGAATCCTCTTAGTTTACACCCATTACGGGTTCGATTTTTTACCCGCACCCGGTGATTTATACAAAAGGGGCTGGATGAACCGGAAAAAAGACAGGTAGTACATGGAATGAAATGCCCGCAGTGGCTGTAAGAAAAGCATTCCACTAACAAGTTGTAAGAATAAAATTTTTTAAAATGCCAATTTTATTCATTTCGTTTTGCAAAATGAATAAAATTGGCATTTTAAATTTTATACCCGTTTTTCGGGATTCCCCGCTGTTATTCTTCGACTATTTCCGGACGATGTTTGGGGTGGACTCGGTGTCCCAGGTGGGTCCATTTCGACAAGTAGTAGCCGATGAGGTCCACCAGGTAGTACACGACGGGCACCACGACCAGGGTTAGGATCATCGAGCTGGTCAAGCCCCCGACGAGTGCCCAGGCGAGGCCGTTTTTCCATTCTGCGCCGGCTCCGGTGGCCAGTGCGATTGGAAGCATCCCGAATACCATGGCGATGGTGGTCATTAGGATAGGGCGAAGACGGATTTGGCCGGACTCCATCAGCGCCTCCAGGGCGCTTTTTCCTTCTGCTTTGAGCTGGTTGGTAAAATCGACAATCAAGATAGCGTTTTTGGCCACCAGACCGACGAGCATAATGATACCCACCATAGAGAAAATATCCATTGTCTGCATGGCCAATGCCATTGCCAGGAGTGCGCCTACCATAGCAACGGGGATGGAGAACAATACGACGAAGGGGTAAATCCAGTTGTCGTAAAGGGCTACCATGATGAGGTACACAAACAGGATAGCTGCCCCGAAGGCGATACCCAGTGTGCCGAACCCTTCCGCCTGAAATTTGAGCTCGCCGTCGTAGGCCAGTTCAACATTTTTAGGTGGGGGGGTTTTTCCGATCATTGCCTTCAGCTCTTCTCCGATGGTACCGGTTGGGCGACCGAGGACTTGCGACTTGACGGTCACGGAAGCGGCGCGGTCTTTGCGTTCGAGCATAGAGGGGCCGGTGGTCTGGATGATTTCAGCAAACTGCTCGAGCCGGATTTTTTCACCCCGGGTGTTCATAAATACGAGGTGGGCGACGTCTTCCAGGTTTTTGCGGTCGAAGTCATCCAGGAGGATATTGATATCGTATTCGTATTCCCCGTCTCTGAACTTCGCGTTGGTATTGCCGCTGAAAGCCGTCTGCATGGTAGCGCCGACGATTTGCAGGTTCAGGCCCAGTTCGGCCATACGATCGCGGTTGATCTGTACCCGGAGTTCGGGGCTACCCTCTTCCACCGACACCTCTACATCGACGGCGCCTGGAATTTTCTTAAGGATAGCAGCCACTTCGTTGGCATATTTGAGGGCATCTTTTAGCTCGGCGCTACTCAGGATAACCTGAATAGGGGCTTCATCAGCGCCACCGAAGAAGCTCACCTGGGTGGTGGCGATTTTCGCGCCGGGGATATTGCGTTCCAGCTCGTTGCGGAGGCGCTGTGCATAAACATCGGCGCGCTCCTTCCGTTCTTCTTTGGGAACCATTTTGACGTTCACCTCGGCGATATAGGGTGTTCCCTGCGAAACCATTCCCGTGCTTCTGCCGATGGTGGAGAAAATATTGATTACTTCCGGCTGCTGATTGAGGTATTTTTCCACCTGATGCACGGCCAGGTTCGTTTCTTTGAGGGTAGCATCTTTAGGCAGCTCGACGCTGATGATGAACTCTCCGCGGTCGCTTTGGGTAAAGAACGCCGTTCCAATGAATCCACCGCCGACCAGCCCAAACGAGCCAATAAAAATAATCAGGGTAGCGATCAGTACGATGGCTTTATGGCCCAAAGCCCATTTGAGCACCTTGGCATAGCGGGAGGTCAGGTTGTCGAGCATGCGTTCGAAAGCTATGAAAAAGAAGCCAACTACGTTTTTCTCGCTCAGATTTTCCAGGCGGGAAAAACGGGAGGCCAGCATGGGGGTAACGGTAAAGGAAACGAGCAAGCTCATCAGGGTAGAAAAGACTACGACCCAGGCAAACTGCCCCATGATATTGCCTACGATTCCCCCTGACAAGGCGATGGGTACGAACACCACGACATCGACGAGGGTAATAGACAAGGCGGTGAACCCAATTTCCTGTCGGCCATCGAGGGCGGCCTGCCTTCGGTTTTTACCCATTTCCAGGTGCCGGTATATATTTTCGAGCACCACGATACTATCGTCCACCAGAATACCTATGACAAGGGACATGGCGAGCAGGGTCATCAGGTTTAGGGTAAACCCGAACAAGTACATCCCGATGAAGGTAGCGACCAAGGAAGCCGGGATAGCCACCATGACGATGACGGCGTTGCGGAGGCTATGGAGGAAGATGAGCATCACCAGGGCCACGAGGATAATGGCCAGCTCGATATCATGTACTACGGCATCGACTGCGCTAATGGTAAAATCGGAGCTATTGCTGGCAATTTTGAAGTCCAGTTTTTCCTCTTCGTACAAGGTGCTCAGGTTTTCCATCTCCTTTTGGATACCTTCGCTCACCGCGACAGCGTTGGCGTCGGTTTGTTTTTGGACGATGATGCCTATGGCGTTATCGCCATTGAGGCGACTGATATCCGTAATTTCCTTTTGCTCATCGCGCACTTCGGCCACATCGATCAGGCGAACGGGGGAGCCGGTGCGCGGGTTGTTGGCGATGACGAGCTGGCGGATTTCGTCCAGGTCGAGGAGTTTTCCGGAAAGGCGAACCTGAATTTGTGCGTTTTCACTTTTTATTTTCCCCGTGGGAAATTCGAGGTTGGCTTGCTGAACGGCCTGTACAAACTGGAGTAAGGAGAGGCCGTGGTCTTCCAGCTTATCGCGGTTGACGAGCACCTTGATTTCCCGTTCCTGGCCTCCGACGAGGGAGATTTGCCCTACCCCTTCGACCCGGGAAAGAGCGGGTTTTACCCGTTGCTTAATCAGGTCGTACAAATCTGCTGGGCGCATGTTGCCGGTAGCAGAAATTTGCATGATGGGGAATTCTGAGGAGCTAAATTTAGACAGCACGGGGGCTTCCACATCATCGGGTAAGCTGGCCAGTACGGCGTTCAGCTTTCGCTGAGCATCCTGGAGGGAGATATTGACATCGGTTCCCTGTTTGAACTCCACGATAACGGAGGATACGCTTTCGAAGGAAGAGGATCGAATACTCGTAATATTTTCCAGGGAAGCGAGGGCGTCCTCTACCTTTTTGGTGACGTTATTTTCCACTTCTGCCGGTGAAGCACCAGGATATACGGTGGAGGCAAAAATCAAGGGAGCGTCGAACTTAGGAATCAGCTCATAGCTCAGACGGGAGTAAGAAAGGAGGCCCAGCACGGTAAGTACCGTAAAGAATACGATAACCAGTGAGGGTCGTTTTATGGCGATTTCGGTTATTGACATAGCAACATATTTAGAATGAATACACCGTTAAAAGCAGGCACAGCGGGCGTTTAGTCCTCGCGAATGCTGATTTTGGTACCCTCGTTGAGGTTAATCTGACCGGAGATAACGATTTGCTGTCCTTCGGTAAGGCCGTCCAGGACTTCTGCTACCTCCCCGAATATGCGTCCCAGGCGCACATTTTGCTTACTTACCGTAGAGCCATTCACTACGAAGACGCTGGCATCGCGCACGCTTCCCACCACACATTCCCGGGGTAACGCCAGGATGCTGATTTGTTTGCCGGTGCTGAAGAAGGCTTTTCCGCTCATACCCGCTTTCAGTGGGCTGCCCGCGGGGTTATTCAGTTCGATTTCAACCAGGAATCGGCGCGAATTGTCGGCCTGTACGTCCACGAAGGCGACTGTACCCTTGAGGGACTGACCCGGGTACAAGTCGGCGACCAGTTCGACGGACTGTCCTTTTTTGATTTGGAACACCTCTTCTTCGGTGAGGAAGACCTGTAGTTTCAGGCGGTTGATATTGACGATATCCAGGATTTTCATGGCGGGGGCCAGGAAAGCGCCTTTTTCGAGGGTTTTGTTGGTAACGGTACCGGAGATGGGCGCTTTCACCTGGGTGTTGCGGAGTTGTTTTTCCAGAGTTCGGACTTGTGCCCGCAGGTTTTCGATTCCATTCTGGGCGTCATCCACCTGTTGTTGGGTGACTCCCCCTGATCCCAGCAGGTTTTTCAGGCGGGTTAAATCCCCTTCTGCTTTCTGGATATTGATACGTACGATATCGAGCTGGATTTGGAGGGCTTCATTATCCACGGCCAACACGACAGCCCCTTCGTTGATGAAGTCGCCATTCTTATAGTTGAGCTGGGTGATTTTACCCTGTACTTCGGAGATGAGTGCCAGTGTTTTGAACGGCTGGAAAGTGCCGCTGGCCGTAAAGTCTTCTGCCAGGCTTTGCCGGCCTAGGGTAACGACGTGTACGGGGATGACATCATTGCGCGTTTGTGCCAGTTTAGCCTGGGCATCGATGACCTCTTTATTGTCTTTAAGTTTATAGACGATAACGGCAAATATGGCTCCGACGACGAGCAGGGTGAGCAGGATGTTCAATACTTTTTTCATGGTGATTTCTTCTTTTTAGTTGAAAAGTTGGAGGATGCGGCCGCTTGCATATTCCATATCCAGTCGGGCCAGGTTATACTGGAGTAGCGTTACGAGGCGGGAGGCCTGTACTTCGCGCATAGTGCGCTCTGCGCTGAGGAGTTCGGTAACGGAGGCGATACCTTGTTGGAATCGCTTTTGGGCAACGGCGTACACTTCCTCGGCTACCTTTTGGTTGTCGGAAAGAGATTGTAGGGTATTCCAGGCTGTTTTTAGCTGGCGGGCAGCGTTGCCTTGCTGAAATTCGAGTGATTGGAGGAGTTGGCGGCGGTCTTCCGTCAGTTTCATCACTTCGATTTCGGACTGTTGGATTTGGCTGCGCTTCATGAATCCGTCGAAAATGGGGATGCGCAGGTTGAAGCCGATATTGGAGAAATTGAACCAGCGGTTGGCGTCGCCAAATTCTTTAAAAGTATTGGCCTGACCCTGGAAGTTGTAGCCGGCGATCATGCGCAGGGATGGATAATATCCGGAGCGCAGAACTTCCGTATTCAGGTTGTTGAGGGTAATTTGCTTGTCGAGAATCTGTATGTCGAGTTTGTTTTGGAACCCGTTGTCGGGTGTCTCTGTAGGTGCCAGGATAGCGGTAGCGTCGGCGAAGAGTGAGTCGCTGAGTACCAGGGGTTGCTGCTGGGGCATGGCGATGGCGAATTTTAGTGCCTGGACGGCCTGCTCCTGCTGGAGTTCGAGGTTCTGGAGTTGTGTTTGGAGGGTGACCAGGTTTACGCGGAGCTGGCTGGCATCGATTTGTTTGGCGAAGCCGTTGGCCACCTGCTTTTCGGTGAGGAGGAGCAGTGCGTTGATTTGGTCGAGGTTCACTATAAGCAGCAACTTTTGCTGTTCGAGCATTTTGGCCTGATAATAAGTACGCGCCACGTTATAAGCCAGTTCTTCTTTTGTTTTGGACTCGATAATAGCAGATAGTCCTCTGTATTCCCGTGCGGCTTTCAGCCCGGTGAAGTAGGACTGGTTGTAGAGCTGCTGGTTGAGTTCCAGTCCAAAAGAAGTGTTGAGGTCGGTACCGAACTGCACCGGAATAAGCTCATCGGGCTTGCCCTGGAAAAAGTTGGGGATGAGCTGGGTAGGCAACTTGACGTTGTACGTCAGGTTGGAATTGATGGCTACCTGTGGGAGGCCGGTACTTTTCTGCAGGTTGATTTGTTCTTCCGCGCTGCGGGTATCCAACCGGCTCTTAAAAATCTGGGGGCTGTTTTGGAGGGCATACTGCACGCTCTCCTTCAGCGACAGGCCCTGTTGTGCCCGAAGGAGGTGCGAAGGTCCTGCCAACCAAACGGCGACTGTTAGGACGAGAAATGAAAAAAGACGTCGGGTTTGCATAGTAGCGAATATTTTAGATATGCATGTATTTTTCAAGGTACTGAAGTCCCATGGGCGTGACCAACCCTCGCAGGTAGTGCATGATGTATTCACGCAGAATCTGTGCCCGGGGCAGGTCTTCCGGAAAAAGCTGCTCATCGAGCAGTAGGTTGAAGCTCTGCACGTGAATGCGCGCCATAATATCTACGTGGATACCGGGCAGGTATAATCCTTGGCTGATGCCCTTCTCGAGGTTCTGGCGAATATGCTCGAAGGCTTCTTTGCGGTGCGATTCTTCCAGAAACCGGAAAGCATCCGGATGGTATTTCTTCAAATCGAATATGAGGCTTGGCGAAATTTTCTGTAGCTGCCGGATGGCCATCTTTGCCAGGCTCACCATCTCATCCAGCGCGTTATCTGCGTGAGCCAGCACCTCTGCTATCTGATCGCGTTCGCAGCGACGATGAAATTCCAGGGTTCTGACAATGAGGTCTTCTTTAGTAGGAAAATACTGGTACAGCGTTTTCTTCGAAATACCCAGCTCCCGCGCTACATCATCCATCGACACGCTCTTGACCCCCAGGCGCATAAACAACCCTTCCGCTTTTTCGAGTATTTGCTGTTGTGGTTCCATGTTTATCGATACAATCCGCTGTTTATTTATTTTAAAAAATAAAATTTGGCATTCAAGGCAGCGCGCAAGCAGTTTTGCTGATATTTAAAAAAATACTCCTTTGGGGTTGTTTTTCAACACTTTGCGGCCATAAAAGGACTACTTGGCCACTGCGTGTACCGGCTGCAAAAGTAAAAAAACAAAAACCCAGGAAACTTTATTTGGTTTAAAAGTTTCCTGGGTTTTTTACCCGTATCGACCAAACTAAAAATTATCTCGACGAACCGTCAAAAATTTTGCGGCGCAGCGAAAAGCCGGCATAGGCATTTCGAGGCATTCCAGGATAATAATACCGTGGCAATTGAGTACCAAAAGCACTGGCATTCACCTGCACCATGGCCGCGTAGTGGGTATTGGAGAGATTCTGCACCCCTATATACCCTTCGAAATCCCACTTTTTTACGGTGTACCGGTAGCCGGCCTTGAGGTGAATCAGGTGGTAGGCATCCGAGAACAAGGCATTGTCATCGCGCAAGGGAAACGCATCTACAAATTCATAGGACAGGTGGGTATAAACCCCTACGGGCGCGTGTAGGAAAACCGCCCCACTCAGGTGGCTGGGCGGAACAGCTGTGAGTTGGTTGCCCGAATAATTCCCCCCTGGTTCATCCACAAACTCCAGGAACGTGAATCGGGCCAGTTGCGCCGACAGGCTGACATCCATTTGCCAGCGGCCTTGCAGCAGCGCATAATCTATGGCTGCTTCCAGACCCCGATGCCAGGTTTTTCCTGCGTTGATTCCGATGTAGGCATCTTCCGATGTACGGCGAGCCACCAGTAAATCCCGGATCCACATGGAATAGACTGACCAGGCATAGCTCAGCCTTCCGTTGAGCTGGTTGCCTTTACTTCCAGCTTCCACGTTCCAGCCCTTTTCCGGTCGGATATCCGGATTGATGGTGCCTTGAGGTGCCAGGGTCTCTTCCAGTGTCGGTGCCGCGAACCCATGGCTGATGGTGGCAAAGGCGGAAGCCCGGGGGTGGATGCGATACCCAA
>Ga0172367_10005000_pt1 | contig 16193 bp, 14 predicted proteins | sample Lak10m_FD_114542 | JGI IMG/M metagenome (GOLD analysis project Ga0172367, IMG submission 114542) | Freshwater microbial communities from Kabuno Bay, South-Kivu, Congo - kab_022012_10m | ecosystem: Environmental > Aquatic > Freshwater > Lake | place: Democratic Republic of the Congo: South-Kivu...
ACAAACTATCGGCATAGTCCCTGCAAAACAGTTTACGCTTACCCCGTTTGAATCTATTGCGACCTATCTCACCATTACTGATGATCTTGTTGTGGGAAAATCTCTTTTTAAGGCTGAAGTTTTGCGGGCTCAGGAGCTTGTTAGGTCTATTCAAGATCTTGAGTCTGGGAAATTTAGTTTTGCCGTTTTTGATGAAGTGTTTAATGGTACGTCGCCCAAAGAAGGTGAAGCGGCTGCGTATAGTATTTCAAAATATTTGGGAACATTTCCCCAATCGATAACGCTTGTTGCCACCCATTTTGATCTTTTAACACACTTAGCGTTAGAAACAGGTACATTCTCTAATTATTGTGTGCCGGTTATTAAACATCCAGATCGCATAGAGCGTCCGTACAAGCTCGAGCGTGGTGTTTCGCAACTGCATGTTGCGATTGATATGCTGCGGAGCGAGGGTTTTTCGAGTGAGATTCTTGACTTTATCAGGTAAATGTCTACACTTACCGTCACTATTTTATAAGTAAAATTTTCTGTTTTTTGGGGTTCTATGAAGTCAAAAATATTTGTATGTATAAGTGTTTTTTTTATTGTTATATTGAGCCCTGTTTTTTGTATGAAAGATATGTCGATTCAGACGTTAAGAGGGCATGGAAATAGTGTTAATTCAGTGGCATTTAGCTCTGATGGGAAGAGCATAACATCTGGATCTCGGGATAAAACAGTAAAAGATTGGATGAAAAAAGGCAGTTCATGGGAATGTGTTCAAACATTAAAAGGGGAGGAGGATTTTGTTTGTTCAGTGGCATTTTATTTTGATGGAGAAATTATAGTATCTGGTTCTACTGATAAGACTATAAAAATTTGGAGAAATAAGGGAGGGGAGTGGGTGTGCGTTCAAACATTAACAGGGCATGATGGGATAGTTCGTTCAGTGGTAATTAGTCCTGATGGGAAAACTTTAGCATCTGGTTCTACTGATAAGACTATAAAAATCTGGAGGAAAAAGGGGGATGGGTGGGTATGTATTCAAACATTAACGGGGCATAATGGCGCAGTTAATTCAGTGGCATTTAGCCCCGATTGTAAAACATTAGTATCTGGCTCTTTGGATTATACAATAAAAATCTGGGAAAACCCTTTGTGGGCGCAAGAACCTATTTTTACTGATCTTCACTCTTTGAATTCTGAACAACAAAAAAAGATTAAAGAAATGTGTAAACCAACGGCACAAAAAAATCCCTTTAATGATATGAAAATCTTTTTTGAAGATGCTTTGTTGGATATAGAGAAGTTGAACGAAGACGTAGATAAAAAGAAAATGGGAAAGTATTAAAAATTATTAAAAAAGGGAGTTTAGTCATGACAAAAATATTGATTAGCGTAATCGCTTTTTTTCAGTGGCCACAAGCTCTGTGTTCTGTATGAAAGATATAAATGACATGTCGATACAGACGTTGAAAGGGCATAAAGATTGGGTTCGTTCAGTGGCATTTAGTCCTGATGGAAAAACGATAGCGTCTGGTTCTTGTGATAACATAATAAAAATCTGGACGAAAAAGAGTGATGCGTGGGAATTGATTCAAGATTTAACGGGACATAAAGATTGTATTTATTCGGTGGCATTTAGTCCTGATGGTAAAATAATAGTATCTGGCTCTTGGGATAAAACAATAAAAATCTGGAGAAACCCGTTATGGTTGTCAGAATCTATTTTTACCGATCTTCATTCTTTAAATCCGGTGCAACAAAAAAAGATTAAAGAAATGTGCAAGCCATCGGCGCCTAAAAAAAAGCCGTTTAATGATATGAAAATATTTTTTGCAAACTAAAAATTATTAATACGAAAGATTGTATGAAAACAAAAATATTGATAAGTGTAGTCGCATTTTTTTCAGTATTCACAAGTTCTTTGTTGTGTATGAAAGATATAAAGGACATGTCGATACAGACATTAAAGGGACATACTAATAAGGTTATTTCGGTAAAATTTCATTTCAATGGTATGATTTTGACGAGTCGCTCGATTGATGGTGTGGAAAAATTATGGATAAAAAAAAATTCTCAATGGGTCTTTATTAAAGATATGCCGTCGCAAAATATTATCAGGCCTAAAGTTTTGGGGGTTTTTACTCTTGATTACAAAAATTATATATCCTTGGATGGAGACAATACAATAGAAATAAAGCAAAAAAATGACGATAATGAATTTATTTTTTTTGATAAATTAATAGGACATACAGCACCGGTTAACTCGGTAGAGTTTAGCTTTAATGGGAAATTGTTAATTTCTGGGTCTGATGATAAAACAATAAAATTATGGACAATAAAATGGATTAATTTCTTCTCTTTGTTCTCTACATTAAAGGGGCATACCGCACCGGTTAACTCAGTTACAATTAGTCCTGACGAAACAATTTTTGCATCAGGGTCTTCGGACAATACAGTAAAAATTTGGACAAATCCACTGTATGCCGCCCCTAAAACAAAAAAAACCAAAATAAAAAAATCAACGATAAATGATTCTAAAGTCATGACGCAAAAATAGATGCGAGGTGTGTCAAATATTCTTGATTTTGTCAGGTAAATGTCTACACTTACCACAAAAGTTTATGCGTATAGTTTTGTTTCTTTTAGGATATTATGAAGATAAAAATGTTGCTAAGTGTAACTGTTTTTTTTGTTGTGATGCATGGTTTTGTACAGTGTGAGATTAAACCTCTACAAAAGTTACCATTTCCCCAATGCGCAATTCTTTCTGTGGCATTTTGCCCTGATGGAAAAACGTTAGCAATACTTCATAAAAAAAGAGGTATTTTGTTATATAAAAAAAATACGAAGGGAAAATGGATGCATGCTGACACTCTAGAGTCTCGATTTTCCTGTTGGAAACGATTCTCCGATGATGAAGATTATCGTGTTTTCTTTAGTGATCAGAGTCTAGATAATCAAGAATATGTTGGGCCTCTTGTATTTAGTCCTGATGGAAAGAAGTTAATATGTTGGTTTACATATTCAATGAGAGAGTGGATCAAAAACGAGGACGGTTTTTGGGAGTTTTTTCACACGGATATACAGCGGGAGTTCAGTCCTTTGGTATATTCGATAGTATATAGCACTGATAGCCGTTTCATGGCATCTTTATCACGACAAGGAATAATGGTTTACCACCATTTATCGCCTAGTTTCGGGAATTGTAAACTACTTGAGGATTGTGACTCAAGATCCATTGCGTTTAGTGTTGATGGGGAAATGCTGGTTTCTGGCTCTCGCACTGGTCCGGTGAAGCTATGGGAGAGATGTTTTGATGAGAATTGGCAATCTAAGCTGTTGCCAGAATCTGAGCGTTTCAGTGGCGATAAACTTTTGGAGGTTGGTGCTGTTGCATTTAGTCCCAATGGAAACGAGTTGCTGTGTGGTTTTACTGATGGAAAAATAAAAGTATGGGATTTTTGTTCTGGAAAATTCACTCCTGCATATGAGCTTGATGGCGATACTTCTGTGATTATAAAAATTATATTCAGTCCTAATGGAAAAACGATGGCAACCATTGGATTGAAAACGAAAAAATTATGGAAAAAGAATGGTAGTAAGAAATGGGTACATGCAATGAATTTTGAGTGGGAAGATATCGCTTTTGGCCCTGATAGCAAAACTATTGCCGTTGTGGTTGCTGACGGTTCAGTCGAGATACGTAAAAATCCATTGTATTTGGAGCAAGAATCTTTATTTGCAGAAAACAAAAAGGATTTTTATTTCGGGAATAAACAGGAAAATAAAAAATTGTTATTGAGAGATATAAAGATTATCACAAAATAAAAAACTTATGTATTGCTTATCTCTAAAGGCCTATAGTATGCTTTATTAAAAGGGATACATGGGCTTTTGGCCTATTTGGGGATAGGGGTACTATGGGAACACGTGTATTGGGATGGGAAATTGTTTTTTTTGTTGGTATTCAAGGTACTTTGTCGAGTGATAACAGTTTGCAAACGTTAAAAGATCACTCGGAGGCGATTCGTTCTGTGGCATGTAGTCCTGATGGCACTGTGTTCGCCTCTGGATCTGGTGATGCTGTAGTAAAAATATGGCAGAAACATAAAAACAATCAGTGGGTATATTCTCAATCTTTAATCAAACACGCGTATGGAATTCACTCAATAGCATTTAGCCCTGATGGTACACTATTAGCATCAGGCTCTAGTGATGGAATAATAATAATATGGATGAAAGATACAAATAATCGATGGATTTACTCTCGGACATTAAAAGCGGCTGGATGCGCTGTTTTTTCAGTGGCATTTGGTGTCGATAGCAAAACGCTGGTCGCGGGGCTTGAAAACGGGACAATAGTACTGTGGCGAAAAAGGAATAATGGGACATGGACTTTTTTTGAAAAAATGTTGCATCATGCGAGCTCGGTTAATTCAGTTGCGTGTTGCCTTGATGGTCAAACGCTTGTATCAGGATCAAAAGATCAGAGGGTGATACTATGGGTAAAAGACTATGGAAGACTTTGGACAAAATTTCAGGTCATGTCGCCAAGCGCGTTTGTTGTTAAATCGGTAACCTTTAGCCCTGATAGTCAGACGTTGGCGATTGGATCTTTTGATGGATTTGTAAGAATATGGATAAAAAATAGGTATGGTCATTGGCAGCATTTTCAGCGTATAAAGGCGTGTTTGGGAAATGTTTATTCTGTTGCTTTTGGCCCAACAGGAAGAATATTAGCAACTGGTTGTGATGATGCGACAATAAAGTTATGGATAAAGGATGATAGCAATAAATGGATTTATTTTGATACTCTAAAGGGACATGATGGACCGGTTTGGTCTGTCGTGTTTACTCCTGATAATGGTGAAATCATTTCGGGCTCAAAAGACAAAACCATAAAAATTTGGAAGAATCCCTTATATGTGCCAGAATCGCTTTTTTATAGCCCACCCTTAAACACTACACAGCAGAAAAAAATTCAGAAGATGTATTCGTCAAAAGGGCATGAGAAAAATTTTTTCATTGATACGGCAATTTTTTTTGATTAAGTTTCTGTTGACTTTTATGGGAAATATTCTTTATTCTTTCACCGGCTTGTAAGTCCTATTTCTATTTTTAAGGAAATTTATGAAGACGGTAAAAATTGTGGTATTGTTGTTTTTTTTTATGGCGTTAATAGGCCGTTTATTGTGCGAGAAAGAATTGATTCGATATAGGCTTGAAGGTAGTAATTGTTGGATTTTTTCAGTTTCTTTTCATCCTGATGGTAAAATTCTTGCGGTAGGTTGTTGGGATAATTCAATTTCGGTTTGGGAAAAATGCAAAAATCGCTGGAATCATTCTCAGATCTTAATAGGGCATAATGGGCCAGTTGCATCAGTAGTTTTTAGCCCTGATGGTAAAATGATAGCTTCAGGATCATGGGATAATACGATAATTTTATGGAAAAAAGAAGAAACGACTTGGAAAATTATTCAAAAATTAACGTTGCATAAGGATACGGTAAAATGTGTGGCTTTTAGTCCCGATGGTAAAATATTAGGGTCTTGTTCTAGGGATGGAGCCGTAATGTTATGGAAAAAGGATGGTGAAAAATGGGGGCGTTTTTTGTTTGTAAAGGGGAATGGTTGTTCGGTTAATTCTCTAGCATTTAGTCCTGATGGTCTATCATTTGCATATGGATCAAATGACAGAACGGTATCTTTATGGAAAAAAAGTGAGACAGATACGTGGGAATATGTGAAAAAACTGGAAGGGCACACAAGTTTTGTGTTGTCTGTAGTTTTTAGTCATGATGGGAAAATTCTGGCATCAGGTTCTTTCGATAAAACGGTGATACTCTGGGGAGAGGAATGTGGAATTTTAAAAGGGTATACAAGACCTGTTAATGCAATAGTTTTTAGTTTTGATGATTCTATGTTGATTTCTTGTTCAGATGAAAAGGAAATAACAATATGGGAAAAAAAAGGGAAAAAATGGAAGCTTTTTACGGATTTAGCGGGGCACGATAATAGGGTTACATCTGTGGCATTTAATCCCAAAGATAACACGTTTGCTTCTGGGTCTTACGATAAAACAGTGATTGTATGGGGAAATTATATGTATCTTCAAAAATGTGCACAAAGTAAGAATCTTTCTAAATTGGATGAAAATGAAAAGGATTCTACGTCAATATTGAAAAATGTTGTCCTAAAAAATGATTTTTTTTAAGTAAAACAAAGATTCACTCTTTTTCTTTTGTTTCCAAAATGTGCAATTTTCCATTAGCAGAAACGTATGCCAAATAGTTTCCATTAGGGCTAAAGGCCATTGCTGGAATGGCATTGGTTTTTAAGAGATACGTACCTGCAAATATATTCTTTTGCCAAAATCGCATGATATTTACGTAGTAGGGTGAGCCGTGATGGATGCTGTATTCTTGGCAAAATGCAGCTGTTCTATCAGTCATTGCGTTGTATGCAACATTATAAGCAAGAGCGCTTTTATCTTCTTTTTTAAAGGTTTTGTTTGCTGTCAGGTCTGTGAAGGAATATTGTTTTATATTTCCGCCGAGTTCTGTTCCAAGAAACGTTTCATTGTTTTTAAAAAATAAAGAAGATGGGCGCATGACAAAATCTTTTTTATTTTCACATATTTCTTTCATGGAATAGGCCGTAATAACTTCATCTATATATATATTAAAAAGGGTCAAGCGCCCCTTGATTAGTTTTCCCTTGAAGATAGGGATTGATGGAGGCATTGCATTCGGGTTATTATATAAACCAATGATAAGAAATTTTCCTTCTGGGTGCCAGCTTATTGAACAAATTTCATCGTCAAAGTGTTTCTTTAAAAGCGGTTTTTTAGTTTTTTTAATGTTCCAAATTTTAACCATGTGTTTTGATGCTGTTGCAATAATATTTTTAAATTTTGGCAGAGGGTTCCAATCGATCCCAACGAGCGTATTTTTATGAGTAAGCATTGCGTTACAGGCATCTTCTTTTTTTAGCTTCCATATTTTTATAACATTATCAGGTGATGCAGAAGCTATTTGTTTTCCTGTATTATTCCATTTAATTATGATGATGGCATTGTCATGGGCTGGGATGTTTTTTATGCCACACAATTCCCATGGACTTTGGCTTTGAGATTGGTTTGTTTGTGATATGTTGCTATTTTTAGTTTCAGTAATAATAGTTATTGTGCCATTGCGTCCACCGATTGCCAGTGCATTGTTTTTATGCCAGTCAAGGCAACAAGAACCCTCTGACTGTAGGTTAAGATTGTGTATTTCACGAACAATCAATTTTTCACACGTGCCGGTTGTTTGAAAGAATACTATAGAAAAAACAATAACGATTTTTATAAGGTTCATACCCATCCCCCTTGTGCGTTATATTTTTACTAAAAATAGAGGGACTATTTTTATCGTAAGTCCCTCAAAATATGTTTTTTAACGATTTATATTGAAATCCTAGAAAGAATATTTTTTATTAGTGCTGCGTGTTTTGGTATTCTTTTGCAAAGATCATTAGCAAATTCTTCATCATACGTATGAGATGTTATATTGCGATCTTCAACCATTTCGTAAAGACCGTCTAGCTCGTTTTTGGTGATGATCCCAAGGTTAAAGCTGTCTTGATAAACGGTTTTGGGGCATGATATTGCTGGCATCGAGCCTGTTTTATACGTAACAAAAACTTTTAATAATTTCCAAAATAAGTCGCTACTATATTCAAATCTTTGTATTAAAGAGTCTCGTGTTTCTTCATAGTCTGTGTATGTTTTTTGTTCGATTTTTTTTACTGATTTATCTAATGTAGCTAATGCTTTTGTAAATGTTTCATATTTTTGTTTTAAGTCGTCCACAAAACCCCCTCCTTAAGAATAACTGTTCGTAAGGCATTTGAAATTGCATTTAAATCTACAACGTCAAACTTGTAGGGAATATTTGAAGCTTGTAGAATATCTCGAATCTCGCCTAATTGTGCAAGAGGGATTTTTTCTTTTGCATCAAGTGCAATATCTATATCTGAGCCAAGACGTTCCTCATTTCGAGCTCTTGATCCATAAAGATAAATCTTCGCATTTGGTTGCAAAGCTAAAATAAGAGATATAATTTTGTTTTTATATTCTAGTTCAAGGCTCATAAATTTCCCTAGACATCCAAGTTTCTTACAAAATGTGCATGTTTTTCAATATACATTTTACGATCTTCAACATCTTCACCCATCAAACAAGCAAACCATTGATCAGCCTGCATAGCATCATCAATAGTAACTTGCATGAAACGACGTTTTACAGGATCCATGGTTGTTTCCCACAGTTGTTCAGGGTTCATTTCTCCAAGACCTTTATAGCGTTGAATTGTCATAAGTGATTTTGCTATAGCAATAATAGCTTCAGATAAATCTAAGATATTATTACCAGTCTTTAAGACCTCTTTTTTGTTTGAAAGTAACGTCCAAGTAGATTTTTGTAAGAATGAAAGTTCTTTGTATTGAGCAACCAATTTTTCTGTTTCTTTTGATTTGAAGAAGCTTAGTGGTACTTCCCATTCACGTTTATTCTTTTTGAAAACAAAAAATTCTCGCTTAATAGGTTCAACTTCAAGCGCAAGTGTTTCTTGTCCTTCAACAACTTCAGAAGAAAAAGAGATTTGATATGAATCAAGACCGCTTTGTAAAAGTTCAAGAAGTTTTTGTGGCTCAACTGTTTCTGGTGTCCACGAAATAGTCTCGAGAAAAGAGATCATGACATGGGTATGATTTCTGGCAACTTCAATGAGATTTCCAATTTTTTCAAGTTTAGCTTCATATGCAAGCATTGCGGTCAATGTTGATTTCCATTGTGATAGATCGAGTGTTTTTTCATCAACGATTAGTGATGCTTGTTCCGTTGCCCATTCAAACAAAAAGCCTTTAAATTCTGTTTCATCTTTTAAATAGCGCTCAGATCTGCCAACTTTTACTTTATATAATGGTGGCTGTGCAATGTACAGATATCCTGCATCGATGACAGGCTTCATGTATCTGAAGAAGAACGTTAACAATAAGATTCTGATATGTGATCCGTCAACGTCTGCGTCGGTCATGACCACAATTTTATGATAACGAATTTTTGTAGCATCCACGTCATCATTACCAACGCCGCAACCAACGGCGGTGATGAGGTTTTTTATTTCTTCATTAGCCAATATTTTATCAAGACGTGTTTTTTCAACGTTCAATAGTTTACCGCGTAGAGGTAAAACGGCCTGAGTGAAACGGTCACGGCCTTGTTTTGCCGAACCGCCTGCAGAATCTCCCTCTACGATGTACAGTTCTGTTTTTGCAGGATCTTGGTCTGAGCAATCGGCTAATTTTCCAGGAAGCACCGAGGCGTCAAGTTCTGTTTTGCGGCGAGCAAGGTCGCGTGCTCGTTTTGCAGCAGTTCGCGCCTGTTGGGCAGCGACCGCTTTTTGAATAATTTTTTTTGCAAGCCCGGGGTTTTCTTCGAAGTACGAATTTAAAAAATCGTAGGTCCAGGAATCGACAACACCTTTGACTTCGCTGTTACCAAGACGGCCTTTTGTTTGGCCTTCAAATTGTGGCTCTGGAACCTTGATGCTAATAACGCATACAAGGCCCTCCCGAACATCGTCGCTGGATAAAGAATCATCTTTTATAAAATTATGTTGTTGGGCGTATCGATTACATACTTTTGTTAACGCTGATTTAAAACCGGATTCATGAGTTCCCCCATCAATAGTACGAATGTTATTAACAAAGCTGAGAACTTGTTCGTTATAGCCGTCATTATATTGCAGGGCACAATCAAGAATATAATTATCATCTTTGTTTTCAAGAGCAATAACTTCTTTAAATAAAGGGCTTTTTTTTGCGTTTAAATACTCAACAAATGAAACAATGCCACCCTCAAAATGGAACGTGTGTTCTTTGCCAGATGCCTCTTCTTTTAGGTCAAAACGTAGGCCTTTATTTAAAAATGCTAGTTCTCGGCAACGAGAGACAACAACGTCAAAGCTGAATACTACCGTTTCAAATATTTCATCATCAGGCCAGAATCGAACGTACGTTCCTTGTCCTTCTGCTGGGCCAACTTCCTTAAGGGGCGCGCGAGGTGTTCCTCGATCGTACCATTGTTCATAACCTTTGCTGTTACGTTTAATCCGAACTTCGAGTATTTTTGAAAGCGCGTTAACAACAGAAACACCAACGCCATGAAGTCCGCCTGAATAACGGTATGCTTCTTTTTCAAATTTTCCACCGGCATGAAGTTTTGTAAGTACTACTTCAGCGGCTGATTTTTTTTCCGTTGGATGCATTTCAACGGGAATGCCTCGTCCATTATCTTCAACGGAACATGATCCGTCAGCGTGTAAAACGACGGTGATGTGGTTAGCGTGTCCCGCTAAAGCTTCATCAACTGAGTTGTCAACAACCTCCCAAATAAGATGGTGCAATCCGCTTTCATTGGTTGAACCAATATACATTGCCGGTCTTTTGCGTACAGCATCAAGACCCTCAAGCACCTTGATCGAAGAGGCGCCATATTCAGTTTCTTTGGTTTTATCGGCCTTTGTCAAATTTTTTTTATCATCCATTGGAATCACCCCGCAAGTAACGTTACTCTTTTTATAGAAAACACCTTAGTATATCATGGACGAGTCGTAGGAGCAAAATTATTAAAAAGAATTTAGGATACATATGAAAAAAACGCATGAATTCTTTATGGACAAAGCACTTGCGCAGGCAAATGTTGCCTTTAGGCATGATGAAGTTCCCATAGGAGCTGTAATTGTTGATGCTCATGGGATTATTATTGCACGTGCATGCAATAATATAGAGTCACATGGATGTCAAATAGCCCATGCAGAAATGTTAGCAATACAGCGTGCGGCCAAAAAAATTGGTGATTGGCGATTGAATGGTTGTCGGATATATGTTACGCTGGAGCCTTGTTTGATGTGTATGGGGCTCATAGCCCTATCCAGGCTTGATACTGTTGTTTTTGGAGCAACCTCAGATTTATTTGGTTCTGGACTAAGTAACAGAGATACGCTACCCTCATATGCGAAAAATTTGAATATTGTGAGTGGTGTGAAAAAAGAGGAGTGTATTACTTTGTTACAGGCATTTTTTAAAAAGGCGCGCAAAAAAGAGAAAGGAAAAAAGTGAAGCAACGAGCCAAATTTATTGGGGAAATGAAAGAGCTTTTGAGATCTAGACTCGAAGAAATGAACCAGCGGCTTATGAGTCAATCACACGAAAAAGCTTCGAATGATACGATTCAGGATAGCGCTGATGAGGCGTTGTCTTTGTCTATGGAGAAGTTACAAAGCTCCTTACAAAAAACAGAGATCGACGAATTGCAGTTGATTGAAGATGCTCTTGATAGGATTTTAAAAGAAGAGTATGGTATATGTGTTGATTGTGGAGAGCCGATTTCTGAAAAAAGGCTTTTGCATTATCCATATGCTGCTCGCTGTATTGTTTGCCAAGAGGCTTTCGAACAGTAAAATGTAGTGTTGCCGGCGTAGCTCAGTGGTAGAGCAACTGATTCGTAATCAGTAGGCCGTCGGTTCAAGTCCGATCGCCGGCTCCAGAAAAAGTAAAAGCGAAGGTAAAAAAGGCCTTTTTTTTCAAAAAAAAGCGTCTTTTTGACAAAAGTATAGGGGTTTTGTATGATAAACCCTGGAAAGTTTTCTAAAGCTTAGTGGCAATTTTAACCATTTTGATAGGTTTTTTACGTATGAACAAGACAAATTCAACAGTCCCATTTCACGGTGTTGGACGACGCAAAAGCGCAGTTGCTCGCGTTTGGCTTAAAAAAGGCAAGGGAACCATTAATGTTAATGGTCTTGGTTATGAAGAATATTTTCATACCAATGATGAACGCCAAATGGTCGTTCAGGCACTCAAGGTTTGTGGCGTCGAAAAAGCATATGACGCTGAAATCAATATAAATGGCGGTGGTATGGTTGGCCAAGCTGGCGCTGTAAGAACGGGAGTTGCACGCGCTTTGTTAGAAGCTGATGGTGCGTTTCATGACGTTCTTCGTCAAAACGGATTGTTGACAGTTGATGCTCGTGTTAAAGAACGTAAAAAGTACGGTCAAAAAGCAGCGCGACGCAAATTCCAATTCGTCAAGCGCTAGAATTAAAAGCGCTCACCCTGAGCCCGTCGAAGGGACAAAAAAATATTCGTGTGTTGGTCTCATGCACCAGCACACGATTTTTTTATGCTTATATATATTGCATATTGCGATCTAGTATTTTGATCTGCCCTGCGATATACTAATTCTTGAAAATATTTTTAAAAGGTGGGTTTTCTTTTTCAAGGTGTTGATACATGGTATACCATATAGCGCAGGCCCTTAAGTCCTGGTATTCGTGGTTAAACGTTTTTCATTATGTCAGTGTTCGTGCAATAGCTGCCCTTTTGACATCATTATTTTTATCATTCGCATTTGGGAACCAGTTTATAGCATTTTGCCAATCGTATTTTAGAACTAAAGTTCGTGATTGGACTCCTGAGTCACACCAAGCAAAAAATGATACTCCTACCATGGGTGGACTCTTTATTCTCTTAGTATTCTTTTTAAGCTGTCTTGTCTGGTGTGATTTGTCCCAAATAAAAGTATGGATTTTTTTCCTGTGCATGATTGGTTTTGGGGGTATTGGTTTTTTAGATGACTGGGGTAAAATTAAAAACAAAAAGGGTATTTCTGCTTCTCTAAAATTTAGATTACAGGTATTTATAGCTCTTCTTGTAAGCTCATTATGGTATTTTCTTGTATGCACAGACACGCGTATGTGTGTGCCATTTGTGAAAAGTTTCAATCCAGATCTTGGTATATTCTTAATTCCGTGGGCCGCATATATCATGATTGCTACAAGTAACGCTGTTAATTTAACTGATGGGCTTGATGGTCTTGCAACAGGGCCGTTATTATGTTCTGTTGCCTCTTTTTCTATTATTTGTTATTTAGCGGGACATATTTTATTTTCGCAATATCTTTTTATTCCGTTTATGCATACTGCTGAATTGACTGTTATTGGCGCGTCTCTGTTTGGCTCTCTGTTGGGATTTTTGTGGTACAATACCTATCCTGCTCAAATATTTATGGGTGATGTTGGCTCACTTCCTCTTGGTGCTGGGCTTGCGCTCATGGCTTTGATGACGAGACAAGAACTGTTGCTTCTTGTTAGTGGTGGCATTTTTGTACTGGAAACAGTCTCTGTTATTTTACAAGTTGTTTCGTTTAAATTACGTGGCAAGCGTATTTTTAAAATGGCCCCTATTCATCACCATTTTGAACTTAAAGGTTGGCCAGAAAGTAGAGTCACTATTCGCTTCTGGATTATTTCTCTTATCTTGTCCTTGTTTGCCATTCTTACGTTAAAATTACGATAAGTTAGAATCCAAGCTTTTGCGCGAGATACTCTTTATTCTTGTCTTCAAGTGTTTGCAAAATATTGCGTATAGTTGTATCTGTCATAATTTTTTCAAGATTTTTTCGAACCTCATAGGGGACAATAGCCCTAATATTATTGATCCATAAAAGCACTAGATTGTTTTTGTAGGCAAGCGTTGCATAAGCATTGGCACATGCATCAAAATCAACGATGTTCCCTTGAGGGTCTTTTGCCTGTGTATGTGGCGCTGTTTGTTCTTTATTTTGAGGGTCATCACGACGTGCATGTTCAAGTTCATGAAGAATAACAGGGGCTTTTGCGTTTCTTGGGGCAAAGTATTTTGTATATGTTTCATCGTATAAAATTGTATGAATGTCATCATGTGTTGGATCACATGACAGCATTTTTGCAAGAAGCATGAGAAAGTTCACAATACTTATTGATGAAAAGTTGACGGTGATTGTTCGCGAGTATGAATTAAAAAATGCTAACGCGTCAGATTCGTCGTATATGCATGCTGTTGTAATGCCCCTGGTTCCAAGAATTTTTGTGTGGGCTTTACAGAATTGCTCGATAAGACAATTAAGTGATTGTCCTAGTTTTTTACTCATAGCTTCTGTCCACCCAAGCCGATTAAAAAGAGCTTCGCTTTTTTCCTGTATATCTTGTTTTTCTTTTTTTTCTTTGTTTGAAATAAATAGAGTACTTTGGGTTTCTGGTTTGTTAGTATTTGCTTCTTGTTTTGGTGTGTGATCTTTGCGTGCTAAACGTAGTGATGGTAGTCTAATACCCATTATATCTATTTTATTTAAAAACCAGGTTTTTACTATTGAATCTACAAGGCCGTAGGTATCGTTTTCGATGTAATATGCTTGAGGCGCTGTTTGTAGTATTGTTTCATGTTTTTGTAAAAAATAGTTTTTTGTTATATCGTTTTTAGTTTTTTTCCATTTATCATAGTACTGCGATGCATTGAGCCATTGTTCGAATTGTTTTACCCAGTGTTCTATAAGAAGATCTTGATCACCGTCATTATTAGTCGCCAAAATTTCTTCTTCAGCGATTTTTTTATAAGTTGCAAGCCATTCTTGATATCTGTCTTGTGCTTTTTTTTCAATAGAGCTTCTTTCGTTTTTAAGGCGAGAGATAAGAGCTGTGTATCCATCTTGAATATAATCAAAAAAGCTTTGTTGTTGTGCGCCATGTAAGCTGTAAGGCTTATAATAGGTGAAAAATAATTTTTCAGGTATTGTCATGAAACTGTTATTGCCTTCAAGCATTGATGTAAATAATGCACACGCCCTTGTATTATCAGCATTACTTAAACTAACTTGATAAAAATCATTGGTGCAACTTCCCAGATGTTCAAAAAGAGCAACGGCATATGTGTTATCTTTTTGTGCAAGTTCTTGTGCTGCACGCTTAAGACCAATAATGTAACACGCCTCATAAAGAGCAATACGAAGCTTTTTGACCATGCCAGGATCCATTTGAATGGTTGTTCTGCTTTGTACCGGTTTGTATGTTGCTAGTGCAAGGTCAATAATATATCCCATTCTCACGTCATTACTCATAGGTGTTACCAGTAATTTTTTTTCACTATTTATGGTTGAAAAAGGCGTAAAGGGAAGACCCGCTGTTGTTATATAGCTTTGCAAATAAGGGCTTGGGCGTTTTAAAATTTTGAACAGTGTTTGGCCGTTTTCTTTCCATTCATAGATAACATCGATTGGTTGCGTTGTTTGGTTAATGCGATGCAAGGCCCCTTTGCCATCTCGTTCGTATATAACGAATGGGATAGAAGAGCCAGTAAGGCATGCGTGTGTCGCCCCAATTGTTGTTGTTAAAAAGTCCCGAATAGAAAGCATGTTCATGCGAATAACATCATCAGGTTCGTCAAGGAACGTTACTTTTATATCAGTACCTATAAATGCATCATCGATGCTGTCTGTTATGTCCTTGCACGAGATGCGTAAATCATATACTTGTTTATTGTGCTCATAACGAAGTGGGGTGATAACGAGGTGAAAACAATGTTTGCTTTCTCGAATGCGAGTTACAATAGAGACCGTTTGTGCCTGCTGATACATTTTAAATGACCCGTTGCCCATGGTGCCAATCGTGCCGTTTTGTGGGGCCTTGTTGCTAAAGTCTGGCAATAAAAAGTCGGTTAACAACGTCACTAATCTATCAAATCCAACATGATCTTTAATTGATAAACACAAGGCGCTTTTGTTTTCCTTCGGTTTTTTCATGGTCTCAAGAGTAAAAATAATGGTGTTAATCATATCGGCGTTGCCTGTTTTTTTGTAAATATCGTTTGCTGCATCTATGGCGTTTTGAAGACATTCAACAAGTGTTGCAGTGAGCGCACTTTTTTCGCTTCCAGCTTCTACACACTGATTAATTTTTCCGAGATTTGTTTGAGATGAGAATGTTTTCGTTTTTGTCAGAACTTGTTGTAACTTTTCTTGTTTTAAAAGATCATACAAGCCTGTTCCTGAACAGTGGGCTTTTAATAGCTGGGTTAACAAAAATTTACTTTTGGGGAGCGTGTTTTGTTGTAGGTCATTGTTGTAAACTGTCGAAGTGTGTCCCCAGGGAGTTTCTTGTTGTGTTGCTCGTTCTTGTATGTATTGTTTTACGAGTGTGCCAATAATTTCATCATTAATATGTGCAATACGATCTGTAAGAGAAACCGTTTTTCTGTTTTTTTCGTACAGTTCATCAAGTCTTTGAGGGTCTATTTTTTCTTGAATATAATGGGTGAATAGATAGCTGCATATATTTGTAAATTCTTCATGTC
>Ga0172367_10005002_pt1 | contig 16191 bp, 15 predicted proteins | sample Lak10m_FD_114542 | JGI IMG/M metagenome (GOLD analysis project Ga0172367, IMG submission 114542) | Freshwater microbial communities from Kabuno Bay, South-Kivu, Congo - kab_022012_10m | ecosystem: Environmental > Aquatic > Freshwater > Lake | place: Democratic Republic of the Congo: South-Kivu...
AATTTCTTGCGAACACTGTGATTATGTGAAGTGCGAACCGCGTGCCATCGCCAATCGATCAGGCTTTGGCGTGCGTTTCAACAAGCTACTTTCCATAATCAGCGGCTATGCATAATCGGCCTTATGTGAAGCTTTCCATAAGGCCGACCACCCGCCGCCCCTCCCTCCCTTTTGTAACGCAGCGTAACAGACCACCCCCGCGCAACGCAGCGATGCAAAACGGCCGCGCCCGGCAACGTCCGGCTTACAGGACTGCGCTCAAATGCCTGCCATCGACAGGCAAGGAGGCAGGCATGAGCAAGACTTTCGGTTTCGGCGAAACCATTCCTGGCTACGACGTGCCGGTATTGAACGAGCGCGAGGTGCGGGCCGCCGCCGGCATCCTCTTCGTGTTCGCCCTGGTGTCCTTCATGAACTCCTGGCTGATGGGCAACTTCCGCCTGACGCAGATTTTCGTGATCGGCTTCCTGATCGACTTTTCGATCCGCATATTCATCAACCCGAGGTTCTCGCCGAGCATGATCCTCGGCCGACTCGCGGTGAGGAAGCAGCAGCCGGAATGGTCCGGCGCGCCGCAAAAGCGCTTCGCCTGGGCGGTGGGCTGGGTGCTGGCGGTGGTGATGTTCTATCTCATCGTGCTCAACAACGTGATCGGCCCGGTGAACCTGATCGTCTGCGCCACCTGCCTGACGCTGATGTTCTTCGAGAGCGCCTTCGGCATCTGCCTCGCCTGCAAGATCTACAACGCCTTCAGCCGCCAGCAGGCGCAGCACTGCCCCGGCGGGGTCTGCGAGGTGTTCACGCCGCATCCCAGCCAGAAAGTCGGCGCCGGCGCGACGGCGATCGTGGTCGTCTTTCTCGCCATGATCGGCTTCGTCGGTCAGCACTGGTTCCCGGCGGCGGATCCGATCGCCTCGGCGGTGGCCGGCACCTCGGCCCCGGCCGGCGATCCCGCCAAGGCGGCCGATCCGAAATGCACGCCGCCGGACTGGGCCGTGGCCATGGGCCATGCCGAGATGTGGAAGCTGCACAACAACTGCAAGTAAGGACACGACCATGAACTGCCGCCGCTTCCTGCTTTCCCTCGCCGCCGCGCCGCTGCTGTTCGCGTCGGCACAGTCCCTGGCCGCGCCGCCCACGGTCGAAATCCTCGCCATGCCGCATCCGCCGGTAAAGATGGCGCTGGCCGAATTGCGCGGCTGGCTGGCCCAGCAGGGCGCCCGGCTCAAGCTGGTCGAGACCGATGTCGAAAGCCCGGCGGGCGAGAAGAAACTCACCGCCGTCGGCCTGTCGGGACATATACCGATCGTGATCCTGATCGACGGCCAATACCGGATCAAGCGCAAGGACGGCAGCCAGCTCGATCTTGTGAACTTCCCGGCGATCGAAGGCGCGCCGCCCGGCGTGCGCGGAACCTGGACCAGCGCCGACGTGCAGGCCGTCATCAGGGAAAGGATGAAACAGCCATGAGCCTCGTCCAGGCGACCCAACTCGCCAAGACCTACCGCGTCGGCGACATCGACGTGCCGGCCATCAAGGGTATCGACTTCGCCATCGAACCGGGGTCCTTCGTCGCCTTCGTCGGTCCCTCGGGCAGCGGCAAGAGCACGCTGCTCAACATGGTCGGCTGCCTCGACCATCCGAGCAGCGGCACCCTGAAAGTGCTCGACACCGACATCGCCACGCTGGACCGTCGTGCGTCCGCGAGATTTCGCGGCGAGCACATCGGCTTCGTGTTCCAGGACTTCAACCTGATTCCCGTGCTGACGGTGTTCGAGAATGTCGAGTATCCCTTGCGCATGGTACAGAACTGGCCGGCGGAAAAGCGCCGGGAGCAGGTGCGGCGCATGCTGGAGGCCGTGGGCATGGCAGACCAGGCCGGCAAGCGCCCCGACCAGATCTCCGGCGGGCAGAAGCAGCGCGTTGCCGTGGCGCGCGCGCTGGTCAGCAATCCGAAGCTGGTACTGGCTGACGAGCCGACCGCCAACCTCGACCACGACACCGCCTACCGCATCCTCGAACTGATGAAGAGCATGCGCGACGAGTTCCGCACCACCTTCATCTTCTCCACCCACGACCCGAAGATCATGGGCGAGGCCGAGGTGACCTTCACCCTCGAAGACGGCCGCCTGACAAACAACACCAGCGGAGGCTCCCATGTTTGACGTGATTGGAATCGCCAGCCGCAACCTGTTGCGCTACCGCCGCCGCAGCCTGCTGACCCTGCTGCTGATCGTGATCGGCATGGTCGCGGTGCTGCTGTTCATCGCCGTGGCCGGTTCCTTCAAGTCCATGATGGTGGGCCAGATCACCGATTCGATCCTCGGCCACCTGCAGGTGCATCGCAAGGGCTATGTCGCCTCGATCGACAACCTGCCGCTCAACCTCAACATGAAGCCGCAGATGGTGGCGAAGGTCGAGGAAGCGCTGAAACAGAACACGGCGGTGGAAAGCTGGTCGCCGCGCGTCAAGTTCGGCGGCATGTTCAGCAACTTTGCCGAGACCACCAGCATCCGCGTCAATGGCATCGACCCGGCGCTTGAAGCCGCCACGGTGCCCCTGCTGGCGGGACGCCTGACCGAGGGCGAGAAGGCCGGGGCGCTGGTCGGCAAGGGGCAGATCGTCATCCCGGCCCTGCTGGCGCGCGGCATGAAGACCAAGGTCGGCGACACCGTGGTCGTCGTGGCGACCAACCGCGACGGCTCGGTCAACGGCAAAACCTTCGTCGTGCGCGGCATCCTCGAAAGCGCCACCGGCCCCGGCGGACGCGACGGCTACATCCACATCGACGATGCCCGTGAGCTGCTGCGCATGCCGGAGGCCGAGATCAGCGAGATCGCCATCCGGCTCAAGGATTTCTCGCGCCTCGGCCAGGTGGAAGCGCAACTCGGGCAGGCGCTCGGCGGGCTGTCCAACAAGGAAGGCAAGCCGGTGCTGGACGTGCACACCTGGGCCGACCTCTCGCCCTTCGCCAGTCTGGCGCGGATGATCGACCTGATGACGCTGTTCATCAAGGTGGTGCTGGTGTCCATCGTGCTGGTGGCGGTGATGAACGTGATGATCATGGCGGTGTTCGAGCGCATCCGCGAAATCGGCACAATCGCCGCCATTGGCACGCCACCCTCGCGCATACTCTCGCTGTTCCTCGCCGAAGGGCTGATGCTGGGCGTGGTCGGTACGGTCGCGGGAACGGCGCTGAGCCTGCTGGCAATCCTCGGCATCCGGCTCTGGCAGCCGACCTTCAACTTCGGCCAGCAACAGAACCTGGTGATGGCGCCGACAATCGCCGGCGGCGACGTGCTGACCATCGCCGTGCTGGTCCTCGTCGTCGCCGTGATCGCCAGCCTGCAACCGGCCTGGAAGGCCTCGCGCATGGATCCGATCGGCGCCTTGCGTCACGTATAGGAGCCCGCCATGAAGAAACTGCTCTGCCTGCTGCTGTCCCTGGTCGCGCTGCCGGTGCTTGCCCTCGACGGCGCGGCGATCCTGAAGAAGGTCGACCGCAACCTCGAACCCGAGGCCTACGAGATGATGCGCAAGCTCATCAACGTCGAGCCGGACGGCAAGAAGAAGGAGTTCGTGCTGTACTCGGTGAAGAAGGGCCGCGACAAGATCGTCGCGCTCTTCCTCGCGCCGCAGAGCGACAAGGGCCGCGCCACGCTGCGCCTGGGCGACAACATGTGGCTGTACATCCCCGAGGTCGGCAAGCCGATGCGCATCACCAGCCTGCAATCGGTGACCGGCGGCGTGTTCAACAACGCCGACATCCTGCGCATCGACTACACCGCCGAATACGACGTCGAATCGGCCGGCGAGGAGAAGGACAGCTACCTGCTGACGCTCAAGGCCAAGACCGCCGAGGTGGCTTACGACAAGTTGAAGATGTCGGTGGACAAGAAACTGCTGCTGCCGACCACCATCGAGTGCTACGCCGCCAGCGGCATGCTGATCAAGACCCTGCGCTTCAAGGACATCAAGGATTTCGGCGGCGGCATCAAGCGCCCGGCGACGGTCGAAACCGACAGCCCGCTGTACAAGGACTACAAGTCGGTCATGCTCTACGCGCAGATCAAGAAGCGCGAGTTCCCCGATGAGGTGTTCTCGCTCAACTACCTGCCGCGGGTCGAGGACCTGCGCAAGTGAGGAACGCGTGAACAAGACGCTTGCGCTCTGCGCCTGCCTCGCGGCCGGCATCGCCCAGGCCGGGGAATTCACGTTCGATGCCGCCGAGTTCGAGAAGCAGCCGTTCGAGATCGGCGGCCATGTCGAGTTCAAGTCCGACCGGTCCTGGCTGCAGCGCGACGGATCCTTCTACAAACTCAACGGCCTCGCCCGCGACACGCTGGACCGCGACACCGCCACGCTCAAGCTCAACGCCAAATACACCCGTGGCATCGCCACCCTCAACCTGCGCGCCAGCAGCGAGGCGCGGGCCGACGAACTGGCCCGCGCGCGCAGCAACCGTTTCGACGAAGCCTATGTCTCCTTCAAGCCCGATCCCGGCCTGACGCTGGACGCCGGCAAGATCGCGGCGAAATGGGGCAAGGGCTACGCCTGGAATCCGGTGGGCTTCATCGAGCGGGCGAAGGACCCCAACGACGTCGAACTGGCGCGCGAGGGCTACACCATGGTCGCCGCCGACTTCATCCGCAATTTCGATGGCGACCTCAAGACGATGGCATTCACGCCCGTGCTGCTGCCGGTCGGCACCCAGACCAATGCCGACTTCGGCAAGCCGAACCGCTTGAATGCCGTGGCTCGCCTCTACTTGCTCCTCCACGACACGGACATCGACTTCACCTGGCTCGGTGGCGGCAGCCGCAGCCCGCGCTTCGGCATCGACTTCTCGCGCAACTTTGGCAGCGCGCTCGAACTCCACGGCGAATGGGCACGCTTCCGCGATGTCGAGACCCGCCGCATCGACGCCGCCGGCAATGTCGCCACGCGCACCGCCGACGCGACCAGTTTCCTGCTCGGGCTGCGCTATCTCACCGAAAACGACACGACCTGGATCGCCGAGTACTACCGCAACGGCACCGGCTACACCCGGGGCGAACTCGCCGATTTCCACCGCCTGGTCGACAGCGGCAATCCGCTGCTGTTCAACAAGACGAAGCAGGTCAGCCAGGCCTACGGCCGCGCCAATGCCGGCGAGCGCTACCTCTACCTGCGGGCGAGCCGGAAGGAGCCCTTCGACATCGTGTATTTCACGCCGTCGGCCAGCTTGATCGCCAACCTCGACGACGGGAGCTGGTCGCTGACGCCGGAACTGCTCTACACCGGCGTCACCAACCTCGACCTGCGCCTGCGCGCCACCTGGCTCAAAGGTGGCAGCGGCAGCGAATTCGGCGAAAAGCAGACCGCGCGCAAGATTGAATTCATGGCGAGGTTCTATTTCTGAGCGCCGTATTCCCGGCGCCGACTTTCGGCGCGGGAAGCGGCTTCAGCACTGCGCAACACAAGGCAATGTCCTCCTGATGCGGACGCATCAGTTCTTCGGCAGGCGCAGCGTCATGCCGCCGGCGAAGACGAGGTCGTCGATGTGGCCGGCGGCCTTGCCATCCTTGCTGACGAGGTGGATGTGGATCGCGTTCTTCACGTCCTTGTCCTTGATCGCCGGGACGTAGACGCCGATGAAGGCGCCGAGGTGCTTCTCCGAATAGAAGCCGACGATGTCCACCGGCTCGTTCTTCATCACGTAATTGGTCTTCGACTTGGCGAACAGCTCGCGCGTGATCGGCTTGCCTTCGGTGAGGTCGACGTTGATGTGCCACTTGAGTTCGGCCGGCTTGCCGCTCATCAGGAAGGGGAACGGCGTGGTGGCGGTGTCGATGCCGGCGGCGGCGGCGCGTGCCTTGACGAAGCGCTGCAGGTCGAGATAGGTCTTGACGTCGGCGGGCACGGGTTCGTCGCGCCATTGGGTATTTTTCGTCCAGGCCGCGAAGATGGCCGAGCCCGAATCGGCATGGCTCATCGTGTAGCCGTTGCCGCGCACCTGGGTGACGTAGGGCTTGCCTTCGTAAACGGTGATCTCGCCGTCGAGGCCCGCGTAGGCGCCGACGCCGTAGGCGCCGTTGCGGCCCGACATGGCGGCGATGGGCACCTGGCCTGCGGCATTGTTCTTGGCGACGATGTCTCCCTGCCGGCCGAAATGCTCGACCAGACCGTCCCTGGACGCGGGGAAGGGGGCGGTGGAACAGGCGGCCAGGACGCAGGCGCCGGCGATGACGACGATGTTCTTCATGTCTCTCCTCCTGTGGATGACGCGGCGGCTGTTTTTTTGGTGCGCGCCGAAGGCGGCATTCTGTCCGCACCCGGCGCCGGGCCTATATGATTGCGGTCACATGACGACGAATGCCCCGCCACCGCCCGCCGTTCCGGCCGACGACGAGATCCCGACGATCGCCGGTGTCCGTCCGCTTCGCCGACGCCTCGCCGCCGGGGAGTTCCTGTTCCGCCAGGGCGACAGGACGGTCGGCATGTTCTTCCTGGAGTCGGGCCGCCTGCGCATGCAGCGCGTGACGCCGGACGGCGGCACGGTGAGCCTGCACGGGGTGCGCGCCGGCGAAACCTGCGCCGAAGCCTCCCTGTTCTCCAGCCGCTACCACTGCGACATGCTGGCGGAGGCGGACGCCGAGGTCTGGCGCTATCCGAAGCAGGAGCTGGTCGCCCGCCTGCGCAACAATCCGGAGATCTTGTGGGACTTCGCCGGCGGACTCGCGCGCGGGCTGCAGGGCATGCGCCAGCGCTACGAACTGAAGCAGATCCGCTCGGCGCCGGAACGGGTGCTGCAACTGCTGCGCCTGCGCTGCGCCGGCGACGGCAGCTACCGCCGCGGCGGAACCCTGAAGGACATGGCCGCCGAACTGGGCATGACCCACGAGGCGCTGTACCGTGCCCTGGCGGCGCTCGAACGCAGCGGGCGACTCCGCCGCGATGCGGATGTCCTGCAACTGCTGACGACCGGGCCGCGCCAGTCATGACCGAGCCCCGCCCGAAAAACCGCTACGACCTCGCCGAACTCGGCGGCGCCTTCGGCGACCTCGGCACGCTGATCCCCTTCGTCGTCGCCTATGTGGCGGTGCTGAAGATGGACCCGGCCGGCATCCTGCTGGCCTTCGGCGCCGCCTTGCTGGTGGTCGGCCTGACGCGGCGCACGCCCTTCCCGGTGCAGCCGATGAAGGCCATCGGCACCGCCGCCGTGGCGCAGACCGCCGGCATGGCGGCGCTGACGCCGGCCGTGGTGGTCGGCGCCGGGCTGGTCACGGCCGCCTTCTGGCTGCTGCTGGCGGCCACCGGCACGGCGCGCCGCCTGGCGCAGTGGGTGCCCAAGCCGGTGCTGGTCGGCATCGTCATGGGCCTCGGCTTCAGCTTCATGCGCGAGGGCATCGTCATGATGGCGCAGGCGCCCTGGCTGGGCGGCGGCCTGCTGGCGCTGACCCTGCTGCTGCTCTCGCGGCCGCGCCTGCCGGCGATGCTGGTGCTGCTGCTGGTGGGCATGGCGATCGCGCTGGTCGAGCAGCCTTCGCTTCGCGAGGCGCTGGGCGCCATCCGCCCCGGCTTCCGTTTGCCCGAGTTCGCGTGGGGCACGCTGGGCTGGAACGACATCTGGCTGGGCGCGCTGCTGCTGGCGCTGCCGCAACTGCCGCTGACCTTCGGCAATGCCCTGGTCGCCATCACCGACGAGAACAATCGCCTGTTCCCCGACCGCCCGGTGACGGAGCGGCAGGTGGCCTTTTCCACCGGCGCCATGAATCTGTTTTCCAGCGCCATCGGCGGCATCCCGCTGTGCCACGGCGCCGGCGGCATGGCCGGGCACGTGCGCTTCGGCGCCAGCACCGGCGGCGCCTCGGTGATGCTGGGCGTGCTGCTGCTGGTCTGCGCGCTGTTCTTCGGCGAGGCGATGCTGACCCTGTTCCGCCTCTTCCCGGCGCCGGTGCTGGGTGTGATCCTGTTCCTCGCCGGCGCCGAGCTGGCGCTCGGCGGCAAACCGCAGGACGCCGAGCGTGGCAGCCGCTTCGTGGTGCTGACCACCGCCGCCTTCGCCATGTGGAACGTCGGCGCGGCGGTGGTGTTCGGCTTCCTGCTGCACCATGCGGTGCGGCGCGGCCTATTGCAGCTCTGAGCCGCCGTGCCGCCAGCGCCGACTCCTGACGTTTTCGGCGAGAATGCGCGCATGACACCTGAAAAATTCATCGCCCTCTGGCAGAACAATCCGCTCTCCGAGCGGGCCGGGGCGCAGGCCCATTTCGATGATCTTTGCGACCTGCTCGGCGTGGACAAGCCGCGCGACCCGGACAACTACTGTTTTGAGCGCGGGGCCGGCAAGGCCAGCGGCCCGGAAGGCAACCGCGGCTGGGCCGATGTCTGGAAGCGCGGCCACTTCGGCTGGGAGAACAAGCGGCCGGGGCGCGACCTGCGCGCCGCGCTCAAGCAGCTCACCGACTACGCCCTGGAGCTGGAGAATCCGCCGTTGCTGGTGGTCAGCGACCGCGAGATCATCGAGATCCACACCGCCTTCACCGGCTACCCCGACCAGCCGCGCCGTATCGCCATCGCCGACATCGGTGCGTCGGAGAACCTGCAAACCCTGCGCTGGGTGTTCACCGATCCGGAAAAGCTGCGCCCGGTCAAATCGCTCGCCGCCATCACCGAAGAAGCCGCCGGCCAGTTCGGCGCCGTCGCCGAGACCATGCGCAAGCGCGGGCTGGAATCGCAGCCGGTCGCCCACTTCCTGATCCAGTGCCTGTTCTGCATGTTTGCCGAGGACGAAGGCCTCTTGCCGCGCGGCATCTTCACCGGCCTGCTGGCGAAGGCGGACGATCCGGCGCGCGCCGCCAACCGGCTGGCCGCGCTGTTCGGCGCCATGCAGAACGGCGGCGATTACGGCGACGACACCATCGCCTGGTTCAACGGCGGCCTGTTCGCCACCATCGCCGTGCCGCCGCTGGAAAAGGCCGACCTCGCCGCCTTGCAGCGTGCCGCCGACATGGACTGGCGCAACATCGATCCCTCCATCTTCGGCACCCTGTTCGAGCGCGGCCTGAACCCGGCCAAGCGCTCGCAACTCGGCGCGCATTACACCGACCCCGCCACCATCATGCGGCTGATCGATCCGGTCATCGTGCGTCCGCTCACCGCCGAATGGCAGGCCGCGAAGACCGCCATTGGCGCGCTGCTGGCGAAATCGAAAAAGCAGGGCGACAAGGCGCACAAGGATGCCGCCGCGCTGTTCCACACCCACCTCGAACGCCTGCGCAACTACCGCGTGCTCGACGCCGCCTGTGGCAGCGGAAATTTTCTTTACCTCGCGCTCAAGTCGCTGAAGGATCTGGAGCGCCGCGCCAACACCGAAGCCGAGGCGCTCGGCCTGCAACGCCAGGTCAGCATCGAAGTCTCGCCGGCCAATGTGCTGGGCATCGAACTCGATCCCTACGCCGCCGAACTCGGGCGCGTCACGGTCTGGATCGGCGAGATTCAATGGATGCTTAGGAATGGCTATCCCTACGCTACGCAGCCGATCCTCAAACCGCTCGACACCATCGAGAACCGGGATGCGCTTTTAAGAGTCGGCGCTGACGGCACGGTGAGCGAAGCCGAGTGGCCGGCCTGCGATGCGATTGTCGGCAATCCGCCGTTTCTCGGCGACAAGGTGATGCGCAGCCAGCTTGGCGCCGAATACACCGACACGCTGCGCAAGTGCTACGAAGGCCGCGTGCCCGGCGGCGCCGACTTCGTGACTTACTGGTTCGAGAAGGCGCGGGCGCAGATTGAAGCAGGCAACTGCAAGGCAGTCGGACTGGTCGGCACCAACTCGGTTCGCGGCGGCGCCAACCGCAAAGTGCTGGATCGCATCGTCGGCAGCGGACGGATCTTCGAGGCATGGAGCGATGAGCCGTGGATCAACGATGGTGCCGCAGTGCGCGTTTCGCTGGTGTGCTTCGGCGTGCCCGATGCGGCAATGGGCACGCTCGATGGCCTGCCGGCGGCTACCATCCATGCCGACCTTACCGCGGCGACCGGTCTTGACCTCGCGCTCGCCAAGCCATTGCCGGAAAATGCGGCGACCGCTTACCTCGGCATACAGAAGACCGGTCCCTTCGATATTCCGGGCGATCTGGCGCGCCAATGGTTGCAGCTGCCGAACCCTCATGGCCGGCCGAACAGCGATGTGGTCAAGCCGTGGTTCAATGGCCTCGACATCACGCGCCGCAATCGCGACTTCTGGATCATCGACTTCGGCACCGATATTGCCGAAGCCGATGCCTGTCTCTACGAAGCACCCTTTGCCTATGCGAAGCAGCACGTGCAGCCGACTCGCGTCGGCAAGCGTGAGGCGCGTACCAACGAAATGTGGTGGTTGTTTCAATGGTCTCGTCCGGTGATGCGTCGGGCCATTTCCAATCTGCCGCGCTTCATCGTTACGCCAGAGGTGTCCAAGCATCGTGTCTTTGCCTGGATCGCGCCACCCATCGTGGCCGACAAGAACCTGACCGTAATTGCCCGTGCCGACGACGCCACCTTCGGCATCCTGCATTCGCGCTTCCACGAACTCTGGTCCTTGCGACTTTGCACTTGGCTCGGCGTCGGCAACGACCCGCGCTACACGCCAACCACCACCTTCGAGACCTTCCCCTTTCCGGCCGGCCTCACGCCGCGCGACACCGCGCCGCGCCACGGCCAGTCGACGCCGCCGTGCCTGGCGGGCGAGGTCGTCTCCGCCAACATCGCCGCCGCCGCGCGGCGCCTGAACGAACTGCGCGAAAACTGGCTCAACCCGCCCGAGTGGGTGGACCGCATTCCCGAAGTCGTCGCCGGCTACCCGAATCGCATCGTCGCCAAACCCGGCCATGAAGCGGAACTCAAGAAGCGCACCCTGACCAACCTCTACAACGCGCGCCCGGCCTGGCTGGACAACGCGCATAAGGCGCTCGATAGCGCCGTCGCCGCCGCCTACGGCTGGAGCGACTACACGCCGGCGATGCCGGACGAGGAAATCCTGCGTCGGTTGCTGGCGCTGAATCAGGAGCGGTCTGCGAAGGAGCCGGTCGGCCGTTCGGCATTCGACGCCGAGGTATCGAAGGATGCCTGGCAGTGGGGTGCCGAGATCATCCTTTGTGACGCAGGCTATTTCGGCGCGGGCAGTGACTACCAGACGCCGCGACTTCCCTCCGGACCCGATCACGTCATGCGTCGCTTCGCCGTATTCGTGTTCGGCACCAGTACAGGGTTTGGCTGGATCGAGGACGGCTATCCGGGCGGTGGTGGCGACCCGTCATCGGGTGAGCACGTCGTCGTCGGCGCATTGATTGCCGACCCCGAAGGATTCCGCTTTCAAGGCAAGCGCTACTTCGGCCTGATTCGCCGGCTCACCGAAGACGATGGTCGGATTGCATGGTTCCGTGATGGCTCCTTGCTTACCCAGGGCAGAACATGGGCGGAAGAGCGCTGGCGGAAACTTTCACCGGCCCACGTGCGCGCCTATGACGAGCATGCGCGCGCCGTAGCGCGGGAAGAGGCAAGTGAGGAGTGATTCTGGATGGGCAACCTGTGCCCACCATTAATCGACAGAAACAGTACGTACCGTTTGTTTTGTCAGCGCAGAGACTCGAATCCACGCCGGATAATTCCTGCCATCAGCTTCCTTCGCGCTTCCAGAAACTCCTCATAGCCCATCAGGTGCCAAGCTTCGGGCAGGGCGTGAAGTTCGTGCATTGCCGTCCAGCTGTCTTCGGTGAATCGGGCCCGGATTTCCGGCACGTACTCAGGTGGTGGGCGGTCACTGATGTCGATGTTGTCGGGCCATTCAATCAAGGCGAAATTGGCCTGCTGATTGATCAGCTTGAGGTCTTCGCTGACGTGCTTGGCGAGCCATGCCCTGGGAAACAGATGGTGGCGCTCCAGCGCCTTTTTGGTGGTCTTTAGTGAAGGATCGAGCAATTCCGGTACCTTCTTGTGCGAGAACAGAACCGGCGCCCCCAACTTGTTCTGGGCGGCGATATACGCGAACAGCTCAGGGTTTCGGGCCGAAGAACTGATCAGATTGGCCGGCAAGGTGATTGCCCAGAAGTCGTTCGTGAGTTCCGACTCCATGACGCCTTCCAGGACGGCTACGAATTCGCCGGAAGACTTGAGTCCCTTGATTCGGTTGAGATCGCCGTCCATGACGGTCTCCGGTGAGCCACTGTACCGTCCTGTCAGGCTGGAAAAGAAAAACCAGCGGCCGATGAGACGCTGGAGCAAGTGCTCGGCGACATTGAAGCGATTGCGGCCTATCAGGTAGAAGGCGTAGGCGTAAAGAACCGCGCTCTCCGAGGAAATCATTTCGCCGCTGCGAAATCCCGCACCGATCAGCGTACTCAGGAATTGATGCCATGCCGTCAACTGAAGCACGTCGGACTGGGCGTGCTGAAGAATCTTGAACTGTGCTTCGCGTTTCTCGGCGGAGAACTCGCCGGTCTCCATGTCCTTTCCGCGCAGTACCTGATATACGCTCTTCAGCCTGCCACGGCCGAAGCCACAGGCGATGGAAACACGCAGCAACTGATCCGGGTCGGGCTGGATGAAATAGTTGAACGGCGACGGTCCGTCGCTGGCACTTGGAATCATGCGCGAGCGGCGGCAGAAATCTTCGAGTGCTTTGCGTCCTTCGTCCCAAAAGACGGATAGCAGTGTGAGGATGAAGTCCGCTTGATTTAACTTGACGCCCTCGCTGTTGATGCGGACGAAGATATCGGCAACTTGCTCCTCATCGACGGATGGCGCAATCTCCAGTGCGGTAAAGGGAAACTTCTGCAAGTCGAATAGGCGATCGAGGTTGTGTGCAATTGACTCTTCTTCCTCGTCGTCAAGATTTGCCTTCTGGTTCAGCCGGTCGATGAAGTCATTGACCAGCTTGCGACTCGACTTGCCCGACGACCACATTTCCGAAATATTGGGAATCCACTCCGGATCGCGCCGGATCGCCGCATCCGCCACGTCGAATTTGCCGTCGCGAGGGCGAAAAGCGATCTCGATCTGACGCTCCTGGTAGTTTTCATCCAGGACCTTTTTGCCTCGAAAGACGGAGTACAGCGACGTCAAGCGCTGCTGGCCATCGACTATCAGGAGAGCCGGTACATGATGAACCTTGGTGCCAGAACCAATCTGCTTTACGCCGTTTACCGCCTGATTCCCCCAGAACAACAAATAGCCCACGGGAAAGCCACGGTACATGGAATCGAACAGGTCGCGAACCTTGGCGTTCGACCAGACGAAGGGGCGCTGAATGTCCGGCAGCCCTATGTCGCCAATGTCAATGTAGTGAAGCAGGCCAGCAAGGTCGTAGTCGACCCGCTTGAAGCACGTCTTGAGTTCGCTCATGATCATGATGTCGGCGGGATTGCGTAGGGCGGACAATAACAAAAGTCGGCGCCGGCAGGACGGTGAGAATATTGGGCAGCATCGTGTTTTCCATCTCCGTGGCCTTGATCACTAACCGCAACTTGCGTATAGTTGGCCCATGAAAGCCCTGTTCGTCGAACTTCCGCCCTTCTCGCGCTTTCGTGCGGAGTATCTCGATGACGAAGGTCTGCGGGGTCTGCAAAATGCCCTGCTGGCGAATCCGGAAGCCGGCGACATGATCGAGGGCACGGGTGGGCTGCGCAAGCTGCGCCAAGGCGATCCGCGTCGAGGAAAGGGCAAGCGCGGCGGCTTGCGGGTGATCTACTACTGGTGGCAATCCAGACGGCAGTTCTGGCTCTTCACCTTGTACGACAAGGATGAAATGGATGACTTGGGCGCGGACGAACGCAAGGCACTCAAGGCGATGCTGAAACGGGAATTGGAGGCACGGCAATGAAAAAGCGGAACCTGTTTGCGGAGATCACGGAAGGCTTCGATGCCCTGGCCGAGGAACGCACCGGCAAGCGCAGCCTGCGCACCCATGCCGTCGAAATGCTGCCGGCGCCAGACGTCAGTGCCGCAGAACTGCTCGCCCTGCGTGAGCGCCTGCATCTTTCACGGCCGCTGTTCGCGCGTTACCTGCGCACCAATCCGCGCACGCTGGAAAACTGGGAGCAGGGTCGGGCGAAGCCGAACGCGCAGGCGGCGCTGTTGATTCGACTGGTCGAGCGCTATCCGGATACGGTGGAACGGCTGGCGGCTGTCTGAAGTTCGGTATGGCGGATGAGGGCCGCCGGCACCGACTCGCTACTTGCAGTTGTTGTGCAGCTTCCACTTTTCCTCGTGGCCGAGGGCCACGGCGAAGGCGGGTGGCTGGCAGCGTTCGGCTTCGGTGACGCTGCCGGCGACGCCGGCAGTCGCCATCGCCGGTGGCGTTGCCAGTGACTCGGCGGCCGGGAAGGCCTGCGAGGCGACGAGGACCATGACGCCGAGGTAGGCGGTCACGATCGCCGTTGCCGTCCCGCGAAGCGAAAGTCTAGGCATGCAAGGCACGCCAGCGCCGACTTTCTGGCTCGGGTGCGGCGCGAATACCTCGCAGGCACCGCCCGCGCAATGCTGGGCCTGGCGGCCGGGCAGCGCGTTGTAGACCTTGCAGCCGACGCAGATGCCGAAGGCGGACTCGAAGAACATCAGCGTCAGGCAGGTGGCGCAGACGATCATGTTGATCGGCCCGATCACGTTGTTGATGACGATCAGCCAGAGCATGGCCAGCGCCAGCAGCCAACCGATGGCCCAGGCAAAGCGCTTCTGCGGCGCACCGACCCATTCCGGCGTCTGACCGCGCACGGCGAAGCGCGCCGCGATCATCGACGGCGCGTAACTCGGGTTGAGGAAGAGGCGGATCGTGAAATCGATCAGGAAGGCGATCACGAAAATCTTGGTCGGGCGGAAATTGCCGACGAACCAGGCGCTGGCGAAGCTCATGAAGGCGAACAGGAACATGATGCCGGCCGCGGCCCGCACCTCGCGTTCGTTGAGCACCGGCACTTCGTAGCCGGCGACACTTTCCCCAAATCCGATGGTCCTGCCCATGTCGTTCTCCTGAATTGGCTGCATTGTATGATCACACTGCCTCCCCGCCGCCCTGCTCGGCAGCGGCCCGCGCTTCGCCAGCAAGGGCATCGTTGAGTTCATCGAATTCGATTGGTTGAGTGTCGATGTGGCGGCCTACCGCCGCGAAGTAATGCAACCTTAGCTGGCCCTGCTGCGCCAGCTCGGCATGGTGCCGGCTCCGGACGCTAGCGCTGACTCCTTCGGCAAGTGTTAATACTCCGGCTCCGCCGGAGACATCAATTTCCGTAGAACTATTCCAATCGGTAGCCGGCGTGGCAGGCAACGCATTGCGCGGTCACGCCGGCCAGTGCAGCCAGCGGCGGCTTCAGGTCGCCAGTTGCCGAGGCCTCGCGCGCGGCGAGGGCGAAGCGGCTGGCGTTGCGATGCATTACCGTGCCGGCATCCTGCATGCCCTGTGGCATGAACTTCGCCACGTCATGGGCGCCGTGAAGGCGCAGCGAGCTCATGCCCAGGCGCTGCTCGGCCACTTCTGCGGCGGCATCGTAGTCCTGCCGCGCCAGCGCGTCCTGGATTTGCTGCAGCGCGAGCAGATGGTCGCGCATGTTGGTCAGTGTGTGCTCGCGCATCTCAGGCGGAAAGCGCACCGCCATACGCGCGTCGGGCGTGGCGGAGGCGGTTGGGGTTTGTGCAGCAGGGTGCTGGGCGTGATGTGCGTGAGACGAGTGGTCCTGCGCCTGACTCGGCGAAAGCGTGGCAGAAGCAGTGAACATCAACGCAGCGAATGCCTTGTAAATTTGCGTCATCGCGGTATCCCGGAATGAAACGCAGGAGGGTAAGCGGAGTCGACCTTCCCCCGGTATGATCCGGATCACATGGATACCGCACAATCGCAGTTGGCCCAGCTGCCCGCCGATATCGTTTCACAGGCGCGGGTGAGGGAATTCGCGGCGGGCGAACTCTTGTATCGCCAGGGCAGTCGCCCTCGCGCCATGCTTTGCGTACTTGAGGGCGAGGTTCGCCTGTTGCGCCATTCGGCGTCCGGTGGCCTGGCGATCCTGCAGCGCAGCCGAGGCGGGTTTATTGCCGAAGCGAGCATGGAGGCCGCCTCCTATCATTGCGACATCGTCGCTGCGGAATCCGGCCGTCTGCTCGCCATTGCGCTGCCGGCCTTCCGCCGCGCCCTCGAAACCGATTCCGGATTCCGTCGGGCCTGGATTCTCCTTCTTGCCGGCG